>MDTG01222786.1_pt1 | contig 16538 bp, 14 predicted proteins | sample 811421 | NCBI WGS metagenome assembly MDTG01 (sample SAMN05326645, study PRJNA326480) | marine metagenome | isolation source: seawater | place: Pacific Ocean: South East | collected 2011
AATTTTGTTGACGATCCATCAATTAGTTTTTACGATATCGAAGTTTCTCTTTTTCAAGATATGACCAATTTGGGAACGGTTTTTGCCATCGATCATCCACTAGCAGAAGAAGTTCAATCTATTCAACAATCGTATGATGAAAAGTAGATCATATCCCTTTATTGCCTACTTTTTTTTGTTGCCCATTCTTCAAGTGTTGGTTTTTGACCAATTTGATTTAGGTGCACAATTGGTTCCACACGTAACCCTCCTTTTCCTGATCTTTTATCCAACTGATGCCGACCAAACCTTTTACCTTCTAGCTGCCTTTGCATATGGCCTTTACTTAGACATCCTCCACTCAACAATGGGTCTCCAAGCAGCGGCATGTGTTACCACAGCTTTTATCAGACCTTTTGTCATCACATCGGTTTTTGGTAAAAACCACGGATATGTCAATATCCGCTTACAACACACACCCTTGCTCGCACTTTCTGCATACTGTTTGAATATTGTCCTGATTCATCATCTGGTATATTATATCTTTGGAGTGTCGAGCTGGAACCAATGGCTCCGGATTATTCAACAATTTATTTTTGGAAGCCTTTTCTCATTGTTATTTTTAATTGCAATTATGTTTTTGTTGCGAAAGAATAAACAATGAGAAAAAGCCTACTTTTCGCTCTTGTTCTAAGCAGTGGTGTCATTTTTACAATTAGACTCTTTAGTTTACAAGTTTTTAGTTCTGATTACGAGAGTCAATCTCTTCAAAACTCTGTGTTGAAAGAATATATATACCCAGAGCGCGGATTTATTTATGATCGAAATGGAAGACTGATTGTCGAAAATCAACCCACCTACGACCTTATGGTTATTCCAAGGCAGTTGCAGCAAATTGATACGATAGAGTTCTGCAATCTGTTGAAGATTGACAAAAAAATCCTTGTAGATAAAATCAAAGAAGCTCGCGCATATTCCACAAGAAAGCCCTCCGTGTTTTTGGCACAATTATCCAAAAGTGATTACGCAGCCCTGCAAGAGAAACTCTGGAAATACCGTGGATTTTATGTCCAAAAGAGGGCTGTTCGAAAATACAATACTTCCTCTGCCTCTAATATTCTGGGGTATATCAGTGAGGTAAATCGATTTGATATCAGAAGAGACCCTTATTACCAATCTGGCGAATTGATCGGGCGCCAAGGAATCGAGAAAGCTTATGAAAAAAAGTTGAGAGGCGTAAAAGGGGTTCGCTATTTACAGCGAGACAAATTTAATCGAGTTATTGGTCCATATCAAAAAAGTGAGCTCGATACCCTACCAACAAAAGCACAAGATATTTACTTGACAATCGATATTTCCCTTCAAGAATATGGACAAAAACTTTTACAGAACAAACGAGGGGGTATAGTTGCTATTGAGCCTGAAACAGGTGAAATTCTAGTCAACGTAAGTACACCGACATACCCACCAGATTTATTGGTAGGTCGAAATCGATCTAAAAATTTCACAGTTTTAAAAAATGACACCATTAACCGTCCCCTTTTTGATCGTGGGCTGCAAGGTCAATATCCACCTGGGTCTCCATTTAAGCTCGTCAATGCGCTGATTGCACTTCAGGAAGAAGCTATTACACCACGATTCCGTGTGCAATGTTATGAGGGGCACTACTACGGACGAAACGACTTTATGAAATGCCATTGTAGTTACGGAACTAAAAATCGACTAAACAGCGGGATTTACAATTCTTGTAATACTTACTTTGCCAACGTATATCGCCGCACCATTGATCGTTTTAGCGACCCAAAGAAGGGGATGAACATATGGAGCAATCACGTAAAAAGTTTCGGAATGGGAAATTATCTTGGGTATGACCACCCCACTGGGCAAAAAGGATTTATTCCAAATTCCGATTATTATGATTATTGGTATCCCAACCAACGTTGGGGAGCAACAACATCACTCTCCAACTCAATTGGACAAGGTGAAGTGTTAACTACCCCGGTTCAGTTGGCTAATATGGTGGCAACAATCGCAAATAGAGGGTTTTTCTACAAACCCCATTTTGTTAAGAAACTACAACGTGATTCTATTGCTGAGAAATACAGAAAACCAAACTACACAACCATAGACTCGATTCATTTTGAGCCAGTGGTAGAGGGCATGTCTAATGTTGTCAAGTGGGGTACTGCTCGTATCGCTAGGGTCCCAGGCGTTGAAGTCTGTGGAAAAACAGGAACCGTTGAAAATTTTGTGAGAATTGGAGGTGAAAAAGTACAGTTAACCGATCATTCCATGTTTGTTGCCTTTGCCCCTAGGGAAAATCCAAAAATTGCTGTCGCTGTTTTTGTGGAAAATGGATATTGGGGGGGGCGATGGGCTGCGCCAATCGCAAGTTTGATCATTGAAAAATATCTGAATGGTAATGTCATAAGAACCTACCTAGAAAATCGAATGATAAATGGAAGTTTAGTCAGTGAGTATCAAAAGCCATTGAGCGGTAAACCCTTTGAAATCAATGAATAACAAATTTATTTTAAAGTTTGATTGGTACACTTTTTTGGTGTATTTCGCTTTGGTGGCAATTGGCCTAATTAACATTTACTCAATTGGGCATACACAAGAGGAAAGCATGCTGTCTTTGAATCACACTTTTGGAAAGCAATTGTTCTTTAGTCTACTGAGTATAGGACTCATTTTCTTTCTTCAATTTCCAAAAGTGAAGGTCTATGAACGTTATTCTAGTATTTTCTATTTGATCATACTTGCTCTACTCATCGGTCTTTTTGTTTTTGGAAATGAAGTCTCTGGAGCAAAATCATGGTATTCAATTGCCGGCTTCAGCTTTCAGCCAGCGGAATTTGCGAAAGTAATCACTGCCTTGGCACTGACTAAGCACTTGAGTGAAATCAACACAGACTTAACATTACTGTCCGATCAACTTACTTCCTTCGTCCTTATCTTTCTACCAGCAATTATAATCTTGCCACAACCAGATCCTGGCAGTACGGTCGTATTCCTCAGTTTTCTTTTGGTTTTACACACAGAAAAACTGCCCTCGCAATATTTGCTTTCATGTATTGGGCTTATAGTTTTATTTATTTTTACTCTTTTAATTGGCTACATAATCGCAACAGCTATTGTATTGGGATTAGGCCTTATATATATTGTTGGACTGGATAGAAAGAAACGCAGAAAACGACTTCTATCTACACTTTTTACCCTTGTTCTGGCTAGTTCATTTATTCAGTCCGTTGATTTTGTATTTGAAAATGTATTTGAGCAACGACACCGTGATCGCTTCAATATTGTTTTAGGCCGTGAAGTGGATACCCAAGGAATTGGGTACAATATCAATCAATCTCAAATTGCAATCGGGTCTGGAGGATTACTTGGAAAGGGTTTTCTAGAGGGTACGCAAACCAAAGGTAATTTTGTTCCTGAACAACAGACGGATTATATTTTTACAACTGTTGGAGAAGAGTGGGGCTTTATTGGTTCTTTTTTCGTGGTAGTTCTATTTATGATTTTGATGCTTCGCATACTTCTGACCTCTCGGCGGCAAAAAAATAATTTTAGTAGAATTTATTGTTATTGCGTGGTTTGTCTTTTGTTTGCTCATTTTAGTATTAATTTGGGTATGGTTCTCGGCTTACTCCCCACCATAGGAATTCCGCTACCCTATTTGAGTTACGGTGGTTCAAATCTTATGGCATTTAGTCTATTGTTGGGCATTTATTTGAAACTCGATGCCAATAGAGTCAACGAATGGTAGTTAGCGTTTCACTGGATCGAAACGGTCTCTCAAGCTATTACCAATCAACATAAAAGAACTCACTAAAAGCATAATTGCTAGCCCAGGAATCAGAGCCAGATAAGGTTTTCCCATAACTAAAAATTGATAATGATCCTTTACCATTATGCCCCAACTGGGAATCGGTGGCTGTACACCAATTCCCAAAAAACTCAATCCACTTTCAATAAGAATTGCTGCTGCAAAGTTTGAGGCTGTGATTACCACCAAAGGGCCAAAAGCGTTTGGAAGAATATGCCCAAAAAGTGTTCGGAAAGAAGAAAATCCAAGTACCTGGGTTGCAATTACATATTGACGGTTTTTGATGCTCATTACTTGGCCCCTAACAATACGAGCCACTTCCACCCACATGGTCAAACCAACAGCAATAAAAACTTGCCAATATCCTTTACCCAATGCAACAGATATCGCAATCACAAGTAATAAAGTCGGAATTGACCAAGTGACATTGATAATCCACATTACAATCTTGTCAACTACACCCCCATAAAATCCACCTAAGCTGCCAATAAAAATACCGACGATCAGCGAAATTAATACCGAGATTAAGCCAATGGAAAGAGATATCCGTGTTCCGGCCAACAAACGGCTAAGAACGTCTCTTCCAAACAAGTCGGTTCCCAACACAAACCTATGGTCTGTGATATGATGATCAACGATTTCAGAAGCCGACGCTAGTCCGTTGAAAGCAGTGATCGGAAACCACTCATGGTGACCAGGAGAATCAAAATTGAAATGTTCAATCCAAATTCCATCTTCATCAACTTGGTAAGACGAAATTGGGTATTGATTTCCAGCATTGGGGTTGCCAAATAACAACATGGATAGTCGAGAATGATCTTTATCAGCAGCAGTGGGCACATGAAGCATCTTTACCTTAAACCCTGGTGACTGGGAATGTATAGAAAGATGCATTTGATTAGCATTTACCGAGTTGTCGGGTGCAATTACATAGGCGAAAACAGATATTGCAACGCAGATCAAAATAAAGCCAGTGGCTAGGTAACCCCCCAGATCATATAAAAAAGCTCGGTTGGTTGTTTTTTGCAATCGTATTGTGTTTATTTTCTCGCAAGGGGTTCTTGCTGATAGATTCCCAATTCGAGGTGATCCAAAATATTCACAGCTTCTTCAATATAGAAGTCTGATGTCAAGTCTGAAAACCAGCGTTCCCTTTTTTCTCGAAAGATACTGTCGTCCGTAATTCTTTCTTGCTCTGCAGGAGTAATCGTAAATTCCAATTTATTGTTGTATTCCTTTACCGCATCAAATTGGTCTGCATAAGTTCGGTCTGCTTCCAGTTCTGAAACATATTCTTCGTAATTCAAAGCGATACTTTTATCGTTTTGACGTTGCTCGATCCACTTTGCGTCTTGGTCTACAAGTTTAAAAATGGGATGATTGTTCACACGATCCTGACTCTGCACTATGACTTCCTCATAATTCAGATAGCCATGCCATTTTGTGTATATGAGAGGTGTGATTTGATCCCACGACATGGGGTTATCTTCATCCCTTTCTCCAACATCAACATAACTGTAGCGATCGGGTGTAATTACATCGCTTTTAACGCCCTCAAGTTGTGTTGAACCGCCATTGATTCTATAAAACTTATCGGTTGTTATTTTTAAAGCCCCGAGGTTTCCATAGGTGCTATTGGAAAGAAATCGATTGAGATCCACCACATTTTGTACAGTTCCTTTGCCAAATGTTTGCTTACTCCCCAACACAATCGCACGTTCATAGTCTTGAAGAGCTGCTGCTAAAATTTCAGAAGCCGATGCAGATAACTCATTCACAAGAATTACCATGGGACCATCCCATAGTGTTTTATCGTCTCGGTCTTGCAAAACCTCTGTTTTATTCACAGTAGATTTAACCTGTACAATTGGACCTTTATCGATAAATAAACCTGCAATATCGACCACAGTTTGCAAGGATCCACCACCATTATTTCTCAAGTCGATTATAAGACCCTCAATGCTTGCCTCTTTGAGATTGACTATCTCCTGCTCGACATCAAGCGCTGCATTTCTTTCTTTGTAACTTTTAAAATCGACATAAAATTTTGGAAGATGAATAAGACCGTATTTCTTATCGAATCGGTTAATTACAGATGACCGTGCATAAGATTCTTCCAAAACAACTAAATCGCGCTTTACAGGGATCGTTTCGATTGCACCATCGACTTTTTTTATTGTCAAGTAAACCGTAGAACCTTTTGGTCCTTTAATGAGCTTTATGGCATCGTCCAATCGCATGGATCGAATATCAACTGCATCCCCATCCTCTTGTCGAACCAACTGAATTTCATCTCCAACTTCCACAAGCTGATCACGCCATAGTGGGCCACCAACAATGATATCAACCACCTTGATTGCCTGATCTCTTTTGGAAAGTCGGGCACCAATTCCCTCAAACTTTCCTGACATATTCATGTCAAAACGGTCTTTGTCATCAGGATTAAAGTAGTTTGTATGTGGGTCAAACTGCAAAACAAAAGCATTGATATAGATGTCAAACCAGTCTTTGCGCTCTAGATCATTCATTACACCGAAATAGTCCTCCATGTTTTCGCGCGTTGTTGTTCTTGCTTCTTCTTCAAGAATCTTCCAAGATGGCGAAACATAATCTGCTGTACTTTCCTCCTCCTTTTTCTCTGACTCTTGCACCTTATCATAAAGCACACTCAATGTCGATAACTTGAGTTGCTTTCTCCACTTTTCAGCTCGAAAGGTTTGAGAAAGAGGGAATAATTGCTCCTCGTAATCCATATCAAACGATTCCTTTTTTTCAAAGTCGAATGGGCGAGATAGAAAAGACGCATACATATTTTCAACTTCGTTCATCCGAAGGATGAGTCTCTTGTAAGTCAAGTCAAAAAATGTCAAATCTAACTCCCTAAACTGATCATCAATTTGGTACATATATTTGGCAAACTCTCTGTAATCACTCTGTAAAAAAAATCGTTTTTGGCCATCAATACTTTCAAGATAGGTATGGAAAATTTTTTCAGACATTTCGTCGTTGAGGGACTTCACATTAAAATGACCGCGTTGGAGAACATGAGAAATCAGCTCAATCAGTAGTCGGTCTTTATCATTACTAACAAACTCTTTTTTTGATGGAACAGAAATTGCCGTGAGTAAATAAAAACCTGTAGCTACTACAAAAAAAATATAGGAGGCATTCTTTTTCATTTCATTTTACATGAGGGCTAACGAATATAAAGATAATTGTAATATTCTGTAAATATCAAGGATATGAGCGGAAAAGGCAAATTGAAATCTGTATTTTTGTGTAAAGAAAACATAATCATGAGCAGCAAACCACTAATTCTTGTTACCAATGACGATGGAATAAGTGCTCCTGGGCTTCGTTCACTCATTCACATAATGAATTCGATTGGAGAGGTTGTTGTGGTCGCTCCTGACAGTCCGCAATCTGGTATGGGGCATGCCATTACGATCAATAGCACATTGAGGTGTACCCAAGTCAAAATCGACAATGGTCCACAACAAGAATATTCATGTTCTGGAACCCCAGCAGACTGTGTAAAACTAGGGGTTCATGAAATTTTAAAACAAAAACCAGACCTCTGTGTTTCTGGAATCAATCACGGCTCTAACGCAGCGATCAATGTTATCTATTCTGGAACTATGAGTGCAGCTATCGAAGCTGGCATTGAAGGTATTCCTGCAATAGGGTTTTCGTTGCTCGATTATGCTTGGGATGCAGATTTTACTACCCTACATCCTTATGTTGAAAAAATCACAAAATCAGCCTTACAATACAAAATCCCAGAAAGCACGGTTCTCAATGTCAATTTTCCCAAACGAAAAAAAGGGAAAATCAGGGGGATTAAAATTTGTCGCCAAGCCAATGCATGTTGGATTGAGGAGTTCGATAAACGTAAAGATCCCATGGGAAAAGAATACTATTGGATGACTGGTGCATTCATCAACAATGACAATGGGGAGGATACCGATATCTGGGCTCTTGAGAATGGTTATGTTTCAGTAGTTCCTACACAATTCGATCTTACCGCACATCATCAAATTCAAAAACTTAACTCATGGACTTTCTAAAGAAAATCAGCCCTGGACTATTGGGTTGGCTGACTGGACTCGGATTACCGTTAGGTACTCTTTTTATATTGGTAGAATACTCTGTTGATGGAAATGCTATAGACACCATCCCAATGTTGTATGATTATGATGAGCTCGGTATTTGGATGACAATAGCAGTACTGCCAAATCTCTTTTTCTTTTGGTGGTGGATTCAAAAAAAGAATATTCTCGCAGCACGATCTGTTCTTGGTGCAACCATTTTTTGGGCATTTCTGAATCTGCTCTTAAAAATTGGTGTATGAAATACTACTTCATTGCTGGAGAGGCATCGGGTGATTTACATGGCGCAAACCTAATTGCTGCGCTGAAAGAAAAAGATGCAACATCCGAATTTAGAGCTTTTGGTGGAGACAAAATGCAAAATCAGGGGGCACATATTGTAAAGCACTACAAATATCTCGATTTTATGGGGTTTTGGGAGGTTGCCAAAAACCTGAAAAAAATCCTTTCTTACATCAACTTTTGCAAAAAAGATATTAAAGCATTCAAACCAGATGCTTTAATCCTTATCGACTACCCTGGTTTTAACATGCGTATTGCAAAATGGGCGACTGCTTTAGGAATTCAAGTGCACTATTACATCATGCCACAAGTTTGGGCGTGGAAAGAAAATCGGGTACGAAAATTGGCAAAGTACACCAATTACCGCTATGCCATACTGCCATTTGAAGTTGATTTTTTTAAACAAAAACACAAACTTCCCGTTGACTTTGTTGGGCATCCTCTGATTGATGAGTTGTCCACTATTCCTAAAACAAATAAAGCTTCGTTTACAAATTCATTGGGATTGACGAAAAATGAAAAGATCATTGCCTTATTACCGGGAAGTCGAAAACAAGAAATTAGTAAAATTTTAGGGGTAATGACAACTATAATCGACTCTTTTCCAGACTATCGGTTTGTGATAGCAGGAACTTCAAACATCGAACAATCACTTTATCATGAATTTGCGCCCGGAGTTGATATTGTCCTAGATCAAACCTATGATTTGATTCGCCTTGCTGATGCTGCGATCGTTACAAGTGGAACGGCCACCTTGGAAACAGCTCTGCTTAAGACTCCTCAAATCGTGTGTTATAAAACAAGTCCCATGAGCTTTGCCATCGCCAAGCTAATTGTAAAAATCCCCTTTATCTCTCTTGTTAATTTGGTTGTGAACCGTTTGCTAGTAAGGGAGTTGATTCAAAGAGAGTGTAACCAAACCGAGTTAACAAATAACCTTAAAGAAATCCTATCCAAAAATGGTAGAAAAGCGATTCTATCGGGATATGATGAACTCATTGAAAAGCTTGGAGGTGTAGGGGCAAGTGAAAAAGTTGCCTCGCTAATTCACAAACGAACTCATGAGTAAGCAATTTGCCTTTATTGCTCTTATTTTTCTTGCTACAAGCTGTGGAATATTCAAGAATAATAAAAAAATGAAACCTAGTGATGGAATTGTTTTTTACGCAAAAGAATATATAGGTACGCCATACCGTTTGGGTGGAAACGATCATAGTGGAATCGATTGTTCGGGTCTAATCCACAATTCGTTTAATAAACAGGGAATTCGTGTATCGAGAACGGTTGACCTTTTGCGTAAAGAGGGAAAACGCATTTCCAAAGACAGAGCAAAAGCAGGTGATATTCTTTTTTTTAGAACGACAAAAAAACGAAGGCTAACCCATGCTGGAATTGTCGTTGGTCACAAAGGAGGAGAGCCCCTTTTTATACATGCCTCCTCTTCAAGAGGAGTTATAATTTCTTCTTTAAGTGAAGGATATTGGAATAAGGCTTATGCGCAAACACGACGACTAATTAGATAAAAAAAATTTTAATATTAAAAATTGAGTTTTGAGAATCAGCCTTTAAATCTTGCTGTGAAATTCTTGTAATACGCAGCAAAGTCTTCTTGAGATTTCAAATTTTTGTAGTCATCAGAAGCAAATAATTTAAGGTAAAACTCCATTTGCTGTACATTGTGATAGCCAACTATTGGAGCAAGGTAATTGGCATTTTCATCAAAAAAAGCAACGGTAGGATATCCAGTAACCCCAAGATAGGCTGTAAACTGATGACGAGCGTTTCTCCCTTTTCTATTGGGGTCGTATTGAGGATTATTAAATTTATTTCCATTATAACTGACTAACTCTTTACCCTCAGCATTAAATTTAACAGGGTAATAATTTGCGTTTATAAATGCACTAACTTCAGGGTTTCCAAAAGTGTTTTTATCAAGTAGTTTACATGGCCCACACCAGGTCGTATATACATCGATAACAATTTTTTTGGGGTTTGACTTCTGAGCTGCCAATGCCTCATTGAATGTCATCCAATTGACTTGGGCTGAAGTAACTGAGCATCCAATAAGGAATAGAATTAGACTACGTAATCCCATGCATTTTTCGAATTAGGCTTTTGTTGAGAATAAGCATCAGCAAACCTGCAAGTACAGGAATTGCAGTAAATATTAGAAAAAATATAGATAGACCATATGATTCAGAAATTGAATCAATATAACTACCTGTCCAACCACCAAGAAAGTTCGCTAAAGCACTGCAAACAAACCAAAATCCAAACATTAAACCAATCAAGCGCTTTGGTGCTAATTTACTAACATAGGATAGACCAACAGGTGAGATACAAAGCTCACCTAAGGTGTGGAATAAGTAAGCCATGATCAACCAAGTAATGCTTACACTTGCTGTACTTGCACCTAGTGGAATTCCAGCTGCACCATAAGATAAAAAGGCAAAACCCAACCCAAGTAAAATCAAGCCAATTGCAAATTTGACTGGTCCACTAGGGTTAAGAGATGATGCCCATATTTTCGAAAAAACAGGAGCAAAAATTACAATAAACAAAGAGTTAAGCACAGAAAACCAAGAAGCTGGGATTTCTGCAATATCTGATGAAAATTCACGTTTTAACATCCATATCACAATTCCCCAAATTATAGTAAAACTCAAACCCAAAAAGAAGTTTGATAAAATGTATTTCCCCAACATTTCACGAAACAACTCATACAATACATAGGTTAGAATAACCATGGGAACCAGAGTGATAATGGAGTTGACAATTTTAAATGTTTGAGATGCTGTACCAGCTAAATTTCGTTCAGTATAGTCATTGGCAAAAATAGTCATCGACCCCCCTGCCTGTTCAAAAGCCCACCAAAAGAAAATAGTAAATAATGAAAAGATAATCACAACAAATACACGGTCATTTTCTACTTTTTTAGGAACGGTTTCATTTACTTCTTCCTGTGAAGCTTCGGATGCTTCCAATTTTTTAGGAGATAAGCCAATGTTACCAAATATTTTTTGAGCAAACCAAAACTGTAGCATCCCGAAAAACATAAATACACCCGCAAGGCCAAAGCCCAAATGCCAACCAACTTTCTCACCTATATATCCACACAATAGAATCCCAAGAAAAGCACCTGCATTGATCCCCATATAAAAAATGGTATAACCACCATCTTTACGGATATCACCATCTTTATATAATTGCCCAACAATTGAAGAAATATTGGGTTTAAAAAATCCATTTCCAATAACCAAACAGCTTAATCCAATAAAGAAAAACATAGACGAAAAAGTTTCCAATGCCATCGAAGCATGCCCTAAGGTCATTATCAGTGCACCTAAAACGGTTGCATTTCGATATCCTAAAAACTTATCAGCAATCAGACCACCAAATATGGGAGTTAAATATACCAATCCCGTGTACCATGCATAAAGTTCTAACGCGTCTTCACGCTCCCAAGCCCAACCCTCATTAAGAATAGATGAAGTGAGGAAAAGTACCAAAATAGCACGCATGCCATAGTAGCTAAAACGCTCCCACATTTCAGTAAAAAACAAAACAAATAAGCCGACAGGATGTCCAACTATTGTTCTCTGGTTTAGGGCTGACCCTCCAAATTGGTTTGACATATTTATGATTTTTATTGAATTTTGCTAATATATGATTTTTCGATAATTCTGATTCCTGTTCAATAACCCTTATCTTTGCACTATGGTTAATAATCGGGAATACAACAGATTAGTTTCTGGCTTTTCCAAAAAATCAAAACAAGAAAAAATCGAATGGATTTCCGAAACTTGCTTTGACAATCCCCAGCTAGCCAAAAATATCTTGGAAACTTATTGGCATACAGACGAAAAATTACAGCTATTACATGATGAGTTTATTGAGAATTCGGTTAGTAACTTTTACTTGCCAATGGCTGTTGCGCCAAACTTTGTAATTAACAAAAAAACCTACGTTCTACCCATGGTCACTGAGGAAAGTTCAGTAGTTGCTGCCTCGGCCAATGCGGCCAAATTTTGGTCAACGCGTGGCGGATTTTACGCTGAAATTATTGGTACGGAGAAAACAGGTCAGGTGCACTTTATGTTTTCAGGTTCTCCCCAAAAACTCGCTATTTTTTTTAAGGATGTAAAATCAAAACTTCTCAAAGAAACAGAAGATATTACCAAAAACATGCGAAAGCGCGGGGGTGGCATTGTCGATATTGAATTAATTGATAGTTCCTTTAATCTACGCAATTATTACCAATTGCATGTGCTTTTTGAAACCTCAGACGCCATGGGGGCGAATTTTATTAATTCCTGTCTCGAACAACTCGCGAAAACACTCCAAGACCAAGCCGCAAACTATTCTTCATTTTCAGAAAATGAAAAACATATAGAAGTGGTGATGAGCATCTTGTCTAACTACGTTCCTGGAAGTCGAGTCAAAGCATGGGTGAGTTGCCCCATTTCTGAATTAGGGGAAGGTGGCAGCATACTAGCCAAAAAAATTGTGCAAGCAGTAAACATCGCACATCAAAACCCATACAGAGCCGTTACGCATAACAAAGGTATAATGAATGGAATTGATGCCCTGGCGATTGCTACTGGAAATGATTTTAGAGCCATTGAAGCAGGGATTCATGCTTATGCTGCTCAAGATGGACAGTATAGAGGACTTTCAAAAGCCTGGATTGATGAGCAAGTTTTTTGGTTTCAACTTGAGGTGCCATTGGCTGTTGGTACAGTCGGAGGTTTAACAAAGCTCCACCCGTTGGTGAAATGGTCACATGAATTATTACAAAATCCAAATGCAAAAGAGCTTATGCAAATTATGGCTGTTAGTGGATTAGCGCAAAATTTTGCCGCATTGAAATCTTTGGTCACAACTGGAATACAGAAAGGGCATATGAAAATGCATTTGCTCAATATTCTAAACCAAATAGGTGCGACTGAAACTGAAAAACAATTAATGGTTGAACATTTTAAGACCAATGTTGTTAGCTTTAACGCCGTTGAACAATTACTTTCAGCATGGCGAAAAACCTAAGTTTTTTTAGCTCTGGAAAACTCCTCATTTCCAGTGAATATGCAGTGATTGATGGAGCCTGTGCGCTTGCTCTTCCAACAAAACTGGGGCAAAGCATGAAGGTGATTTATAAAAAAGAACCTGGGATACACTGGATCGCTAAGGATGTAAATGGAAGCATTTGGTTTGAAGACCATTTTCAAGTTAATGATTTTCAGTCAAATTCACAGACGAATGAAACCACCTCTCGAGTGCAGAAAATTTTGCTTGCAGCAAGTGAACTTAACACTGATTTTTTGGTAAATCATACTGGATTTCTAGTTGAAACGCAACTTGGTTTTTCTAAGGACTGGGGATTGGGTAGTTCGTCGACATTGGTCAACAATGTCTCACAATGGGCGAATGTGAATCCATTTTATATACAGAAAAAGGTTTTTGGTGGAAGTGGTTACGACATCGCTTGCGCCCAAAAAGACAATCCCATAACCTATCAACTTATTAAACAAAGGCCAAAGGTTGAAGATGTAGCTTTTTTTCCTCAATTTCATGAACATTTATTTTTTGTTTACATGAACATTAAACAAAACAGTCGGACTTCAATACAAAATCACTATCGGGGTATATCGGATGAAGAACGGAATGCCCTAAATGCTTTGACCAAGCGATTTGTAAGAACCAAAAAAGCGAGTGAGTTTCAAGCCCTGATGCTCGCTCATGAAAACATAATTTCAAAGCTGATTGGTCTACCACCCGTTCAGATGACTACGTTCTCGGATTATGAGGGGGTTGTCAAGAGTTTAGGTGCTTGGGGAGGGGATTTTGTTCTTGCTTGTGGCCCCAAAAATAGTAAAGCATATTTTTCAGCAAAGGGATATGCAATATGTATCCCTTATTTTGAACTTATCCCGCGAGGAAATTAAACCTCGTTGTAGCATGATATTAAAATTTTGGCACGATAAATGATAATTATTTAATGTCTTAATAATTTTTTGTTAGTTATTGTTTTTACGCCTGCACAATTATCTACTCTGTGCAGGCGTTTTTGTAATCTTTAACTATATTTATAATAAGTTACTAATATGGAAAATTATCGCTACTTCTTTATAGATCTTTTAAATGGTCAAGATATAAATCCTGAACTCGTTTGGTGGATTGACTTTCTGATTATCTCTTCCCTAGTACTTGGAACCTCTTTTTTGTTAGTAATATCATCAAGATTAATAATAAGTAGATTTTTAAAAAAACTTGCTAAGAGAACAAAAACACATCTAGATGACTATCTTTTATCCTCGAAATTTCCCCTTTATTTCTCCAGAGTAATTCCCTACTTTTTTCTCTTATGGGCAATTCCATTTTGGATTATTGATAGCCCATACACAACATCGATTATAATGATCTTACTCAACATCTATGGAGTAATCGTAACCATTTTGATTTTTCGAAGTATTCTTCAAACGTTACGTTCTTTTTTGTTTTCACTAGATTCATTTAAAGACAAGCCAATCGATAGCTATATACAAGTATTTATGCTGCTGATTTGGGCAATTGGTATCATTATTATTTTTTCCATTCTAACTGGAAAAGAAGTCGGTTATTTTTTAACTGCAATGGGGGCAATTTCTGCTGTACTTCTGTTAATTTTTAAAGATACCATTTTGGGATTTGTTGCCAGTATTCAGATTGCTGCAAATGATTTGGTTCGTATCGGAGATTGGGTAACAATGGAAAAATATGGTGCTGATGGAGACGTGATTGAGATCAACCTGTCAACTGTTAAAGTTCAAAACTTTGATAAAACTATTACAACGATTCCAACATACAGCCTAATTTCTGATTCATTTAAAAATTGGCGAGGTATGGCAGAATCTGGTGGAAGACGTATTAAACGTTCAATAATTATAAGAACATCAAGCATTAGATTTTTAGAGGGGGATGATATAGAAAAACTTAAAAACATTGAAAGAATTTCGACTTATGTTATTGAAAAAATTTCTGAAATCAAAAAAGATAACGAAATAACAAATAGTAATAAGTCATTGGCCATAAATGGTCGAAATTTAACAAATCTTGGAGTTTATAGAGAGTATGTCGAAACTTATCTGAATAAACATAATAAGATTAGCAATCAACTCACAGTCATGTGTAGACAACTTACACCAACTCAATATGGCGGAATTCCTCTAGAGATTTATGCGTTCAGTACGGAGAAGGAATGGGTTAGCTATGAGCATCTAATTGCTGATATTTTTGACCATCTTCTTTCATCGTTAAGTTACTTCCGTTTAGAAAGCTTTGAATTAGATAATAGTAAAAATTTGAAGGAACTTTAAAAAAATGTAATTTTATATTACATGTATTGATTTGTAAAATTCACTTACATGTTCTCAGTTGTTAGCCTCTTATAATTTCCTCTTCTATTTCTTGAAAACCTATTAAAATCCATAGTAACACCTATTTGTATAATTGACGGTGGATTATAGGTTGTTTGAGAACTTGGAAATGTATAAGTTAAATCTACGCGATAATTATCCGATGAAAAACCAGAAATTAAACCAAATTCAAGAGAATTATTTTCTTTGTATTTAGCTAAAGATTGTAAAATGCCTAATGAAAATCCATCCATTTGAAGTTCTTGAGAAGAATAAATTCTAAGAGTTTCTCCTGCTTGTTGAGTGTATAAGTACATCAACATGTAAGAATAATCAGGCAAAAAACTTCTTCCATATCTGTTTACGTTAAATTCCAAAGCGGCCTGTAGAGAAAATGAAATTTCCTTTTCAAATTCTGATTCATTGTTAAATGAAATATCGGGTGTATTGATATGATCAAGAGTTAGTCCAATCAAAAATCTGTCATTATAAACCAGTGCTGAAGCACCTACATCAAAGTAATTATTTGATGGCGAAAAATCAGCTAATGGATCTCTAGATACCCCTGAAATTGTTCCCAAGGTCAAATCAATTTGGTCTTGGAAAATTAATGAGCTTCTATCAATATTTTGTGAGCCAATGCCTAGTGAAAGTGCACCTAGTATATATGTGTCAAAATTTATTGGGATTTTGTAAATATAACTCAAATCAATTTGAGTTTCAGATAACCCAAGATTAGTTAAGCTAAACGAATTAACATCTAAGCCTATACTAAAGTTCATTTCATCAAAAGCAAAGTTTCCAAACAAATACTTATTATCAATATAGGATGTCCCGTCTCCATAATCAAATTGGCTGTAACTCGCTCCAGCTTTAGATACCATATTTAGTCCATGGAAACTGGGATTAATGAACTGAATGTTTCTAGAAGTTGTTATGAATCCT
>MDTG01044318.1_pt1 | contig 16537 bp, 20 predicted proteins | sample 811421 | NCBI WGS metagenome assembly MDTG01 (sample SAMN05326645, study PRJNA326480) | marine metagenome | isolation source: seawater | place: Pacific Ocean: South East | collected 2011
TGTATATAAAATTCATGTTCCATAGTTCCCCTGTAGGTTGTCTCTCCAGCATATTGATAGTCTTCAACAATGCTACAAGAGCCTAATAGGAATATTAATATCAGTTTAATGAAGTTCTTCATGTTCTAATCTTGCAGTTTCAAAATAGTCTTTTTTCCATCCATGAATATCGTCAAGTTTATAGCCATTCTTGGCTAGCCATTCTACGGCTCCGTCTTTAGTTCTAAAATACATATTAGTGTATTCTGATCTCTGACCATCGTATTTTTCTAATTTTAAAATTGTTACTGTTTCAGTCATATTTTTTGGTTTTTTGATTTGAATCTTTTTGCCTCGCTTTTTTGGGCGTGTTTTGTTTTTCTACCTTTTACCCGTTCTCTCCAAAGTCTAAAAGAACTCTCTTTTAGATTTGACCTCATCAGTTTTCTAACGTCGTTTTCTTTTAGGCCAAACTGGACTTCAATAGCCTCAAATGGGGTACGGTCTTCCCATGCCATTTGAATAATTCTATCTAAGTCTTCTTCTGTCATTCTATCATCATTATTAATATCATTACTATGGAAAATATTACGATTCCTAACCATGCTTCAAAACAACCTGTATTTTCTTCTTTACTCATCTTCTTTTTGGTTTTTAATCATATAACCCAATATTAAACTAAAATATTTATAACTATCCTTTTCCATATTACTTATCTTTGTTTTGGTTTATACATAATCAACTCTTCCGTTTTGGTAGACTGCTTTAATCACTGGGAACCTCAATGAGTGGGTGCCATTTTGATTTGTAGTCTCTTCAAAGTACTGCACAGTTATAGTCTTACCTAATATTTTATTAGGATTTTCAAAATAGTTTCTTCTCTCATCGATTGTGAAACCACTTCCAACCTGTACTCTATTGCCTTTGTGTTCTATGATGACGTTCTTTAGCATCATCTCTTCTACTTCGACTCCATCAACAATTACACGATTGGGGGAGTTCTCTACGTCTACGACAATATATTCTTCATCATAAAATTTCTTTACCTTTAGGATATCGGTACTTCTTTTACCTTTGTACTTCGCGTCTTTTCGTAGCATTAGACCTTCCCAACCACTCTGAACGGCGAGGTTCATCTTAGACTCAAACATATCCCAAGAGGTTACAACGTCCTGTTCAAGTACCTTGTTGTATATTAGGGCGTCTTCTAGTCTTTCCATGACCATCCAAAGATTATCAAGTCTCTCACTTAATTTTTCCCTTGAAGTCTTATTCTCAAAGTCTTCTAATGATATCATATCAAAGATTTGAAATAACGGGTTTTCGATGGTGTGGTCTTTTCTTTTGATTTCTTTGATGATTGATTGAAAATCTTCATCGCCATTTTCATCAACAATGCAAATCTCTCCATCCATCACAACATTGTAGAGTTTAAGTTTTTCAAGTTCTTTGGCAACTTTTCCAAGTGTATCAAATGGTTTGCCACTTCTACTTTTAAAAGTAACAGTTCCAAAATTGTCGAAGAATGCTAAACATCTGACTCCATCTAATTTTCTAGAAAGGTACCAGTCATCAACATCAATGTCGCGATAGTGATGTTCATCAACATCAAGAACGACTTTCTTTTTTGTTTTCTCATCATAGGTTGCGGCTAATGCAACATCAAATGTTGGAATAAGACCTGGTACAACTTTGTTAATCATTGAAGCTGTAGAACGGGTCTTAAGATTTCGGTCTATAATATTATAGATGAGTTCTTCATATTGTCTATTTTCGAGGATAAATCTGTTTACGGCTGCAATTGCATCGTGTCCTGTGATTATTCTATCATTTAATGTATCTAAGAGGGTAAAGATGCTGCCATATTGATTTCCAATAGGACTAACCAGGTCACTTCTCTTTTTAAGATTTTTTGAAGTAACATGATATTGTTTAAATGGAGAATAAGTATACCTAAGAGCTCCCAGTACTTCCTGGTCTGTTGTATAGTCTCTTAGGACATCTAATTTATCATTGTTTGAGTTTGAAGCGTTGCTTCTGTTTACGAATTCTTGTAGTCTATCTAACATATTATATTTTTTTTAAAAGGTTTGGTGATACTTTGAATTTATGCGTTACAAATGGGTTTGGTGGAAATGCAGCTACTGAAATAGTTTTTTTATTGATTCTTTCAATTACAAAAACCTCGTTTGGGTCTCTGCTTTCGTGAACAACTGTAACTTTGTCTCCAACTCGGAATTGGCTTTTTTCTTCTTTTTGAATAAGGGTTACTGCTCTGTTAAAAATGGTTCTAATTTCGTTTAGCTCCTCTCGGTTAGCTGTTCTTAAAAAATCTTTTACTTCTTCAATTGTTGTCATAGTTATTGTTTGTTTGTTTATAGTTAAATATAATCATTTTAAACGACATAAAAAAATCTGGAGTGAATTATTTTCACTTTTTTTTAATTTATTTTTCATCGTTCCATAATTGTTCCCATTCTTCTACTGACATTTTTAATTGTCTTCTACATTTCAAGTTTTCTTTTTCTGTTCCTACAATCCACCCTAAAAAATAGGCTGCTGCGAAGGTTAATAAGAGTGATGTTAATTCTATCATGATTTATTATTTTAAACGTCTTTAAAGAAATTGGCTCTTTTGTTAAGTTTTCTTGCGGCAAACTTTAGAAGTCTCTCAAGTCTTTCTGCCCTGGTTGGTAACATAACTCTAATGTGGTTGATACACTCATAATAACCAGCAGGGTCTAAAAGTATGCGTTCTTTTTCTTTTCTAACAGGGTTAAGTTGATAGCATCCTTCTTTTCTGCCATACCCGTCTAATATTGTTTTTCTAACATATCCATTGGAGTGTTCTGTAACTACTTCTCCGGTTGAGAGAGTCCATTCTGAAGTTCCATTCTTTTTTTGAGTCTTACTCGTCGTTTCTTTGGCTCCTAGAGCCTTTAAAACCATTATTGTTTCTTTTTCTTTCATGATTTGCTATTTAATATTAATGTTCTGATTCTTTTACCTAAATCTGCATCGTTAGGGTTTTCTTTTACCAATTCTTTTAAATATTCGAATGGTATTACTGTACTTGTATGTGCTTTATATTCTGCCATTTTTTATTTTTTTAAGGTTTTTATCAATTACTTTTTCGGTTGCATCTACAATTAATCTTTGTAGGTCTTTCATAAGAGGGTCATTAGCTGAAGTTGGGTAATTTCCAACAACAAGTGCTGTTTGAATTCGATCTAGGATCGACTGTCTTTCTTCTACGGATACTAATCTTTCGTTTATCATCTTTCTAAAATTACGAAGTGACCGAAGTTTTTATCAAATACCTGTAAAAGGTTTTCATAATCTCCTGACATCATTTCTTGTTTAATACTATTTTCATCTAAACCTAATTGTCTAGCAAAACTCATCGCTTTTCCAATTAGTACAAATGCATTTCCATCTGGACCGGTTAGGTCTATAATGATTTCTCTTTTAGGTTGTTTTTCTCTAATCATTTCTATTATTTTTTATGTGAATAAAAGGTAAAGGATGCTGGATAGCTTCTGTCGCCATCCCATTCCATTTCGTAATCTTCAATATCTCCGTACTCAAATTTATAGTCCGAAGTCATTGTGTTAGCCATCTTAAGGGCTTCTAATAAATTTTTATGATCTGAATCTCCCCAAGATTTTAGGTTATTAATTCTAATGTAATTACCTTCTAAGACTTTAGTGTCTGTAGAATAGGAAGAACTTCTTAGTGTTGGTTTTTTAGAATAGACTATTTCACCATTTTTCCAAGTGTATTGTGTGTCAAATTTAAAGCCCATAGATTTAAGACTATCTCCTAAAATTTCAACGTCTCCGTGATTTTCTGCTATTGTTAAATTGTGTCTAATTTTCATATTCATTGTTATTGATTAATTAATTATAGTTAAATATAATCAAAAAAAACGACATAAAAAAATCTGGAGTGACTTTTTTTCAAAAAAGTTATTAACAATTTAGTGTTAAAGGAATAGATTTGTTTTAATCATTTTGATAGCAATTGCTATACATATAATACCGAATATCTTACGCATCACCAGAAGACCGCTTTTACCTAAGACTTTAGATAACCAATCAACAGATTTAAGTGTACCATAAACCACGAGAAGATTTAAGATAATACCTACAAGAATACTCCACGTTGAATAGAGAGAATTAAAACTTATAATTGTTGTAAGACTACCAGGGCCAGCAATTAGGGGAAATGCTAATGGAACTATTGAACTTCCACTCTCATCAGGTTCGCTTACAAAAAGGGTTAAACCAAGAACCAGTTCTAGACCCATAAAAAAGAGTATCAATCCTCCTGCTATAGAGAATGAGGCAACGTCTAGACCTAAAAAGCCTAATGCACTTTCTCCAAAAAAGAGAAACAACATCATTATACAAAAAGAAATTAGAGTCGCTTTAAGACTCTCTATTTTACCAAACTTTTTTCTGAGGTCCATAACAATGGGGATTGACCCTGGTATGTCAATGACCGCAAAAAGCGTCATGGTAATTGTAAGTACTTCGTTCCACATAATTCCTATCATAAGCTCATTAAATAAATTACAAGAATACTCGCTAACACCAGTCCAAAAAATGATGCTAAAACAGCAACAAGAGCATGGTCATAATTCCTATCATCCCAATAGGTTCCGTTCTCTAAATCTTTTAATCTTATTTTTTTAGATTTTCTCATTATTTTTTATATAATTTTTTTGTATTTTCAACAACAGTGCTTACTACCAAAAGTGAAAATGGTAAAAGAAATATTGCACAAAATACAGCCTCAGTTAAATTCATTGGTTTTTACTTTTTTTTAACAGTCTATATAACCCTATACTGTCTAAAAAAAGTATTAAATTATGTTAAATAATGATTAATTTTAGGTTATCTTCCCTGACCCCTATATGGTTTTTTATAGTTCTTAGATTTTTTTGATCTGGAAGTATTGTTTTTTGAATGAACCCCTTTTCTTTTCTTTTTCTGAGTATCATCTTTTGCTGTTGAGTGTATCTTAGCCATTTTAAATATTAATTTTTTTAATATTTATCTATATGGCATAGGGTTTTATTCCTCTTTTGTGAGTTTTATACATTCAATATCTTTATTATTTTTAATAAGACTATTGAACGCCTTTCCATGAGATTCTGAATTTACAAATTCTTCATAAACTTTATGAGAAACCTCTTTATATAAATAGGTTTTGCCAGACTTAAATGTCATAAACATATCTCTGGTTGTATAATCATAACTTGAAGTCTTAAGAGTAGAAGAATCGTAATAGTTTGATTGGGATATTATCATGGTATGAGTGTATTTACAAATTCAACTGCAGATTCTGGTGTATTTTCAAATTCTTTTAAAAATTTTATAAGTCCTTTTTTTGAAAAAGCGTATTCTGTTTCGTCTGTAATTTCGTGTGATTGTTTTTTAACTTCATAAACAGTGTCTTTAACCTGTCTAAGTTCATTAAGTGTTCTAGATTTTTTTGTGTTCATAATTTCTTGGTTTAATAATTATATAAGAAATTTAAAAATTGTTTAACCTCCCCTCCTTCCAGGAACTCCAGCTCCGCCACCTTTGATGCTAACCTGTGCTGCACCACTTTGGAACATTCTAATAAGTTTATCAATATCTGCTCCGCCACCACTTGGTTCCGGATTGGCCGGTACAGTCTTACCTTCACTTGTAGTTTTTTGTTTTTCACCCGGCTTAGTTTCTCCTTCTTCTCCTTCTCCTTCTTTCTTTTCATTAGGGTCTTTACCTTCTGCTACAAGTTGTGCAAATTCTTTAAATTTCTCTCCAAGAATTTCAATTGCGTTTATTAATTCATCTCCAAGGGCTTCAATTGCAGTATCTCCGTTATTTTGATTTAAGTACGCGAGTGCCTTAAACATTTCTGTAGTCTCTTTAATAGCATCTAAATTTAAACCTTCGGCAGTCATTGCAATATTTTCATAAGACCTTGACATGTGTCTTAAGTTTCTGGCAGTTTGTGTAAGTTTAACTTTGTCCATTACTTTTAACATTCTGGTTAAGCCCATACCTGCAAAAGGACCCTGATCGCCTATGATCTGATAACTTTCTGCTATTCTCTCAAATGCAAATGCAGTTCTTCCAAGTGATTGGAATTTTAATAATGCTCCTAGCCCTTCAGTACCATCTTGCCATGAACCTAAGAAACTTTTTACAGCTTTTCCTAAAAGAAATATTCTTATTGGCCCAATTTCATTGAAACTTAAAAGAGCCATCGCCATTTTTCTCATTGAGTTTGCAGCAATATCTCCAAGTTTAACAACATTAGCATCTTGTGTTATTTTTTTAACCCCTTCAAAAACATAGCCTAAAGCTCCCGGTAAACCTTTCGCAAGTTGCATACCTTTCGAAACATCACTTTTAGGAGGTCCTATTCTGAAACCAAAAACAGTATCATCTCCTCCATATTTAGCACCAATTCTACCGAAAGCATCCATTGGGTGATAAATCATCATGAAGATATTTTTGGCCAATTTAGTCATTGCGTCTCCTGCAAGAGTTTTATAACCTGTTATTTTTTCTGGATCAGATGGGTCATCATACTCTGGAAATTTAAGAGCAGCCATATAAGAATATCCTATTGCAATAGTTGCCAGTCTTCTTCCTAAATATTTAGCTGCACCCATACCTATACCAACTGCTCCTGGCAACATAACACCTAATTTTCCTAATATACCTCCCATTGGTTGTAACGGATATTTAGAGCCTACTGCACCAAAAGCGTCCATAGGATAAAAAATCATATCCCTAATATTTCTGGCTATTTTCTTAAACCCGTCTCCTGATACTGTTTTATAACCTACAATCTTTGTTCCTTTATATTCAGGGAACCTAAGATTTGCCATATATTGCATTCCTATTGCGATAGTTGCCAGTCTTCTTCCTAAATATTTAGCAGCTCCGATACCCACACCAACAGCTCCTGGCATCATAACGCCGAGTGAACCTAGAAAACCTGTTTGCCTACTAACTGGATACTTTTTACCAATATATCCAAAACCATCCATTAATGAAACAATCATGTTCGTTATATTGGCCGTTACTTTTTTCATTCCAGAACTTGTTAAAGTTGTATATCCTACTATTTTATCTCCTTTATATGTAGGAAACTTTAATTCAGAGAAGTCTTTTAAACCAGTAGCAATATTTGTAAGTACTCCACCAATTCCTTGTGATTGTTTTACACCTTCACCAACTGTTCCGTCTGGTGCGTATCTGGTAGCTCCCCACCAAGTTTTATATGCTCTTCTCGGGAACCTTCTTGCAACTTCAGCAAAACCTCCTGCGAGAGAAAGTATAATATTAACAATATTTTTAGTAACCTTTTTAAGTACGTTTCCTTTTGTAAGGTCAATATATCCTGTTATTTTTGTACCTTCATACTGTGCGAATTTTAACTCGGAAAAGTCTTTCATTCCTTTTGCAATTCCAGAAACAATTCCACCCATACCACCGGATTGTTCGATACCTACTCCAACTGGGCCGTTGGTAGTAAACCCTAACCATCCTGCCATACCTCCGGCTTTTTTCTTAGGATATTTTCTTCCAATTGTTGCAAATGCACTTGATAAAGAAATTATCATCATTACAATATTGTCAGTAACCTTTTTAAGTACATTTCCTTTTGTAAGGTCGATAACTGAAGTAACTTTTTCTGGTTTTGAAGGGTCATCATACTTATAGAATTTTAAATCTGAAAATGCTTTCATACCTTCAGCAATACCTGTTAAAGCATCTCCCATTCCTAATGTTGATTGAATACCCTGTTGAACCGGGTTTACTGTTCCTCCTAAGAAACCAAATAGTCCCGATCCTGGTTTATTAGGGAATTTACGACCTATTAAACCAAATGCGTTTGATAAAGAATAAACCATCATGGTTACATTTGCTGTAATTGTGGCCATTGCTCCTTTATCTAGAGTAATGTATTCTGTAATTTTTCCAGGGTCATTAGGGTCTCCATAAGTAGGGAACCTTAATTCAGAAAAGGCTTTCATACCTTTTGCTATACTTGTTAAAGCATCTCCCATTCCCATCGTTGATTGAATACCATCATACAATGGACCTGCTCCTAAACCAAAGAAACCTGTACCTCCGTATTTTTTACCAATTTCACCAAAAGCAGTTGCAAGAGAAGTTACCATACTCTTAACGTTTGCAGCAATTGCAGGACTTATTTTAGCCTTTTGCCATTTTTTAATTCCATCTGCGATTTTTCCTAATGAATTACCCGCAATTATCATTGCTCCTGCTCCTGCACCAATTGAAAAGGCTCCAAAACCTAAATTAAATGCTAAACCAACCTGTTGAACTAAATGTGCTAAATTAGATACTGGAGTATCAGAAAAGAATCCTTCATCGACATGGTGAGTTTTTATCATATCTTTCCAAGCTCCTCCTTTAAATACTGGAGCCATTTTTTGAACTCCTATTGCTACAGATTTTAAAGCTCCACCTGCAACAATCATTGCTGCAGATCCGGCAAGTATAAACCCAGCACTAACAGGGTTCCATAACATACCATAACCTACCGAACTTAAGATTTCAGTAAGGTTAGATACTGGTCCTCCTCCTATTCCAAAAAAGCCGTCTGATTGATGGTGTTCAGCTACCATATTTTTCCATGCTTTTCCAGCGAATACTTTTTCAAACCCTTCAAGTCCCCAAGCTACTGCTCTTAATGCAGCTCCTGTAACTCCCATAGCGAATGCTCCTGCTAATATAAGTGGAGATGCTGCTCCCCATCCAGCTGCCATAACTCCCATACCTACTAAGAATACTCCTACTTGAGCCATAAACTCCCAAGGGTCTCCAGATATTTTAAGAGCTTCTGCAAATTTTCCAAGTCCCCAACCGAATAACCATACAGCTATTCCAGAAAGTGCCAATCCTATCGCACCTTGTAGTATCATACTAAAGCCCATTCCCCAACCTGCCATAACAACTCCAAGTCCTACTAGGGCTACTCCTAATTGAAGCATAAATTCCCAAGGGTCTCCTAATATTTTAAATGAGTTTGCTACCTTTGCAAGCGCATATCCAAAAAGAATAAGTCCAAGGGATGCTAAAGCCAGGGCTAAGGTACCTTTTAAAATACTTTTCCACATTTTACCAACAAGCCAGAAAACAAACCCAACTCCTATAACTACTAACATCACCATTCCTATTGTCATTAATGACTTCATATTTGCTGGAAATAAGACTCCAAACGCAAATAGTGCTAAACCTAAAACGAGTATTGCGATTCCTGCCCTTTTTAATGCCCTTGCTGTTTTCTTTACTCCTTTAGCCAAAGGAGCCATAAGTCTAAATATTAGTGCTATTAATAATATTGTGGGTACTACAATTACCATCGCCATAAGTGCAAATGGATAAACTAATAATGAAAGGGCTAACATTGCGCCAAACATAAATATTGATTTTCCTACGGCACCTAACATTGCCATATTTTTCATGGTCTTTTTATTAATAGCAAATCTAATAGTGTTCATTAGAAGTGATATTAAATAAATTGTTGGTATGACTACTAACATCGCCATAAGTGCAAATGGATAAACCAATAACGAGAGTGCTAACCATGCCCCAAAGTTAAATATTGACTTTCCTACATCACCAAGCATCATCATACGCTTCATAGTCTTTTTGTTTATCATGAATTCTATAGACTGCATTAATAAACCTACTAAACGAATTGTCGGTACTACTATAAGCATTGCAATAAGCGCGAATGGATAGACTAGTCCAGAAAGGGCTAACCATCCTCCAAATCTGAATATTGATTTACCAATCATTCCTAAAGCTGCCAAAGTAATTAGCGTTTCATCTGTAATTATGCTTGATGCCCATGTTAGGGCCATTCCTATAAGATATATTGATCCCGCGAAAAGTGGTGCTGCTACTACCGCAGCAATTAACATCGGGGTTGCTAATAACATGAAAAACGCGAATTTTAAAACTGCAGGACCGATATCCATCACGGCTTGTATACCGGTAGCAATAGCATCCATTTTTAGTTTAGCGTCTTTACCGCCAGTTTGCATACCATCAATAACTTCTGCGATTGCACCTAAACCTTTTCCTATTGCGGTTAGTCCTTTTTCACCTAAAAGTTTCCATGCAATGGCTTCTTTCATTGTTAAACCTGCAAATAGGGAAACTTTAGTTTTAGCCTCATCTTTCTGGATTCTTTTTTCAGTACCCTGAAGTTGAGCTAACATTTGCTCAAAAAGGCTAAACAACTCTCCTCCTGGGGAGAGTTGTTCAACCATTGCTTGTTGATTTTCAACAGTTAATTTTTCAAATGCCGATTTAAAGATTGCCAAAGGTTAATTTGTTTTTTTTATATATTCTCTAAAACTTTGGCATTTTTATTCCGCCTAAGTTTGGCATACCTTTTGTATATTGACTCATGTTCGGCGTTTTAGGCGTTGATGGTTGTTTATACTTTTGTTCCATTTCTTCGTTCTGCTCCTGTTCGTTTTTCTCTTTCTTTTTCAAGAACTCGGACAGATTCTGCAAATAGTACGTGTATTCGTAGAAGTCGAGCTGATCGATTTCAGATGGCTGGAGATGTAAGTGATGCCCCAGATAGAATTTAGCCTTAAAGAAGTTCTCCAGCGAGATCTGAAATAATGAAAAGACTCTTGATTCCACCTGGGAAGTCGAGAGGGACCATTACTGTCTCTCCTTCGACGTCCACTTCCATTTCTGGCTGTGCTCCTATTTTCATTTTTTCAGCTAATCTATAGATAACCATATATTTTCTTTCATCCCAACCTTGGAATGCAACCTCTTGGTTAAATATTTCTTTAGTGTTAAAACCTCTCCAATCTAATTGAATATAAGGTAAGATTTGAACAAATGATTGGTCCCACCTTTTCTTTGATTCTTGTTGAGTTTTAAGATATTTAGTAACCTCTTCCATAACTCCAATTGATGGTGGTCTCATTAAGATTTCACCAGAGCTTTTAGTTTGAATTCTAAAACATCTTGCTACAGCATCGTAATATTTTTCAATTTCTTCTGGAATTTGAGTTGCTGTAAAATTTCTTGTAGCGATTTCAACTTGTCTTTTTTCACCATAGCTGTTTTCAGCCATAATTTCAAGTTTGTTTTCTGGCTCAGGAAAAGTAAGGTCTCTAATTGCTAACAATACTGCAATTCTATCCTCTTCCATAAGGTCTTTATAAGAAAGTTTTTTACTTCTAGACGTAAACCTCATGCAAGATTTTACAATATTATTTAATTTTTCTTCAATATCTATAATATTCTCTTCTTGCATTGTTGAGAAATGTCTAATTTCAGCAACCTTTGCAGATCTAATAGATATTTGTGCATCTTGTGGGTAAAATCTACCCTGTGAAAATAATGTTTCCATAGCAATTGGTACATATCCTAAAACCGTATCGGAATCGTCTGCTTTTTGACGACCGTAATTTGCCATGTTTACACTACCTAAACCTTTTTTACTAATCTCTTCTTCAATAGGGTCAACATCTTCAACCTTTTCTTTTTTAGAAGTCTTAGATTTTGGAGTTTCTTCATTTACATTTTCAAAATCTCCACCTTTTTCTTTGTCATTTAAGAATTTATCAAATTCTTTGTTATTGTTTTCTTCGCTCATTTTTAATGAATTTTTAGTTTATATAATTAATCTTTATTTTGTTTCAAGAATTATTAATTCTTTTTATTTCTTTTTGTACAAGTTCCCGTACAAATGCACTTACGGACTTGGGCCTTTGTTTATTTTTGAGGGCTTCACTCAAAATAATATTGTTTAACTCCTCAAACTCAGGCTCGGTTAATAAGACTTGTATCTTTTTTATTAACTTATCGACTAAATAGTTTTTCTTGTTAGACATATTATTGTAATATTATAATCTTTTTTCCGGGTAAAAAAAGAGAAGACACTTATAGTCTTCTCTAATTCTTTTAAATTTTTAAGTTAATTCTTCAGCCCATGTGTTAACTCTCCAAGTAACATCAAGAACCTGAGCATCTGCAGTTTCATAATTATTTTCAGCCAATGGGTTCATTGCTGATGTTATGAAGCAGTCTTCGCAAGTAATTTTTCTGAATATATCTCCCGCTCTGTTAAATTGTACAATAACAATCTGTCCAACATAGTCTTTTTTAAGACCTGTTTCTCCAGTTTCTGGGTTATAAGCCAGTCTATACCATTCTCTCATAGTTTTATATAAGTACATCTGGTTTGCATCGTTAAGGTTCAATGAGAAATTTACTGTTACGTCTAAGAAAGAATCTCCTGGGATACCAGAAAAAGATCTAGTAGACCATTTGAATTTCTGATCAACAACACCCAATTCTTTATGAAGTTCCAAACCTGAAATACTGTTAATGTGTTGAATTAACATTTCTTGACCTCCAACTCCTGCTGGTGGAAGAATAGTTACTTCAAACATATTCGCTAATACTGGTTCAAAATTCTTACCTTTCTTGCTCGTTTGATCGTTTGAATAATGTGGTAATGCCATTTCTTTAATTTTTATTTTTATTTATTTATATATCTTAAAATCTTTTCAAAATTAAAAATTAGAGAGGAATTTTTCATCCTCTCTAATTAAAATTATTTATTAATAACCTCCTGAAGCGATTTCACCAGTATTTAGGATTGTAGTTCTGTGAACAATAATCTCTAAACCTTTTACCGGCTCAACAAAAGTATCTAGGATACCCATGTTGTTGTCGATAACTTCGTTTGTATTGTTTGTCTGGTCCATTACGTTTTTATAAGCGTAAACTCCCTGATCAGATAAAATTCCTTCCATGAATGAATCTGCTAAAGTTTTAATCTCAAGTCTTGTTTGAGCTGTGTTAAACTCAAATAAGTAACCTTTAAGAATATCTGCTAAACCATTTTCAATGAAGATTAATACTTCTCTTACGTGAGCAGAACTTAATGCTGATTTAATAACCTGCTGGCCGGTTTTATTACCTTTAATATTAAGACCAACTCCTCTTTCGAAAACGATTGGGTTAATTCCAAATGGTTCTAAATTATCTCTATCTTTTTTATCAAATGCATATTCAGCTCCAACAATGTTAGTTCCTGATACAATACCTCTTCTTGGTCCTGCAATAATTGACCATGGTAAAGCATTTGTAAATTTGTCAATATAGTTATTAGATACACAAGCAGCTGGTGGAACAACTTTTACTTTTCCATTTTCTCTACAATTTAAACCAGGTCCGTAATAGAATCCGTAGTTTGCACCCTGTGCGATTGTAGGAAGTGCATAAGTAGCAGTTGGGTTTTGTGATAAATCACCACCATCTGGTATAAATCTTGTATCAAATTTTTGTTCGAATGCATCTTTAAAAGATGGGTTCGTAGATTTTTTGAATTCTCCAACAGTAGGGGCATTCAATATACAAGATACATTTTGTCTATCTTTAGCAACTTGAGTAAGCTGATACTTATTTAATAAGTTTGAGTTTTCGAATGAACCGAAAGTATCTATAATGTATCTGAAGTCGATTACATCTCTATCAACTAATGCAGCATAAACACCACCACTAGAGAAAGCTGTTAAACAAGATTCGATATCTTGTTCTTCAATAAAGATTTTATCTAAATTGAATAACTTATATTCTGATGCTGCTTTTTCAAATGATTTAAGAGCATCTCCAGCTGGCTGAGCAGTTGTATATGCACTGTCAATTGGTCTGTGACATGTTACTGTGTATTCGTTATTTATCGCGTCATAAGCGATTCTAGTTACTCTTGCAAGTTTACCTGTTGCTAATGCTGGTAAATAATCACCAACTTCTAAAGCAAATGCTGGAAACGGTGCGTTAGCTGTAGTAGTATCTTGAAATACTGCCTGTGAACCATTAATTGTAACTTGGTCAAAATCAGATAAGTCAATACTTCTTCCACCCTGACCTGCGATAGTAACTGTAGCAGGTTGAGGAGTTGATACTTCTTTAAAATAGTCTAGTGTTGCAGCATTAAATGTTGCTGATGGCGTTAAACCACCGGCATCTAAAACTATTGTTGTACTTTCTGCAGTTGCATCAAATGTAACAGTGTCAACTTCAGCAAATACACCAGAATCGATTTCTAAGAATATTGCAGCTCCTAATGTAGTTGCAGCATCATCTAAAATAACTTTGATATCGGCAGCCACTTGACCAGTACTTTGAAATACTATAGTATCAGCTGCTGTTGTGATTGTTTCGCCTGAAGTATCTATTAATGTACCACCTGCTAGTGAATCGTAAGTTATAACCGGTGCGTTAGAAGTAGATGTTGTAGCGGCTCCTACTGTTACATAAGATAACAAATCGTAACTTTCAATTTCATCGTAAGTTTCTCCAATAAGGTCAACATCACCGTCTTCTACGCCTTCTTCATTAACAGCGCAGAAAAGACCAGTTCTTCTAGTCTCTGCATTAATTTGTTGTTCAATGTATAAACCATTTCCTTCTAAATCTGTAAAGTTTGGTATAATACATCCAGTGTATTGAGCTTCTAAAGTAATAGCTCTCTCATCAGCAAATGCTGCTAACTCGTCTTTTATAAGACCTGTAGCTGTAAAATAGTCTCCATATACTGGGTCTAAATCTAATGCAGCTGCATCTAATTTACCTTTAAATACGAAAATATCAACCATATAGTCTGAAATAAAGTCAAATTCGTCGATTCCGTCAGGAATATTGTCTTGACCGTACCAGTCTCTTGCTGTAATTTCGAATGCTTTAACGTCCTGTGCTTGTCTAACAATAATAGAAAGATTATTTCTTCCAAGGTTTACAAGGTTAAGAGCTCTGTTATTTGCAGTACCTAAAGTAGCTAATACTTCTTCATCAGATGGTATCATAAATTTATCATCATTATGAAAATCTGCATACAATCCTGTATCAACTGAACTTGTTGAAGTTTCGTCAGAACCATCTGTAGAAATTTTAGCAAACATTGCTGTACTTGCACCGTTGTTTACATTTAACGTATTGTCAAACTCTGCAAGGTTAAGAGCAAGAATAGGACCTCTTTTAAGAGCTTCTAAACAACCTCTATGAAAGAACATTCCCTTCTTTTCTAATTTTTTATCTATACCACCGAAAATAAGTTTAAATGTTTCCGTATCTTCGCAGTATACAGGTGTATTGTAGGGACCTCTTCTAGAGTGACCCGGAATCAACCTGATAGTCTCTAATGAGGTAGTAGCTACCTGAGACTTGTCAAATTCTAAACGGTATACACCGCTCGATTTGAACTGTAATAATTGAGGACTTAGTGCCATAATTTTATTATATTTTTTTTAGTTTGTTATTGTATATATCTAGCTAAAATTAGGTTTATTCTATAATAGGTCGTAAATATCAAAATTTAAGTCTCCCTGGTCAGAATTGTCTTTATAAAGAGTCAATTCCATATAATCATGAATATCTGGGTCAATAACGTCTAATAACTCTTCCACACTATCTGCGTAGGCCGTTGTATTAAAATATTCTGTCGCTATAATACTTGACATTGCCAGGTCATCGTGTCCCATTTGAGCACCGTATCTTCCGCTTGGAAGTGTACCGAATAGGCTAATTTCTGTTACTGTTTCAGTATTACTGACTGCAATTCTATTATTTTCGTAAAGAGATTTAAAGTTTTGACAAAAAATAGGTTTATTATCATTTTTAACCTTTATACCATGTTTTAAACCTCTGCTATCATGTCTGTGTTTAAATCTTAAAACCATCTCTTCATCAAAGTCATTTGTTCTTGGAAAAACAGTTGCCAAATATTTTAAAAGAACTGCGCCATAAGTATTGTATTCTATAATCATTTTAGTGTTTTCATTATAGAGTAATTCGCATGAAATTAAATAGAGGCATTTTGCAAAATCTTCAATAATATGTTCATTTGATCTGAACGTTCCTACTTGGGTTAATTTAAAAAAGTCGTACATTGCTCCCGGTGTAGGTATTGATTCTATTTCTTTTTTACTCATTGCATCTACCCTAAATATATTAATTATAGAGTAGTCACCTCCATTTCCTTCTGCGATATCTACAGTCAGAAGCCAATGTTTGCTCTGGTCTTGTAAAGTATCAATATCAAATCCTGGGTGCCATGTTAAAAAGTCTTTAGTCTCTATTTGATTATCTATAAATTCGTCAAACTCATGATGAACATAGTCTTTCATTTTACTTCTCATCTTTTTCATAGAACCCGGGTCTAATAATAGATTTGATGAACTTACAAATTCATTTCCATATTGTCTATTAAAAGCCTCTGTACTTCCAAGGTTTGCCAATTCTCTTTGATACCATTTATCATCTCTATCGGGGTGTTGCCACCAGTCTATTCTTATCGGTACATACTCGTTATCGCCACGTTCAGCAGCACTGTATATCTTATAAAACTTATTAAACCCATTTGGCGTACTTGTAATAATTATCCGTGAAACCTTCGATGCTGAAAGTGTTGGATAAACATTTTCATAAAAAGTATCAACAATTGTAGGGTGTATATGGGCAAACTCATCCAAGAA
>MDTG01207152.1_pt1 | contig 16537 bp, 11 predicted proteins | sample 811421 | NCBI WGS metagenome assembly MDTG01 (sample SAMN05326645, study PRJNA326480) | marine metagenome | isolation source: seawater | place: Pacific Ocean: South East | collected 2011
CAATAAAATTTCTTTCTTTGGCCGCATTTACATAAAATTATACACTCGCTCACGATTCTCTCTTACTCGCTCACTTATCTCCCCCACCTCTCTCTCTCTCTCTCTCTCTCTCTCATAGCCTCTTTCTAATATACAAAATAATTAACGATTATTTATACAATCGTTTCACCCTGCTCGTCACACAAAACTCTCAAACTCTCTCTTAAACTCTCTCTTAAAACTCTCAAAATTATACACACTTATAGTATTAATTATACTCTTTAAGGTTCCGCCGCTGCATTGTTCGATGAAGGCCCTGGAATTATTTTTTGAGGTAATGTGGCTCCCAACCATTCCGTTCTCGATGGGTATCCCGCAACCGGTCGGTATAAACCAGCCACATCGACTGGAGAATCCCGGCCTTGGTATGAATTACACGAATCCGATAACCTCTTTTGTGCAAGGTTGGCTCCTCCAATCTTCCTCGGTTCCTTGGTCTCCGCCGTAGATTGGGTTTCCGCGGATTGTGAACTCGGCCTCGGAATACCCATCGTGGCTGGATTTTGGCCCGATAACAACATGTTGTATTGCGCGGTCCACATAGAAGGATGGATGCCAGCAGCTAACGCTGACGCTATCGCCATTTGCTGCTGTTGTTGAAACGCAGCCGAATTGCGCTGCATCTGTGCCATCCACTCGTTCATGTTTTGTTGTTGAGAAGGATCCAAGGGTGGAAACATGCACATTTCCGTCGGTGAAGCAGCGTGCTGAGGCATAAATGAGTGCGGCGGCGCAAACATTGGGTTGTAGTAGTAGGAGCCTGTCATCGGAATCGTCTGCGGCGGCGACTGAGCGCCGTAAAACTGACCCGCAATCGGATGACCGTTGGCGTATTCTTTTTGTTCCCGAAGAAACTGTTGGTGTTGTTGCTGCTGTTGCTTCTGCTGTTCGTTTTGGTCTTGTCTCTGTTGCTTCATGTTATTTTTCTGCTGTCTTGCGTCGTGTGTCAAAACCATATCCGCCAACGTTCGCATGGACTCCTCCTCGCGCGAGTTGAGTTTATCGTTCGGTAATCCTTTGCCATTATTCTTCAACATTTTAGTCAGCGATGACGACGTCCCGTTATTGCTTCCCTTTACTTTGGTTGTCGTAGTCGCGATTGTTGCATCCGATCCGCCGTTTTGCGATCCTCCGGACATTTGCTGCGCCACAAACGTCGTCGTTCCATCTCCCGGCCCTTGCTGAATGTCAAACAAACTCGCTCTTCGTTTCCTCTTTTGCGTATTTTGTTGTCGTATGAAATATTTTTGCGCGTGCGAAGCCACTTGTGTCGGCGTTCTCGTTTGCACAAAGTGTCTCGATATCCCTCGCCAATCGCCTTTTCCTAACGCGTTTAAGCCCATCAAGAACGATCGGTGCTCTTCTTCCGTCCAGGAAACGCCTACATAATTAAGACGTGTTTTGATGAGGTCAGTGTCTTACTAAAGAATTCTTGTTGCCAGCGGCGGGTGCCTGTGAGCCTCTCATTCTTCTGTTGACTGATCGAGACCACTCATTCTTCACCCCAAAAGTCAAAAATAAAAAACGAACCGACACACCGAAAAAAGAGAGGAAAAAAACGAACAGACACTTTTAAAGGCACACGCAAAAGCAGATAAAGAATGAGCGACCGCGGGACGCGCGCGCTCGGTGCGAACGGCGCAAACGACCAAAGATCTGCGTTCAAAAAATCTTTGTTTTTAATCGACGCGAAAATGAGCGTCTCGATCTACACGAGAGCGACGAACACACCTTTCTTTCTTTCTGTTGTCGATTTTAAATTCGCGGTGTTTTGTTTCTCGTTTTGAGACGGAGAAGGCACCACGTTAGTGTCAGACTCGTACCCCAACGTGTTCGGTTTGTGTAAGCTCGCTTGCGCGTTCAACTTGTTCTTGGTGAACTCCTCGTTCGAGGAAGACTTTTTAAACCCGTCCGGGCGTTTAGGCGCCATGGTACTCCTCCCTATCGACCGTATGGAACGAAGGATCGATCTCTCTTCCTTTTGTTTTGTGCTTGTCTCACGAAAATTCTGTGCGAATTATATTCTTTGCCACGCTCTTCAAGTTTCCACCGTAACGAACGCGATCGCGACGAATTCGCGTGGAAACAATCTCTTTCTTTGGAACTAAAGACTTGTTTGTGATCTTTTACGTTCGCAACGTGCGGCAGTCCGCGATACACCAGTCAAATTTATGAAGAATGTTTTACGTCGCGTGCGTTGAGAGAGAGAGAGAGAGAGAGTCAGATAGATAGATACGTCAAAAATATCTTTGTCTCTTTTTGTGCGAAAAAGTTCTTTTTTCCCTCTCGGATCCTTTCAAATTTTTACCGAAATATCCGAAAATCCTTTCGATTCCATCCATCTTTTTCCAACAGAACCGAAAAAGTCAAATTTTATTCGCCTTGCGCGCGTGGCGATTGATTTTTGGATTTTTTTTTGTTCTTCTCGTGTTTTGTCGAAGCTCTTCTTTTTTTCGTTCGACTCCTCCAATGTCCAATCGAAGTCAAAACGACGACTTGAAAAGTTCGATAACTTTGAGTCGACCCGCGACTTGTGTAGTACGTAGTACGGCGTTCAAAAGAGTAAGAAAAAAGCGATCGAATCACCAGACCCACGCCCCCTTCACTTCTTCTTCTTCTTCTTCTGTTTCTACCACCGCTACTCATGTTTATTGGTGGTCGTGATGCGAGTGGTACCACGCGACGACGACGACGTCGTCGTCGTCGTCGTCGTCGTCCTCTCTCCTCTCTCTTCACCGTCAAAACGAAAACGATTCTGTTGATGGCGCTCCTCCTGGTGTGTTGTTGTTTACCAAACAGTCAAAAGAGCGGTCCTTTCGCTTTTGGACAACGACACGATCAACAAAAACGACCCATAGGATTACCGAGCGGCGAAGTAATCGAACTTAACGATAGTAATTTCGATACGTACATCAACAAAGGAAGCGCCGAACAGTTGCCGGTGATAATAGACGTCTACGCGACCTGGTGCGTGCACTGCAAACAGTTGGAGCCGGTGTGGGAACAACTTGCGCAAGAGTTAAAGTCAGAAGTGTACGTCGGGAAAATCGACGGGGAGAAAGAACGCGCGTTAGCGAATCGGTTGAGCGCGAACAAAGGGTTTCCGACGATTATCTTGTTGCACCAGAACAAGATGCGCCTGTATACGGGCGAGCGAAGTGTGGAGAAATTGACGCACTTTTGCCGGAAAGGTTGGCGAGAGGTGAAAGCAGAACCGTGGCATAAGACTGCAAATAACTGGTTCGGGCACATTTTTGGGTACGTGCATAAAGTACCCGGTATGTTAAAAAGCATCTACTCGCAATTCTCGAAAGATTACTCGGACACGCAGATTTTGTTCATGGCTTTGTCAGTGCCGGTGATTAGTGGAATGTTGTTGATTTGGGTGGCGGATGCGATTACGGTGCGAAGAACAGTCTCCAGATCTAGGAGGTATGTCGCCGAACAAGAATTGATTAGGAGACGAGCAGCACAAGCAGCAGCAGCAGTGCCCCATCCGCATGCGGATTAGAAGATATATATGAATTTTTAGTTTTATGCGTCAGGTCAGCGCTCAATTTCATCATCACCAAATTTTTTTTTTCTCTACGATACTACTTTTTATTACTTATAATTAAAGCCTCTCTCAGCCTCGGTCGCTCGCCACAACAAAGCCGAGTATATGTTCGCCAACGCGTGTCCACAAATCGGCACGAACAAGTCCCCATCGGCGAGAAATTCACACGTCGCTCCGTACAAAATCCCAACCGCTGCCGCCCACACCGCAAAGGATACTTTTCTTTCGTTACTGATGTGTAAAGCGCCGAAAACTGTGCCTGCGACCAAGACGCCGACTGCCTTTCCACCTAACGCAGGCATTAAAGCTCCGCGAAAAAGCATTTCCTCCGCCAACGCAGGGTACGCCGCGCAAAATAAAACATCTAGAAACTCCAAATTCGTCAAAACTTGTTTGTTCGAATTGTTTGTCTCCTTCCTGAAATCCTCTGACTTAGCCATAAAAGCGACTCTCCCGACTGTCACGCCAACCGCCAACGCGGACGCTAAACACGCGTGTTTCCAATCCACACCATCTTTAATCAAACCGAGCGTCAGCGGGTTCATCTCCGCAAGTTTCGGAACGATAAATCTTGCCCCTAACCCGAGCATTAAAATCAACGTCGACGTCGACGCGCACGAAGCTACCACATCGTCCCTGCTCGGAATGACCAGAGAAGACGTTTCATCCGCTCTCTCTTCTTTTTCCTCACGAAACTCTCTTCTTATCCTCTCCACCGCGTCGTTGTACGTTTCTTTGTTCACTGTCCGTTTCTTCGGTTTCTGTAACTTTACGTTGTTCGTCGCAGTGGCACTCGCGATATCGTCACTCTCCATCCTCGCAGAGACGGTGGTTTCTTCTTCTTCCACTCCTCCTCCTGCTCCTCCCTGTTCTCGTCGTTGTTTTCGTCCTTCGCTCGCCCTCTCTCTTTCCATTTTTCTTCGCTCTTTCCTGTTTCTAGGTCTCGACGACGACGCGCGAACCGTCGTCGTTCCCGTCGTGGTTCCTCGCGGTCGTCGTCCTCCCAACTCAAACACGCACGTGGTGGTCCTCATTCTACATCCACGTAACAACACTACGTACTATAATAATAATAAGGACTTTGAAAGAGCTCTTTTTGTTTTTTGTTTTCGCAAAGTTGGGGTCTCTTTTTTTTCGTCGTCGTTTGTGCTGCTTTTTTTGGTCTTTGAGCATCATCGACGATCTTTTTGAGAGAGAGTGGAGACAGGAGGAGAGGAGATGATTTCTTTTTCTTTTTTTTTCGCGCAAAAGTGTGTTTTCGAAGAAAGAAGAAAGAGAAAGAATTTTTAGAAGTGTGTACAAAACAGACGCGCGACTCTTTTGCGCTCTCTAAGAAGAGCATAGAAAAAGCGCGATGCGGAGCGCGAACGAGAGAGACGAATAAAGAGCGAGCGAGCGAGTGAGAGAGAGATGGACGTCTGGTTTGGCACGCGCTCGGTGTCGTCTTCTGGGTCGTCGTCGTCGTCGTCTTCTGGGTCGTCGTGCGAGAAGGAAGAGAAAGACGAGAAATTAACGACAAGAAACGCGGGGGAAGTGCCTCGATTGCAGTCGCCGATAAAACCGTCCCCACCCGCGAGAAAGAAGGAGAAGGAAGACGAAGAGGAGACGGAGGAAAAGGACGAGAGTAATCGACAGAGCGTTCTGTCCCCGACGACGTCGACGTCGACCACGACCACGGGAGGAAGTGCAAAGCATTCGGAGTATAATTCGAGTCCAGAGAATGCAAGCGAGTTGCGCACGACAACACAGAAGAACGACGAGGGACAAGAAAAAGTGGACAGAAGGTTATCTACAGAGAGATACATGCTCACGAAAGAAAGCTATGACGTGGACAGTAGTAATGCGACGAGTGCAAAGACGATTGACGACGACGACGAAGAAGAAGAAGAAGAAGAAGAAGAAGAAGAAGAAGGAGGAGTATTACACGATGATGAGGAAGGGATGCGCTCGTCCACGGTACTGTACGAAAATCCTGATCTCACGCTCGTCGAGGAAGACGAGGACAAAGAAGAAGAAGAAGAAGGAAAAGAAGAAGAAGAAGAAGAAGGGAGAAAAAAGAAAGGGAAGAAAAGCGAACACAATAAGAAGAAAATGGCACGTGTGGAGAGACTGCGGGAGTATTTTGAGCTTCCGCCGGGTGAAGAGTTGTTGGACGAATTCCTTTGCGCGTTGTACAAGAAGATTTTGTTGCAAGGAAGAATGTATGTTTTCAATAATTACGTGTGTTTCTATTCGAGCGTGTTTGGATATCAAAAGCGAAAACGCATTCCGTTCAAAGAAGTGACGATGTTAGAAAAAGCAAAAACGGCGGGGATTTTCAATAACGCGCTTTACATCGTACACCAAGATGGGAAGAGAGAGTTTTTCACGAGTTTTATTTTCCCGGAAAAAGTGTTCAAATTCCTCGAACAGAAGTGGAAAATGAGCAGTGATTACGGTAGACTCTTCAGAGGACATCGAAGACACGAATCCATGGACTTTGACGAGACGTTGAGACTAAAGGAGGAACAACGAATGCTTGCGCAGCTTGGAGATTCCGATCTATCCGACACAGAGGAAAACTCCGAGGAGAGGAAAATAAGCAACATGCTCGGGAAGCAAACCTGGACGGATATGCTGGTTTTGGATTCAGAGCGTTCACACGAACAAATGAAATCACTCAGACGAGGACGAAGAAGGAGCGAACATCGCGAATCTACGGAAGATAACACAGATGATCTGAGTTCAAACACTGCGACTACTGGAGATAATATTGAGGAAAACGAAGCCATTTCCGAAAAGAGGCGCGCGACAACACTAGATCCTACCACTAGCAAAACGCATTGGGATAACGAAAAAGAGGAAGAAAAAGAAAAAGAAAGAGGAACACGAGAAGAAATTGCGAATGAAGAAGAATCCGATGACTTTGGTGAAATACCAAGAATGCGAACGTTGCCTGATGATGGGAAAGATGAGAGCGCAAGAATACCAGATGAGTATGGTAAAGGCTTGGTGAGTGCGAAATTGGATTGCACAGTCAAAGAGTTCTTCAAGGCGTGCTTCTCAAACTCCGCGTCGCATACTTTCTTTCTCGCGCAAACAAAAGCTCTTGGCCAGACGAATTTCTTGTGCACAGAATGGGCGAAACACTCTCACTATGGATTTTCAAGGGACATTAAATTTGTCGCACCTTTAAATTCAACTTTCGGTCCAAAAGAGACGCGATGCGTGCAGACGCAAACGTATAAACTGTACCCGGACGACAATTTGGTTATTGGTTACTCGCAAGTTCATCTCGATATCCCTTACGGAGATTACTTCTCCGTGGAATCCAAATGGAATTGCGTTCCGATTTCCACCAATAGTGACGGTAAAATGAACGGATGCGAAGTTACGTTTCACGTCCACGTTTTGTTCGAAAAGTACACGTATTTGCAGTCTGTGATTCAGTCTTCGGTACTTTCAGAGACAAAGGAAAGTGCCGCTGCTTTTTTGAACGCCGCTAAAAGCTTGCTAAACAAAAGCGTGAAGGGTAAAAGTAGTGCCATGTCCGAAGCGAAAAGTGCGACGTTCTTGGAAAGGTTGTCGAGACAATTTTCGATCGACGTGACCAAGATGAAAATCCCAGAAGGTTCGCGAGATGCCGTTTTTAGCATGCTTTATCCGTCTGCAGGAAAGGGTTCGGAAGATACAATGCGCCCAATGTCGACTGCACACCAGACCACTGCTTCTTTCTCCACGCACAAAAGTACAAAGGATAAGTTTGTATCCGGCATGCAATGCACAAGGCATCTCGCGAAGAAGTTTTTCAGTTTGTTCACGATTCAAAATTTATTGATGTTTGTTCTCTTGGTGGCAGTCACCTGGACGCTCTTGGCGATGTGTGCGAGTTGTGTGAATAAACTCTGGTCCGTTGTGAAATATCCATTTGTTGTTATATTCGGAGACAGCGACGCAAACTTAGAAAATTATTGGGAACGCCGAATTGCAATTTTGACGCAAGAGCTCGGCGCTCTCGAAAGAAAAGTTCAGTTAGTGAGTAAAGAGATTACGTTTGCAAAGCAGAGCTTGAAAGAAGTCTCGAGCTAGTAAACAAACGTAGATATGTAGAGAAATATGTAGTAATCAGTTTTGTGAATGAAATGTGTATCGCTGCAACTAATTAGAACATTACAACAAACGAAAAGCTGTTTGTATCAGGATGAGTTCTTCCTCCCATAAATTAATAAATCAAAGCACGCGGGCATTCAAGATGTCCCGGTACAACAAACGCATGAAAAACGTCGTCTCGTCTGGGTTCGCCACCCATAGAATCGAGGCCGATTCTCTTACTTTAGTGTCGTTACCAGTTAAAGTAAATCTATCCCCTACGTGTAAAGTTTGCGACCCTTCCACCTTCAAGTGTTTCATTAGTGCTTGCAAACCAATGTGCTTGTTCCCTACGTCAACAAACACATCGTTCCCGCCGTTGAACGCGCAAAACGGAATATCCGAAGTCGACAACTCCGCCTGCGCAGCTAAAGCCAACTCTTCGAGATTTTCATATATAGTGTCTGTGGTCGGTATAACACCAACCGCGTATTCTTTGCGCATAACGTCGCAGTCCACGCCTAAATATCTCGAGTAGTTCGTCAAAAAAATTTCCGCTCTGTCCAAAAAGGCTTGTAAATCCTTCCCTTCCCTCCATCCATACTGCTCCACGGTCGCCCAATCCTCGTTCGACACAAATTCAAGGCCATACGTCTCATCTAGGTTCAACAAATAGTTGCATTCGCCACCCATGACGTGGAAATACTTCGTGATGCTCGGCGGTAACTTTTGCTTTTTGAACTGGTCCAGCAAACCTCTGGTTCTTTCCTCGAATTTTTCTGGCTGTCCTGGATACCCCGCCGCGGTAACAATAGCGACATGAATCCCCAGTTCCATCAACTGAATAATCTTATCAATCATTTTATTGTCGTCTTCGAAGTGTTTCCCGTCTTGATACAACGTTCCATCAGCATCAAAAGTCACCAACCGCACGTTCTTCGCCGAGACGTGCACTTGCGCTATGTTCAAAATATGTCTTATCTCTGCAAAGTTCGGCAACACGTATTGCCTCTTCGTCAAGTGCGAAAACTCGTCGTACTCTTTTAACGCTTTCGTTAGTGGCAACGAGTGGAAAAAATACCCAACTTGTGGGACCATTTTGTGCAATCTCGTAAACTGTCTTCTTTCTTTTGGAAATTGCAACGTTTCGTTGATCCATCCTTCTACTTTTTGCATGACCTCTTCCGTCGTGTGTGTCTTGTGCATTTCGACCATGAACTCAATCAAAGGATCTTGCTCTTTTAATCTCCCTTTCCTTCTCAAAACAGTTGAATCCGTGAGCGATCCAGCTCTCGGTAAATCGTTCGAACGCACTTGTCTTTTTATCAACTCTCTCATGTACTGCGCAGCTCGGCCCAATTTCTCTTCGTCCGTGGATTGTAAAATTTCGTTTTGTTCTCCTTCCTTCGTGGGCGCGAACTGCTCGTCGTTATCATCTTTCTCGTTGCTGCTGTTGTCGCTCTTCGACGATGAAGAAATCGCCGACACCCGATGCGCGACCTTTCTTCTTCTATACGTCTCGTCGCACACATTTGAAACGTGTCTTCGAATCGTCCTCGTCCTCGTCGTCGGCCTCGCGACCAGTATCGACGAGGACGACGACGAGGACGACCAGATTTTCATCGCGAGGGTCCTAGTCTTTCTTCTCCCGCGGCCGAGGAGAAGAGCGTCGCGACTTCGAGGAGCGGTGCGTCCAAAAAACCAACCCGTCGCTTGTTTGTGTCCGAAATCGATCAAGTCGCGTGACTTTTTGTGCTAGTACTCAAAACTCCTTGTTGTTAAAACAAAAAAAACTCTCTCGTTCATTTTTATCATTTTTATCATCGTTTCGTTTGTCGTTTGTTGTGTGAAGAACTCCTTTTTTTACTCATCCATCGTCACAACGCGAGAGTCGTAAACAGAAAAAAAAGTCATCATCATCAATCAGTTCCTTTTATATATGGACGACGACCGGACTCGCGAGTGGTGTCGATGGATTGGGAGGGAGCATCCCCCAGAGTGCGCGTGCTACTTGCACGCATCTTCCTCGTACGACCAGTCCTTGGAGGAAGTGCAGTTCCAAAAGTCCGCCTGTCATTTCGCGCAAATTGGAAACGTCGGGAAACTGAAACAGTTGTTGGAGAAAGATTTTGAGAGATGGACCAACTCTCGAGATACCGAACTGAGCGGGTTGACGCCTTTACACTACGCTTCGAGGAATGGAAGAACAGAGTGCGTGAAGATGCTGTTGGAGAAGAAGTACAAGTGCGACGTGAACGCGAGAACAAAATCTGGGAACGCGACAGCGTTGATGCGAGCGAGTGCAGTTGGGGAAGAGGAAATAGTCGACATGTTGTTGAAAGCTGGAGCAGATGCGAGTTTGAGAGACGACGATGGGGAGACGGCATTGCATAAAGCGCATAAGTTTATCAAACAAGAAAGAAGAAGACGACACGAAGAAAAAGTAGATGGTTTCGACGAGAAAACAGGAGTGGAAATGAAATTCGAGAAAATTGTAAAGGCGCTCGTCGCGGCTTGTCCAGAAGCGACGACGATTGCGAATAGGAGAGGAGAGAAGCCTGGTGAGGCGGTTTAGACTTAGATTTTAGATTTTAGCAAATAGATTAGAAGAAAAGCAGAGCGCAACAAAATACACGTATACACATAGACAATCTCAACCATCCCACGAGCGTGTATTCATCAATGCCGTTCCAGATTGGTAAATTTCCTTCACCATCTCCATGATGTCTTCTCTGTCTTCCTCTTTGAGTTGCCTCGAAAAATTTTGCGCAAACTTATCCGGGTGCCATCTCTTTGCGAGTTCTCGTTTCGCTCTTTTCCTCCCATTTTCGTCATCTCGAAATGGGCCTTGACTGGAAATCAAGAACGTTAAGAAGTCCGCTCCGGAGGATGGAAACGGGATGTCGCGAAAACGCAAAACGCGTTGTTGTTTTTCGTTGTTATTTCTATTCATGTAGCCGTAGTCTTTCCATTTCTCTTCAAACAGTTTCCATTCGGTTTCCAACTGCTTCCAGCTCTTGCTGGTTGAAACAACAACTTCCTCTGCTTTCCTTCTGCGCATGACCACGCTCGGCGACTGCCATGTGTTATTATCATCGTTATTGCCATTTTTCTTCTTCTTCACTCTCTCTCTAAAAGCCGCTCTCGGATCGAACGTTTTCTCCTCGATCTTCTTTCGTCTCCATTCGACTGCCTCTCTTCTCGCTCTGCTGCGCACTTCTTCACTATTACTCGTGCGAGCCTCTTCTTCTTCGTATGTCGTCGTCGCACCCTTCTCATTCTTCCCGGTCTCGTCTCCTCGGTCGTCGTCGTTCGCCGCAGCAGATCTTTGCGACGAAAAAAAAGACTTCGTTTTTTTCGTAATGCGTTCGATTTCTCGATCGATTTCTTCCATCGTCGAGAAATCGAAGTGACTCTCGGTCTCCTCCTCCTCCTCGTTCGTTCGTCTCGTCATCGTCGTCTTTTCGGAAGAGCGCCGCCGGGGCGGTGCGTCCAGTCTCACCAAAGTGCACAAAGCGAGAGAGGACGGACTCCCTCTGATGATGATGATGTGCTTTTTTTTTTCTTTTTTTTTAGTCGCTTCTTTCATTTCGTGCGTTTTTTTCTTTTTTCCTCTTTTGTTCGAGTGATCGAGAGAACTCTCTCTTTTTTTTGTGTGCGTGGTCTTTCTTTGTGTCTTTTTTTGGGGGGGTCTTTTTAAGGCTTTTCTTGTCCGTGCCAAAAGTCTCTCCTCTCTCAAAAGTGTTTGATAAAAAAATACTCAACAAGGTCTCCAATCCACACAAAAAAACACCGAGTCGAGTGCGACATCATCATCATCATCGCGCACGAGGACATAAGGACGTGTTATAGTACCACTGCTCAACAACAACAACAACAACAACAACAACAACAACAACATGTCTGAGTGCGTGTCTCTCTTCCGCCTCGTCGTCGTCTTCGCCGTCTGTTCTCCCATCTTTGTGCGCCTCCCTCGCAAATGTCTCGAATCCGTCTTTAGGTCTTTCGAGGCGTCGCACATGAGATGGATTTGATTCTTTCTTTCTTTTCTGCGCGTCTTCTTTCTTCGAGCGCATGGGCTGACGTCTCGTCTCTTTCTCTTTCTTTCTCTTTCTCTTTCCGCCGCGGTACTCATCACAGCGCCGAAGCCGAAGAAATTGCCGAAGAAGTCGCGGTCGAAGAACCGGCTGGAGATGAACCGATGGACCTCATGAGCGCCTTGCAAATCGTGCTCAAGAAGTCCTTGGCCGAAGACGGCTTGCACAGAGGTCTCAGAGAGGCGGCCAAGGCGATTGAATCGAGAAAAGCTTTGTTGTGCGTTTTGGCGCAAGATTGCGACCAAGCGGATTACACCAAGTTGATCCAAGCTTTGTGCAACGAAGCGAACGTTCACTTGGTGAGAGTGCCATCCGCGGTGTCTCTCGGCGAGTGGGCGGGCTTGTGCAAGCTCGACGCCGAAGGCCAAGCGAGAAAGGTTGTGAAGTGCTCATGCGTTGTCGTCTCCGATTACGGGGAGGAAACGCCGGCGCTTGGCGTCTTGCAAGAATTCTTGAAGACTGCTTAATAGTCTTTCCTTTCCGAGGACGATAAATGGTGTAGTAAGTCCGATGCGGATAGTTATTAGCTTTTCGTTAATTTATACTTCTCTATTTTACTCCGCTACATGCATGATGAATCGATGCTGGTTCTATGCCTACAATTACTCTCTTTTAACACCTACGTTTAGTGGCCGCTACTCATCTAAAAACATCATTCATAACTTTGAAAGGAATCCTCCGTCTACTTTCAGGATGCTCCCCGTCACCCAACTCCCTGCTTCCGACGCCAAATACACAGCAGCGCCACCCACATCTGAGGCTCTCCCTACTCGTTTAATTAACAAAGCATTTTTCATGATGTCATCCTTGACGGTTTTGCCGTAAATTTCTAAACTATCGGTCATTTTTGTCGGAAAAAACCCGAGCGCGAGAACGTTCACGGTTATATTCCTCGATGATAACGCGTCCGCTAACTTCGTGCTCAAATGATGCAATGCCGCCTTCGACGCGTCGTAACTAAACGTCGGAAAAACTTGCGGTTTCAAACCTGCTATGGAACCAATATTAATCACTCGAGACGACGTGCCTCTCTTCCGTCCAGAACTTTCCATCATATCCGCAAACTCTCGTATCAATATAAACGGCGCCACGACGTTCAACGCGTGCGTCTTATAGAAACCTTTCTCTGAATGCGTCTCGAACGCTTCGCCCCACGCGACGCCGCTGTTGTTTATCAGCACATCTAAAGACTCGTATCGACGCTTGAACTCTCCCGCGAGATTTTTGCATCCATCTTCCGTGGATAAATCGGCTCGGATGAAATCACACGAGCCTACTCCTCTGTTGTTGTTGCTGCTTTGGTTCAACCTCTCGCGTGTCCGTTCTCCATCTTCTCTGTGTCTCGAGGCGATGCACACGCGACAGCCTCTCTCCACGAACGTCTCCGTGAGCATTAAACCGACGCCTTTAGCGCCTCCCGTGATTAATACGGTCTTACCTCGGACCGAAAATAACGAGTCGTCGTCGTCGTCGTCGTCACCCCCCTCCCTCATGTGATGATTTTTTATGACGATACCAAAGTGAACCTGTGACAGTTAGTCCTCTACTCTACGTAAAAAATATTACAATTACGTGCTATCGTTCGCCGAATTTTCCGTCGCCTCTGCCGTCTTTCGTCGATTCGCCTCCTACCGAGCCACGAACACTCACGGCGCTTTTTGAGAAACGGCTGCTGTGTTTCTCGAAATCGCTCACCCAATCGACACCGGCTTTTGCCGAAGACGCACTTTTATTCGCGTTGTCCTTTACTTTTTTGAATAACGAAACGATCCTTTCTTTGTGCGTGTGGTTGAAGACATCGTAGTCGTGAGACGCCAATAACTTTTCTACAAAATCAAAGAGTTGATCGACGATCGGTCTTGCCCACATTTTCGTCCGCATGGAACTTTCGGCGACGGCTAAGCAGTCGATTAAAGCTTCGCAGATTTTCGAGTGCAACGCGTCAACTTCTCGTGCCGAGGCGTTTTCCACCTCCAAAGCTTTCAGAGCGCACTTCAAAGCCTCGCCTTTCTCTTCTTTCGGTATGTGTTTGTTCTCTTCTATTTCTATTTCTATTTTTCGTCTCTGCTCTTCTTCTTTTTCTTCTTCTTTTTCTTCTTTTCTCATCTTGGGCGCTTCCTCGAACGCTTTCTTCAAACGTTTCGTCGTGCCGTTCAACGCAAACGAGTCTTCGCTGGTGGCAATCTCGTGCATAATTCGACAATACAACTCCCACACGCGCATTTCCGATGTCACTTTCACGTTCGCCCCGATCGTTCCGTTTTCTTTCATTAAACGTTCTACGGCCTCGAAGAGGCTGAAAAATACGCTCGCCGTCTCCTTTCGATACTCTTCCGATTGTGGGTGCGTCTCCATCGTTTTTCTCATCACGAGCACAATCTTCTTCCCGTGTTTCCGTTCGAGCGCGTCTGGTTTCGAGAGGAGTTCTAGAAACGCTCGAGAACACGTCTCAAACTTCCTGTTCGCGTGTTTGGCGAGTTTTTCGAGCCAATCGTCCATCGTCGACGGTGATGGTTCCTTCCTTTTTTCCTCCTTTTGTGTCGTCGGCGACGGCTCTCGTCGCGTCTCGATGACATCATCGCGTTCGTTGATTTTCTGCTTCTTCTTCCTGTCACAACTTTGGTTCTTCGCGCCGTCTTCGCCCGCTCCTTCGTCCTCGTCGTCTCTCGTCGATTTCGTCGAAGACACCGGAGGGAGCGCGTCGAACAGACCACCACCCATGTGGTATGTTTGCGCACTCCTTTTCTTCTTCTGATTTGTTTTGTTTTTTTTTGGGGGGGCTTTTTTGTGGCACTTTTTCTCCCTTCTTTTCCAATAATCGGACGTTTTTGGAGTATGTATAAAACTAGGTGCATTATTATTATTGTGTTTGAATCGGATGTCTTTCTCGTCGAGCACGAGGAAAAAAGAAGAGACCACCGCCGCCTTCCTTTGAGAGGAGACGAGGACGAAGGCGACGATGCCGAGAAGAATTCTGGCCAACGCGAGCGCGTCTCGCGGGCGCTCGTCAGATGTCCTCTCAAAATGGACGAGGAAACAACGCGACGATTTTTGGCAACGGAATCGATTGGAGGAAACGACGACGACGATAAACGAGCGCGAGAGCACCAATACCGAGGTGGTGGTGGAGGAGGAGGAGTTCAGGTTAACCTTCAACGATTTAGCGCTACCGGAACACATCGTTTTGGGTCTTCAAAAGTGTGGATTCGTGTATCCATCTCCGGTGCAAGTCTCGGCTATTCCCTTGGAACGGTTAGGGAGAGACTGTCTGGTACAAGCAAAGTCAGGGACCGGGAAAACGGTCGCGTTCGCGTGCAGACTTTTAGACTCAGTTTTGCTAACGAAAGGAGAAGAAGTAGCGGAAGAAAATGTGATGGATGAAAGAAATTCTTCGGTGAAAGCGATGTGCGTCGTGCCGACGAGAGAGATTGCAATACAGATGGCGGACGTTTTGCGAACGCTAGCGACGGCGTGCGCTGGAAGCTCGAGAGGTCGATACAAGCAAGAACGGTTGGCTTGTTTTTTTGGCGGTTTGCCAGTTGCAGATGATGGACGGGCGATGAAACGACGGCCGGCGTGCGTCGTCGGAACACCAGGGAGAATGAAGCAGCTCGTAGAGATGGACATTTTGAGAACCGATCAAGTAAGAACAGTAGTTTTAGACGAAGCGGATCAGTTGTTGACGAAAAGTGGGTTTTGTGAGGACGTTTTGTTTTTGATTCACGCGGCGAGCCACAAGCAGAGACAATTGATCGCGTGTTCGGCGACGTTTTCGAAGAATGCGAGGAAAAGAATAGAAAGTTTGACGACGAGAGATGGGATGCCGAGCGCAATCGAGAAAGTGAGCTTGTGCGAAGAGACGGTGGCATTGCGAGCGGTGAAGATGTGTTATCGGTTATTGAATCGTGATACGGAGCAAAATGAAAAGGCGACGAAAAACAGTGATAATGACGATGTAGAAATCGAGAATAACAACAATGGCGTTAGCGTTGGCGACGACATGCGCCTTTTGGAAGAAAAGGCGGGGATGTGCATTGACATTTTTAACTCTGTTCGTTTTCACCAAGCTGTTATTTTTGTCTCTAGTCGAGACCGGGGCGAGAAACTCTCCGCAATAATGACCAAGAAAGGAGGTTTTAAAACTGCATTCATCTCGGGCAAACTTACACAGCGCGAACGAATGGATGTGATGCAACGATTTCGTGACTTTGGGCTTCGCGGCATCATATCGACCGATTTAATCTCTAGAGGTGTCGATTGTGAACGAGTGAATTTAGTCGTCAATGTCGATTTACCGAGAGATGGTCAAACTTTCATGCATAGATGTGGACGAACAGGAAGATTTGGCACTTCAGGTGTTGCTGTCGCCGTTCTCGAAGACCAAAAAGAGTTGGAAACGCTCAAAGATATGCTCGATAAAACATCCAAGGAAGAATCTGAATACCAGAATATCGATGATGACGGCGACGATAACAACGAGGAACAAGACGAAGAAAAATCTTCTCGTATCGCGTTTTGCGATCTCGAAGAACTTCCCGAAAGGATTCCAGAGAGTTGGTATGCGTACGATCTCGAAGGAAATGACGAGGAGAAGCTTCGCGCTTTACAGTTAGAGGAGGAAAAACTAGCATTTTTAGAAACATCTAGCGAAGAGGAAGAGAGCGGCAGTAGTAGTATTGATAGTAGTAGTATTGATAGTAGTAGTAGTAGTAGTAGTAGTAGTAGTAGTAGCGAGAGTAGTGAAGAAGATTGGGACGACGACGACGACGACGACGAC
>MDTG01305793.1_pt1 | contig 16536 bp, 6 predicted proteins | sample 811421 | NCBI WGS metagenome assembly MDTG01 (sample SAMN05326645, study PRJNA326480) | marine metagenome | isolation source: seawater | place: Pacific Ocean: South East | collected 2011
CAGCTACCGCCTCGTCGAGCTCCTGGGGCGCGGCGGCATGGGCGAGGTGTGGCGCGCGGAGCACGCCCTGTTGGCACGGCCCGCGGCCGTCAAGCTCGTCCACCTGCCGACGACCGGCACCCACGGGACGCCGCCGCTCCAGGATCGGAGCGAGGTCCTGGCGCGCTTCGAGCGCGAGGCCCAGACGATCGCGGCCCTGACCTCACCGCACACCGTCAGCCTCTACGACTACGGGGTCACCGACGACGGCACCCTCTACTACGCCATGGAGCTCCTCGAAGGGATCGACCTGGAGGAGCTGGTCGATCGCTTCGGCCCGCTCTCCCCTGCCCGCGCGATCTACCTCCTGCGGCAGGTGTGCGAGTCGCTGTCCGAGGCGCACGCCGCGGGGCTCGTCCACCGCGACATCAAGCCCTCGAACCTCATGGCTTGCCACGTCGGCAACCAGGTCGACTTCGTCAAGGTCCTCGACTTCGGCCTCGTGCGGCGCATGAAGCCCGCCGAGCAGGACCCCCGCGTGAGCGACGCGGACTACGTCGTGGGGACGCCTGCCTTCATGGCCCCCGAGCTGGCCAAGAGCCCCGCGGAGGTCGACTCCCGCGCCGACGTCTACGCGATCGGCTGCGTCGCCTACTGGCTGCTGACCGGGCACCTGGTGTTCGAGCAGTCCACCGCGGCCGGGATCATCGCCGACCACGTCCATGCTCCACCGCCGATCCCGAGCGCGAAGACACGGCAGGCGATCCCTCCCGAACTGGAAGAGCTGATCATCAACTGCCTGGCCAAGACCCCGCGCCTGCGGCCGCAGACGGTGGATGACCTGCACGAGCGCTTGGCGCGGATCGCGGTCGCGCAGCCGTGGACCCAGCAGCGGGCCCACATGTGGTGGCGCGCGCGACTCCGGGAGCTCGTCCCTGACGAGGGGCCTGCCGCTGAGGCCGAGTCCGCCCCCGCGGTAGAGCCTCCCCAGGACCCCACGCCTGCCGAACCGGCGCCGCGCGCCGACCACGCTGTGCTCGACTACGAGCCCCGCTTCGCGAGCTACCCGCGCGTCGCCGTGAGCGCGATCTCGGAGATCCGCATCCGCGCGCGCCAGCGCCAGTACGCTCGCGCGCGGGACGAGTCTCGCCTGGCCCGCGCCCAAGTGACGGCCGATCGCGAGGCCACCTCGTGATCGGCGCGCGACTCCTGAGCGTCCTCCTGATCGTCACCCTGCTCGTTCCGGGAGGAATCGGGCAGCTCGACCTCTGCGCCTGCCAGGGCGGAGATCACGGCCTGTTCTGCAGCCAGGCGGAGGCTCCTCAGCCGCGCGCTCACGGTTGCTGCGCCATGCAGGCAGACGACGACCGGAACGAGCGCGCCCAGTCCCCCGACCACTGCCCCGACTGCCCGAAGCTCGACCTCGGGGACGCTGCGGGCAGCAAGCTGCCTGCGACCGGCGAGCCGTACTGCGGGCAGCTCGCGCTCGTCCTTTTCGAGGCTCCTCCCGCCGTCCCGAGCCCCCAAGACCGCCGATTGCAGACTTCTGCGTGTTGGCCGCGACCCCCGCCTGGCAAACACAGGCTGCACCTACTTCACCGCGTCTTCCTGCTCTAGGCGGTTGACGCCGGGCAGCGCCCGGCGCCCCCGGCGTCTGCGCGCTCAGGACGACGTCCGTCCCGAGCTCGAGCAGACGTCTCGCCCGTCCTTCCACGTGCAGGAGAACGCACCGTGTCGCGATCCGTGTGCGCGCTAACAGGCGCGCTGACCGTCTTGTCCCTCTCCCTGGCCGGCTGCGCCTACGACCGGGAGCGTACGGCCTGGACCGATTGGAGCGAGCTCGACGCCAGCTTTCGCCCCATGAACGAGGAGGTCGCGCCGCTGACGTCGGCCAGCACCCTGACGGACTACGTCGCCCTCGCGCTGCGCCGCAACCCGGCTCTGCAGGCCCAGTCCCAGCGCTGGCGCGCAGACCTCGAGCGGGTGCCGCAGGCGCGTTCGCTGCCCGACCCGGAGCTGACCTACGGCGGCTTCATCGAGCAGGTCGAGACCCGCGTCGGCCCGCAGCGACACCGGTTCGGCGTCTCCCAAATGGTGCCCTGGCCCGGCAAGCTCGCCGAGCGGAGCGCCATGGCGCTGGAGGAGTCCGAGGCGACGCGGGCCAGGACCGACGCGGTCCGCCTGCGGATCGTGTATCAGGTCGCGCGGGCCTACGCCGACTACTACTACCTGGCCCGCGAGCGCGCCGTCACGGACGAGACCCTGACCTTGGTCCGGCACTGGGAGTCCGTCGCCCAGACCCGGTTCCGCGCTGGCGCGCAGGCGGCCCACCGGGACGTGATCAAGGCGCAGGTCGAGATCGGGCGGTTGGAAGATCGCCTGGCCACGCTCAACGACGCCCGCAAGCCCCACGTGGCCCGGCTGCGCTCGCTCCTGGACGTCCCCGCCAACTTCGAGATCCCCTGGCCGTCGTCGGTCCCCGCCACGTCGCTGGCGGTCTCCGACGGTGAAGTCCTGGCCCTGATCGAGCGGCACAGCCCGCTCCTCGCGGAGCTCAACCGCAAGATCTCGGCTCGCGAGCGCGGCGTCGACTTGGCGTGGCAGAGCTACCTGCCCGACTTCATGTTCGGCTTCGAGTACATCGAGACCGGCCCGGCCGTGCGCAACGCCATGGGCGTTCGTCCCTCCGGGAGCGGCGACGACGCCATGATCGCCAAGTTCGGGATCAGCTTGCCGATCTGGTTCGGCCGCTACGAATCCTCGGTCTCGGAGGCGCGGGCGCGTCTCCGAGCCGCCGAGCTCGACCGTGCGGACGCCGAGAACTCGCTCGAAGCGTCCGCGGCCCGCGCCCTGTTCGACTACCGAGATGCGGAGCGAAAGCTCCGCCTCTACCGGGACTCGCTCGTGCCCAAGGCCGAGCAGTCCCTGAAAGCCACATCCGCCGCCTATGAGGCGGGCGCTGGCGACTTCCTGGATGTCCTGGACGCCGAGCGCGTCCTCCTCGAGTTCCACCTGTCCCGCGAGCGGGCCCTCGCCGATCGCGTCCGCTCGTTCGCCGAGCTGGAAATGCTCACCGGCACCGACCTCAAGCCGCGGTCCGAGCGCTAGGAGTCTTCATGACGAACCACGACGAACCCAAGCCGACCGACTCGGCAGACGACACCACGCCGGCCGACGCGGCGGACGACACCAAGCCGACCGCCTCCGCGGAGGAGCCGAAGGCTCCGACGCCGCAGCCGACTCCCGCAGAACCGGAAGCCCCGCGCTGGCAGCGAGCCCGCTGGGTCGCGGGCGCGGTGGTCTTTCTCCTCGTCGGCTTGCTCCTGGGGCGACTGACCTCGCCCGAGGCCTCGCCTCCCCCGGCCGAGGGCCAGACCGCGGCGGACGACAAGCCCACGGTGTGGACGTGCTCCATGCACCCCCAGATCCGTAGCCCGAAGCCTGGGAAGTGCCCCATCTGCGGCATGGACTTGATCCCCGTCGGCGAGGGCGGTGACGACTCGGGCCCCCGTGAGCTGAAGCTGCAGCCAAACGCGGTGACGTTGGCCGAGATCGAGACTGAGCCCGTCCGGCGACGCGACGTCGCCCGCGACGTCCGCATGGTGGGCAAGGTCGACTACGACGAGACCCGGCTCAACTACATCACGGCCTGGATCCCCGGGCGGCTCGACCGCATGTACGTGGACTACACAGGCACCCTCGTCCGCAAGGACGACCACCTGGTCGAGATCTACAGCCCGCAGCTCCTGAGCGCCCAGGAGGAGCTGCTGCAGGCGATCGAGGCCCGCAAGAAGCTGCAGGCGAGTAGCAGCCGCTTGATGCTCGAGACGGCCGACCAGACCGTGGCATCCGCCCGCGAGAAGCTGCGGCTGTGGGGGCTGGGGCGAGATCAGATCGAGGAGATCGAGCGCAGCGGTCGGACCTCGGACCACATCACGATCCGCGCGCCGATCGGCGGGATCGTCGTCCACAAGAACAAGAACACCGGCGACTACGTCAACACGGGCGAGCGCGTCTACACGATCGCGGACCTGAGCCAGGTGTGGGTCCAGCTAGACGCCTACGAGTCGGACCTGCCCTGGGTCCGGTACGGTCAGACGGTCCAGTTCGAGACCGAGTCCTATCCCGGCGTCCCCTTCGAAGGGCGGGTGGTGTTCGTGGACCCGGTCCTGACCGGCAACACCCGCACGGTGAAGGTCCGCTTGAACGTGACCAACGCCGACGGGCGGCTGAAGCCCGGCATGTTCGTCCGCGCGGTGTTGAAGGCTCCCCTCCAGGCCGAGGGGCAGACCCTGGATCCGAGCTTGGTCGGCAAGTGGATCTGCCCCATGCACTGGGACGTGATCAAGGACGCCCAGGGCCAGTGCGACCAGTGCGGCATGCCCCTCGTCCGCGCGGAGTCCCTGCACCGGACGGGCGACCCACAAGCCAAGCCTCCGCTCGTCGTGCCGGCGTCGGCGGTGCTCTGGACCGGGGTCCGTTCGTTGGTCTACGTGAAGCAGCCAGGCGATCAGCCCTCGTTTCGCGGCCAGGAGATCGTCCTCGGCCCTCGGGCCGGCGACTTCTACATCGTCCGCTCGGGGCTCTCGGAGGGCGACCTAGTCGTGACGAAGGGGGCCTTCAAGATCGACAGCGCACTTCAGATCGAGGCGCGGCCGAGCATGATGCTCCCGCCGGCGGGCCGCCGAGAAACCCAGCGCCACGAAGCGACGCCAGCGTTCCTGGCGGCGCTGCGCCCCGTCTATGAGGGCTACCTGGCCGTGCAGGAGGCCCTGGCGGGGGACGACCTGGCCGCGGCCAAGACCGCGGCCAGCATCCTCGCGACGGCGATCCAAGGCGTCGACATGAAGCTCGTCAGCGGCGACGGGCACATGGCCTGGATGCGCGAAGCGAAGCGCCTGCGCGACGCGGCGGAGGCGATTTCCACGGCGGAGAGCATTGATGCGGCGCGCGCGAGCTTCGCCGACCTGGCTGAGGCCGCGCTCGACGTGGAGCGCCAATTCGGGCACGCCCAAGGGGTCTATCGCGAGGCGTTCTGCCCCATGGCCCGCGACAACAAGGGTGCGAGCTGGCTGCAGCGGGGCGAGGAGGTTCAGAACCCGTTCTTCGGGGCCAGCATGCTCCGCTGCGGTGAGGTCCGCTCCACCTTCCCGGCCCGGGGGGAGGAGCCACAGCGCCCGCAGCAGCCGGCCACGCCGGCACCGACAGGTCATGAAGGCCATGACCACGCCACACCGCCGGGACATGAGGGCCACGGTCAGCCCCCTGCTCAGCCCGAGTCGCCAGCCCCAAGCCCGACGCCGACGCCCGGGCAGGACTCTGGCGCCAGTCTCGACACGTTCCGCCGCCAGCTGGACGGAGCGCTGGCGGCCTACTTCAACCTCCAGCGGGAGCTGGCCGAGGACAAGGCGACGGGAGCCACCCGCGCTCCGGAGCTGCGCCGAGCGCTCGAGGGCGTCGACCCCGCTCAGCTCCCCTCGGCCGACCGCGACGTTTGGCGTCAGACTCGTCTCCCAGGATTGCTCGCCGATGTGAAAAACCTCGAACAGGCAGCCGGATTGGAGGCCCAGCGCCAGGCGTTCGAGCCCCTCTCGACGAAGCTGACCGCCGTCGTCTCCCGCTATGGGCACCTTCCACAACGCTCGGTGCGGCGCTTCCACTGCCCCATGGCCTTCGGGAACCGCGGCGCAGATTGGCTGCAGGAGGGAGAGCAGGTCCTCAACCCCTACTTCGGGTCGCGCATGTTGCGCTGCGGACGGCAGGTCGAGTCGATCCCGGCCTCCGGACGCGACCCGGCAGCAGCTCCTCCGGCTGACGCCGCGCCCACGCCGCAGCCCAGCTCGCGCCCCGCGGAGCCGACGGGAGGCTGGACCTGCTCCATGCACCCCCAGATTCGTCAGCCAGGACCCGGGAAGTGCCCGATCTGCGGCATGAACCTCGTCCCCGTTCGTGAGCGCGACGAGAAGGGAGGTGGGAAGTGATCGCCCGCACGATCCGCTTCTGCCTGGAGAACAAGCTCGTCGTCGCGCTGATGATCGTGTTCTTCATCGGCTGGGGAGTCATGGTCGCCCCCTTCGACTGGGACGTACCGGCGATCCCTCGGGACCCCGTCCCTGTCGACGCGATCCCCGACATCGGCGAGAACCAGCAGATCGTCTTCACCGAGTGGATGGGCCGCTCGCCCCAGGACGTCGAAGACCAGATCAGCTACCCCATGACGGTCGCCCTGCTCGGGATCCCGGGCGTCAAGACCGTCCGCAGCTACTCCTTCTTCGGCTTCTCCTCGATCTACATCATCTTCAAGGAGGACGTCGACTTCTACTGGTCGCGCTCGCGCGTCCTGGAGAAGCTCGCGAGCTTGCCGGCCGGGACGCTCCCCAAGGGCGTCCAGCCCGCGCTCGGCCCCGACGCGACCGCGCTCGGGCAGATCTACTGGTACACGCTCGAAGGCCGAGACCCGCAGGGCAACCCGACCGGCGGCTGGAACCCTGACGAGCTGCGCACCGTCCAGGACTGGTACGTGCGCTACGCGCTCCTGGGCGCCGAGGGCATCTCCGAGGTCGCCTCCGTGGGCGGCTTCGTGCGCGAGTACCAGGTCGACGTCGACCCGGACGCCATGCGGGCGCATGGGGTCAGCCTGACCCAGGTCGTCGACGCCGTCCGCAACTCCAACCTCGACGTGGGGGCCCGCACGATCGAGGTCAACCGGGTCGAGTACGTGGTCCGCGGCCTGGGCTTCGTCAAGACCGTGCACGACCTGGAGAAGGTCGTGGTCAAGGTCAACCAGAACGTCCCGATCCGAGTCAAGGACGTCGCGCGCGTCTCGCTCGGCCCCGCCCTCCGTCGTGGGGCGCTCGACAAGGCGGGCGCGCCGGCCGTCGGCGGCGTGGCGGTGGTCCGCTACGGCGACAACCCGCTGGCTGCGATCAAGCACGTCAAGGCCAAGATCGCCGAGATCGCCCCTGGCCTGCCCAAGAAGGTGGTGATCGACTGGTCCAAGACCGACCGCGTTCAGGTGGAGGCCTTCGCCGAGGCCCAGGGCTTCCCGGCCTACAAGGGCGCCGCCATCGACCAGGACGCGTGGGTCAAGTGGGCGAACGCGAACATGGACAGCCACCCCGCGTGGCTGACGCTCAGCCAGGTCACCGTGGTGCCCTTCTACGACCGGACGGGTCTGATCTACGAGACCCTGGGCACGCTCAACACGGCGCTCACCGAAGAGATCCTGATCAGCATCATCGTCGTGATCGCCATGGTGCTGCACCTGCGCAGCTCGTTCCTGATCTCCGGCCTGCTCCCGCTGGCGGTCTTGATCTGCTTCATCGCCATGAAGCTCTCCCACGTCGACGCCAACGTGGTCGCGCTCTCGGGCATCGCGATCGCGATCGGGACCATGGTCGACATGGGGATCATCCTCTGTGAGAACATCCTCAAACATTTAGACGAAGCGGACCCCGACGAAGACCGCTTGGAGGTGATCTACCGGGCAGCCGTCGAGGTGGGCGGCGCGGTCGTCACCGCCGTGTCGACCACGATCGTCAGCTTCCTGCCCGTGTTCGCCATGGAGGCGGCCGAGGGGAAGCTGTTCAAGCCGCTGGCGTTCACCAAGTCGTTCGCCCTCCTCGGTTCGATCATCGTCGCGCTGACGATCATTCCGCCCGCGGCCCACGTGCTGTTCACGTCCGAAGGTCGCAAGCGGGCGTGGCATCACTACGTGTGGCCGGCGGCCCTGGTCGTCCTGGGCGTGGTGGCCCTGTTCTTCACCTGGGTCATCGGCGTCCTCCTGCTGCTCATGGCCGCGGCGGGCCTCGCCCAACCCACGCTCGAGGCGCGCTACGCCCGCGGCAAGGACTACGCCTCCTGGCTGAGCAACGGCCTCGCGGTGCTCGTCGTGGCAGTCTTCCTCAACGAGCACTGGCTGCCGCTGGGCCCAAGCAAGGGGCTGGGGACGAACTTCCTGTTCACGGGCGGCCTCATCGGCGGGGTCCTCGTCGCATTCCTGCTCTTCCTCCGCGTCTACCCGACGATCCTCCGCTGGTGCCTGGATCACAAGAAGACGTTCCTCCTCCTCCCTGCCGCGATCCTCTTGTTCGGGGCCTGCGTGTGGCTGGGGGCCGACGCGGTCTTCCCCTGGGTCCCGGCCGCGGTCGTGGGGCTGTTCGCCGCGACCTTCTTCTACCAGGCGACCACCGCCTTCCTCCGCGAGCGCTCCGAGGAGGACGACGCCCCCGGCTGGCTGGCGCCGGTTGGCAGCAGCGTCGCCGGGTTCATGGCCCTGGTGATCGTGGTCGGGATCACGACCTTGGCGTCGGTGGTCTACCGCTCGGACGCGGCGCTGTCGGTGCGGTCATCGATCAACCACGCGCTCCCGGGCCTCGGCAAGGAGTTCATGCCGCCGCTCGACGAGGGCAGCTACCTCTACATGCCGACGACCATGCCGCACGCCTCGATCGGCGAGGCCCAGGACGTCCTGGAGAAGCTGGACATGGCCATGGCCTCGGTCCCCGAGGTCGAGCTCGTGGTCGGCAAGCTCGGCCGCGCCGAGAGCCCGCTGGACCCGGCGCCGATCTCCATGATCGAGACGGTGGTCAACTACAAGCCCGAGTTCATCACCGACAAGGACGGCCACCGCCTCCGCTTCGCGTTCGACGCAGAGGCCGGCGAGTTCCGGCGCGACGACAAGGGCGAGCTGATCCCGGACCCGGAGGGACGCCCGTTCCGCCAGTGGCGGGATCACATCCGCTCGCCTGACGACATCTGGGACGAGCTGGTGAAGGCGGCGAGGCTGCCTGGAACGACCTCCGCGCCCAAGCTGCAGCCCATCGCCGCGCGGATCGTCATGCTCCAGAGCGGCATGCGGGCCCCCATGGGCGTGAAGGTCAAGGGGCCGGACCTCGAGACCATCGAGAAGGTCTGCCTCGACATCGAGCGCTTCCTCAAGCAGGTCCCGTCGGTCGCACAGGAGGCGGTCATCGCGGATCGCATCGTCGGCAAGCCTTACCTGGAGATCGAGATCGACCGCGACGCAATCGCGCGCCACGGGCTGAAGATCACCCAGGTCCAGGACATCATCGAGGTGGCGATCGGCGGGCGGCCCCTGACCACGACCGTCGAGGGGCGCGAGCGATATCCGGTGCGCGTGCGCTACGCGCGCGAGCTCCGCGATTCGATCGAGGCCATCAAGGACATCTACGTCCCGACGCCGGACGGCCACCAGATCCCGCTGATCCAGCTCGCCGACATCCGCTACGTCCGCGGCCCGCAGGTGATCAAGAGCGAGGACACCTTCCTCACCGGCTACGTGCTCTTCGACATGAAGAAGGGTCAAGCCGAGGTCGACGTGGTCGAGGAGTGCCAGGCCTACCTCAAGGCGAAGATCGCGAGCGGCGAGCTCCAGATCCCGGCCGGCGTGAGCTACACCTTCGCGGGCAGCTACGAGAACCAGATCCGCTCGGAGAAGAAGCTGCGGGTCGTGTTGCCCCTGGCCCTGTTCATCATCTTCATCATCCTCTACTTCCAGTTCAAACGGGTATCGACCACGATGCTCGTGTTCAGCGGGATCGCCGTGGCCTGGGCGGGCGGGTTCCTCATGATCTGGCTCTACGGCCAGCCGTGGTTCCTGGACTTCTCCCTGCTCGGAACCAACATGCGCGACCTGTTCGCGGTCCACCCGATCAACCTCTCGGTCGCCATCTGGGTCGGGTTCATCGCCCTGTTCGGCATCGCGACCGACGACGGCGTCGTGATCGCGACCTACCTCGACCAGTCGTTCGAGGGGAACCCCACCGAGTCCGTCGAGGGCATCCGCGCAGCCACCCTCGAGGCGGGCAAGCGACGCATTCGCCCCTGCCTCATGACCACGGCCACCACGATCCTGGCCCTCGTCCCGGTGCTCACGTCCACTGGGCGAGGCTCCGACATCATGATCCCCATGGCCATCCCGTCCGTCGGCGGCATGTGCATCGAGCTGGTTACCCTGTTCGTCGTCCCGACTCTCTACTGTGCGATCGCCGAGGCCCGTCTGGGCTCGCGGCCAGAGGGAGGCTCACCGGACGGCTCACCGAGTCCGTCAGAGACGGGCGCCACCTAACCCCACCCAACCTGGAGTCATTCATGAACCGCTTCTACCCCGTCCTCCTCGCCACGGCCTTGCTCTGCGCTGGCTGCCCGAGCGAGCCCACCCAGCAAGCAGAGCCCGCTCCGGCGAACGAGGCCCCGGCTTCCGACCCCTCGCCGGCCGCCGAGGGAGGAGCCGCTGCGTCTCAGTGGACGTGTTCGATGCACCCGCAGGTCAAGCAGCCGAAGCCAGGGACCTGCCCCACCTGCAAGATGGACCTGGTCCCGGTGTCCGAGGACGGGGCCGCGGCGCCTGCACAGCCGAAGGCCGCAAGCGCCAAGGTCTACGACGTCGCGTGCGGCTGCTCGATCCCTGCGGTGGGTCACTGCGGCGAGTACGCCAAGATCGACGGCGCCTTCGTCGAGATCACCGACCACGGGCTCGGCTCCATGCCCTTTTGCGGCAAGAGCGGACTCCGCGCCAAGATCGACGGGCAGATCGAGGGCGGGAAGCTCAAGGCGAAGTCTGTGGAGCTCGTTGAATAGCCCCGCTCAGTCGATTGGCGAGGGTCGCAACTCTGGCCGGGCAGGACCGCGTCATTCGCGGGCTACCCTTCCTTCCCGGCGAGGGAGCCGGCTCCGTCAGGGTGCCGCCCTCGGGCCTGGTAGAGGTAGAGAGAGCGCTGAGCGGCTCCGGGCTGCCGCTGGCGACAGCTACGCATCGAGACGGATCCTGAAGCCAGCACGTTGGTAGTAGAGGCCGCCCTCCTTTGTACCTGGCGTAGTCCCATCAGACACCCAGATCCCATAGCTTGAGGGGGGGACAGGGTTCGTCTCCTGTGGTGTGAGTTGAAGATCCGTCGGGTCGATCGAGCCCGCCACGTAGAGCTTCCCTGAGACCGAGGCGTCACCCGCGACCGAGAGGTGACCATCGACGCCAAGGGTCACAGGGGACTTGGGGTTCGCGCTGGTCAAACGCAGCACGCCTTCTGGGGTCCCTTCCAGCGTGTAGGACAGCTCACCCCCCCCGCGCGGCGGGTGGAAGGTCAGCCCCTTCTGCCCCCAAACGTGGATTCCCCCGTAGCTCGCGATCCCCCGTCCCGCGACCAAGGCGCCATCCCTAACGTCGACATGGACGAGGCGCTCGACAACGGTCCCGCTAGCTGGATCGGTCCGCGCGATCTCGAAGACGTTGCCCGTTTCCCCTGCCCGGTAGTAGGCCCGCAGCTTGGAGCCCGTGACCTCGGCTCCGGCCCCGACGTAGAACCGGCGCTGGACGTCGGAGATCATGTCGGCGTCGATCAGCTCCGGGCTGTGGGATCTGGCGTTCTCCAGGAGGATCAGCGGCCGCGGGTCCGTGACCAACCCCTCGCCGCGGTGCTCACGGACGACCTCAAGGACCCCGCCGCCGCATGCTTCCACCTCGGTTCCGGCCGGGGCCTCGAGGACAGAGACGACTTCGAGCGGGGCCTGACCACGGCAGAGCTTGAGGCGTTGCTCTCTTGGAAGAGGAGTCCAGTGTGCGCCGATCCGTGACCCTGCGGGAGGGTTGCCTGGGCGGTTGCGATGGACGACGCCGATGTTCGCGGCCAGGTAACTGGGGCCACCAAAGGCGCCGTTGACGACCCGCTGCATGGCGCGGACCTGGAAGGTTGCGAGGTGTGCCCAGCCCTCGAGGGAGCGGGGTCCACCCGGCGCGCCGAGGAATCCGAGGGGCGTGTTGGCCGTGTTCCAGTCCCCGAAGGTGGCCTGGTAGCGCTGGCGAGCCTCCTCTTCCTTGCGCTTGTCCTCTTCGTACTTCGCCCGCTCGTCGGCGGTCAGGCGGCCGAGGCTGTGCTCCATGGCGTCGGGGCTGGAGACGTCGATCATGTAGCCGCCCTGCGGCGGTCGCCGACGCTCCTCTCCTCGATCCCTACGGGCCTGGCGCTCCCGGTTCCTCCGCTGGCGACGCTCTTCGCGTTTGCGTCGGCGCTCTGCGCGTCGCTCCTCCCGGCGACGCCGGCGCTCCTCGCGCTCGCGGCGCTTGCGTTCCTTGTACTCCTCGCGACGCCGACGCCGATCCTCTCGCCGCTGACGGCGCCGCTCGACGCGCTCGCGTGCTCGACCGACGCGGTTGGCGAGGCGTTCGCGACCGGCGTCGCGCGCGCGCTCTTCCAGGTCTTCGAGCTCGTCGATCCGCTCCTGCTCACGACGGTCGCGCTCTTCTCGGGCTCGGCGAGCGCGTTCTCGGCGGCGACGCCGCTGCAGGCGCTCCTCGTAGCCTCGGGGAATCCCTCGGTCCCCTCCCAGGGGAGGTTCGAAGCCGAGGCCCGGGCCTCTTCGCCCGGGGAGACCCAACGGAATGCGCCCGGGATCGTCGCCCGGGACACGGCGGCCTCGCGGCACTCCGTCGTCGGGGCCTGGCTCCACTCCGATCCCGGCGCCAGGCGGAGTCGGCAGGCCCAGCGGGACTCGCCCGGGGTCGTCGCCTGGCACTCGGCGCCCACGAGGCACACGACCTGGTGCGGGATCCACTCCCACACCACGGCGAGGCGGCGTGGGCAGCCCCAGAGTCAGGCGGTGCGATTGCTCGCCGCCGACGACGAGTCCGCCGGGCACGGGCGTCAGGCCGGGGTGGCCGAAGAACTCTATGTATCCGCCTGGAACCGGAATCACGGGGAGGCCGCCGACCGACGTGCTGCCCGTGGCGACGGACGTGCCGGGCGCGTGGACCAGGACACCTGCGGTGGCGTTGGGGCACGGCTCACCGGGCCCCTCGTAGTCCCGCGTCTGGGAGCGAGGGTTCTCGATCGGCTCGAGGTCTCCGTCGCCGGTCCTGCCGTTGGAGGTTTCGCGCCTCGGTGGAACGGGGATCGGCGTGAAGCCGCCGCCGGCCACGAGGATTCCCCCGCCTGAGCTAACCCCGGGGCCCTCGCCTACGGGGGGCTTCTTGCCCGATCCGCTTGGTTTCCCTCCCGGCTTCTTGGGCGGAATCTTCTTCTTCTTGTCCTCCTCTTCGTCGTCTTCGTCTTCCTCCTCACGGGGCGGCGGGAGCCAGGTCCAGGGCGGCGGCTGCGGAGGCGGCATGCTGGGAGGAAGGTCGGCATCGACACGGATCACGGGCCGCCACTGAAGCGTCTCGAGCCCGAGTTCGGTGTCGACGTTGGCGCGGCCGCGATCGGCCCACAGCTCGCCCTTGATCGGCTTTCCGGCACCCTCCGGGACCTCCGAGGCGTCGTTGCTGACGAACACCACCCGCCCGACCAGCTCAGGCCCCATGGTGAACTGGGCGTCGTGGCGGATCGGGAGCGGGCCGATCGGCGTCCCCTCGCGACCGGCGAAGTAGGAGCCGCCAGCGCCCTCGGGGGCGACGAGTGTCCCCAAGAGGCCGATCCGATCCGCCTCGGACCACACGTAGCCCTTGGGATGGTTCAGGAGCGGGACGCTGCCGCCTTGGTTGCGATCGGGCTCGGGCGGTGGCTCACGAGTCTCGGTCGGGCCCGTCTGGCTCCCGCGCTCTCGGGTGCCGGCGTCCTGGAGAGGGGGCGGGGGGAGTCCCCGAGCCGCGGCGCTGGCCGCCCGAGCCGCGTCCGCCACGCTGCCGCCCTGAGCGAGGGCGTTTCGCGCAGCCGAGACCGCGGCGCCACCGAAGAAGGTCACCCCGCCGACCGAGACCGAGGGGGCGGTCTGGGTTACTGAGCCGTGGGTGCCGCTGCGTGTGCCAGCGTCGTTGAAGGCCATTCCCTCAGGCACAGCGTCTGGGGCGGCCGCGTCGGGCTCGTCCGGGGCTATCTCGATCTCTGCGGCCTGGAGCGGGACGCTGCGGCAGGTCAGCGCCAATGCGTAGCGGTCGTCCTCGGAGTCAATGATCCGGCGGTGGGAGCTGGGCAGCGCCACTCGGCCCTTGGTATCGGCTTCGCGCGTCGTCCGGTTCTGGGCCGTGAAGAACTCGGGCTGCGCGAAGGGGGCGTCCCCGGGCCGCACGTCCTGATACTCGGCCTCGTAGTCGTTCAGGATCTGGATCGCGAGGCGGTTGTCCTCGATCCCGGTGGGCGTCGGGCGCTGGAGGCGGTGGTAGCGGAGGGAGCGCGGGTCGAAGAAGCCGGTGCCCTCGACGAGCACGTAGGGGTGGCCCGTCTCGTCGTGGAGCTCGCTGAGGACGCCGACCTGCGTGCCGAAGCGCTGGCCCAGGGCGTAGAAATCCTCGCCCGTGGCGTCCACAGGGACCCAGAGGTCGGTGGCAGTGATTCCGTCGCGGGGCGGAAGGTTCCTCACGGGAGCAAGCCCTCCCGCGCTGCGGCGTCCGAGGGGCCGCCGCGGCGCACTCGTACTCGCGTGCGCCCGAGCGGGTCGAGGGTGGGTGACTCGCCACCGGTGAAGATCGTCGTGACGTAGCCCTTGCCACCGGGGCGGAGCACGATCTGGACGCCCGAGACGACGCCGTCGGTGTTCACGGGCCATGGACGAGCGATCGAGTACTTCGCAGCCTCGACCCGCTCAGCGCGCTTGAAGAGTCCGCGAGCGACGGTCTGCCCCGTCTCGTCGAGCTTGTGGCGATTGCTCCGGCCCTCGAGAGGGACGAGCTCGACGAGATCCGGTCGATCAAGCGGGACGCCCTGCCCCTCAGGCACGGCGCTGAGCTCGACCTGTTCGGCACGCCCGCCGCGAACTCGCCGGAACGCAGCGACGTAGTAGCTCTCGGTATCCGAGAGCACCTCGGGGATCTTGGTCTCGCTCTTGGACTGGCTGGCACCCGTGACGGGGCGCCTGCTCGCAGTGTCCGCGCGCGGGCGCATGACTGCGCCGAAGTAGACCAGGGGCGACTTGGGAACGAAGCTCGTCACCTCGGCCACCGGCACTCCCTCCTCGGCGACGTGGCCCGATAGGTCGCTCGTCTGGATCACGCCGAGCTCGGCCGAGTAGAGCCGCGCCCCAGGGTCCAGGCGGCGGGGCAGGTTGCGAATGAAGACCGCCGTCTGAGGCTTGGCGCGGCGCTGGGCCCCGATCTGGGTCCGCGTCCCCTGCTCCTGGCGCTGGCGATCGATCGCGCGCAGCTCGTCCTTGACCTTGTCGCGCAGCTCCTGGGCCCGCTCCCTGGCCTCCTCGTTGGGCGTCTCGAGGGCGCTGCGCGACTCGGCGACCCGCTTCTCGAACTCGACCGCCTCCTTGGCCAACTGATAGAGACTCTGGCCAATGCCCCCGAACTCCTGCTCGATCTGGAACAGCTCGCCGAGGACGCTGTCGTAGCGGCTGGCCAGGTTGGGGGCGACCTCGCTGATCCGATCCACGAGGCGTGCGCGCGAGACCATTTGCTGGAACTGCTCGTAGGCGACGCCGTGACTCCGCGCTCCCGTGATCGCATAGAGCAGGCGCGGGCTCACGTAGCGGTCCTGGAACAGGTAGTAGGCGTCGAGCCGGTGCCAAGGGTCGGGCTTGGCGGACTGGCGAGCCGCGGACTGAGCCTGGCGCTTGAGGTCCTCGAGCTCTCGCTTGAGGGCGTTGATCCGCTGGGCCTCCCGGCTCGGAGCCATGGCGCGGTGCGCCGACGCGAATCGGTAGGCGTCGACCCGGATCGGGAGGCGCTTCCCGGCCGTCGTCTCGGCTCGGGCGCGGAGGGGGAGGAGGTGCGCGTTGGGGCCTCGGACCCTGATCGGGCCCTGCTTGGGCCCGGCCTGTGCAGCGGCCTTGCCGCCCTCTTCCTTGGGGGTGATCTCCTTCTCGACCTTCGGGATTCGCCAGAGGCGGTAGGCCTGCTCGCGCAGGAGCAGGACGACTCGCGGGTCGACGTCCACCGCGTTCTGGTACGCCTGGGGGGCGAGCACGAACTTCTTCAGCCAGGTCAGACCGTACTTGTTCTTCGTCAGCTTGCGGACGGCCTCCTCAGTGAGGGGGATCGGCTCGTTGTCGATCACGAGCACCGGGTCGAGCTCGTCCATGCGGACCGTCGCCACGCGGAGCCCGCCCACCACGACAACCCAGTCGGGTGGATAGGTCGCCTCGACGCCTCGGCTCTGCCCCGTCCCCTCCAGATAGAGCTGGAGCCCGCGGGGGAAATCGGCCTCGTTTTTTGAGCCGCGCCCCTCGGGCGCGTAGCCGACCCTCCCCTCGCCCGGCTCGTAGAGCGCGACCGAGCCGTCGAGGTTCAGCGACAGCTCCTCGGTGCCATGGTCCTGCGCGAGGCGGGCGAGGGCGGCCATGGCCGAGGAGAAGCGGCGGAACTCGGTCTCGGGGCGCGTCTCCTCCCACTCCTGCGGGCGATGGCTGAGCTTGGGCTGGAGGAAGAGCCCCTGCGCGACCTGGCCCGCGATCTCGGCCAGGGAGAAGGCCTGGCCGTCTTCCTTCACGCTGTCCTTGGCGTAGTTCGACTCAGCGTCGGTGCGGTTGAACGACCAGCGGCGCAGGAACCCGCGCGCGTAGAAGAAGCGGGCGTCGACAAGGCGCGCGCGAGCGATCGCGACCGAACCATCCGCGTTGCGTCGGTCGGTCTCCAGCGCCACGCAGAACAGCGGGTCCACCACGACC
>MDTG01309776.1_pt1 | contig 16536 bp, 21 predicted proteins | sample 811421 | NCBI WGS metagenome assembly MDTG01 (sample SAMN05326645, study PRJNA326480) | marine metagenome | isolation source: seawater | place: Pacific Ocean: South East | collected 2011
ATTTGAACTAATGATACACCAAGTTTTAATAAATTTATAGGAGCCTTATCACTTTTTGGATATTTTTGATAACCTTCTAAATAAGCTGAAGCAGCATCAGTATATAATTGTCTAATTCTAAATGTTTCTGCATACCAATACTGAGCATTGCCTGCTAATTTGTGATTAGGATTGCTATCTACAAATTCTCTAAATGCTCTTTCAGCGGTATTATAATCTCCAACTTTCAAGAAACTTGTCGCAAACTCATATTGTTTTTCTGGACTTTCATCTGGCAATAATTTTTCCTCTGACTCAAAAGTTTCTGTTACAATCGTGCTTGTAGATTCAATAGATTGTGTTTTTTGCGTTAATGACTTTGTTTCAGTATCCTTATATGAAATTGAACCTAAGTCTTGTGGTTCTGACGATCCTGGCAAAATTTTACTCTTTTCCTCTTCGGAAACTGATGAAATTTTTTGATTTTCATTGTCTGATATAATATTTCCATTTTCTAATTGTTGAAATCGTAATTGATTATCTGCCTGAACTTTGGATAATCTATTTGATAATTTATCTAATTTAAAATTAATTTCCTCAAACTTATTAGTTAATTCTTGAAATTGACCTTCTATTTCAGATAATTTTAACAAATGTCTAGTTAATACATCTTCGGAATTCTGATCAAAATCATTTTCATTTTCACTAGAATTAATATCTTTTGATGACTGAGAGTATACTGCTCTTTCTAAAGTCTGTAGATCTTTTTTAATTAATTCCAGTATTTCATAAATATTGTGGCTGTCTGAAAAAGAACTTGTACAGAATAGACTAAAAAATAAAAAACATTTAAGTACTAAAAAATTTTTTAATTTACTCATTAAAATAATTTGTAATTATAATGATGGCAGAAAAAAGACCCTGGTATTTAATACCAGGGTCTAAATTTTATTATATTAGTTAGCTTTTACTGTAACTGATCTTCGATTTTTTGACCAAGCTAGTGGGCTTGATCCTGAATCTACAGGTCTTTCTTTCCCGTAGCTGATAACTGAAATTCTATCTGAAGAAATTCCATAAGTCATTAAATAGTCTTTAGCAGCGTTTGCTCTTCTTTCTCCTAAAGCTAAGTTATATTCTCTTGTACCTCTTTCATCAGCATGACCCTCGATCACCACATTGATATCAGAATTTTTTCTTAACCAAGCAGCCTGTTTTCTAAGGGTATCTCTTGAACGAGTAGTCAGTACATATTCGTTTGTTGCAAAAAATACTCTGTCAGGTACACCTGAAGCTAAATACTCGACTGAATCCGTCCCAGTATAAACGTCTCCCTGCATCTGCGAGTCAGGTCCTTTTATCTTTTGAGTTGCACACGCAGATAAAACCAAACTTGCAAGAATTATTAACAACGCATTTTTAAAAATTTTGTTTAAATTCATTACAGCTCCTTAAAATTGAATTATGTAACTTTTTCACAACTAATTAGATGTTTCAAGCTTAAAAAGCAACAATATAATAAAATTACTCAAAAACTTAATATTAATTACTTAATAAAGACGACCAAGATGGGTCCGAGGCATCAGTTTCCGTCTCTATTTGCCTCTCGTTGTATCCTGTTAAATCAATGGACCACAATTTGGCTGAAAAACCCTCTCCCTTAGAGTTGCTTTTTGTTTCCCTATAAAATATTAAAACTCTCCCATTTGGAGACCATGATGGTGCTTCTTGATAATAATTTTCTGTCAATAATCTCTCCCCTTTGCCATCTATCCTCATGACGCCAATATAAAATTTACCTTTGTGAAGTTTTGTAAATGCAATTAAGTCTCCTCTTGGCGACCAAACAGGAGTTCCATAAAGACCTTTTCCATAAGAAATTCTTTTTACATTTGATCCATCGCTTTTCATTACATATATTTGTTGATAGCCACTTCTATCTGAATTAAAACAAATATACTTTCCATCTGGAGAGTATGAAGGTGAAGTATCAATTGATGGATGATTTGTTATTCTTTCAACAATTCTATTTTCAAGATCCATGGTATAAATATCTGAATTACCATCCATTGCAAAACTCATAATTATTTTTTTTCCATCTGGAGAAAACCTTGGAGCAAAAGTCATTCCTGGAAAATCTCCTACAACTTCTTGTATACCGGTTTCTATATCAAGCAAATATACTCTAGGTAAATTTTTAAAATATGAAAGGTATGTAACCATTTGATTGGTTGGATTAAATCTTGGAGTTAATACAAGCTCATTGCCTAGAGTTAAATATTTTGTATTAAACCCATCTTGATCCATAATTGCCAATTTCTTAACTCTACTTGTCTTCGGTCCTTTCTCTGATACATAAATTATTCTTGTATCAAAATATCCTTTTTCTCCTGTAAGTCTTTCATAAACCTTGTCCGTAATAATATGTCCTACTCTTCTCCAGTTTGTTGGGACAGTTGTAAAAGCCAGTGCTAACATTTCTTTGCCAGCTAAAACATCCCATAATCTAAATTCAACTCTCAATTTATCATCTTCCAATGTTACTTTACCTGTAATCAAGGCTTGAGCTTTAATTAATGACCAATCTTCAAATCTAGGCTTTAAATGTGCTATATCAGGTTTTTGAAGATAGGCATCTCTGTCTAGAGGATTAAATAATCCAGATTTTTTTAAATTGTTCTCTACAACAACAGAGATTTCCAGTCCTATATTTTTTTTATTTAATTTTTTTTCTAAATTTTCTTTTGAATTTGTATCTATAGACATAGGTGATACAGCAATAGGAAGTGGACTTAGGTTTCCTCTTGTAATATCAACTTCTATTAAAGCAAAAGCTTTATATTGGAATAAAAAAATTATTATTAATAAATATCTTAACACGATCATCCTTCTAACATTTCTCTAGCATCAAAATTTAATTGTAAATCTTTCCATCTCTCATATCCAGTAGTAGGCACCCTAAGTGGTTGACATAACTTAATTGCTCTCAATGCACTCTCAGCCAATACTTTATAAAATCCCTGACCTGGTTTATTCATTCTTTCATGATCTAATATTTCAGATCTTATAACAGATCCATCTGGTTTTAACTTTAATTTAATTCTTACTAACAAATTTTCACTGTATGGCAATCCTAAAGGAATGCTCCAACATCCAAATATTTGTGCTTTAAGTGCATCCTCCTCACTTAATGTTAATCCAACAACATCTACATTTTTATCTTGATCCTGCGTTATTTTATCAGTCTTTAAGTTAGTTTCTGAGGTATCCTCTTTAGATTTATCAATAAGCGCAGCAATATCTGTTGGATCAAACAATTCTTTTTTTTCGAATTCTGAAACTTGTTTTATTTCTTTCTCTATTTTTTCTGGATTTTGCTTCTTTTCTTCCAATTTTTTTACTACTTCACTTTTTTTATCTGGAAGAGGAACGGCATCAGGTTTTTCTTTTTTAACTACTTTAGGGGGTGCTTGCTCTGAAACTAGCTTTTCCTTTTCTTGTTTTTTAACTTTTTCAATTATTTTTTTTGCTTTTGGAGCAAAGGGAATATTTGTTTTATCAGTAATCTGAATGAGTTCCACAGAAACAATCGGAGGTAAATCTATTGGCTTCTTGGCTAAAAAGGGTAAGCTCATCGCGGCTATCAAAATTATAATTAAATGAAACCCAGAAGAAATAATAATATTTCTAGTCACAAGTTTATCTTTCTTTGTATGGTTCTGAAATTAAAGCTACTTTTGTGAAACCTGAGCCTGATAACATTCCCATTATTTCTAAAACTCTACCATAGTTAATTGATTTATCTCCTCTTACATAAATTCTAGTATCTGTTCTATTTTTTGAAACTGCTAATATTTTTGCAATTATTTTTTCAAATTCTACTTTTGACTCCTGAATAAAAATTTCACCTTTTGAATTTATAGTTAAAGTCAAAGGTTCTTGTTCTTCAGGCAAAGAATCAGCAGAACTTTCTGGTAAATCAACTTGTACTCCTACGGTTAATAATGGTGCAGTTACCATAAAAATAATTAATAAAACTAACATAACGTCTACAAATGGAGTTACATTTATTTCGCTCATTGGTTCTCTTGATGAACGTTTTAATTTAAAAGCCATTTTAAATTATTGATAAAAGTCTTTTTGAAAAATTTTCTAACTTTTGTGAATATTTTTTTGAATCACTTGTAAATTTATTAAAAGCAACTACCGCTGGTATAGCTGCTAGTAGACCTAGAGCAGTAGCAAACAATGCCTCGGCGATACCTGGGGCGACGATTGCTAAACTTGTATTTCTTGAGATTGCAATTGATTGAAATGAATTCATAATTCCCCAAACAGTTCCAAATAATCCTATGAATGGTGCAGTAGAGCCAACAGTTGCGAGAAAAGTATAACGTTTTTCTATATCCACCATTTGTTGTTCAATATTTATTTCCAACATTCTGGACATCTTTTCATTTAAATTAGGACTTCTTTTAGATTTTAACAAAACACTCATTGAATTTTTGAAAATTTTTGCCATAGGGTCTTCTAAATTTGCAGGAAGATTATTATAAAAAGTTTCAGCCGACTTTGATTTCCAAAATTTTTCTTCAAATTCTTCGGAACTTTTATTAATTTTTTTAAATAGTCTAAATTTTTCAAAAATTACAGCCCAGGAATAAATTGAACTAGCAATTAAAATAATTATTACAGATTTTACTATAATATCTGCTCTTAAAAAAAGTTGTATTATAGAAAAGTCAGTATTTGTTGCCAAGCCTACGGCTTGCGAAGTTATATCAGCTTCCATTATAAAGATTTCACACTAAAATGTGTCATGAATTTGACTATAATATTAAATAACTATTCTTCAGATTTATAGGTCTCATAGAAAAAGCTAGATAATAGGATCGCATCAGCTTTATTTGCGTCTTTTTTTTTTGATAATTGTTCAGAAATATAAGGAAATATTTGAATAACTTTGGTTCTACTGGCATCTTTTTCAGAATTAATGAGGTTATAGTATTTTTTCCATTTTGCAGGTCTTACAAAATACATTGGTAATTGCATAGCTGAGCAAATACCTTTTAAAACTCCAAATGACTGACCAAAATTAAACATACTTGTTACACCTTGTCCAGGCATTGCTGATACTTGCTCAATTACAACTTTTACTTCACTTTTATTAAAATTTTTAATTCTTTTTAAAATTTCATTATAAACTTGAGCGCCATTTACTTGTCTTTTATTTTTTTTACCATCAGCCATATTTGGCATTTCAATTAAATCATTTATTTTTCCATCTTCAAAAAAACAAATAGATCCTGTAATTCCTGGGTCAATTCCAATTATTAGCATTATTTTTCCTCAAAAATGACGTTTGAATAAACTTTTTGAACATCTTCATCTTCTTCTAATGTCTCTAAAAATTCTTTAATCTCTTGAATTTCATCGCCTTTAACTTTTAAATGATTTACAGGAATCCATTCAATTTCTGTAGAAATAAAGTTTTCTATTTTATTTTCTAATTTTTTTTTTAAATTATAAATCTCATCTTTGCTACAATGAACTTCGCAATAATCTTTTCTTGAAATACATTCATTAGCCTCACATTCAATTGCAATTTCAAAAAGGTTTTCGTATGAAACTTCTTTTTTATCAATTTTTATGACTCCTTTTTGATTAAAAAAATGGGATGCAGATCCTTGGGTTCCAAGATTTCCTCCATTTTTTTGAAAAATAGTTCTAATATTAGAAGCAGTTCTATTTTTATTATTTGTCAGTGTTTCGACTATTACAGCTATTTTTTTAGGACCAAATCCCTCATATCTTAAACTTTCGTAGTTTTGATCAACTAGCAATGTAGATTTATCAACAGCCCTTTTAATGTTTTCTTTTGGCATATTAGCTGATCTAGCAGCCTGTATGGCAGATCTAAGCCTAGGATTCATATTGGGGTCTTTATCCCCTAATTTTGCTGCTACAGTAATTTCTCTTGATAATTTTGAAAATATATTAGATCTTAATTTATCGGCCTTACCTTTTTTATGTTTAATTCCTGCCCAATGAGAATGACCTGCCATAAATTTAATTAGAATTCTTTAATTCTCCTCCATATATAAAATTTTCAGTATTTTTAGCTAAACCTGTTTCTTGATCGGCTTCAACTATTACACCACACAAACTTGACTCGCCTGTTGCAGGAAAATGTTTTTGTGAATCTTTTTTTAAAAATTTATTTAATGAATTATTTTTATCCATTCCAATTACCGAATTATAATCTCCACACATACCTGCATCAGTTTGATAAGCAGTTCCTTTATCTAAAATTCTAACATCATTTGTTGGCACATGGGTGTGAGTTCCAACTACTAAAGTTGCCTTTCCATCAAAAAAATGACCTATTGCCATTTTTTCACTTGTAATTTCTCCGTGGAAATCAACTATTAAAAAATCAAAATCTTTTTTTAAATTATACTTATTTATAAATTTTTTTGCTTCTTCAAATGCATTATTACATTTTTTCATAAAAATATTTCCCATTAAATTTAATACTCCAATTTTAAATCCTTTTTTTGAATTAAATACTTCAAAACCTTTTCCGGGTGAAGGTTCAATTAAATTTTTTGGTCTTAAAAGTCTGTTTTCTTTTAATATATGAGCTAAAGTTTCTTTTTGGTCCCAAACATGATTTCCAGTTGTTATCACATCTACACCACTTTTAAATAAATCGTTACTTATTTTTTCTGTAATACCAACTCCTTGGTCTGCTGCATTCTCTCCATTAGCTATGACAAAATCAATTTTTTTATTTTTAATTTGATGCGGCAAGTTATTAGTTACTGCAAGACAACCTGATCTACCAACAATATCTCCTAAAAAAAGAATTTTCATTATAAAATATATTTCTCAGTTACTATATAATCTAATTTCTTATCATATTTTTTTACTGGAACATTGTTAATTTTTTGAAAAGATAAAGCTAAGCCTATTTTTAAAATTTCTTTTTTATTTGATAATTTTTTAAATAATCTATCATAGTATCCACCCCCATATCCCAATCTATTAAGATTTTTATCGAAAGCTACTAATGGAACTAAAATAATTTCAGGATACATTTTATTTCTTGAAGTAGGTTCTGGTATTCCAAAACGATTAATTTTTAAGGGTTCTGAAAAAGACCATCTATAAAAATTCATATCAAAATTCTTTTTAATTACAGGTAATGAAATTTGAAAGTGCCTTTTTCTTAATTCTTTTAAAATATGTAAATCATCTGCCTCATAATTGATTGGGAAATAGCCTCCTACAGATTTCTTAATTACATTATTTTTTTTTATTAGTTGAAAAACTTTTTCAAAACTAATCTTAATATTTTTAAAATTTTTTTTTTTCCTAATCTTAAGAATTTTCTTTCTTAATTTAGATTTTAGCACTTTTATTGTATTTGATTTTCTGTATTTGCTTTTTGAACAAAACTCTCAATTTTATTTGCTGCATCTTCAATGATTTTTTCATAATCTTCTTTATTTTTTTCAATCTCTTTTTTAAAATTTATTTGTTCTTGATTAAGCAATTTAATTTCTTGCTCTTTTTCATCTTTATAATCATATACAAGAGACCTAAGTTCTCTAAATTTATTTGACAAATCTTGTAGTTCCTGTTTTTTTTGATCAATTTTTTTTTTTGTTTCAAAGTATTCATCCATTATTTTAATTGAAGTAATTAGTAAAAGTTTATTTTCTCCAATATTTCCTAAGTCACTTTTTAGTTTATCAAATCTATTATTTAAGTTTATAGATAATTCCTCTAGATGATCTTCTTGGCCATCCTCACATGACAATAAAAAATCTTTTCCATTAAATTTAATGTTTACATTTGCCATTTATCAATTTCCTCGATTAAAGTATCTGTTTCTTGATTTAATTCATCTATTTTCTCAGAAAGTTCTAATTCTTTAAATTTTTCTTTTTTTTCATTGTCATTAACTTCTTGTAATTTTTGTTTAAGATTTTCATATTCCTGCATTAATGAAAGATATTTATTTTCAATCTCTTTTTTTTCAATTTCTAATTGATTTTTTTGTTCTCCTAAATTTTCAATACTTTTTTTGAGATTCGGATCAGAAAGATTTAAATTTTCTAATTTGCCAAGTGCTAAAGTTAGTTTTTTTTCTTTTTCACTAGAAGTTTTCATATATATATATTCATAATATTAAATTGAGTCTTCTTAGTCTAGATAGGATAATATTGAGCACAATAAACAAAAATTTGTCTAATGCGGTTAGATTTTTATCAATTGATGCCGTTGAAAAAGCCAATTCTGGTCATCCTGGTATGCCTATGGGCATGGCAGATGTAGCTACGGTTCTTTTTAAAAATTTTCTGAGATTTAATCCTAAAGATCCTGGTTGGATTAATAGAGATAGATTCGTTTTATCAGCAGGTCATGGATCTATGCTTTTGTATTCTTTGCTTTATTTAACTGGTTATAAAAGTATTACTTTAAATGATATTAAAAATTTCAGACAGTTAAATTCTATATGTGCTGGTCATCCAGAATATCATCCAAACTCTGGAATAGAGACTACTACTGGTCCACTTGGTCAGGGAATTGCAAACGCTGTTGGTTTTGCAATAGCTGAGGAAATACTAAAAAAAAAATTAGGTAAAAAAAATATAAATCATAAAACATATGTTTTAGCTGGAGATGGTTGTTTGATGGAAGGAATAAGTCATGAAGCTTTAAGTCTAGCTGGCCATCTAAAATTAAAAAATCTTGTTTTATTGTTTGATAATAATTCAATATCCATAGATGGACCAACTAATCTTACTGTTTCTGATAATTTTAAAAAAAGATTTAGTAGTTATGGATGGAATTATATTGAAATAGATGGTCATAATGAAAAACAAATTTTTAATGCTTTAAAAAAAGTACAAAAATCAAAAGTTCCTTCAGTAATTTCATGCAAAACAATTATTGGTTATGGATCTCCAAACAAATCTCGAAAAGCCTCGTCCCATGGAAGTCCGTTAGGAAAAGACGAGGTTGCTTTAGTAAGAAAAAAATTAAAATGGAACTATAAACCTTTTGAAATTCCCAAAAAAATAATGGACGAATGGAGAAAAATTGGAAAAAGAACATCTAAAAAATCAAAAAATAATAAAATTAAAAAAAATATTTCAAAAATAGTTTCAGAGATAATTAAAAAAGAAAAACGCAAGTATATAAAATCATTAGAATCAATGGCCACAAGAAAATCTTCACAAAAAATACTAAATGCTTTAACAACAAAAATACCTACTATTATTGGAGGGTCTGCAGATCTTTCTGGATCAAATAATACAAAAACAGAAAGTCATAAAATAATTAAACCTAAAAACTTTGATGGTAATTATATTCATTATGGAGTTAGGGAACACGCGATGAGTGGTATTATGAATGGTATTGCATTACATAGTAATTTAATTCCATATGGTGGAACTTTTCTTATTTTTAGTGATTACTGTAAACCCTCAATAAGATTGTCTGCTTTAATGAGACAAAGAGTAATTTATGTTATGTCACACGACTCTATTGGACTAGGTGAAGATGGACCAACTCATCAGCCCATTGAACAACTTACAAATTTGAGATCAATACCAAATTTAAAAGTATTTAGACCTGCTGATACTACAGAAACATTTGAATGTTGGGAACTTGCATTAACAAATCGCAATTCACCAAGTATAATAGCGTTGTCTAGACAAAAAATTAATCCAATAAGAAAAAAATATGAGTCTGAAAATAAGTGTGCTTTAGGCGCATATGAAATATTAAGAACTAAAGAGAAAATAGATGTAACTATTCTAGCAACAGGATCTGAAGTTGATTTAGGTATCGAAGTTAGTCACAAATTAGCCACACAAAACATTTATTCAAAAGTTATATCGTTGCCTTCATTAGAATTGTTTAATGTTCAGTCAGAGCAATATAAAAAAAAAATAATAAATGAGACTAAACATAAAATTTCTATTGAAGCAGGAGTTACAGAAATTTGGAAAAAATACGTAGGAGAAAATGGTATTTGCTTTGGAATCGACGATTTTGGAAAAAGTGCACCGGGAAAAGATGTTTTTAAATCTTTTAACCTTCACAGCGAATATATATTAAAAAAAATAGCAATAATGTTAGATAAATAATATGTCAATAAAAATTGGAATTAATGGATTAGGAAGAATAGGAAGAATGATTATCAGATCATTAATAGAAAATAACAATAAAAAAATAGAAATAAAACATATTAATAGCAGATCAAGTTCCGAGGTGGTTGCGAATTTATTAAAATATGATTCCTTACATGGAAAATTTAATTGTAAAATTAAATATGGAAGAGATTACTTAAATATAAATGGTAAAAAAACTACATTTTCACAATATTCAAATTTAAATGAAATCAAATGGAAAAATTTTGATGTAGAATATGTTTTGGAATGTACAGGAAAATTTAATTCAAAAGATAAACTAGTTAGCCATATAAAAAATGGCGCGAAGAAAGTTATTGTTTCAGCTCCATGTAAAAATGCTGATAAAACAATCGTGTATGGAATAAATCACAAATCCATTAAAAAAAATGATTTGGTAATATCCGCAGCTTCTTGTACTACAAATTGCCTTGCTCCAGTAGTAAACGTGATAAATGATCAATTTAAAATAGAAAAAGGTTTTATGACCACTATTCATTCATATACAACTGACCAAAGATTATTAGATAACTCACATAAAGACCCAAGAAGGGCAAGATCTGCAGGACAATCTATTGTTCCAACTTCAACTGGAGCTTCAAAAGCTCTTGGCGAAATTATACCTGAACTAAAAGGTAAGCTTGAAGGATTGGCAATTAGAGTTCCAACTCCGAATGTGTCATTGGTAGATTTGGTATTTACCACAAAAAATAAATTATCTATTAAAAAAATAAACGATTCTTTTATAAGTGCTTCAAAAAAAGAATTAAAAAATGTACTTGATATAACAAAGGAAAAACTTGTTTCAATTGATTTCAATCATAATCCGAATTCTGCTATCGTAGATTTATCTCTAACTAATGTTGTTGGCAACAATATGGGTAAAGTTTCAGCATGGTATGACAATGAATGGGGCTTTGCATCAAGAATGGGTGATTTAGCAGAATATATTCATAAAATTTAATTTATTTAATGAATAATATTTTAGATAATAAAATAGTACTAAAAAATAAAAAAGTTTTGTTAAGGGTTGACTTAAATGTCCCAATAAATAATGGTGCTGTAACTGAGTCATCAAGAATAGAAAAAATATTACCAACTATAAATTTTTTGCTTAAGAGAGAAGCCAAAATCATAATTATATCCCATATAGGTCGTCCAAAAGGCAAATATATTAAAGAGATGTCGCTTGAACCTATTTCAAAAAAATTATCTCAGCTTTTAAAAAAAGAAGTTTTTTTTAATAAGACCCCTATTAATGAGAATACAATAAAACAAATTAATGAAGCTTCTAACACATCTTTAATGATGCTTGAAAATATTCGTTTTTATGAGGGTGAAGAAAGAAATGATCAAAAGTTTTGTAAACAAATTTCGAGCTTAGGAGATATATTTGTTAACGATGCTTTTTCCTGTTCTCACAGATCTCATGCATCTATTGACGGTATAACAAAATATATTCCATCATATTTTGGTTTACAAATAATTGAAGAAATGAATGCTCTAAAAAAAATAACATCAGATATTAAAAAACCAGTTACTTGTATTATTGGAGGATCAAAAATATCAACAAAGATAAATGTTATTAAAAACTTAATAAAAATTTTTGATAAAATTATAATTGTAGGTGGAATGGCTAATACAATATTAAAATTTAAAGGTATAAATATTGGTAAGTCTATTTTTGAAGATAACCAGGAAAAAATAGTAGAGGAAATTTTCAAAACCTCCAAAGAGTATAATTGCACAATAAATTACCCAATGGACGTTGTAGTTTCTGAAAAATTTGATGGATTTGGAAAAAATAAAGAATTAAATGAAATAAAAAATAATGAAATGATCTTGGATATTGGACCAAAGACACTTATTTCTATTAAAGAAATTATAGATAAATCAAATACTATTCTTTGGAATGGTCCAGCAGGATATTTTGAAAATCCAAATTTTGAAAACGGTACAAAAGAAATTTCTCAAATGATTTCACAGAGAACAAATAAAAATGATATTTTTTCTGTAGCCGGGGGAGGAGAAACTGTCGCGGCAATAAATAAGTATAGCAAGATAGATTCTTATACTTTTGTTTCAACCGCTGGTGGCGCTTTTTTAGAATTTCTTGAAGGTAAAACATTACCTGGTATAAGAGCCTTAAACTCATGTCAGAATTAAACAAAATAGCATTAAAAATTATATCTAGTGGCAAAGGGATACTTGCAGCTGATGAAAGCACTGGAACTATGACTAAAAGACTTGATAGTGTAAATGTAGAGTCAAATTCTCAAAATAGATTATTATTTAGAGAAATACTTTTTAGCTCATCTTGTATGAAAGATTGTATAGGAGGAGTAATACTTTTTGATGAAACTATAAAACAAAAAAGTAAATCTGGAAAAGCTATTACAGATTTAATTTCTGAGAATGGAGCATTTCCAGGAATAAAAGTTGATACTGGTGCTAAAACACTAGCAAACTCTCCGGAAGAAAAAATTACTGAAGGCTTAGATGGACTGAGAGAAAGGCTAAAAGAATACTATAAACTTGGAGCTAGATTTGCAAAATGGAGAGGGGTTTACATTATATCAAATGATTATCCTAGCAAGTTATCTATATACTCCAATGCTCATGCACTTGCTAGATATGCTTCACTTGTTCAAGAATCGGGGATGGTTCCAATAGTTGAACCAGAAGTTTTAATGGAAGGCAATCATAGTTCAGATGATTGTTATAAAAAAACTTCGGAAGTAATAAAAAAGTGTTATGAACAATTAGACTTACATAAAGTTAATCTAAAAGGAACTATTTTAAAGCCAAATATGATATTACCTGGTCAAAGTTCAGATGAAAAAAAAGATAGTTTGAAAATTTCTCAAATGACAGTTCAATGCCTTAAGGAATCTGTTCCATCAGAAGTTCCTGGGATTGCCTTTCTATCGGGAGGCCAAAGTGAAATAGAAGCGACGAAAAATTTAAATCAAATTAACAACAATAATGATACAAATTTTGTTATGACATATTCTTATGGAAGAGCTCTACAAAAAAGTGCCTTAAAATTTTGGTCAAAAGATATAAATAATATCAAAGAAACTCAAAAAATTTTTAATCATAGAGCAAAAATGTGTAGTCTCGCATCAAAAGGTGAATGGACTGAAGAACTTGATAAAATTTAGTGAAAAAAAAAAATTTATTTATCTAATATCACCTAATAAAATCCAAAATAGTAGTTTTTATATTCAGCTACAAAAAATTTTTAAATTAAATCAGGTAGCTTTTTTTCAATTAAGATTAAAAAAAGAAAGTAAAAAAAACAAGATAAAAATTGGAAAAAAATTAAAGAAAATATGCAAAAAATACAACGTAAAATTTATCATTAATGACGATCCGTACCTGGCAAAAAAATTAAATGCAGATGGTTGTCATTTGGGCCAAAGAGATATTAACAATTTAATTGCAAGAAAAATACTTAAGAATAAAATTATTGGAGTCACATGTCATAATTCTATAAAATTAGTTAGAAAGGCAATAAAAGATGGGGTTGATTACATAGCCCTAGGTTCGTTTTATCATTCAAAAACAAAAAAAATTAAATATAGAGCAAAATTAATAACTCTTAAATTAGCTAAAAAAATAACTAATATACCTATAGTTGCTATTGGGGGCATAAAGTTTAGTAATTATAAAAAACTTTTATTGAATAAGGCTAATTTTTTAGCTATTTCAGGCTACATTTGGAAAAATAAAAAATATAAACCAATAGAAGCTGTAAAAAAATTAAAATGAAAATATCTGGAAATGAAATAAGAGTAGGAATGATAATTGAACATAAAAATGATTTGTGGGAAGTATTAAAAACTCAACACGTAAAACCTGGAAAAGGTGGTGCCTTTGCACAAGTAGAAATGAAGAGTGTAAACAAAAATACTAAACTTAATGAAAGATTCAGATCAAGCGATACAGTAGAAAAAGCATCGCTTGAAGAAGTTAAATTAAACTTTTTATATGAAGATGAAAATGATTATTATTTTATAAACCCAAAATCTTTTGAACAAATAAATATAAAAAAGAATATTGTAGGTGAAAAAGGAAAAATGTTGACAGAAAACCTTGAAGTAGATATTAGTTTTTATGAAGATAAACCCTTGATAGTTGAACTACCAAAACAAGTTACTTGCAAAGTAAAAACAACCGATGTTGCTTTAAAAGGTCAGACGGTTTCATCTTCTTACAAACCAGCAACCTTATTTAATAATATAAATATTCAAGTTCCACCTTTTATTGAAAGTGGCGATCAAATAGTTGTTGATACTAGAACATTGGAATATATAAAAAAAATTTAACTTAATATGAATTCTATTTCTCCAAATCTCAATATTATGATTAAAGCAAGTGAAAAGGCATCTAAAGCATTGATTAGGGATTTTGGAGAAATTGAAAAATTACAAGTATCTATAAAAGGTCCATCTGATTTCGTAAGTAGCGCTGACACAAGAACAGAAAAAATAATTGTAGAGGAATTAATTAAGGCTAAGAAAAATTATTCAATTTTAACTGAAGAAAATGGAGTAAAAATTAATTCTGATAAGGACAATATGTGGATAATTGATCCTATAGACGGTACTTCAAATTTTTTACATGGGATACCTCATTTTGCTATTTCTATGGCTTTAAAATCAAATAACGAGATTGTATGTGGGCTGATTTATGACCCAATTAAAAATGAATTATTTTATGCTGAAAAAAATTGTGGTGCTTATTTAAACAACCAAAGAATTAAAGTTTCAAAAAAAAAAGAAATCGAAAATTGCCTATTTGCTACTGGAGGTAATGATAAAAATTCGACAAATCTTATTACAAGAAAATCTGGTAGTGCGGCTCTAGATATGGCTTATGTTGGTGCAGGAAGATATGATGGATACTTTCAAAATAATTTAAATTTGTGGGATATTGCGGCAGGAATTATAATAGTAAAAGAGGCAGGAGGTATTGTAAACGATACTAATTTATCAAAAAACAACAATATTAAAATAATGGCATCAAGTGATGCAATTAATGAAAAAATGCTTAAAAAATTAAATAACTTTTAATTGAGTTATTAAAATCTTTTGCTATAAGTCTCGATATGAAAAAAACTATTCATCCTAACTATCATACAATTAAAGTTGAAATGACTGATGGAAGTCAGTTTGAAACAAGATCAACTTGGGGATCAAAAGGAGATGTTTTAAAATTAGAAATTGATCCAAAATCACATTCTGCATGGACTGGTGGTAAACAAAAAGTTATGGATAAGGGAAGAGTAAGTAAATTTAACAAAAGATTTCAAAATTTTAGATCAGAAAAAAAAAAATAGATGTCTAATACTCCATTAATGCCAATAGCTACAGCTGTTTGGTTAGTCGAAAACACAACTTTAACTTTTAAGCAAATCGCAAATTTTTGTAATTTGCACGAAGTAGAAGTTCAAGGAATAGCTGATGGTGAGGTTGCAAAAGGAATTGTTGCATATAATCCCATCATTTCAGGACAACTAACAAAGGAAGAAATTGAACTCTCTTCAAAAGATGAAAGTAGACCTTTAGAAATAAAAAATACAGATATTGAAATTTCTAGCTTTGATAAAAAAATAAAAAAATATGTGCCTTTATCTAAAAGACAGGACAAACCAGATTCCGCTTTATGGCTAATAAAAAATCATCCAGAATTGAAAGACTCTCAGATTGCAAAGCTGGTAGGAGTTACAAAAAATTCTGTAACATCTATAAGAAATAAAAATTATTGGAATTATAATAACTTAAATCCTAAAGATCCAGTTGCTATGAGTTTGTTTTCTCAAAAAGATTTAGTTGAAGCTATAGAAAAAGCTCAAAGAAGAATAAAAAGAGAAAAAAGAGAAAAAGAAAAACAAAAATCAATAGTTTAAGCTATATATATGAATAAATTTTATAGACATAAAAAACTTAAAATGATAATCACTCATTTTTTTGGAGGTATTTATTAAAATAGAAGTTAAAGATAATAATGTAGAGCAAGCACTAAGGGTGCTTAAAAGAAAACTTCAAAGAGATGGTTTCTTCAAAATTATAAAATTAAAAAATACATATGAAAAACCTTCTGAGAAAAAAAAAAGAATTTTGCAAGAAAATATAAAAAGAGTAAAAAAACTTAACAAGCTTAAAAATAGAATTTAAATATCGCGGGGTGGAGCAGTCTGGTAGCTCGTCAGGCTCATAACCTGAAGGTCGAAGGTTCAAATCCTTCCCCCGCAACCAAAATAAACGAAAACTAACTTAATATTTCGCTATATAAAAAATCAAAATTCAAAATTTGATTTATTTGGTTGCGGGGGACGGATTTGAAC
>MDTG01106204.1_pt1 | contig 16535 bp, 12 predicted proteins | sample 811421 | NCBI WGS metagenome assembly MDTG01 (sample SAMN05326645, study PRJNA326480) | marine metagenome | isolation source: seawater | place: Pacific Ocean: South East | collected 2011
ATTTGAATCATACGACCCATCGGAAGAAGAAGAAAATGAAGGCGAGAAAGGAGCAGATAAAAAGGGTGATGAAAAACCTGTCGCCAAAAAGAAAACCACAAAAAAATCTGCCCCAAAAAAGATAGCTAAGCCAGCACCAAAGACTAAAGCAAGTTCAGGGGCTTCGTCTCCCAGAAAGGCTGGCGGTGCCCAAAGAGGAAGCTAACCCGTACAGTTTTTATAAAGCAAGGAGACCAAAAAGTTCTCCTTATTTATGCATTGTCTTTTCTTTGATATCGATCTAAGATTTCGAATACGTGCTCAAACTGAGGTCAACATCACGCGAATACCTTCACAAGTTTGGTATAATGGTCTGCCGATTGCCAAATCTGACATTACAGATTTGATGAGCGATGGGAGTAAGCGAGTTATCTGCTTATTCCAGGGTTGCCAAGCTTTAACTGCAAGAAATTGGGGTTGTTGAAAGGGGAAGAAATTGAATTTCAAATTGAAAAAGATAAAAACGAATTGAGCATGCCAGTGAGCGATGAGTTTGCAGAGGTGATGAATCAATTTGATGAATCAAAACTTGTGTTTGATGTGTTAATACCTGGCAAAAAACGTTGACTAGTTGACTGGGCAGATAATGTAAAAAGCTCTCAAATCGCAGTCAGGCGATCCATTACGCTGTGCACACACCTAGGTAAATATGGATGACTTTGACTTCAAAACACTAAACCAAGAAATGAAAGAGGCCAATCGATTAACACGGTTATCCAAAGGATAGGATTAAGACTTCCAGTTTAGATCAGAAAATTTGCGCTTGCCCTTCAAAAAATAGTCGGCTACAATAGATCGTGGATAGACGCCTGATCTTGTATTGTGCAGCGATTCGCGTTGGATTTCCTTTCGTTTTTTAACCCATTTTGGAAGATGAATGAAAAAGTTCCAATGTGCAGATATAATGGAGAACGATGCCCTGATTTGACCGCGTAAAAGCATATTTACGAAGGCAGGAGCATCCATAAATAAGCGTATGATGATTTTTTGCACTACCTCGTTTCTTGGATAGTTTTTCATCATCATTATCAAGTTGTTTCGATGATTGCGGTATACCTTCTGAGGACTGCCATAGGCAATTACTGCACCACCTACATGATAAACCTCGCTTTGTGGACACACCATGATGCTATAACCTTGGTTTTTAAGTCGCCAGCATAGATCGATTTCCTCCATGTGGGCATAAAAATCATCATCAAGTCCTCCCGAATTGTGATAGAGGTTGGCGCGTATAAAGAAGCACGCTCCGGATGCCCAGAATATTTCCAATGGATCCTGATATTGCCCTTCATCCTTTTCTACATCGTAGAAAATCCTACCACGACAAAAAGGATAGCCCAGTTTATCAATATATCCACCGCATGCTCCAGCATACTCAAACTCATCTTTACGATGCCACGATTTGATTTTTGGCTGAACAATCGCCAGTTTCTTACGTTGCTCAAACATCTCTAATACAGGCTCTACCCATCCAGCTCTTACGTCCACATCAGAGCTGAGCAAACAAAATATTTCGGCATTAATTTGAGCTAGACCAACCTTATAACCATTTGTAAACCCACGATTTTCCTTAATGGTGATGACATGAATTTGATCTTTAAAAGGTGATAGATACTCTTGAGTGGTATCTGTAGATGCATTGTCAATTACGTATAAGGCAACTTCATTTCTCGCTGGTATGGTAGCCAACACCTTTGGCAAAAACATTTCGAGTAAATTTCGATTGTTATAGCAAAGTATTGCTATCGCGAGTTTATGCTGATATGAATTTTCTGTATCCAGCGTAGCAGGAAATTTGAGATTGCAATGTTACGTATTGCCCTCGTGCTAATGACTATCAATTAGTGGCGATCGTTCAAAGGGTGCGCTGCGATCAAATAGATAACGATAGGTGGCCATTTGTCTCATCTTAGTGCCACCTAATGCTTCAATAATCGCGATCATTTTTGGGTTGAAGTCACCAATCCATGTGATGATTATGCCTTCGTAAAGCTTCTGCTTTTGAATGACATTTTCCATGTTTTTAAAGATGAGACCTTCCATTCCCTTACCTTGATAATCAGGATCGATTCCAAAAGCTACACCGAAAGAGTTAACACGCTTCTTCGTCCATTTGTAATAAAGAAATATTAGCTTTCTAAACCAGTTGAGGTTATCACCTACTTCTTTAAAAATCTCGTTGAGTTCTGGGAGTGAGATATAAAATCCAACAGGTTTATCCTCATGGTATGCAAACCAGATTAGCTTCTCGTCTAGCACGGGTTTTAACCGCTTCATAATACTTCTGGACTGCTCCTTGGACATGCCTTTAAAATTTTCGTGGGTTACCCAAGCTCTATTGTAAACGATTCTGAAATCTTCAGCGAACTTTTCAAGCTGCCTCTTATTAATGTGGACACACGTGTAATCAGGATCCACCATGAGCCTGTTGGCACGCTCATTAAATTTTTCTTGCAATGGGTCGTTCACTGCGCGGTAAAAAATGAATTGGTTGTAATAAATCTTGAATCCATATTCCGTAAAAAGATGATTGTAATAGGCTGGATTATAGTTCTGACCATAGTAGGGCGGTAAGTCAAAATTTTCAGTGATCAATCCCCAGAATTTATCCTTCTCACCAAAATTTATAGGCCCATCCATCGCAGCCATTCCTTTTAATTTGAGCCAATCTCGAGCCGTATCTAAAAGCATATTAGCGTCATCTTGATTTTGGATGCACTCAAAGAAGCCACACCCACCAGTAGGCTGCTTATTTTCTTTGGCGGCCTTTTTATTAACAAATGCGGCTACACGTCCAATCGTCTGTCCTGCATCATCTTTAAGAATCCATCTTATGGCTTCGCCATGCCGCCAAAACTTGTTTTGTTTTTTATCAAACACTGCTTCGATGTCTTGCCTCAAATGTGGAATCCAATTTGGGTCACTGGCATAGATACGATACGGAAGTCTCAGAAACTCTTCAATTTCAGGCTTGTCTATAACTTCTACAGTGTGCATGGTGTTAATTCAGAGTAAAATGTCAAATTAAAAGTATATTTCATTGAAATTTGACTTTACGTGGCATTCAACGGAAAAAAGATTTTTCTTGTAGGCATGATGGGTGTGGGAAAATCTACATTGGGCAAAAAGCTGGCTCGATTATCGCGGTATGATCATATAGACACCGATCAAGAAATTGAACGAAAGGTTGGTAAATCCATCGACCAAATTTTTGAGGAAGAAGGAGAAGAAGAGTTTAGAAAACAGGAAGCTGCACTGTATAATGCCCTGATGGCTGATGAACGCGATCTGATAGTTTCCACTGGTGGCGGATTCCTTACCAATCTCAACTCGATGGATAAACTGCTTCGTTATGGCATTTGCGTCTACATAAAAGCAGAACCAAAATTCATATCAAGTAGAATCTATAAACTGAGCTCTACGCGACCTTTGGTTAACAACTCAAAGTCAAAAGTAGAACTCGAAGCTCATCTAAGCCGATTGATTAAGGAGCGTGAACATCAATATTCCCAGGCACAAGTGCAATTGAATGCTAAAGACTTAGACGCGCAAACCTTGTGGGAATCGTTAAAACTTATTCTAGAATAATCTTTGGCAACTCATCAAGAATTAGCGAAAGATTTTCCTGTAACGTGGTAGCAAGGCTTTGGCCAGTAAAATCCACATGAATCGGGAATCTACGATGCATTCGATCTACTAAGCAAGCCGTAATTAGGTGATGGGTATTTGCTGAAGCCAGCATACCCGCTGCTTTCATCATGCTTTTGCCACTATTCACGATATCATCAAAAAGGATTACAGTCTTGCCCGCACAGTCAATATAATTACAGTCGCCCTGTACGTCAAGCTCTTGTGTTTTCACCGAGATGTCTGTGATTTTAGATAATTCCGTTGCAACATTTTTTGCAACCCAAATCCCCCTCGGTTTCATACCTACAAGTATGATTTCATTTTCTTCCTCTAGAGCCTCCACAATCTGGTATGCAATTCGGGTGAGAATGCGTTCAATTTGTATGCTTGATAATACGATCGTTTTCATCTTATTGACGAAAGTATGAAAGGTGTTTGACCTAGCCCAAATGCCAATCAATGAGATTTGTGAACGGCTCAATACATCAGGTTTGGGAATACTAATTTGTACTTTTAACCGCGAATGAAAGCTTGGATCAAGTGTTCGTGGTTGTTTCTTTTGAGCCTCTACATGGGCACGGTCATCAATGCACAGGTATTCATAGAAGGTGCAGTAAATCATGATGGCAAATCCATTTCAGACGTTACCATACAAGTGGTTGAGAATAATAAGGTTAAACGCACCTTAATGGCCAATAGGCGAGGACAGTTTGAGATTGATTTACCTTTTGATTACGAATACGTATTAATTTTTCACAAGGCGTACATGGCTCCTGTATCTATTGACGTAGATTCCAGACTAAATAAAGATCTAAAAACAAGGGAGATTGTGGTGCCGCTTAATATGGAGTTGGTTTATCGATATCAGCAAATTGAGCATCTCTTAGTAAAGGAAAGTATTGGTCTCATCAGTCAACAAGGAGAGGGCGAGTTCACATTTGGATTCGACCCACAAGAGGACGTGATTGAGAGAATTAAAAGTTATAACCGCGAATCTTTGCAATTGGAAAAAGATGGCGTTGAAGCCATCGATCAAGCGCCAGACTTACCAAAGGTCACACCAAATGAGCGGCTCAAGAAATTAGACTTGAAGCTTCCCGAAAGTTCAGATAATGAAAATGTAGAAAGTGATGACGAGGCTATGGAAGCACGCCTTGAGCGATCTACCTCAAACAATGAAATGATTGCCACATCTAAAGAAATTGAATCGGGCAACTTAAAAAAGTTGAATAAAACTGCCAATGAATCGATACAATCAACGGCTTCCAATGCAGATGACTTTATTTACACCATAAAGCGATCAATTTCAAAGCATAAAGGGCAAGAGGATTTGAGCCGTGATATGCAAATGGACGCCTTAGTTCAAAAATATGATGCGATTGAAGCGGAGTTGGTTTAAAGTGCCCAGTCTCAAAGAAGGGTGAGCCAAGGATATCGCCCGATAGAGCAGACTGATGACCCTGGTTGGTTTATAAGTGAACAGTCTTTTATAAAACACGTAGACGGAGTAAAGGATACCTACCTAAAAACTACCTATCATCTCCTTCTAACAGACATTACCTACTACTATAAAAATTCCAATGAAATTTCAGAAAAAGATTACAAGCTGGCTGCTGGTGCAGCGATGCACTAGCGTCCTTTTACTGGTTTTTGTTCTAGTGATCGACATATCAGCCCAGCTGTATAGCTTCAAAAACTTTGGTTTGGATCGAGGTGTATTCCCTTCTCGAATTGAGTGCATTGCTCAAAATTCGAGTGGTGAATTATGTGTAGGAACGTTGGCTGGTTTGGTAATATATAATGGAGACGAGTTTGTTAATCTGAACGAAGACAATGGGCTAGCAGAAAATGCAGTATCTACGCTCTATACTCATGACGATACGCTTTGGGTTGGTCATTGGGCGGGAAATGTAACGGCACTGAATACCAAAACCAAGGCTACCGAAGTATTTCGGCTTGGACAGCAAATGAAATACAGCTCTGTGGTTTCCATTTATAAGCAACCAAATGGAGATTTATGGCTTGTGAATAAAACTGGGGAGCTATTTCGTAAAAATGGCTCCGCTATAATTCAAATGACCGTTCCTGAGCTAAGATCTAACGAAAAGGCTCTAGATTTAATCGCAGTTCATCAGGGGCTTTACTTGCTAACCAATTTAAGGTTGATTCATGTTCAATTCGAAGAAGACGCCATTTCTTGGGAGCAGGTTTATGGAGCAAAGCGCGAGATAATTTCTGCCAAAAGCTTCAAACCAAACCAGTGGATAATTGCACATGCAGATGAAGTACTTATCTGTGATGTCAAAAACAATACGCAGGAAGTAGCAGTGAACTTAAAGACCGGTAAGGTGACAGCGCTTGCCCAAGATCTTGAAGATTACATCTGGATTGGAACAGACAACAAAGGCATCATAAAGTATCATCCTTTGAGCAGGGATACACAGCGTTTGACTCGAGATAACGGTTTGAGTTATAATGGGGTGAGACTGCTTTTTTCTGATCGAGAAGGACAGGTTTGGGTTGCTACTAGTTCAGGTCTCGATCAGTATCTAGGTATGGCATTTCAACTTATCAATGTAAGAGCTGGAATTCCAAACAGTCTTGTGTGGGATTTTATTCAAGAGGCTGATCAGACAATATTAGCAACAGCTGGTGGACTGTTTCGCGTGGTGTTGGCTGACGGTAAGGTCTCGAATGACCAAAAGATTGATATTGGAGGTCAGGAACCTTTTCAAATCCGAAAATCAAATGATCATACCTATGTGGTCACCGCTGAAGGAGGTCTCTGGTATGGACTGCAGGGTGACAACTCCTATGAAAGAATAGTATTAGAAGAATTTGCTACAACCGTTGAGATGGTCGAAAATCAGGTGTGGGTTGGGACCAGAGATGGATTAATAACCTTGCGAGACAACGTTGTATATGCGCGATACAACTCTGATGCGGGCATTGGTGGCGATTACATCAATGGTATTTATTACAATGAATTGACAGAAGAAACTTGGATTAGTGCCTTGGGTTCACCGCTGACGCGATATGCATCGGGTGGTTTTCAGCAGTATGATGAACTCAATGGAATTGCCTCAAAAGTTATTCAGGATATTGATTTTGATAGTAAAGGAAATCCTTGGATAGCCACATACGATCGAGGTGTGTTTTATCTTGAAGAAGATTCGATTCGTAATTTGAATCAAAAAGCAGAATTGACTCCAATAACCACATTTGCGATATCTATAGACTCTGCTGACAATGTTTGGATTGGTCACAATGCTGGTATAGATTGCTTTGAAATTGAGACGGGAAAGCTAAAACGTTATGGTGTAGAGAAGGGCTTTCTGGGTGTTGAGGTCAATTCGAGTGCCATGCATTTTGGTAAAGATGGTAATCTATTGGCTGGCACCCTCTTGGGGCTTTTGAAGTTTGATCCGCAATTGGTCAGGTCGAATATAAGTCAGCCGGTAGTTGAGATTAGTAAGGCTGCAATTGGCGGTATTGTTTTGTCCCGAGATATGGATAATGAGGTCAATGCCAACATTAGTCAAAATACCCTCAATATTCAGTTTTCTGCAGTGTCGCTTACTGACCCCGCCAATACCATTGTTCGTTACCGATTGATCGGAGCACATGATTCGTGGCGATCTCAACAATCGCAAAAAGAGATTGAATATATGTCTCTTCCTCCGGGTGACTTTAAATTTGAGTTGATTGCCTGCAACAGCGATGGAGTTTGTACGGAAAATCCTATTTCGATTTCGTTCTCCATAATTCCTCCCTTTTACCGAACCTGGTGGTTCTACACCATAATGTTCTTCCTCTTCATAATTTTTCTATATCTGATGGATAGATTCAGATTGTTATCGATTTTGGACGAGCGCAACGCTCTGCAAGTGAAGATTGCCGACTTAACAGATTCTGTGATGGAAATGGAGGGTAGGCTTACTGAATACAACTCCGAAAAGAAGTCGTTAATCACAACCATCAATGCGATTGGAGCACAAGGTTGGAAATTGAGTGATCCATTTCCTGAGCATTGGATATCAACCATCGGTACTCGAAATTCAAATCACGGATTCAGCCAAATGATTGATAAATACAGGCTCTTTGGTATTGTAGATGTGAACAATCATACGGCAGCCTCTGATTTTATATTTCAACATTTAACATCTGCCATCAACGAAAGCCATTCTATAGGACTTTCTACAGGTAGTGAGCTATTAAAACTCATTGTGGGTGTTTCCGAAAGGATCTATGAGCAGGGAGGATTAAACCAAACGATTAAGTATGCTTTAATCTGTCAGGACACAGTATCAGGACAGTTTACGGTGTGTACACACGGTGCTCAAGCTTATCAAATTACACACAATGGTTTGATTGACTATTCTTCTAAATCTCAGGATTCTGTGAGGATAACGCCTATTGAAAATACGGGAAAAATAATTTTGGCGAGCAAAGGAATTATTGATCAACTGTCACATGATGGCACCCGTAATTTTGCATCGAAACGCGTGGTGCAAATTCTTGACAAGGCAAGGAATAATTCCTCGAAACAAATAATTACGGATTTAAGAAACGCACTTACCGAATGGAAGGCAGATATGGATCAAACAGATGATATAACAATAATGATATGGGAAACTTAAGATACTTCTTTTCAATTTCGTTGATCGTGCTGCTTGCTTCATGCGGGCCAAACGATAATGATTTAAAAAACCAAACACCGATAGAACTTGAGCAAAGACCAAAATATTGGGTTTCCAATCAGGCAATTAGCCTTTCTAGGGATTCAAGTAACGCTTGGCCTACGTGGACAATTACAACCGATAAGCAAACAGGTCAGAGCATTGAGTCATTGATTTCTCAGTTGTGGAAGCTCGCATTTAGTGGTGAAGTTGCTGTTTATGAGGCTAACATTTTTGGGGAATCCGATTTGGCAAAACCCCTTGACCCAAATTCATTAGTGAAGTTTCTAACAAAGACTGATACCACATATCAAGAAGATATAGAGACCGGAGAATTGTTTCCAAAGGTGGTGGAAACGAACTTTTCAGAGCGAGATTTAAGCGCCATAGTTGCTTATGTGACCATGGTTAATGCCGGTAACCATTTTGAGCTGCATACGCAATCCATAGGTCTTGGTTCTAGAATATTTAATGAGCGTGGTGAGTATCGTGGGATTAGGCCAGAGTATTTTATTCAAATGGAAGGCCTCGGTGGCTCAGATGAATCGGTGAACTATAGGTTGAATATTGAGACAGACTCAACGGGTCTTTTTAGGTTATCATCCATACAGGCAGCCAACGATGCCTCATCGGATTTAATCCAAGAAATGGGAAATGCCATTTACGGCACAGAGCTGGGATTCGATTATCGTAATCACCACCTTATTGCCGTGCTGCGAAAGCAAAAGGCTATCTAGCTTCTTTTTGAAAGGTTGATAAATAATTCACGCCCCAACCGAGATGGAATGCTATTCGTGGCCTCATCCATGATTGATGGGTGGAATAGTCCTTTGAAATAGGTTACATATTCCTCTTTTTTACCACCAAAGGGCGGACCATCGTGTTCGAATATGGTGTTGAACAAAAGCCCAACTAGCTTACCGTTTTTACTAAGCAATTCCCAAACTTTTTTTGCGTATGCACCTCTGAACGTTGGATTAAGGGCACAAAAAAATGTTTGCTCTACAATGATGTCGTATTCACTATCAAGCTTAAAGAAGTCAGCATGTATGGCCAGAGAACGCGGGAATTTTTGAAACCGATTTAGAAAATTGTCAATCGCGGTCTTACTGATATCTACCACATGGACATTACTGAAACCTTCATTTACTAAGTGCTCGGCCTCATATGCATTACCGCAGCCTGGGATCAAAATTCTAAGCTTTTTGTCATCAACTTGGTTAAAGTATTCTACGAGTGGAGTAGATGCGTAGCCAATATCCCAGCCCGTTTGCTTATTTACCCAGCGGTCATCCCAATAGCTCTGACCGAGTTCATCTTTTGATTTAGTCATCAGAGGTATTATCAAGTTTCAGAGAATGACCCATTTTTTCTTTTTTCGTTTGCATGTACCGTTGGTTGTGTTCGTTGGTAATACACTCCACAGGAACCACCTTTGTGATTTCTAATCCATAACCGATGAGCCCAGTGCGTTTTTTGGGATTGTTGCTCATTAGTTTCATTTTTCGAACTCCCAAGTCGTTTAAGATTTGTGCACCGACACCATAATCGCGTTCGTCCATTTTAAAACCAAGCTTGAGGTTGGCTTCCACGGTATCGAGACCTTCTTCCTGAAGTTTATATGCCTTAAGCTTGTTTATGAGTCCAATACCTCTGCCTTCTTGCTGCATGTAGACAAGCACACCTTTACCTTCGTCCTCAATTTTCTGCATCGCATCGTGCAGCTGATTTCCGCAATCGCACCGGTAGCTGCCAAAAATATCACCCGTTACGCATGATGAATGAACTCGAACAAGGATTGATTCATCTTGATCCCACTCTCCTTTCACTAAGGCCAAGTGCTCTTCACCTGTGGTAGTCTGCTTGTAGGCGTGTAAGTTAAAGGTCCCCCATTGCGTAGGTAATTTGATTTCTACTTGTTTATCAATCAGGCGCTCTTCATTCATCCGATAAGCCACCAAGTCTTCAATTGAAATAATCTTTAGGTTAAATCGTTTGGCTATTTCAATGAGTTCGGGAAGTCTAGCCATAGAACCATCTTCATTCATTATTTCCACTAAGACTCCGGCCGGGGATAAACCTGCAAGGCGCGCTAAATCTACTGTAGCCTCTGTGTGTCCTGTTCTTCTTAAAACGCCACCGCGTTTCGCTCGAAGCGGGAAAATATGCCCAGGTTTACCTAAATCTTCGGGCTTTGTGTTTGGGTCAATAAGGGCTTTTATGGTCTTTGCGCGGTCACTCGCAGATATACCCGTGGTTACTCCCTTGCCATTTAAATCAACCGAAACAGTGAATGGAGTTTCGTGCAGCGCGGTGTTGTCTCTCACCATTAGCTCTAAACCCAGTTCATCACAACGATCTTCCACCAATGAGGCGCAGATTAAACCTCGACCATGGGTGGCCATGAAATTGATTATTTCCGGAGTAATGAAGTCCGCAGAGGCGATAAAGTCGCCTTCATTTTCACGGTTTTCATCGTCCACTACAATGACCACTTTGCCATCCTTGAAATCAGCAATTGCCTCGTTTATGGTATTCAACATGGCTTGAAAATTTTTGTAAAGCTACCAAAGGGAAAATACTGAAGAAGATCCGTATGGTACTTATGTCGTTTTTTATGTAAACACATGTTAATGAATCTGTTATGTTGTCATTTAAATTTTGTTTTCACTGAAAAAAAGTCAGATAAATCGATCTGGAATATGACTTGCTCCCCACTTATCGTAAGATTTAACTCAAAATAGAATAAATAAAAATCAAACAATATGAAAGCAGTTATGAAAAGAAACAGACCAATGTGGAATGAGTTCCCATTAATTTTTGATGAATTATTCAATGATTGGTCTTCAGTAGGCTCAAATGCATTCACACCAGCCGTCAATGTGAGGGAAAATGAAGAAGCTTATAATGTAGAGTTATATGTACCAGGTTTCAAAAAAGAGGATATCAATGTGACTATAGAAGACCAAAGTCTCACGGTTTCATCGGAGATTGAATCAGAAAACCAAGTAAGCGATGAAGGTTACACAAGGCGTGAATTTGTAAAAAGATCATTCAGTCGCGCATTTACCTTACCAGAAGGTATAATAAACAATGACAAAATATTAGCGAAGTATGAAAATGGAATTCTACATGTGGAGTTGCCAAAATTGGATGAAGTGAAACCTAAACCAGCAAAAAGATTGAAGATAGGTTGATTGTGAATGTTTGATTGGAAGCGCCATTCACATATGAATGGCGCTATTTTTTGCTTTTGTTGTTAACAAATTGATGAAGCTAGTCTAATACCTGTAAAGTGGTGTGGTTCCTTTGTTCCATGTCACCCACTACGGTCATCGGAATCATTGTTGGTTATTTCGGTTTGTTGATACTGATAGCCTTTTTTACCGGTAAGGACGACAGCAATTCTGCATTTTTTCGCGGTAAAAAAGAATCGCCATGGTATGTTGTGGCATTTGGAATGATCGGTGCCTCGTTGAGCGGAGTAACGTTTATTTCTGTTCCCGGCTGGGTGGCTACCAGTCAATTTAGCTATATGCAAATGGTATTTGGTTACATGGCCGGATATTTAGTCATTGCTACAATTCTGATGCCCTTGTATTATAGGCTTAATCTAACTTCCATCTATGGTTATCTCGATCAGCGATTTGGTTTTTGGAGTCACAAAACGGGGGCATTTTATTTCTTGTTGTCAAGGGTAATTGGTGCGTCTTTTAGGCTTTTTCTTGTTGCCATATCTCTGCACATTGCTGTGTTTGAAAAGATGAATCTTCCATTTTGGATGGCGGTGTTGGTTGCTGTGTGCCTCATATGGGTATATACCTTCAAAAGCGGAATAAAAACGATTATTTGGACGGATACCTTACAGACACTGGTTATGCTTATTGCAGTGGTCATCACCATTTTAGTAATTAAGGATTCGCTTGCTTGGTCATCGCTCGAGCTTATTGGGCAAGTAGCTGATTCTCAATACTCAAAGGTGTTTTTTTGGGATGATTGGAATAGCGATCAACATTTTGTTAAACAGTTTCTAGCAGGAATGTTTATCACCATTTCAATGACTGGTTTGGATCAAGATATGATGCAAAAAAACCTGAGTTGTAAGAATATTGGTGAAGCGCAGAAAAACATGTTTTGGTTCAGTTTGATATTGATCATCGCCAACTTGTTATTTTTAAGCATGGGCGCACTCCTGTTTATGTTTCGAGACTCAATAGGTTTTGATCCTGGAGCCACTGCAGATAAGCTATTTCCATCTTTGGCATTGAGTGGTGAGTTAGGTTGGTTTGCTGGAGCACTGTTTATAGTTGGATTGGTCGCAGCTGCTTACTCTAGCGCTGATAGCGCGCTCACTTCACTTACGACCTCCTTCTGCGTTGATTTCCTGAACATGGAAAAGCAGCCCAAAGACAGTGATACGCGAGTGCGAAAAATAGTCCATGTTGGATTTTCGGCTTTGCTATTTAGCGTCATCATAATTTTTGAATCGGTCAATGATCAAAATGTAATTACTGGACTCTTTAGGGTTGCGGGATACACCTATGGCCCCTTGCTCGGACTTTTTGCTTTTGGTATATACACTAAGTTTATGGTTTATGATAAATGGATTCCAATCATTTGCATCCTTGCTCCTGTGTTGAGTTATGTTCTTCAGGCAAACTCTGAATCCTGGTTCAATGGATATCAAATTGGTTTTGAGCTGCTCCCAATTAACGGTTTTTTGACCTTTGTTGGCTTGTATATTCTGTCGTTATTTTCAAAGCGCATTCATAGCTGAATCAATTTGCTTGTATCGGGTGTTTCGATGGCAATATACTCTAGATTTGAGCGAAATCAATTAGACAGAGATCATCATGACTGACATTGAGATTGCAAATTCTATAACTCCCAAGCCAATCGTAGAAATTGGGAATGAATTGGGTATCCCAGCGACTAATTTGGAGCAATACGGTTCGCTAAAAGCGAAGCTGCCACTATCATTAATTGATGAGCAAAAAATAAAGAACTGTAAACTAGTATTAGTATCGGCAATTTCACCAACGCCAGCAGGTGAGGGCAAAACCACCACCTCTATAGGGCTATCTGAAGGTTTGAATAAAATTGGAAAACGCTCCACGGTGGTTTTAAGAGAGCCGTCTTTAGGCCCCGTATTTGGTATGAAAGGTGGAGCCACGGGAGGTGGTTACAGTCAGGTGGTGCCTATGGAAGACATTAACCTACATTTTACGGGAGATTTTTCTGCGATTGAAAAAGCAAACAACCTGCTCGCTGCGCTCATCGATAACAATATTCAAAGCAAAAAATTTAGCTTAAATATTGACCCTCGCAAGGTTCAATGGAAACGAGTGATGGACATGAATGACCGGTCGCTCCGTAACATGGTTATTGGACTAGGTGGCGTAGGTATGGGCATACCAAGACAAGCAGGTTTTGATATTACTGCCGCCTCAGAGATCATGGCGATCCTCTGTATGTCGAAAGATTTGTCGGACCTAAAGAAGCGTCTGGGGAATATTTTGGTTGGTTTTACTTTCGACAAAGAGCCCGTGTACGCTAGGGATTTGAAAGCGCATGGAGCCATGGCCGCGTTACTGAAAGATGCCATAAAGCCTAATTTGGTTCAAACTCTCGAAGGCAACTCGGCCATTATCCATGGTGGTCCTTTTGCCAATATTGCCCAAGGAACCAATTCAATAATTGCCACAAAACTCGGCATGTCACTAGCAGAATATGTGGTTACCGAAGCTGGATTTGGATTTGATCTAGGTGCCGAAAAATTCTTGGATATCAAGTGTCGAACCGCTGGTTTGAGTCCAGATGCTATAGTGCTGGTGGCAACAGTTAGAGCGCTAAAGTATCACGGAGGAGTACCGGTAAAAGACCTCTCAAATCCAAATTCAGAAGCGGTATCTCTCGGAGTTCAGAATCTTGAGAAACATTTAGAGAATGCCAAAAAATTTGGTGTGAAAGCAGTGGTTGCCATTAACCAGTTCGCCACCGATACTAAGGAGGAGTTAGACATAATATATGAATGCTGCAAAGCGCTCGGGGTTGATGTGTGCCACTGCAATCATTGGGCTGATGGTGGCAATGGCGCATTAGACTTGGCGAAAAGAGTAGTGGAGGTATGTGAAAAGTCAATCTCAGCTTTTAATCCGGTATACGAACTGGATCAGTCTCCCGAAGAAAAAATTGAAGCCGTAGCAAAAACCATATACGGTGCAATTGGTGTTAGTTACACTTCCGAAGCGAAAAATGATTTGAGCCGAATTGATAGTCTTGGGTTAAATACTTTACCTATATGTATTGCAAAGACACAATCGTCTTTTTCAGATGATCCAACTAAATTGGGTCGTGCAGATGGGTTCATGCTTACGGTAAGAAAGGTTGAAATTGCAGCAGGTGCCGGTTTTATAATTCCAATTACTGGGAAGATGATGCGAATGCCGGGATTACCCTCAATACCAGCTGCTGAAAAAATTGATATCGATGATGAAGGTAACGTCACGGGGCTTTTTTAATGCACTAATATCATCTCAACATCATATGCCTATAAATCAGTACAATACTTCTTTGTTTCAAATCATACAAGCAGTAAATTTGATATTAAAGATTTTTCATTTTCTTAGGCATCGGAAGTAATTTTTTTGCGTTATCATTCATAGTATGAAAAAGTACATTTTCAGTATTGGATTTTTGTTCCTAATAATTTTTGCACACGCGCAAGTCAATGAAGCACGCTGGTGGTACTTCGGAAGTGGAGCAGGAATCGATTTTAATCCAAATCCAGTCGCCGATCCAAATGGCACCCTTTTCACATATGAAGGGTGTTCGAGTATATCAGGCCCTGTTAATGGCAACCTCGAATTTTACACCGATGGTTTATCTGTTAAAACATCAACGCATGTAAACATGCCAAACGGAACGGGTTTGATGGGTAATGGATCAAGTACTCAGTCAGGTCAGGTCGTTCCTTACCCTGGTTCTAGTACAAAATATTACATTTTTACAATGGCCAGCAACGTGGGTGCCAACGGCTTGAGGTATTCAGTGGTAGACATGACCCTGAACGGGGGTTTGGGTGATGTAGTTGCAGCTCAGAAGAATGTATTTCTTGGAAACAGCTATGCGGAGAAAATTACAGCGGTTAAAAACGGAAATAATTACTGGGTAACCACTTTGAGACTTCCAGGTCAACAATTGCATGCCTATGAAGTCGATGCAACTGGGGTAAACAATGCGGCAGTTGTCAGTAATACTGGAATTATTTTGGCTAACAACAATTTCTACGGATGTATGAAATCAAATCCGCAGGGTACTCAGCTGGCCGCAGTGCATCAGGGCATAAACAACCAAGTCCACGTCTTTGACTTTAACAAAGCTACAGGCATTGTCACAGGAACAACTACCATTACTGTTACACCTCCGGGTGGAGCTGGATCAAATACGCCTTATGGTGTTGAGTTTTCTCCAAACGGCAATTTGTTGTACACACAGAGTTGGAATGTCTCAGACTTGAAGCAGTATGATTTGACTGCCGGAAATGCTGCGGCAATTAGTGCTTCAGAGGTAATATTAGGTTCGAATGCCAATGGCGGTGGAGGTTCTCTACAGACCGGTCCAGATGAAAAGTTATATGGTGCTCGATTTGGTCAAAACTATATTTGTGAGGTGACCAATCCTAATACTCCAGGAGTTGGTGCGGGATATGTTGCGCAGGCAGTGAATTTGTCTCCTGGAGACATTTCTAGATGGGGCCTACCGCTGTTTCTAGGTGCATTTTTTGGTGCCACTATCGAAGTGGTGGATAACTGCTTTGGTCTCGAAACTCAATTTGTAGCAGATACTACTAACGTGGATTCTATGTTTTGGGATTTTGACGACACGCTATCTGGCGCGCTGAATTATGCTCAGGGTTTAGATACGGTTTCGCACCTATATACTGACACTGGAACCTTCGAAGTACAATTAGTCATTTATAACGGTATTAATACGGATACTATTGTTGAGGAAGTATACATATATCCAAGGCAATGGGCGGATTTAGGTAACGACACGGCCTTGTGCATTGGATTAGAATTTACCATTGATCAAGATCAACCTTACGCTACTTGGGAGTGGCACGATGATAGTATGGACTCTGTCTATACAGTCAAACATCCAGATGATGTGGTTATGGTCACAGTA
>MDTG01371478.1_pt1 | contig 16535 bp, 18 predicted proteins | sample 811421 | NCBI WGS metagenome assembly MDTG01 (sample SAMN05326645, study PRJNA326480) | marine metagenome | isolation source: seawater | place: Pacific Ocean: South East | collected 2011
TTCGTTATTTTTTTTATGATTGCATTTTAGGTAAACAACGATGCCAAATTTTTTGAAAAAGATATCTCATCAAAAGTATACACTAACGCTATGGTTTAAAAGATATTATCCTGTTTGACAGAGGATGCTTAATTCTGAAAATCTATCTGGCACCTAAACTAAGCATAGCAATATTAATTTTATTACCAAGTTTTATTTTATTATCTAGACGTCAACCTTCACTTTTTGTTTCGTCGCGATAGACATCTAAAAGTAAATAGTCAAAATCTATTTTTATATTAGAGGATAACATGGCTAACAATTTGGCAAAAGTCTGGATCAGTGCGTTTTTAAGTGGTTAATTTTGGAGCATCTATAGACTTCATTTTAATAATAAAAAGTTTTGACTAACTTAGTTAATTTGGAGTTTTTTACAGATGCTACAAAACACTTTGTTTCCTGTTTCTCAGGCTAAGGCGGTATTTAAGAATTCTGTCAGATTCAATTTATAATATTGTTAAGAAATAGAAGTTTGCTTAGGGTCTTTGTGGTGTAATTTTGTGCACCGTACTACTTGTATCCTAGCACACAAAAAAGCAATAATTGAAAAATGAGCATGCATTATAAATCATATAAAGAATTAGAACGAGAAAATATTTATGGAATTGATTATCAAATCGATACGCGAATTCTTTTCTCCAAAGAATTTTTGATTGTTGCTCCACATGGTGGAACAATTGAACCAGGGACATCAGAAATTACAAAAAAGATTGCTGGAGAAAAATTTAATTATTATTCTTTCGAAAGCATGAGGCAATATGGTGACGAGTATATTTCACTGCACATAACAAGCCATCTTTTTGATGAACCAGGATGTATTCATTGGTCTGATCAACATAATTGGATTGTTACGATTCATGGTTGTAATGTTGAAACGGAGCAGGTTTATTTAGGCGGTTTAAATTTTGAATTGAAAGAATATGTAAAGAATTCACTCATAGACGCGAGTTTTTCTGTTGCGGATGATGGTCATAAATATGGTGGCATCCATCCTCGGAATATTTGTAATATGGGTAAAAGTAGGGCGGGCCTACAAATTGAGTTAGCAATACCATTGAGACAGCCAAAAGTATTTGAGTCAATCTCTTTCTCGATTAGAAAGGGTTTGATAAAATTCTTGGAAGTATCTGATGATAAGTAAATAAAAACAGGATTGCCATGAGGCCGTATAAATTATCATTCACAGTTTTCTTTCTATTTAGCACTTGTGTATTGTCAAATCAAATCGTCGATGAGGGACAACAGCTTGAGTCAGCTATAGATTTGTTTCAATCTAATAAAATCTCCCAAGCCGTTCAAATTTTTAAAAAGTTGTCTGATAAGAATAATGATTTAGCTTTATTTTATCTGGGTAAGATTTATTATCACGGTGACGGCCTAGAAGTTAATAAACAGCTTGCTTTTGAGTATTTGAAAAGAGCGAGTTCTAATGGTCATCGGCCTTCGTTATTTATGTTAGCTTTATTGTATTTAGAGAGATGTTCAGATTTTGAGTCTTGTAACGTTGCTAGTAAATATCTTGAGGAGTCGGTAGTGCATTAGTCAACTGACTTTTGGGTAAATTATAAACTCGTTTCTTTCATTAAACGGCATGTTTTTTGGCGGCCTACTTTTATCGGTAGATGTATAGTTGCTGCAAGCAAACCTAATAAAATCGATATCTCCCAAACGAAATGATAGTCCCCGAAGTAGTCGTAGATTAACCCCCCAATTAAAACTCCAAAGAAAGCACCTAATTGATGAGAGAGAAAAACAAAGCCAAAAAGAGAGCCTATATTTTTATTTCCAAATATGTCGCTAACAAGTCCAGATGTAAGCGGCACAGTTGATAACCATAAAAATCCTATTGTGCAAGCAAAAATATAAACACTCATCTCTGATTTCGGGGATATAAAAAATAGAAATATACATATTGCGCGGAATAAATATAATACTGAAAGTAAATTTGCTTTTGGGTATTTACCCCCTAAAATGCCGGCAAAAAAAGCCCCAAACACGTTGAAGAGACCAATTAGCCCAATCGCGATAGCTCCTGTTCTACCACCCATATTAAGCCCAGCCAGATAAGTTGGAAGGTGACTTGTTATGAAGGCAACGTGAAAACCACAAACAAAAAAACCAGTTAACAAATATAAGTAGTTTTTATTGGAAAAAGAATGAAATATTACTGATAATTTTTGCTCATTATTTGTCGACTCTTCTCTCTCTCTATCCCTATCTATATTTCTATTTTTAACAAATCCCATGGCAAAAATTGAAATTGAAATGATGATCACACTTAACATTATGATAGCAGTTCTCCACGAATAGCCAGCAATTAGTTGCTGAGCGACTGGTGTCACGACAAGTTGCCCTAAACTTCCTGCAGCAGTGATAATTCCTATAGCAAAAGAACTTTGGTCTTTAGGTAAAAGCTTAGATATTGCAGCGATTACGATTGTTAGAGACGCAGCCGAAAGGCCAACTCCAGCGATGACTCCAAAGCTAAAAATCATTTGAATAGGATGAAATGAAAAAGTTAGCGAATAAATCCCTAAAGAATAAAGGACTGCGCCGATTACAAGTACTCTTGTTGCGCCAAAGCGATCTGCCAGCCCACCCATAAGAGGTTGAAATAATCCCCAAACTAAATTTTGTACTGCTAAAGAAAGCGCAAAAATTGAGACAGGCCAACCAAACTCACCTGAAACAGGTTGCATGAATATACCAAGACTGCTTCTGGGGCCGAAGGAGAACATCATTATTATGCTGGCGCAAAATAGGATGCTTACTTTTTTTGTATTACTCATTAGACTCTTATTAAGTCCTAACTAGTCTAACTTTATATTTTTTGGACAGTCTCCGCGTCTTTCGCTACAAACTCTTAAATAAGATAAATATCCAAGCCAGAACTTTCTCTGCTCTAGATTGATAGGAGATTTTTTTTGGGTATTAAATGATCTTGTTTTCCAGGTTTTTTGAAGCAGGAAATAATTTTCTTTTCCTGAGATTCCTCTTAACAGGCTCACATAACCGGCATTATCTTCTTTTTTTTGGCCGCATAGCACCAGTACTGCCATTGACGGATAATTATTATCAATACCACCAATATCGATTGGTTTATAATCAAACTCATTGCAGTCTTGACTTAAATATTTGGTTATTCCTGACATCATTTTGACTGGATTCGCCGAGGGTTTATTAAGTAAGGTTTGAATCGTTAACATTTCTTCCCAGTTTGCTTCGCTTTGTCCTTCAGGTATATATTCTGTCGTAGATAGTGATTCCGTCCTATCTACAAATTCTTCCTTCCAGCCCTCTGGTAAGATAAACAAAAGTTGTTCTTCACTAGTGTCATCGCCATCTGATTGGGAAAGCGCCGGTTGCGTTATAACGACCATTTTAAATAAGAACAGTAATGTAATATAAAAACGTATTCTAGAATTCATTTGAGCGGTAACCTATTTCTTTTGGTTTTAAGATAATTGTATCAAAAATAGATAATTAAATAATAATAAAACAATTATAATAGACGTGTAATTAAATAGTAAGTTTAGATAAAAAAACTAGGAGAGTAATTTGAAATTAAAAAACAAAGTTTGTGTGGTCACTGGTGGAGCTAATGGTATTGGGCAAGCTACTGTGGAAAAATTCTTGTCAGAAGGTGCTAAGGTAGTGATTGCGGATTTTAACGAGAAATTAGGCCAAGATGTTTGTGTTGAACTTAAAGATAGAGGCTATAAAAATAGCGTAAAATTTGTAAAAACCGATGTTAGGATTGAAAATGATATTAAAAATCTTTTTACTAATACTTGTGAAACGTTTGGCGGTTTAGATGCAATTTTCAACAATGCGGGAGTTATTGGCGCTGTTGGTCCTTTATGGGATCTCGATGAAGAAGATTGGGATTATACTTTTGACGTTTTAGTTAAAGGAGTATTTTTTGGGATTAAGCATGCCGCGAGGATTTTTAGAAAGCAGAAAAGATCTGGTGTGATTTTAAATACTTCTTCAGTAGCTGGTCTAAACGGAGGTTGTGGCCCTCTTGCTTATTCAACTTCTAAGGCTGCTGTAATTAACTTGACGAGGTCGGCAGCCGTCCAACTAGCCCAAGATAAAGTAAGAGTAAATGCGATTTGTCCGGGCTATATTTATACTGGACTTACAATACCTAAGACTGACACTGTTTCCGAGGGCTCAGATAAATTATCGATAAGACAACCAATTCAAGACCACGGCACTCCAAATGACATAGCTTCAGCAGCAGTTTTTCTGTGTAGCGATGATTCTAGATTTATTAGTGGTGAGGCTCTGGTTATTGATGGGGCTTTAACCGCGTTGGGTCCAGACTTATGGAATAGGGCTGGTATACCTTATGAAAGGGATATGAGTTCCAAAGTTCTTAATAGAGGTACTACCGGTGAGTCGCATGTCAAAAAGCCACTAAATAAATCTGTTTAACATTGATATAAACAATATAATAGGTAAAAATACTTCTTATTTAGATTTAGGAATTTTTTATGTTCAAACGATCAGTTTACTTAATTATTTTCATGGTTGTCAGTCCTAGTATTTTTTGTTCTGAATCAGTTAATGTTTATAGTTACCGTAAACCTCAGCTAATAAGCCCCTTGTTTTCTGCTTTTACTGAGAAAACAGGAATCGAGGTAAATAGTATTTTTGCGAAGAAAGGAATGCTAGAGAGGATTAAAAATGAAGGTAAGAATAGCCCGGCTGATGTTATATTAACCGTCGATATTGGTAGACTAGCCGATTTAAAAAACGCTGATTTGACACAGCAAGTTTCTATAGCTGAGATAAATGAGAATATTCCAAAAAATTTTCGTGATAAAGAAGGTCATTGGTTTGGTCTTACCTCGAGGGCGAGGATAATTGTTGCCTCAAAAAAACGGGTTCCCAAGGATTCCATAAATACTTATGAATCTTTATTGGAAGACCAATTCAAGGGAAAAGTTTGCACAAGGTCTGGTAAGCATCCTTATATGATAGCGTTAACAGCAAGCATGATTGCTCACTCAGGAAAAGAAAAAGCTGAACAATGGTTGTCTGGTCTTAAGAACAATCTTGCTAGAAAACCTCAAGGTAATGATAGAGCTCAGGTCAAAGCAATACATGAGGGTCTATGTGATGCAGCTATAATTAACCATTATTACATGGCAATGATGCTATCTGATCCAGAGCAAAAAAAATGGGCAGAATCAGTCTATGTCATATTCCCCAATCAAGACGGGAGAGGAACACACATGAATGTTAGCGGTGTAGCACTTGCTAAATACGCACCAAATAAAAAAAACGGTCTCGCTCTGCTTAAGTTCCTTTCAAGTAACATTGGCCAAGAGCTGTATAGTAAAAAAAATAGCGAATATCCAGTATCAGAAAAGGTAAATCGTTCGTCTCTTTTAGAGAGTTGGGGTGAGTTCAAGCAAGATAATAGCGATTTAAATAAAATTGCTGGTCATAGAAAAGCCGCTTTGATGATTACCGATGCGGTTGGATATAATTTTTAGATATTTGTAGTGAAAAATATTTTATATCAGAATATTTTTGTCTCCGATAAATTCTGGTCCATTTGTAGCGTTATATTATGCTTAATTTTAATGACGCCTCTTATTTCAGTTATTTATTTATCATTAGAATCTAATTGGGAAGTTTGGCACCATTTAATTAAAACTAGTCTTTTTCATTATTTTCAAGCTACTGGATTACTTTTGATCGGAGTTTCAATCATTGTTTTTTTTATAGGAGTAGGAACCGCGTGGTTAGTTACCATGTATAATTTTCCTTTTAAAAGTTCATTCGAATGGTTTTTAATTTTTCCACTGGCTTTTCCTTCATATGTAGTAGCCTATGCTTATACCGATTTGCTAGAATTTTCAGGCTTTATTCAGTCGAGCCTTCGGAGTTTTTTCGATTGGGGAGTTGGTGATTATTGGTTTCCAGAAATTCGGAGTTTGATGGGCGGTTGTACAGTAATGGGATTTGTACTCTATCCATATGTTTACTTATTGGCGCGAGCTGCTTTTTTAGAACACTCTGTTAGTGTTCTAGAAGCAAACAGAGTTTTAGGGGGCGGACCCATTGATACATTCGTTAAAGTAGCTCTTCCCACTGCACGTCCTGCAATAATAGTAGGAATGTCTCTCGCGTTAATGGAAACTATGAATGACTATGGTACGGTAGATTTTTTTGCGATACCTACGCTAACAGTAGGATTAATTGATATCTGGCTTGGAATGAATAGCTTATCGAGTGCAGCACAAATTGCCTCACTTATGCTCGGTTGCGTCGTTATTATACTGGTTATTGAACAGCTTAGCAGAGCCAATCAAAGATTGTATCAACAAAGTTCTACTCGTTTTAGCAAGCTACCAGTGACTAGATTACGAGGCTTTAAGGGTCTTTGCGCTTTAAGTTTTTGCGCTATTCCTGTATTAATAGGTTTCGTAATACCCTTGATTATCTTAGTGAGATTATCCTTCTTATATTTCGCTAAAACTTGGACAGATGATTTTGTTGTGCAAATTGGAAACAGCATTTTTCTATCTTCTATTGCAGCTCTGTTTGTTATTTTGATATCACTATTTCTTAGTTACGGAAAGAGATTAACGCAAAACAGGGCGATTAAAATTATAATATCTATATCTAAGTTTGGATATGGAATTCCTGGTGCGGTAATAGCGATGGGTGTTCTCATTCCATTTGCATTTCTTGATAACACTTTAAATGATTGGCTACATGAATATTTTGGAATCACGAGTGGGCTCGTTCTTAGCGGCTCAATTGTAGCTATATTGTTTGCATATATAGTAAGATTTTTATTTTTAGGGATAGGCCAAATCGAGTCTAGTTTAGAAAAAATCTCACCTATAATGGATATGGCTTTTAGAAGTCTGGGAAATAGAAAGTCCGAAACACTATTTAATTTACATTTACCGATGCTTAAAGGGGGTATTTTAGTTGCCAGTATATTAGTTTTTGTTGACTGCATGAAAGAACTGCCGGCAACGTTAATATTAAGGCCTTTTAATTTTGATACTTTAGCGATTAATGTGTACCAGTATGCATCTGATGAGATGCTTGGGGAGGCGGCAACAGGTTCATTGATAATTGTTACCATAGGTTTATTACCCGTTATAATACTGAGCAAGTTAATAACCAATTCAAGAAAATTGTCACGTTGAAAAAGATGGCCATTTCAAAAACCTTAAAAGTAGAAAAAATTTGCTGTGAATATGAGAATAGAGCCGCGGTTACAGATATATCTTTTGAAGTTAAAAAAGGAGGTCATGCCGCCCTACTTGGGCCTAGCGGATGTGGAAAGACTACTATTTTAAAGGCTGTTGCGGGTTTTATCCGATTAACGAGCGGAGAAATATCAATAGACGGAAAAACTGTTTCAGGTAGAACTCAATTTATACCTCCGGAATTAAGACGGGTCGGGATGGTGTTTCAAGAGCATGCTCTATTTCCTCATCTGAATGTTGAGAAGAATATTGCCGTTGGTTTAAGGAAAACAACTTATGAAAAAAAAGGTAAATTAATAGAAAGTTTTGTAAAAAGAATGGGATTAAGCTCAGAGCGTCATAAGTACCCTCACGAGTTATCAGGAGGACAGGCGCAAAGAGTAGCACTGGCGCGGTCATTGGTTTGTGATCCAGCCGTGATGTTGTTAGATGAGCCGTTCTCGGGATTAGACGAGGATCTAAGACACAAGTTAAATGAAGAGGTTGCAACCATACTTAAAGAGCGAAATATTACCTGTTTAATGGTTACCCATGATCAGGAAGAAGCCTTTGCATTTAGCGATAAAGTTGGCGTCATAAACAAAGGTCGTCTCCAGCAGTGGGCTACCCCTCATGATATTTATCATGAGCCGAAAACAAAGTTTGTGGCCGACTTTATAGGAGAGGGCGTTTTTTTAAAAGGTGCTTTGGATAATGATGCCAGCCTCGTTACCGATTACGTAACTCTGAGGAATCATAAAATTAAACACAATAATCAAGGTTCCCAGTTTGATGTGTTACTTAGGCCTGATGATGTTATATTCGATCCTTTGAGTCATAATAAAGTTAGAATTATTTCTAAAATGTTCAAAGGCTCTCAAACTCTTTATAACCTGCAGGCTGAGGGTAAACAGAAAATACAGGCCCTTTTCCCAAGTCACTTTGACTTCACGGTTGGTGAAATGATTGGGGTAAGATTTGAGATTGTTCACGTCGTAGCATATCAACGATAATTAATAAAATTAAATAAGTTTGTTTCCGATATAATAAAATCCAGCTTTATATCATGATCCTCTGCAACGATGTCGTCAAATTGCTGGCAAGAATAGGCTAGACCGATCTTTACAGTGCTAAGGTTTTTACTAAACCATTTATCATAAAAACCGCCACCATATCCTAAACGATTTCCATTGCTCGAAAATGCTACTACTGGAACTATTACTAAATCGATTTTTTTTACTTCAAATTCATCTGCCAATAAATTTTTTGAAAGAGGGTTTTTTGAAAACTCTAGAATTTTATTAGTGGAATCTACTGCGATCATTCTATTACCTTTTAGGATTCTAGGTGTCGAAATTTTATATTGACTTTTTTTCAAGGACAAAATTATCTCTTTGGTACAAACTTCTTCTTTGTAGGACTCATAGATGAAAGAGGATTTACCGGGAAGATTATTTATAAGGTTTAGGGTTTTTTCTGATATTATTTTATCGAATAATTTTCTTTTATTTTTATCGAGGTTTGCTCTTAAAAGACACGCTTGTTTTCTAATTGAAACTTTATTTATCATTTCATGAATATGCCAAAGATGAGACCTATGGTTCCACCAAAAATAGCCCCCCAAACCACCAGCCATCCAAGGTGTTGTCTAATCATTTCTTGCATTATTTCTTTAACCCGTTGCGGTGTTAACTGATTTAGCTTATTGTCAATTACCTCGGTGATCTTTTTTTCTAACATTTCAACATCATCATGATCATTGTTGCTTTTCTTGTTTAAAATCTCTATTAAAATTTGTTGGAATTTTTCAACCAACGGGTCTCTTAGGGGCTCAAGAATCTTGGCGCCCCCGAAAATTTCCAGTGTTTTGCTCAAAGATGATTTTTCTAAAACATCGATAAAAGAGTGAAAAATCTCATCCTTATTAAAAGATAAATTTATGTTGCTTATCGCTTTATCGCGCAAGTTTATATAAATAGTTTCAATGTTTTTTTTGTTGAAAAATTCTTTTAAGATTAATTGTCGAATTCCTTTTTTAAATTCTTCAAATTGTATTTCAATTACCCCAGAACCTACTATTAAAGGGATCTTTTCAAATAGCATGTGTATCGCAAGGCAATTTGTGACTCCCCCTGATAACGCGAACATTCCTACCGAAAAGCAATAGCTCGAAATTGAAGTATCTACGTAACTGAAAAGCAGTATAATTAAGGCTAGTAAATTAGAAACGATTGGTTTATTCATAACGTTACAAAGATTGATTTCCTTTTTCCACCGATGGCACGGCTTTTATGACCTTGGCCCTCTGTATCTTCGACAAGAAGCACGTCACCTCCTCCAAAGACTTTCTTCTCTCCGGTACCTACTTCAATTTCCACTTGTCCTTCTAAAATAATAATGTATTGTTTTTGGGGAGCGTTGTGCCAGTCATAATCATAGTCGGCACTTGTAACGCGAAAAATAATCGACTTAACCTCTTGAGGATTTGATAAAAGTCCGATTTCACCTTCATCATTAAGTTTTATTTGGATGCGCGAAAAAAAAGAATTACCTTGTTTATCAGATGATATCTTTGTGGCTCCAATGTAAGAATTATTATGACTCATATTTGTGTTCAATTTATTTAGAGATTAGTTTAAATTCATGACATAACTATTTAAAGAGTTATTTCTAAAATCTAATGGGCACCACGGATCCTCGCTTAATTTCTTTCTATATTTACCTTTTACTATGTACACTTGACAGTCGTATTCTTTTGAATTGGTTTTAACCTTTAGTATTCTTCTTTTGTACATTACGCCTTCATAAGCATCAAGTATCGCAATGTCTTGTGCATTAATATTGAATATTATCTTGCCAGAGACACGTGAATTTTTCTCTGCAATAATTCCGGGATATTCAGCGTTCAAAAATTTTTTCATTTCATAATTTTCCAGTAACCCCGGAGCTGATACAAATTTTCGCTTCAAAAGCTCGGATAATATTTCATCAAAAATTAAGGTTCCATAGACAAAGAGTTTCATTTTGTTGATGCCACAAAATTTTTTGATTAGCTAGGGTGTTCGGATTTGTCTTTTATGAAAACGATTATTTGATTTAAAGCTTTGTATGCGTAAAAAAACAAAAGACTGAAAAAGACGGTAGCGAGAAGGGTTTTCTTAAAAAATGGAAACCCCATGACAATACATTGAACAAGGCCTGCCAAACTAGAAGGATATGGTTGCCCTGTTAAAATATTTATTCCGCCTGAAAAAAAGTAACCTGCGTCTGAAATAAGCCAGTGACATAAGCTTACGGAGAGCGCTCCTAATAATATAGGCGCCAGTGATGCTCTGTGAATAATTTTAGCTCCTATATAGACGCCAACTAAAATTGATCCGTAAACCCACATCCATCCTGGATAGAATAGGGCTGTTGTGCCTTGGGCTGGTGTTTTGAGATATAAAAAATAATCACTTAATAATAAAACTAATATTGGGGTCAGATATTTTAATTTCGTAGAGCTAATCTGAGCACCAGCGAACAAAGCAATGGCGCATAGTGGCGTAAAGTTTGCGCTGACAATGTCATTTCCAGGTATGATTAGGGCTCTATATAAACCTGCTATTACAACTATTAATAAAGTAATTTGTAAACTGTATAAATTTTTTATCATTTATATTGCCACTGATTTTTCTAAATTGTCCTCCATTTTATATTAGAAATTTATTTTCTGATATACTAAATTTTTAAAATTTAGTATAAATTCTTGTGCAAGCTAAAATAATTGGTAGGACGATTGACAAATTAGCAATCAACGCGTTTTTTTTCGGTAGTGGTCGACCACGTGTGTTAATCATTGGCGGTGTTCACGGTGACGAAAAAGAAGGAGTGGAACTCTCTTATGGGCTCATGGCTGAGTTTACGAAAAGTTATTCTTTTGAGTTTGGATTAGCCATGATCCCTTGTCTAAATCTAGACGGTTTCTTAAAAAATACGAGGCAAAATTCAAATGGTGTCGATTTAAATAGAAATCTGCCTACTAAAGATTGGCGTGCTGACTATGATCAAGAGCGCTTCTATCCAGGAAAAGCAGCAAATAGTGAATCAGAGAATATTGCATTGGTTGATTTTATTAAAGAGCACCCCCTCATGTTTATAATATCACTACATTCCTATAAGAAGGAATTATTAAACATTAATGGAGATTGTAATCCTGTTGATCAGTCACTTTCTCAAGCGATAAAGATTAAGTTAGAACGAGACATGGGCTATCCAACCCCAGGATGCCTAGGCACTTTTACTGGTTTAGAAAGATCGATTCCAACTATCACTTATGAGCTTTTGAGGGGGTCTAATGCTACGGAGTTGCGTAAACGTCATCTTAAGCCTATAGTTGCCGCGTTAAAATTATTAGATAAATAAATCTGAATGAGCAGACTATTTCTTTGCTATCACCGCGACCATCTTCCGGCCTTTTTTGTCTAAATGATCTATTCTAACAGGGAGCCAGTTAAGTTCAGAAGCTAAATATACAGTATCTTCTTTTTTTGAGTTTTTCACTTTTCGATGCAAGACAATGGTTTTTAATTTTCCTAGGGGAGTCTTAATGGTTTTATAGCCCAAGTTCTTAATATCATATACCTCGATTTCGCTTTGAGAAGCAATAAAAAAAACGGGTTCGTGCTGGTTTGGAGGTATTTTTAAATTCCTAAAATCAAGCATTAATTGGGCTTGGTAACTGAGTTTATCTTGAATCGATTTTATTTTTTTAAAAACATAGCCCTCGTTCTTATCAGTTCTTTCAACCGTTCGTGCATTATCTTTAAACTTTAATGAGAAGTTTTTATGCTCTTCTGTAGTTTGCCTTAAATAGGAGGAGGGTACTAACTTTTGGTCAATTATTTGACCTTCACTTAGCTCATATAATCTACGTTTTAAAAAGGAAGTAACTCCTGTGGTTTCAAAAGTTGATTCAAATTTAAATCGGTTATCTATCTTCTTAAACTCGCGGGTGATTTTACCGACAGTGACGAGCCCTTTTTTTATTGTGTATTCAACATTGAAGTCTTCTAAAGAGAAAACTTGGCTTGACACTATCAAACTATATAAAAGAATCGCTTTGACTGTTAAAATTTTTTTCTTTCTTCTCATTTTATTTTTCCGAAGATTGTCAGACTTTAGTATGTAACTTTTTCAATTAGATCTCCCGAGTAATGAGATTCCCAGTAAATATCATATATTTCTTTGGTAATCTTTCCGGGCGCATTAAGCTTTACTGGAATTCCATCTAAACTGGTTGCTGGTATTATCCCACCTGCAGTCGATGTTAAGAAAATTTCATCGGCTTCTTTGAGTACAGTTTTGTGTATTTTTTGGATTTTTATATCTAGCTTCATGCGAGTTGCAATATCTAGGACGGTTTTTCTGGTGATTCCCTCTAATACTCCCTCAATAGGGGTAAGTATTGAGTTTTCCTGTAGTATGAAGATGTTGTAACCAGGCCCTTCGGTAAGATTACCGTTGGCGTCACACAAGATTACAGCGTCTGCCTTTTTCTCATATGCTTCGTATAGTCCTTTGGTTAAGTCTGCCCAATGAAAGTTCTTTACTTTAGGGTCAACTGATCTGGGGTCTATTCGAAGAGTTTCTTCCGACACTATTAAATTTACGCCCTTCTCATATTTTTCTTTGTTTATTACCCATACGTATGGTATTGCATAGCCGTAAAAGCGATTCGTTAATTTACTTGGATTTCTTTCTCCTGGCGTAGGAATGCCCCTAGTCATAATCATTTCAACATAAGAGTTTTTGAGTCCAGTGGCCTTAACAAGTTTATGCAGGATTGGTTTTAACTCCACCCAATCAAATGGTGGGGAAAGTCGAATTGATTCACAGCTTCTCCGAAATCTTTCAATGTGGTCGTCAATCCGAAAGAATTTGCCATCCCATACTCCAACAACATCATAAGTACAGTCAGAGCGTGAAAAGCCGAAGTCTGTGATCGGGACAGCTGCGGAATTGATCGAAACGTACTTCCCTTCAATCCACGCACAACCCTCTGGAAATAAGCTATTTTCTTGGGAAATTGGAACCGTTGAACTCATTTATTGATCTCCAAATCAAAGAAATTAATAGTATATTAAAAAGTAGCGTAAATCAGTATAAAATTTTGTTTTATCGATTTTTGGACACGAGTAGTTATTTATAGTGCTAAAGGAACCAATTTTCCATAATCTATTAAGAACAGAGGTAGCTGTAGTTTAAAATTAACGACTATGGCTCTATCCTTCATTTTTATTCCAGCGATAGTCCATCCTATCGGACCAATTCCGTGTATAAGAATGTTGGAAAAAATATTTAGATTAGTAAGAAATATGCCAAATAGAACAAAAAGGGACTTGTCTATTTAAAAATCAAAATCATATTTAATCTCCTAAAAGTTTCAGTTCTAAAAGACTAGAATATCTTTCAATTTTATTAAGCGAAGAGAAGGCTCGCTAAGATTTATTTTTCGTGGTAGCCGTTATATTTAAGGCGGCCATCCTCATTTTTTCAGCAGCCCGTTGTGCGCCTCTAGCAGTTTTATATTGTTTTTTTTCGAATAATTTAAGTGGCTTTGCTCTGTCAGCACATAATTGGCCAACACACCATTTTTTTCCGGGGGTAATTTCAACAGCCACAAAGAATCCAGACATTGGTCCAACTTTATAATTATTAAATGCATATAAAACTTCAGCCAAGTCGCTCAGTTTGTCGACATCTAACGGGTTCATTATCGAGGCCTCAAGGTCAGAAAGAGGTTCTTTTCGAGTAGGGAGAACGTGTTTACCCAAAGGGGTAGGATCAAAAGGCATGGATGAGCTTCTATTTTTATCTTTCACGGTTTTTTCGTACGTATAGTTGTTTAGGGAAGCTCTCCTGGTTTAAGAAACCCTTTGATGACATTTTCCATGATTTTTGAAACATTATTTTTGTAATTATTGTGTGAAAGACTTCCACACCATGCCAAAGATCCAGGGGCGAACACCGCGCCATTATTAGGTGTCTTGTAATAAATCATGTCGGCTCTCACCATGGGGTTTTCATCACCGCCTCCGTAATAACCTCTACAAGTAAAATGAATTTCTTCATTTACCTGCATCATTAGATCCGTATGACCCTCCGAGCGAGCTAATAAAAATGCTTCGTGAGGAGTACCAAATTCGAGATCATAACGGTCGATTTCTAAGCCAGCAGCTCCCCCACCAACAAGGCCAAAATCTCCAATTATCTCGTCTCGGCCGATCCCCTTAAAAATCCATTCACATTCTTTTCTTTCAGAATCCGGCTCTCTCCGATAGTAGCTCGATACGTCGAATCCATATGCCGTAAAAGTTAAACCGCAGACTTTAGTCGGAATTCGTCCTCTTGCTCTCCACATTCCCCCAAATTTTCCGTCAAATGCATTGTTATATTCGCCTGGGTTGGCAGTCCATGCTCGTGTTCCGGCTTCTCCCTTTCTGACCTCTATTATATTTGGGTTGTCTGGATGATACTCACTAACCCAATAGAATCCATCAGCTCCCAGATAAAGCCATCTACCTCCTGATTGTTGATAGGTTTCATATGCTGCTAACATACTTTCAGAAGAATATTCTGGATGACTGCCAGTAAGCACGACTTGATATCTATTAAGTAGATCAACCCCTTCTCTATCTAAATCTTCGTCTGAATGGACGTCATAATTTATATTTTTTTCCTCGAGCCAATCAGTTAAATGTAAATCAGCATTAAGCTGCCATAAAGAAGGAGATAACCAATGCCGATATTTAGGCCTCATGTTTAAAATCGGTCGAAGCCTTGATGAATAACATACACCGCTACCATCGGAATGGCATGAGTAGGTAGAAAGGCCATATTCTCGATGTTCATTTAAATAAAGGTCAGAGGCTTGCATGATCGGGACTCTGCCTGCGAGAAGTTCGGCTACGACTGAGTTAGTTGCTAGGTTATCGTTAGAGTAAGCCATGTAGGAATTTGTTGGAATTATTAAACATACTTTTGCTGTAGCTTTCCCTTGAGGCGGCCGTACAAAAAAAGGAACGTAATCTTCAGTTTCAGGACTCTCTATTCCTTTTATTCGAAGCCTTGCGCCGTAAACACCGCTCTTTAGTTTTAATGGAATTTTAAAAGAAAAACTCTCTTCCCATCTAGCATCATCGATATCATCATCATGAAAGTGAATTGCTCCGTATTCTTCTGGAACGTGATGATAAACTATATCATCGGCGGTCCAGTTGTAGCCTGTCATTGCTCTTGCGGGCATGTTGATAACAAATCCGTGTAATTTACTGGCTGAAGTATCGATTATCTGGCAGCTGGCGATTTTATCAGTAATATTCGCATGGAAATCCCATGCTCCGATGATCTGATTTCTTAGATATCCGTCACAGCCTGATATACCTCTCGTGAGCGTGTCTATTTCGTTTTTTTCTAAAGCTTTTTTTGAAAACCGTGGGCGGTCAATTTTTCCATTATAAACTTCATGCTGTTCGGGTAGTGAAAATGGCTCTGTTGCTTCTTTGTAGTGCCCTCCAATTACGTGGCGCCCAGATTTGATATTTTTGGTACTAGCCGCAATTAGTAGCGGAGCTTTGTTCTTCGAAGGTTTTATAGATATAGTACCTGATGTCACATTGGCAGTAGAATCCAATGGGTAGAGCATCGACATTCCAAGTCCTCCGTTAGTTGGAGTTACTACTGGTTCTTGGTAGATTTTGACTCTTCCAGAATTCGCATCAAAAGTCACTGCTGCGAGATACCAAACTTTTCTCAAAAGTGGTTTTTTGCTACTTATTTCAGCTATCTTTCCAGTTCCATTCCCTATTCGACATGATAGATGGCCATTTCCGTTAACAAACATTCCAAACCCACTTGAACTTTTATCATCCCATTTCGTGATTAAACCTTGCCTACCCTTGTCTGGAGTGGTTGGAAATATAAAGGCTTGTAATGTGAAGCTTTCTGTATCCATTCTATGGTCGGCTTGAACACATCCGTAAGAGCCACCATGAATTTTTTGATTTTTACCTTTATAGTTTCTGTTACACGGTGCTTTTATTACTTTCTCTTTGAAGCCAGGCCCTTCAGGGTTTGTATCACCATGGATTAGTCTAACTATGTCTGCTCTATATGATTCTTTTTTTTCCGAATTTACATAAAATGTAATTTCATCTCCAGGACAAACGGAATATTTGTCGCTATAGCCAGTGATTCTTAACATGTTGCTCCCTTCCTAAAGTTTTTTTAAAA
>MDTG01137070.1_pt1 | contig 16532 bp, 18 predicted proteins | sample 811421 | NCBI WGS metagenome assembly MDTG01 (sample SAMN05326645, study PRJNA326480) | marine metagenome | isolation source: seawater | place: Pacific Ocean: South East | collected 2011
AGTTTTATTAATTCTTATAATGTTGAAATTTATTTACCATAAAATAATGTTCAAACAAAATGTCCAATTATAAAACAGTTTTTTTTACTTTAGGTATTTTACAGATAATTCTTGGAATATTTATGCTTATTCCAATAACTGCTCAATTTATATACAATGAACTTGACTCATCGTTTGTGTTGGCTCTTATAATAACTATGATATTTGGAGCCTTATTTATAATCTCAAATTTAGACCATGATAAAAAATTAGATTTGCAACAAGCTTTTTTACTAACCTCTCTATCATGGATTACTGTTGCAATTTTTGGGTCATTACCAATTTATTTTTCAAGTTTAAATTTATCATTTACTGATGCTTTTTTTGAAAGTATGTCGGGTATCACTACAACAGGATCTACAATAATTTCAAATTTAGAAAGTGCGCCAAAAAGTATTTTATTGTGGAGAGCTTTACTTCAATGGCTCGGAGGAATCGGTATAATTGTTATGGCCATAACACTTATGCCAATTATGAACGTTGGGGGTATGTTATTATTTAAAGTTTTAAATACGGACTCTACTAATGAAGTTTTGCCATCATCTAAAGAAATTTCAATTAAGCTAATTTTAATTTACTTAGGCTTAACTTTAATGTGTTCTTTTTCATATAAATTTTTTGGAATGAACATTTTTGATAGCATTACACATTCAATGACTACGATTGCTACAGGAGGCTTCTCAAATTATAACAAATCAATTGGCTACTTTAATAGTGCCACAATTGAATTTACCTCAATCATTTTTATATTATTGGGAAGTATACCTTTTATTGCTTATGTTAAGTTTATTAATGGTAATCGAAAAATATTTCTGAATGATAGTCAAATAAAAACTTTTATAAAATTAATTTTAATTTCAATCTCTATTTTATTCATATATTTATTTATAAAAAATGGTAAATTAATTTTTTTTGACCTTAGATCAATCATTTTTAATATTGTATCTATATTAACCGGAACTGGGTATGTGTCTGGTGAATATGATAAATGGGGAAGCTTTCCACTTTTTTATTTTTTAATTTTAATGTTTATTGGTGGATGTGCAGGATCAACTACTTGTGGAATAAAAATCTTTAGAGTTCAAATACTTTATCGATTTGTAGTAAATCAATTAAAAAAATTTATTTATCCAAGAGGAATTTTTGTAATAAAATATGAAAATAATACTGTAAATGATAAATTTTTAGCTTCGATAATTTCTTTTATATTTTTGTATATTGTAATATTTTTTGTATTAACTGCTCTACTTTCCTTATCAGGACTTGATTTTATAACCTCAATTTCTGGGGCAGCAACCTCAATATCAAATGTAGGTCCTGGGTTGGGATCTGAAATCGGATCAAATGGAAATTTTTCAAATATTCCTGAAATTTCCAAATGGATTTTAACTTTGGGTATGATATTAGGAAGATTGGAATTATTTGCAATTTTAATTCTTTTCCTACCCTCTTTTTGGAAAAAATGATTGATATAAAAAGAAAAAAAAATTTTTCAGATCTCTTCAAGTATTATTTTGAAAGAAGAATGATTAAAATTTTACTCCTTGGTGCAATAAGTGGCTTTCCATGGGTTATTATTGGAAGTAGTTTAAGCTTATGGCTTAAAGAGGATGGATTATCAAGAACTACGATTGGATGGGCTGGATTAATTTTTGCAGTTTATGCATTTAATTATCTTTGGGCGCCATTAGTAGATCGAATATATATTCCTTTTTTGACAAAAAAAATTGGTCACAGAAAATCTTGGATTTTTTTAATGCAAACACTTATTTTAATTTGTTTGCTATTATGGTTTTTTTTAAATCCTAATTATAATCTAGCTTTGATAATTGGTATTGGTTTAGTTATCGCTATAGCCTCATCTACACAAGACATTACTGTAGATGCATTAAGAATTGAGCAAATATCTAAAAATGAGAAAGAGCTGATGGCAGCAGGTGCTGCTGTAGCTGTTGTTGGTTGGTGGACAGGATATAAACTTGGTGGTGTCGTGGCGTTAAGCTTGGCAGAATATTTCGAAAATTTAGGGTTTGTAAATTATTGGCAAATAGCTTTTCTTGGATTGGGTTGTATTGTTGTACTTTTCAATATTGGAATTTTGTTTATTAAAGAAAATGATTTTCAAAACAAAAAAAAAACTCAAAATAAATTGGATGAGCAAATTAAAAAAAATATTAAAATTAGTAATATTTTTACCGGAATTACAGTATGGTTATCATCAACCATTGCTGGTCCTTTGATAAATTTTTTTAAAAAAAATGGTTTTAAGATTGCACTTGGAATAATAAGTTTTATTTTTTTATTTAAAATTGGTGAGGCATTTTTAGGAAGAATGTCAGTAATTTTTTACAAAGAAATAGGATTTTCAAAATCTGATATTGCTCTTTATTCCAAAACCTTTGGATGGTTAACTACTGTAATTTTTACTTTATTAGGAGGTCTATTTGCAATTAGATCTGGTGTTATTAAATCAATGTTTTTAGCTGGGATATTGATGGCTTCAACAAATTTACTTTTTACATTACTTGCTTGGAGTGAAAAATCTTATTTATTATTTGCGATTGCTGTAATACTTGATGATATAGCAGCAGCATTTGCTACTGTTGCGTTTGTAGCTTTTATTTCCCTTCTAGTTGACCGAAACTATACTGCAACCCAATACGCACTTTTAGCATCAATAGGCACAGCTGGTAGAACAAGTTTGGCATCCTCTTCTGGAGCTTTAGTAGATTGGCTTAATGGTAATTGGGGTATTTTTTTTATAATCACAGCTTTGATGGTAATACCATCTTTAATATTATTATATAGGATAAGATATAAAATAAATTTAAATGACTAATTTTTTTTCTACTGCAATTGTTAAAAATATTTATAAGAGCCCAAAAACTAAATCTGAGATAACATCGCAGATTTTATTTGGTGAAAAATTTAAAATTTTACATAAAAAAAAAAATTGGTTAAATATAAAAGTAAAATCAGACAATTATACTGGTTATATTAAAAATAATAATTTTTCAAAAAAATTCAAACCTAAGTATAAATGCTTTAATTTAAAAACAAAAATATTTAAAAAAAATAAATTTAATAAACTGGTAAGTGATAAATCTTTTTTACCTTTTAATAGTCGGGTAAGTATTATTAATAAAAAAAAAAAATTTATAGAGTTTAAAAAAAATAAATGGATCAAAAAGACTGATTTAAAATTAATTAACCATAAAGAAACAAATTTTGAAAAAATTCTAATGAAATTTAAAGGAACTAAATATATATGGGGAGGCAAAACATTTAATGGAATAGACTGTTCGGCACTAGTACAATTATATTATAATTATAATAATAAATTTTTTCCAAGAGATACAAAAGATCAAATTAAAATTAAAACTGGAATAAAAACTTCAAATAAATTCAAAAAAGGTAGTATTATTTATTGGAAAGGTCACGTGGCAGTATGTATAAACTCTAAGAAATTAATACACGCTTATGGACCAATGAAAAGAGTTGTAATAATGAATATTAATAAAACAATAAAAAGAATTGATAAAACAGCAAAACTTAAAGTAAAAAAAATTGCACAGATATAAATGGAATTACAAGAAAAGTTTCAAATTTTATTAAATAAGTTCAAAATTGGGAAATTTGATGAAGTCATTTTTGAATCAACACTTATGGCTAAAAAGTATCCAAATCAAGAAGTATTCATTAATTTATTATCACTAGCATATCAAGCAAAAGGTGAGTTTAATAATTCTATTTCAATTCTAGAGGAAGCTTTAAAGAGAGGAAAAAAAAACTTTAATTTTTGGAATAATTTGGGTTTAACCTATCTTAAAATTAAAAATTATAATAAAGCTGAGGAATGTCTTTTAGAGGCAATCAAATTAAACCCAAAATTTATTAACACTTTAAACAATTTAGGAAATTTATATATAGAGTTAAATAATTTTGAAAAGGCAGAATTCTATTTGAAAAAAGCTCTAGAAGTTAATAATAAAATACTAGAAACCAATTACAATTTAGCAACACTTTTACAATCTATCGGAAAAATTAAAGATGCAAAGGCATTTTATAAAAAGACACTTGAAATAAATGAAGATTTTACTCGAGCAGACTTTGGTTTGGCAATGTTAGAAAAATATGATCATTCTAATAAGCATATTGAAAAAATGGAAAACAAAATTAATAAAAAGTTAACTAAAAGTGGATACAAAGATTTATTTTTTGCTCTAGGTAAAGTATATGAAGATTTGGGTAACATTGATAAATCTTTTACTTTTTTAAAAAAAGCAAATACTACTAAAAAGGAACTTACAAATTATAAAATTGAAAATGATGAAAAGTTATTTAAAAAAATTATTTCCTTTCATAATAATAGTGATCTAAAAAAAAAAGAATTTCCCCAACAATCAAAAAAAATTATTTTTATACTTGGAATGCCAAGAACAGGAACTTCAATGGTTGAACAAATAATTTCAAATCATAGTGAAGTAACTGGAGGTGGTGAAATAAATATATTGTCGTTTTATCTCGATAAACTTTTTAGTGATAAAATGGACAATATCTACGAGAATTTAGATTTTGTTAAAAATGAATATCTTAATTATTTAAATAAGATTTCAAAATCAAATATTATAACAGATAAAGCCCCTTTAAATTTTAGATGGATTGGAATCATTAAACTTATTTTTCCTAAATGTAAAATCGTACACTGTTTAAGAGATCCATTAGAAAATAGTTGGTCAATTTTTAAAAATGAATTTGAGAGAGGAATGTTTTTTTCAAACAGTTTTGAGGATATTGCTAAATATTATCAATTATATAAAAATTTAATGATTTTTTGGAAAAAGGAATATGAAAAAAGTATATTTGATTTAAGATATGAGGATTTAATTAATGACCCAGATAATGAGATAAAAAAACTGATAAGTTTTTGCGATTTAAAATGGGAAGATAATTGTTTAGAATTTTATAAAAATAAGAAATCAATAAAAACTGTTAGTTTTTTACAAGCGAGAAGACCTATTTATAAAGATTCTCTAAAGGGATCAATAAAATTTAAAAAATATTTAGTTGAGCTTAATAATTTTCTAAAAGGCTAATTCCTTCCAAAATCTGGTTTATTTATATCTTGTTTTAATCTTATTATTTTCTCTCTAACTTTTTTTGAGTCCTGTAGTTTTTTTATTATAGTTTTGTTATTTTTTTTAATTATATCTTTTTTGAAAGAGTTTAGATTTTTAATAAATAAATCAATAACTTTTGATATATTTTCACTATTGCTAAAAAAAATATCTCTCCACATAATTTCGTTAGATGCTGCTATTCTTGAAAAATCTCTTAATCCACCTGCACTAAAATTAATTAGATTATATTTCTTTTTCTGCTCAAAATCGGTAGCTGTTTTAATCAAATTATATGCAATTAAATGTGGAAGGTGACTAGTTAAAGAAAAAATCATATCGTGTTTTTTTGCATTCATTATCATAATTTTTGCTCCAAGCTTTTTCCAAAAAATTGATAATTTTTTTAAATTTTCATTATTGGTATTGTTATTTTTTATGAGTATACACCACTTATTTTTAAATAAGCTCCCACTCCCATGCTCTGGTCCACTAACTTCGGAACCTGAAATTGGATGACTTGATATCCAAGAAATATTTTTATTAAGTTTTCTTTTTGAAATTTCAATAAAATTTTTTTTGGAAGAGCTAACATCGGTCAAAATAATTTTTTTTGTAACTAATTTATTTAGCTTATAGATAATTTTTTCATATTCAGATAGATGCGTACAAATTATTACTAAATCCATTCTAGGTACAATTGATTTTAAATCATTTGTAACTTTAAATTTACCTTTTATAGATTTCAGTTTTTTAAGGTTTAATTTTGATTTTTCATTAACAAAAATGTTCTTCGTAACCTTTTTTTTTAAACATGCTCGTAAAATTGACGATCCAATTAAACCACAACCAATAATTAATAAATTATTTATCATTTTAAAATATTGTCCATATTTTTTAGAAATTTTTTATTTTCTTCACTTGATCCTATTGTTACTCTTAATTTATTTTTCATTTTATAGCTCTGCATACTTCTAAGAATAATACCTTTTTTTTCTAATTTTTTTAAAACATAACTAGCAGAAACTTTGCAAAAATCAAAATCTAATAAAAAAAAATTAGGTCCTGGTGAGTTTGAAATAATATTATTAATTTCAAAATAACTTTTAAATTTTTTAGACCAAATTTGATTATGTCTTATTGATTTAGTAATAAATTTTTTATCCTTTAATGATTCATTTGCATAAAATTGTGCTAATTGGTTTACATTAAATGGTGGTTTAATTTTATAAAGTTCATTTATAATCCTTTTTGGCCCATAGCCCCAACCAATTCTCAGTGATGCAAGTCCATAGATTTTAGAAAAAGTTCTAAGAATAAAAACATTTTTGGAATTTTTAAATAATTTTAATCCATTTAAATAATCTTGTTTTGTCATGTATTCAAAATATGCATCGTCAATTACTAATAAAATATTTTTTTTCAACTTTTTTCTTAAATATTTAATTTCTTTTATAGTCAAATAAGTTCCTGTAGGGTTATTAGGGTTTGCGATAAAAACTATTTTTGTTTTGTTTGAGGTTTTTAAAAGTATATTATCTACAGAAACCTTAAAATTATTTTCTTTAGCATAAATTACTTTCGCTCCAACAATCTTTGAATAGATACGATACATTAAAAAACTATATTCTGAGAGGACAACTTCATCGTTCTTAGATAAAAATAATTGGCATAACATTTGAATAATTTCATCTGATCCTGCTCCACAAATTATTTTATCGAAATCACATTTGTATGTTTTTGAAATTTGCATCCTTAGCAATTTACATTTACTATCCGGGTATTTATCTAACTTTATTTTGTTAATTTTTATTTTTTTTACTTTAGAACTTAAACCTAAGGCAGACTCATTTGCAGAAAGTTTAATTAAATTTTTTATTTTACCTAATTTTGACTTTCCTGGTCTGTAGGTGTCTACATTAATTTTTCTAAATTTTAGCAATTTTATAGTCACGAATTAAACCTTATAAATAAATTAACAAAATTTAATAGCAAAATTAGCTATATTTTTTTTAAAATTGACATAATAAAAATCATTTAGTACAAAAAAAGAGCGCTGATTTAACTGAATTGCGAGCGCGATAAAAAAACCGCTAAATAAGTTTTTTTTTCCCTCACAATTCAAAACAAAAAAGATGAACAAATTAGATAAAGTAAAAAAACTATTAATTGAAAAACCACTCAAACTTGATTGTGGTAAAACAATTCAAAATTATCCTCTAGCTTATGAAACCTATGGAAATTTAAACGAGAAAAAGGACAACGCGATTTTAATTTTTCATGCATTAACTGGTGATCAGTATGCATCCGGTACAAATCCAATTACTAATAAGGAGGGATGGTGGAGTTATGCCTTAGGACCAGGAAAAGCTATAGATACTAACAAATTTTTTGTTATTTGTGCGAACGTAATTGGGGGGTGTATGGGATCTTATGGACCTAGTCATATAGATAAAAATACTAACAAACCACTTGGAACTAATTTTCCTGTTATAACTATTAATGACATGGTTAATGCTCAATATAATCTTCTAGAATTTTTTAAGATAAAAAAGTTATTTTCTGTAATTGGTGGTTCGATGGGGGGAATGCAAGTTCTTCAATTTGTATCAAATTTTCCTGACAAATCACATACGGCTATTCCAATTGCGTGCACAGGTAGTCACTCTGCTCAAAATATTGCCCTTAATGAGTTAGGTAGGCAATCAATAATGGCAGATCATAATTGGATGAATGGTTTTTATGCTGAACAAAAAAAAATTCCTGATAAAGGACTTGCAGTTGCTAGAATGGCTGCACATATAACCTATTTATCAAAAAAAGGATTACAGGAAAAGTTTGGAAGAAAACTTCAAGAGAGGGATGATTTAAAATTTGGATTTGATGCAGATTTCCAAATAGAGAGTTACCTTAGATATCAGGGTTCAGTATTTGTTGATAGATTTGATGCAAATAGTTATTTATATATTACAAGAGCAATGGACTATTTTGATTTAACAAAACAACATGGTGGAAACTTATCAAAAGCTTTTGAAAACACGACTTCTAAATTTTTTATAATTTCTTTTACTTCAGACTGGCTATATCCAACCTCAGAAAATAGAGATATAGTAATTGCTTTGAATGCAATTGGTAAAGATGTAGGTTTTGTTGAAATAAGCTCAGATAAAGGACATGACTCATTTTTATTAGATGTTCCAGATTTTCTATCTGCGGTAAAAAATTATTTATTAACTTCATATCAAAAGATTATATGAAACAAGAATTTTATACAATTGCAGAGTTATTAAATAAAAATTCAAAGGTTCTTGACGTAGGTTGTGGAGATGGAGAACTTATGAAATATATTACTGAAAACATTACTCAAAATGTTAGAGGTCTAGAAATTTCAAAAAGCAATATACAAAAATGTATAGCTAGAGGACTTTCGGTTATTGAAGGTGATGCTGAAAAAGATTTAAAACAATTCCCAAGTTCATCTTATGATTTTGTTATATTAAGTCAAACATTGCAAGCTTTTCTTGATCCAGAAAAAGTTTTAAACGAATTATTAAGAGTTGGTAAAAAAGCAATAGTGTCTATACCAAACTTTGGTCACTGGAAAGTAAGGTTGCATCTACTTTTAAGGGGTACTATGCCAATCACAAAAAATCTTCCTAACGAATGGTATGACACACCTAATTTACATATGTGTACAATAAAAGATTTTGTAAATTATTGTAATAAAAAAAAAATTAACATAAATTGTCCTAACTTAAATTATGTAAATTTTTTTTCCGAATTAGGAATTTTTATAATTGAAAAATAGATGAATATTGAGATTGTAAAATGTTTAAGAGACAATTATTCTTATTTAATAATTGATTCAAATAAAAATACTGCTGTAGTTGACCCGGGTGAAGCTCAACCAATTATTAACATAATTGAAAAACAAAAGCTTAATTTAAAATATATACTTAATACTCATCATCATTTTGACCATATTGGAGGAAACGCTGAATTAAAAAAAAAATACTCTGCTAAAATTTTAGGTTTTAAAAATGATAAGCATAGAATATCTGATATTGATTTTTTATTAAAAGATAATGAGATTTGGAAATCTGGCAAATTTGAAGCTAAAATTATTCATATACCAGGGCATACATCAGGTCATATTGCCTTTCATTTTTATAAAAATAAAATTTTATTTTCAGGAGATACACTTTTTTCTTTAGGTTGTGGAAGAATATTTGAGGGAACTTATCTAGAAATGTACGAATCTCTTACAAAATTAAAAAAACTTCCAGGAGATACAAGAGTTTACTGTGGACATGAGTATACTTATAGTAATTCATTATTTTGTCTTCAGTACGATAAAAATAATAAAAGTTTAAAAAATAAAATATTTGAAATTGAAAATAAAATGAAAAAAAGTGAGCCTACAGTACCATCAACAATTAAAGATGAATTGGCATGTAATATTTTCTTAAGAGCAAAAAGTATTGAGGAATTTTCAAAACTAAGAGATTTAAAGGATAATTTTTAGTTTATTAATCTTGACTAAAATAGGTCTCGAACTATATTGCTCAATATAAAAATAAGGTAATAAAAATGTCTTTTGCAATAATTCAAACAGGTGGAAAGCAGTATAAGGTTAAAGCTGGTGAAATCCTTAAAATTGAAAAAATAAACAAGATCGAAAAAGATACAAAAATAGAATTTAAAGATGTTTTAGCTTATGGTGATGACAAAACTGCTGAGGTTGGATCTCCAAAGATTGATGGGGCAAAAGTTGAAGCGAACTTATTAAAAAATGGGAAAAATAGAACAGTTTTAATTTTTAAAAAAAGGAGAAGAAAAAACTCAAGAAGAAAAAATGGCCATAGGCAAGAGTTCTCTTTGATAAAGATAAACAAAATTTTTTCTAAAGATGGGAAAATATTTTCTGAGGCAAAAGAAGTAATTAAAGAAACAAAAAAAAAAGATTTAAAAAAAATAGTTAAATAATTTATGGCAACAAAAAAAGCAGGTGGATCGTCAAGAAACGGAAGAGACAGTGCGGGTAGAAGACTGGGCGTTAAAAAATATGGTGGTCAACAAGTAATACCTGGTAATATAATAGTCAGACAAAGGGGAACAAAAATTTTTCCAGGTGAACATGTTGGAATGGGAAAAGATCACTCTATATTCTCAAAAGTAAAAGGAACAGTTAAGTTTAAAAAAAGCAAATCCGATAGAACTTTTGTTTCTGTAAAACCCAATTAATAAATACAACATTTAAATAAAACAGTTGTATTATGAAATTTTTAGATCAAGTAAAGATATTTGTAAAAGCAGGAGATGGTGGATCAGGATCACCTAGCTTTAGACGTGAGAAATTTATTGAATTTGGTGGACCAGACGGTGGAGATGGTGGTAAAGGAGGATCAATAATTCTCAAACCAGAGAGAAATTTAAATACTCTTATAGATTATCGTTATCAACAACATTTCAAAGCTAAGAGAGGTGGTGATGGAAAAGGTAAAAATCAAACTGGAAAAGGTGGTGACGATTTAATCTTAAAAGTCCCTCTTGGAACTCAAATTTTTGAGGAAGATAATAAAACATTAATTTTTGATTTTAAAAATCAAGACGAAGAATTTATTGCAGCCAATGGAGGAAAAGGTGGTTTTGGTAATACAAGATTTAAATCATCAACAAACCGAGCACCAAGAAAATTCACGAAAGGTAATAAAGGTGAAGAATTTTGGATATGGTTGCAACTTAAAACAATTGCTGATGTTGGTATAATTGGAATGCCAAACGCCGGTAAATCAAGTCTATTAGCATCAATCACAAGTGCCACACCAAAAATTGCAAATTATAAATTTACGACTTTAAATCCAAATTTAGGTGTTGCCTCATATGATAACAAAGAAATTACTCTTGCAGATATACCAGGACTAATAGAGGGAGCTCATAGTGGTATAGGACTTGGTGTAAAATTTCTTAAACATATTGAAAGATGTAAAACTTTACTTCATATGATTGATGTAAATGAGGAAAATTTAGTAGAAAACTATAGGAAAATAAGAATGGAATTAAAGAAATATGGAAAAGAACTAATTAAAAAAGATGAATTAGTAGTTTTTAATAAAATTGACTTGATTGATAAAAATACTCTTAATAAAAAAATAAAGGATTTTGAAATAAAAATTAAAAAAAAAGTAATAGCCATATCAACAATGGATAAAAAATTAATATCTTTAATAAAATCAAAGTTAGTAAATCATGTATCTTAATAAATCACAAATAATCGTAATAAAAATTGGGTCATCTTTATTAATTGATAAAAAAATGACTATTCGAAAAAAATGGTTAATAGAATTCTCCAAAGACATAAAAGAGTTATTGAAAAAAGATAAAAAAGTTATTCTTGTTAGCTCTGGTGCCATAGCCTTAGGTTGTAAAAAACTAAATTTAAATATGAAAAATCTTAAATTAGATAAAAGTCAAGCAGTAGCATCTATTGGTCAAATTGAGCTTATGAATCTATTCAAAAAAATTTTTCAAAACACAAAGGTGAACTTTTCTCAGATCCTTCTTACCCTTGAGGATACTGAGCAGAGAAGAAGGGCAATTAATGCTAAAAGAACTATTAATAATTTATTTAAAATGAATTATGTTCCAATTGTAAATGAAAATGACAGTATCGCGACCTCAGAAATTAAATATGGTGATAATGATAGGTTGGCATCAAGGGTTGCTCAGATCTCTAGTGCTGACTCTCTAATACTTTTATCGGATGTTGACGGGCTTCATAATAAAAATCCAAAATTATTTAAAGATGCAAAACTAATGAAGGAGATAAAAAATATTGATGATGAAATTGAAAACTACGCAACAAGTGCTGTAAATGACTATGGTAAAGGCGGTATGAAAACTAAAATTGATGCTGCAAAGCTTTGTCAATTATCTGGATGTTCAATGGCAATTGCTAATGGATTATACATGAGACCAATAAAAAAAATAATTGATAAAAACAATTGTACATGGTTTTTACCAAAGGTTTCAAAACTTGATGCAAGAAAAAAATGGATTATAAGCTCAATATCACCAAAGGGATCCTTAATAGTAGACGATGGGGCAATTTTAGCACTTAAAAAAGGGAAAAGCTTATTAGCGGCAGGTATTGTTGATGTAAAAGGTGATTTCAAAAAAGGAGACCACATTAAAATTCTTAATAAAAATTTCAAGGAACATGCAAGAGGATTAAGCTCTTTTACGTCCTCTGAGATAACTAAAATCAAGGGTAAACACTCTAATAAGATCGAGGGTTTATTAGGATACGTAACAAAGTCTGAAATAGTTCATAAAGATGATATGGTAGAAATTTAATGAAAAAATACTTAGATAAAATGGGAAAAAAGTCAAAAAACGCATCCTACAAAACTATTAATACAAAAAAGAAAAATAAAGTTCTTCTTGATTTTGCATCACTAGTTAAGAAAAATAAAAATAAATTAATAAGGGATAATAAAAAAGATATTGATTTTGCCAAAAAAAAGGGAGTTAAAAAAAATATGCTAGATCGTTTAATTTTAAATAAAATAAAAATTAACCAAATTCAAATATCAATAAAGAAAATAGCAAAGTTAAAAGACCCAGTAGATAAAATTATAAATAAATGGAAAAGACCAAATGGTCTTAAAATTAAAAAAGTTTCTATACCGCTTGGTGTAATAGGTGTGATTTATGAAAGTAGACCCAATGTAACATCAGATGTATCAAGCCTTTGTTTTAAATCTGGAAATGCTGTCATATTAAAGGGTGGGTCTGAGGCCTTCAATAGTAACAAAACTTTAGCTGATTTATTTAGAAAAGCCTTAAAAAAAAATAAAGTTGACCCAAATTTTGTTCAATTTATTGAGAAAAAAGAGAGAAAAGTTGTAAGTTACATGTTAACCCAAATGAAACAGTTCATTGATATAATAATTCCAAGAGGTGGTAAAAATTTAGTAACCGAGGTACAAAAAAAAACGAAAATACCGTTTATAGGTCATTTGGAAGGTATTTGTCATACGTATATAGATAAATCTGCAAATATAAATATGGCAAAAAAAATTATTTCTAATGCTAAACTTAGAAATACTTCAATTTGTGGTGCTACTGAGACAGTTTTATTTCACAAAAAAATATTTAAAAAATTTGTAAATCCTATTTTAGATCATTTAAAAAATGAAGGTTGTGAAATATTTGCCGATAGTAAAATTAGAAAAGTTTATAAAGGCAAAACTAAAATGGCACGTAAAGATAATTGGTCAAAAGAATATCTAGCACCAAAACTATCTGTCAAAGTTGTTAACGATATAAAGGATGCGATAAAACATATAAACTACTATGGAACTATGCATACTGATGCTATAATTACATCAAATAAAAATGATGCTAATTTTTTTCTTAAAAACGTAAAAAGTGCTATCGCAATACATAATTCCTCAACACAATTTGCAGATGGCGGGGAATTTGGTTTTGGAGGTGAAGTTGGAATATCAACAAATAAAACTCCACCAAGAGGACCAGTTGGATTAAATGAGCTCGTTTCATATAAATATGAAGTTTATGGAACAGGACAAATAAGAAAATAAAATTGAACGCAAAGAATTTAAAAAAAATTGGAATTTTAGGTGGTACCTTTGATCCCGCCCACGAAGGTCATATTAAAATTTCAAAAGAAGCAAAAAAAAAATTTGGATTAATTAAAGTTTATTGGGCAATTACAAAAAAAAATCCTTTTAAAAAAAAAAGTAAAAAAAATTTGAGCGAAAGAATCAAATATGCAAAAAAAATAAATCTTAAAAATAAATTTATTTCAATAAAGTGTTACGAGGACAAAACAAAATCAAATAAAACAATAGATTTAATTAAATATTTTAAAAAAAATAAAAAAAAAAATAAAATTTATTTTATCATGGGAGCTGATAATTTAGTTAATTTTCATAGATGGCAAAAATGGAATCAAATAACAAAATTTTGCGAAATTTTAGTTTTTGATAGAACAAATTATAAGTCAAAATCTTTAAAATCATTATCCTACAGAAAATTGAGTAATAAAGGACTTAAATTTATTAATTTTAAGAAGGTAAATATTTCATCTTCTCAATTAAGGAAAATTTGATAGTCTACCTGTAATTAATGGATAAAATTTTAGACTTAAAAACCATAATCCTAAAAACATTAGATAATAATAAGGCACTCGATATTGTAAGTATTGATTTAAAAAATAAAAGCTCAATTGCTGATTATATGATTTTAGCAAGTGGTACTTCATCAAGACATATTCAAGCTTTATCTGAGCAAGTTTTGCAAAAACTGAAATTAAGTGGACTTAAAAACTGTAAAATTGAGGGTAGTGACAGTAATGATTGGAAGTTAATTGATGGTATTGATATTATTGTACATATTTTCAATCCAGAAAAAAGAAAATTTTATGAGCTCGAAAAAATGTGGTCAGAATTAATACCAAAAGAAAAAGTTATCATATGAATAAATTTAGATTATTAATATTTTTTCTTTTTATATCTATAATAACAATAAAAAGTTCATACTCGGATGCTAATGATAGTATTTATAAAAAAATCGATTTATTTAGTGAAGTTTTAGATAAAATTAATAAAGAATATGTTGACGAAATTAATCAATCCGATGCTATGGATGCTGCTATAAATGGTGTTTTACAGTCACTTGATCCATACTCAGCGTATATGACGCCCGAGTCTTTTCAAAATATGCAAACAGAAACTAGTGGGGAATTTGGCGGCTTGGGTATTGAAGTAAGTATGGAAGCTGGTGTAGTGAAAGTTATCTCACCGCTAGATGACTCTCCAGCTTATGATGCTGGGGTAAAAGCTGGTGATTATATTGTTAAAATTAACGATATTCAGGTTCAAGGCAAAACATTATCTGAGGCTGTTGAAATAATGCGAGGACCAGTAGGTTCAGATATTGAAATTACTGTCAGACGAAGAGGTGTTAAAAAAGCTTTGGTTTTTAAAATTACAAGAAAAATTATAAAAATTAGTTCAGTAAAATCAAAAATAATTGATGATAATATTGGTTATATAAGACTTACTGCATTTAATGAAAATAGTGGTAAACAAATTAAAAAAAAATTAAATGAATTTAATGAAAATAAAAAAATTAAAAGTTTTATTTTAGATTTAAGAAACAATCCTGGTGGACTTTTATCTCAAGCAATTAAAATTACAGATTTTTTTCTTTCTAATGGTGAAATTGTATCGACTAAATCAAGAAAGGAAAATGAAAACAGAAAATGGTTTGCAAATGATGGTGACATTTTAAATGGAAGGACTTTGTTAGTTTTAATTAATAATGGGTCTGCCTCTGCCTCAGAAATAGTGGCTGGTGCACTTAAAGATCACAAGAGAGCAATTTTGGTTGGTGAAAATAGTTATGGAAAAGGGTCTGTTCAATCTATTATTCCTCTTAAAAACAAAGGGGCTATAAGACTTACGATATCGAAGTATTATCTTCCCTCTGGAAAATCGATTTCAGAGGTAGGTGTAACCCCTGATATAGTAATTACTGAGGAAACAGATGAATTTAGAATTAATACTGATACTGATAATCAGCTTAATTATGCCATTAAATTATTAAATGGTTAAAATTAAAAAAAAATTTAATAATCTTCCGTTAAGAAATGGAGTTGGAATAGTTTTACTTAATAAAAATAATAAAGTTTTCGTTGCAAAAAGAATTGATAATCCTAATAATTTTTGGCAAATGCCTCAAGGCGGTATGGATCCAGGTGAAACACACCATCAAGCTGCAATAAGAGAATTGTACGAGGAGACAAGCATAAAAAGTGTTTCGCTGATAAAAGAGATCGATGGCTTTACAACATATAACTTGCCAGATCATTTATTGGGGATTATTTGGAAAGGTAGGTTTAAAGGTCAAAAACAAAAATGGTTTATTATGAAGTTTTTAGGTCCAGATACTGAAATAAATATTAAAACAAAAAATCCAGAGTTCTTAGAATGGAAATGGATTGACGCAGATAGAATTACAAAAAATGTAGTAGATTTTAAAATAGATGTTTACAAAAAAATTAAGACAGAACTAGTGAAGGTTTTATCTAATTAATCACAACAGATTTTAAAGTATCAATTTTCTGTGAAGTTAAAAATCTTTGTTGATCAGTAATATCATCATTTAAAAGATTTTTTTCTGCCTCTTTAATTGAATCATCAATAAAGCTCTTATTAATTTGATCTAATTTTATAATATAACTTGTTAATATTGACAGTGTATTATCTTTAAACTCTATAATGCCATCTTCTATATAAAATTTCTCTTCATTATTATTTCGATAAATTTTCATTATACCTGGTTTTA
>MDTG01378651.1_pt1 | contig 16531 bp, 13 predicted proteins | sample 811421 | NCBI WGS metagenome assembly MDTG01 (sample SAMN05326645, study PRJNA326480) | marine metagenome | isolation source: seawater | place: Pacific Ocean: South East | collected 2011
ACCACCACATCCGGCTTGCATCGCCGGGCCCGTTGGGCCAGCGCGAACATTCGGCGGTACTTCCCCACGCCTGAGCGGTCCCAAACGAACACCTCGGTCACGAAAGGGTGCTCCTCGAAGAACCCCTCGGCGCCACGCCGGACCCAAACCCGGACCGGCTCACCGGGATGTGTCCGGTGCCACGATTCGAGAAGGGCCGTGGACAACACCACGTCCCCGAGGAAAGCCGGCTGCAAGAGCAACAAACCACCCGGCGGATGTCCGCCCGCTTTGCTCATACCGCGACAGCGTGCGTTCGGAGGGCGTCGTTGAGCGACGTCTTTCTGTCGGTGCTCTCCTTGCGACGGCCCACAATCAGGGCACAAGGCACCCCGAATTCTCCGGCTGGAAACGCCTTGGGTCGTGTTCCTGGAATCACCACACATCGGGGCGGGACTTCCCCCTTGTACTCGACCACCGATTCTCCGGTGACATCGAGGATTCGGGTGCTGGATGTCAACACCACCCCTGCCCCGAGAACAGCCTCCCGACCGATGCGAACCCCCTCGACCACAATGGCCCGCGATCCAATAAAGGCCCCATCCTCGACGATGACAGGCGCCGCCTGGAGCGGCTCCAACACCCCTCCGATTCCGACGCCACCGCTCAGGTGGACGTCGGCACCGATTTGGGCGCAAGACCCCACTGTTGCCCAGGTGTCGACCATGGTACCGGACCCGACCCAAGCCCCGATGTTCACGTAGCTCGGCATCATGACCACCCCTTTGCCCAGGAAGGCGCCGTATCGTGCGATGGCGTGAGGCACGACGCGGACCCCGGCTTCAGCGTGGTTCTTCTTCAACGCCATCTTGTCGTGAAACTGGAACGGACCGACTTCCTCGACCTTCATCTTGCGCATAGGGAAGTAAAGCACCACAGCCTTTTTCACCCATTCATTGACTTGCCAACCTCCAGCGACAGGTTCGGCGCAGCGCAATACGCCGCGGTCCAATCCATCGATGACGGCCTCCACCGCTTCGTGGGTGGTCCGATCGGCCCGCAATTCAGGGAGATCCCAAGCCGATTCAATGGCCGCTTTGGCGGCGGCCCACTCTGTGGAAGGGCCGGTGGTCGCAATGTCCATGTGGCGAAGATACCTTCGCGGCATGGCCCGCTACATCGCTTTTGACTACGGAACCCGACGGGTCGGCGTCGCCGTCACCGACAGCGGCGCCATGATTGCCGCTCCAGAGGGTACCTACACCCCCGAAAAACTGGAGACTGAAATCCAACGCCTGCTGGCTGCCGAACCCTGCGCCGGATTCGTCATCGGCATGCCCGGCCTTGTCCTCGGCACGACCGCAGACAGCACCATTGCCATTCAGGCTTTTGCCAAGAAGCTGGCCAAGCAGTTCCCGGACATGCCCATTGCATTCGTGGATGAGGACCACACCAGCCAGGAGGCGTCCATGGCCATGGTCCAGGCAGGGATGCGCAAGTCGAAGCGCCAGAAAAAAGGCCAAATCGACCAGATTGCCGCCACCCTCATCCTGCAGCGGTTCCTGAACGGGCGTTAAGGCTCACTCCTCCTCGTTGCCCTTGAAGACCTCGATTTCCTTGGTGGTCTTCACCAGTTCCGTGAACCGGTCCACGTAACGGGTTGCACGAACGACATGGTTGTCGATCCAGTGGTAATTGCCCCCGCGGGGCTTGCCCATGAGCAGGCCGTGGTACTTGAAGCCGTGCTCGGCGAACCACGCCTCCGTCACCTCACGGTGCTCCTCAGTGCGGCTCGTAAAGAAGGTGATGAGGTGGCCTTCGTCGTACCAGCGGTTCAAGGTCTCCAATGCATCCGGGAAAGGCGCACAAGTGGCCATGCGCTCTGGTTGTTCGTTCGGAACATCCTCTGTGATGGTGCCATCAATGTCGATGAGGAAGTTCTTGACGTCTTCGCTGAGTTGGGGAGACGCCGCGCGTCCTTCGGCATCGGTGGCTGCGTGAAGCGGAGCGGGGTTGGAATCGGGATTCATGGCAATGGGGGTCTTTCGGAACGAAAGGGTCATTGCCTTCCATGTCAAAACTACATCGGACGATCGGTCCAAACATGCATCTTGGGCGTCCACATGGAACCGTCATGCCCCCGGTCGAACCCGGCCTCCAGGATTCTAGCGAGGCCCGCTACATTCCCAATCTCAATGTCGGACAGCAGGGCCCAGAGGTTGGCCGTGCGTTCCTGCCCCCCTCCTGCCGGATGCAAACCGGCGTGCAATTCTTGAAGCCGCTCCAAATCAAGAGCACACTGCCGGCGTACCGCCCTCCGGGCCTGCTGTTCCAACTTGTCCAGGAGCTTTCCCATTTTGGCGCGGGTGGCCTTGACGCTTCCTTCGAGAGAAGCATCCAGTTTTTTGAAAGCCGACAGCGTGTTGGCTTCTTGATCCAATATTGCCCGACGCCAGGCCCCTGCATCCGCCGGCTTCTGGCGTGAAATAAAGTGCTGCTCCCAGTCCGAAATACCTTGACCCAGTGCTTCACGGGTCACACCCAAAGCGGCCATGGTTTCCTGCTGACTGGCTGAAAGGATCCACCCCCCGTCCCGGGGCACCAATGCGGGCTGGGACAAGCCAAACGCTTCGTAGGATGTGGCCAACTGGAGCCAGTAGGCCACCTCGGCCAAGCCGCCCACCACCGCCACATCGGGCAACAACCAACTCTGATATAGGGGACGCATCAGGGCGTTGGGCGACACCGACACTGCGTCTTCAGCCATGTGACGGGACACCGAATTGGAATCGGGCCAATTCCGGCTGCCTGCCGACCATCCGCCATTGCCGTCGGGCACAATGCGGTCCCGTTGCCCTTCCGCCATGTGGAACAGGTTGACCGGGCGCACGTGCACTTGAGGGGCGTGGCCATCGGCTGACATGGCTGCATTGACCTCGGTTACTTCACGGTCCAGTATCCCTTGGGTCCACTCTTCTTCGAGATACGGGGCAAAACCCGCTTTGAATTGTGGGTCATCGCCATCGATCACCACGATGCGGTCCGGACCAAACCACTGGTGCATCCAATGGCGCATGGCCGACGACAGCGTCCCGCGGCCTGCCTTGGCTAGGCGATCCGCCACCGAGGTGTCCACCCCTGCTTCAGCCGCCCATTCCCGGATGAATTCCGGCAGTCCGTCGGTGTGCATCCGGCCAACGGCGCCCCCAATCACGGCCTCGGCACTTGGCTCCCATCGGTGCCAATCGCGTCCTGTCCACAGGGCCGCAACTTCCTCGAAGTCGTGGTCTTCCGAGGCCATCCAAAACACCGGAATGACCGGGGTGCCCCAGCGGGCCTCGAGCGCCTCGGCCAAGGCCACAGTCGTCATCACCTTGTACCAGGTAAACGCCGGTCCGGTGGCCAAGCACAGCTGATGGCCCGTAGTCACAGTGCGGACCTCTGGCCGACCCAATTCTGCGCAACGGCCCGGCATTGGCAGGTCGGCCTCTTGGTATTGGGCTTCGAGGACCGCACACAGCATTTGTCGGTCGGCCAATCCTGTGCCATTCTGATCGCGAAGGGCGTCCATTGCCGCCCATTCCGGTCGACTCGGACCGGAAAAACCCGCCCCTCGTTTAGGCCATTGGCCCGTCCACCATTGCTTCACCAGATGCGCATCGGACAGCGCGTCCACCAAAGAATGGGCCTGATGATCCATACCGCAAAGATGCTCAGAAGCAATCGGGCTTAACGCAGCAAGGTCACCGCCCCTTGTTGGGTGCGCTGTTCGCTGGGAACACTTCTGGGCCACTCTAGACGCCAGATGTACACCCCGCCTTCCGCGGGGACCCCGTCTGAACCGAGGCCATCCCATTTGGGATCCGCAGGATCGAGGCTGATGACGAGTTGACCCCAGCGGGAAAAAATGTCAAACGACGTCGGCAGGACTGTGCCCACCTCGGGGATAAACCAATCGTTGACGCCATCTCCGTTGGGCGAAAATGCGTTGGGCACGAAGACCGGCTTCTCCTCTTCCGGCTCGACTGGCTCTGGTCCTTTGTCCCCCATCAAGGCCGGCGAGAGTTCCCCCGAATCATCCACGGGGGTCAGATTGAAATCGTCAAGGAAATAGTAGGCCATGGTGGGATTCATGCCCATGGCCACTTCAGCGTCGAGGTCAGCATCGGCCCCGAATACCCCGACCACCAAATGCTGAGATGGAGACGTAGCCTGGAATGTGAAGGTCAACACCTCCCATGCTGCGTCGTATCGGGCGTAGGGAATCTGGAACACCGGCGGCAAGTCCAGCAAGGATTGGCCCATTTGCGCGGGAGGCTCCACAGTCAGCGCAATCCCCAAGCCATTGACAGCAAGTCCAGCACTTGAAGTGGGCAGCCACTGACCATTCGCAACGGCAAACGACAGGAAATAATGTTGGCCGATGGCCAAGGGCGACGCAAAGTCCATAACGAGATACTCGCGGCTAAGCGGGATCCCAGGCGCATTGCGTCGAATGGCGGTCAGCCCGGCGATGCCCCTCCCTTCAAAAGGTTGAACTAAGGCCACTGGCGTCTCGGGAAGATCTCCTCCGAGCGTTCCGTCCAAATGAAAAAAGTCAGGCGTCGATGACCCGCTCCCCGCATTGGTCCATCCGGGAAGCAGGTGCCACATGCCGGGAGCAGAAGGCATGGCCGTGCTTTCTTCAAATCCAGCATTGACCAACTGGGCCTTGCCCACCAACGCGATCAACACCATTGCCGTGACCAAGCCAAAATCGCGGTATGAATGGTTGATGGCGTGGTACATGTTGGGAATTTACCGAATCCAATGGACAAAATCAGAGAAGGGGCTCCGCGTTCGGAGCCCCTTCACCTTAACCAAAACAACTTGAACCAAATTCTTCGCTGTGCTCGCAGGTTGCTTAGGCCTGCATCATATAGACGCATCCAACCTCAAAATTGTTGTTTGCCCCTTTCCCAAAAGGAGCCAACGGATGTCAACGCAGGAAATGCCGAGCGATGCCCAAATGCAGGCCAGTCCGACCCCGCGGGCCAGAGCACCAGGTGGCTCCGAACGTAGAAGACCAAGGCCCTTGCCATTGGCGCTCCAATGTGACGGTCACCTCCCAGCCCAAGGTGGATTTCGGCACCCAATCCAGCCGTTGGTCGCCTTGTACGGCCGAGCGCTCTGGCATACCGGTGGCGGGCAACCGCTCCAATTCTCCGGACTTGCGGTCCAACTTCGACCACCGGATGCCTGCACCAGCCCACAAGCGCAAACCGGACCCCTTGCGGTCCTGACTGCCCATTCTGAAAGCCATACCGGCCGATTGAACCCACCGGTCGTCGGTCGCCAATGCCACCGTGTCCAATTCTTGACCGAGCTCGTAGGTCTGGACAATGTGCTGCTCGATGCCCCCAGCCCCGTCGGCCATGATGGCCACGGCACTGTCCTGAATGGAAGTCAGGTCAGCTGTGCGGATGTGATCCACGCTCGTGGAAGCCACAACGCGGAAATTCAATCGATCGGTTGACCACGTCAAGCCCACCTCGCCCCCCCATCGTCTGGTGACTGGCCGCTCGGCAAAACTGGAAACCGGGACACCGGCCACGTCTTGAGCCCACATCCCCATCCCCGGAGCAATGGCAACATGGGGAACAGGACTCCACCCGCTCATCCGCCCGCCACGCCCTGTCGTCCCTTCTTCGCTAGGCGCAACGCCCTCACGGACATCCAAATTCAACTGGAGTGGAACGCCATTCACGGTGATGGTATCCTTGACTTCTCCCCGGGCATGGGCGGAAAAGACGATAGAACAGCACAGCAAAAAAGGCAGCACACGACCGGGCATGTGCCAAGGTCGGCCACAAGACCACACTGAAGAAATACAGAAAGACTTGGCGCTCACAATCCGCCTCCGGAGGGCAACGTCAACGGCAAGGTCAACGTCGGCGCTTTTTTAGCTTCTTCGCCCGGGGCTTCCTGCTCGTCGGGAGAATGTGGTTCGGAAACTTCTTGGATGTCCGTCGGCATTTCCACTGAATTCACCGGCACATCTTCAATGGCTTCGCGCGTCACTTTGGGCTCACTGGTAGCATTCGGCTGCGCGTTGGACGCTTCGGAAGCACCCCTCCCCAATCGCTCAGCCGAAGGCATTACGCCCGGTTCATTGGACAAACCAGAAGGAGAAGACGAGACCACAGGTTCTGATCCAACTTCGGGCGCCGGAGGAAGCGCCGTCGCTTCAGATGCAGCGGGCTTCAGTTCAACTGGAGTCGCATCTGGCGTGGACACGTCGGTGATGCCAGACGGAGCCTCTATCTCCAGGGCGGGGGCTTGCTCGGAAGAGGGGGCGGGTGCATCGGAGCGATACCCCCCCCATGCTGCCACACCGGCACAGACCAATGCCAACACGGCGATGCGAATCGCATTGTTTCCGGCGGGTTTCGCAGTAGCGAAGAGCGATTCAGAAGGCGCCGGTGCGTCCACCGACCGGCCTTCGAGCACTTCGCGGCACCGTGCATCGAATGCGGCGTCCTGTGCGTCTTTGGGGTTCCTGTTGCTCATGTCATCCATGGCCTGGCAATTCGGGCTTGCTGGGGTTCAACTTGGCTCGGGCGGATAGGGTTGCAAGCACCCGCTGCAAATATTTTCGGGCGCGGCTCAATTGGCTCTTGGAGGTGTTCACATCGATGCCCAACTGGTCGGCAATCTCTTGGTGCTTGAAGCCTTCGATCACATACATGCAAAAGACGGTCCGGTACCCCATTGGCAACTGGGCGATGGCCAATTCAAGCTCATCGGATGTGAATTCCGGATCGTACTGATTCGCGAGGTCTCCTGGAGTGGCATAGACATCATCGATGTCTTGGTGGTGGCTGTGCTTGAGGTTTCGCCGGTAATGCGTAATCGCGGTGTTGACCACAATGCGTCGCATCCACCCCTCAAAAGAGAAGTCCTGCCGGTAGCTGTCGATGTGCTTGAAAATCTTGACAAAACTGTCTTGGAGGACGTCCTCAGCATCCTGTCGACCGTTGGTGTGGCGAATGGCGGTGGCAAAAAGTTGGCCGCTGAATCGGGCATACAGCGCGCGTTGCGCAGCGGGCTTCCTGCCCTTGCACCCCTCAATCAACTGTTTGACTTCCTCCGACGACGCCATTCAAACAACTTAACGCCCAGACTCCTGGCTTCGTTGCACCTCAATCGAAGCGGGCTTTGTCCAGGTCCAACCAGTTCAGCGCTGCGCCATGGAAAATGGCGGCACGGTCGGCTTCCGGAAGGTCCATGTCGGTTTCGATGTAGCGCCCGAATTCAAGATCGCCCAATGGAAAGGGGTAATCCGACCCCATGACCACCTTGTTGGCCCCTTGCAAATCCAGAACGTATTGCATGAGGCGCGCATCGTGGGTGATGCTGTCCACCCAGAATTTGCCGATGTAGTTGCGGGGATTGTTGGGGTTGTCAATGGCCACTAGGTCCGGCCGACATCGCCAGCCGTGCTCGATCCGGCCGAGCGTGGCGAGAAAGGCGCCGGACGCATGGCTGAACATCACCCGCAGCTTCGGGAACTTATCGAACACCCCGGAAAAGACCATCGAACAGGCCGCCCTTGACGTCTCCGCGGGCATGCCCACGAGCCAAGGCAACCAATACTTGGCCATCATCTCCTTGCCCATCATGTCCCAAGGATGGATCATGATGGCCATGCCCAGTCGCTCACAAGCTTCCCACAAAGGGTCGAAACGGGACTCGGACAGGTTGTAGCCGTTGATGTTGGATCCGATTTGGATGCCGTGGAGCCCGATTTCCTTGCAACGCTCCAGCTCCTGGATGCTCAGGTCGGTGTCCTGCATTGGCAAGGTGCCCAACCCCACATAGTGCCGCGGGTGGTCCTGGACCGTCCTGGCGACATCGTCGTTGAGGAAGCGGGCAATGTCCGCGGTGTCCTCCGGCTTGGCCCAATAGGCAAAGAGCACAGGAATGGTGCACACCACCTGCACCTGCACGCCGGACTTGGCGTATTCCTCGATGCGGATCACCGGGTCCCAGCAGTTGGCCTGTACTTCGCGGAAGAAGCGGTCGCCTTGCATCATGCGGGCCGCGCCTTCCTTGTGGTGCTCGAGGTGGATGAAGGACCCATACCCCAGCTTGCGGCTCCAATCGGGCAGCTGCTTCGGCATGATGTGGGTGTGCGTGTCAATCTTGAGCATTGCCGGGAAGTTACGGTTGGGGATCCCTGCGTCGCACGTGACGAAGATCAAGTCGGTTGATGGGGCTAATCCGCCAACCTGTCCAAGACTTGGAGACGAGGTGAAGGACCTCATCGTGCCAAAGGGGGATGACCGGGACGTCCTGCATGACATGGGCTTCCAAGGCACGAAGGATGCCCTCCCGATCCCTGCCTGGCATGGCGCCGGACGCGGCGCGCAGCAAGCTGTCAGCCATCGGATCCGCATAGTGGGTGTAATTGGGGCCATTCGGGGCCCAGCGGTGCCGGTCGAATAGGCCGAGGAAGTTTTCGGCATCGGGGTAGTCCGCGAGCCAGGACTTGCGGAATGCCGGAACTTGCCCCTTCGCCACCCGTTCGGCGTCGATGGCGGAAGGGGCGACATCGATGGCCATGTCCACCCCGAAGGCGGACCAAGTGTGCTGCAAGGCGGCGGCCAAATCCGCCGTGGCCGGCTTGGTGCCCAATGTCCAGCCGGTCATCCGCTGTAAGGGCGGGGTGGTTCCGATGCCATGTTGTGCCAGCAGGGCACGCGCCGCATCCGGGTCGTGCCGAAGTGCGTCCAACGGCGGTCGGGCCTTTTCATCAAAACCGGGCATGCCGGGCGGGACAAAACCCACGGCCGGCTGCGCACCGCCTGCGCGCAACTCCTGAACCAAGGCCTTCCGGTCTATGGCCAGGCTCAAGGCTTTGCGGACCTGAGGGTGCAATGCGGGCAAACCGAGGCCGGCCAGCCCTGCCGAATCCACGAGAAGACCGATGTAGTCCGTCTTGAGGTAAGCCGTGATGTGGGCATCGAATCGCCCTGCCCATTCTGGCTTCCACTCTCCGGGCTCAGAAAAGAACAGGTCCAGCCACTCCGCACTCGGTGCGGAGACAAAATCATAGCGCCCCTGCTGAAACCCCAGCATTTCCGCGCCCTCTTCCCGGTTGAATTCCACCCGGACCCCATCCAAATGGGGCAACGCCCGTCCAGCCTCGTCCACCATCCAGTAATGGGGGTGGGCGTGCAATACCATTGCGGTCTCCGGCAACCAGCCCTTGAGCGCGAAGGGGCCTGTGCCCAAATCGTCCAAGTCGGGATTGCCCTCGCGCCCTCCGCCCTTGAGGATGCTGGCCTGAGGGGTGGCGAGCAAGCTGGGAAAGACCGGATTGGGCGCGCGAAGTCGCAATTCGATGCTGTCTTTCCCCACTGAGAACACGCCCTCCTCGGCCAAGTCGCCTATGGCCCAACGGCCCGGCAAGGCTTCGGCAGGGTCCCGCAACCGGTCGAAACTGGCCACGACATCGGCGGCGGTCACGGGCGTCCCATCGTGAAACCGAGCTTGGCGGAGTTTAAAGCGGTAACGCAATCCATCCGGGGACACCGACCAAGACCTGGCCAACGCGGGCACCACCCGCAAATCGGCATCGAATTCGAGCAGGCCTTCGTAAAGCTGGTCTACCGCCCACATGGTTTCCAAATCTGTGGCCTTTGCGGGATCCAGCGATCGAATCCCATCCGAGGCGTTGTACGTGAACAGGTCCAAGCCGTCCTCTTGCTGGGGAGAACAAGCCACCGCCACGAACATGCCCACAGCGACCAAGAGGCCCTGCCATCCCTTCCACGTCCCGACTGCGCGATTCATGCCGAAAAATTAAACTTCCACGGCCCCGCCCGGTTCTACTTTCGTCGCGCGATGTTCCGTTCCTTTTCCACCGCCCTAGGGGCCGTCTTTCTGTTGGTGCTTCCAAATTCGCTCCATGCCCAAGAAGCGACCCTGAGCGGCCGCGTCCTGGACGCAGAGACTGGGGAATACATCCTCGGGGCCACGGTGGTCGCTGCGGGCCAGAGCCTCGGTACGGCCTCCAACACTTACGGTTTCTACAGCCTCACCCTCCCGGCTGGAGAGCACACCTTGAATTGGTCCTTCATCGGATACAACACCGAGACGCGGACCCTTTCGCTGGATACAGATCAGGCCCTCGACATCGAATTGGTCCCGACCGTCATTGCCGTCGGCGCGGCAGAAGTGGAAGCCGAGCGCTCCGCCAACACCGAATCCACCGACCTCGGCAAAGCCAAAGTCGGGGTGGAAACCATCAAAAGTCTCCCAGCCCTGTTGGGTGAGGTGGACGTCCTCAAGGTGATCCAGTTCCTTCCGGGCATCCAAAGTGCTGGCGAAGGCAACAGCGGCTTCTACGTCCGCGGAGGCGGGCCGGACCAGAACCTCGTTCTCGTCGACGATGCCGTTGTGTACAACGCATCCCACCTGTTTGGCTTCTTCAGCGTATTCAACCCGGACGCCGTCAAAGACATCGAAGTGACCAAGGGCACCATGCCGGCCCGATTTGGCGGAAGGGTGTCCTCGGTGCTGGACATCGGACTCAAGGAAGGCAATGCGAGGAAGAGCGTCGTCAGCGGAGGCTTGGGCCTGATCAGTTCACGCTTGACGGTCGAAGCCCCCCTCGTGGAAGACACGGCCAGCTTCATCATCAGCGGCCGTCGCACCTACATCGATGTGCTCGCCAAGCCCTTTGTCAATCCCGAAAGCGCCTTTGCCGGCTCCGGCTACTATTTCTACGACCTCAACGCCAAAGTCAACTGGCGGGCCTCCCGCAAGAACCAATTCTACCTCAGCGGCTACTTCGGGAGGGACGTATTCAACTTTCGGTCCAACTCTGCAGACTTCTCGAGCCGCATTCCCTGGGGAAACGCCACCGTCACAGGCCGGTGGAACCACGTCATCAGCGACAAGGCCTTCCTCACCACCACCGCCACCTACAGCGACTATGAGTTCGCTTTCGAATCGCAGCAGGATAGCCTCATTTTTGGTTTCCGCAGCGGCATCGATGACCGTGGGCTCAAGACGCGGCTCATCCTCTACCCCAACACCCGACACACCATTCGGGCTGGTGTGGAGTACACCTACCACACCTTCCTGCCCACGGAGTTTTACGCCAGCAGCAACGGGGTCGACTTTGACCTCGGGGAAGCCGTGCGAACCAAGAGCCACGAGATCGGGGTGTACGTGGAAGACGAGTTCGACGTGACCGAAGCCTTGCGTATCAATGCGGGGTTGCGGCACAGCAGCTTCATCCAGACGGGACCCTTCACACGGTACGTTCGTCCTGCAGAGGACGACCCGCTCGCCGCCACCACGCCGCCGGAGGAAATCCGTTACTCTCCTAGTGAAGTCGTCGCCCAGTATGGAGGATTCGAACCGCGCCTCTCGCTGCGCTGGACGACCGGACCGAGAAGCTCCATCAAGGCGGGCATTGGGCGGAATCTCCAGTACATCCACTTGGCCTCCCTCTCCCCGACCTCCCTGCCCGGTGACATCTGGCTGCCCAGCTCGGACCGGGTCCGCCCTCAGGAGGGCACGCAGGTCTCCGCCGGATGGTTTCGGGACTTTGGCGCCGATCGGAACATCGAGTTTTCCATCGAAGCCTATCACAAGTGGTTGGACAACTTGGTGGCTTACGCTGAAGGGACAAGTCCGCAGGACAACATCGCCGACAACGTCGACAACAACCTCGTTTTTGGCACGGGCACGAGCTACGGCACTGAGCTGTTCCTCAAGCGCAAGCGCGGCGAATGGACGGGATGGCTGGGCTACACATGGAGCAAGACCGACCGACAATTCGACGAACTCAATGGCGGCGAGCCGTTCGCGGCCCGTTATGACCGCCGGCACGACCTGAGCATCATCCTTGAATGGACGCTCAACGAGCGTTGGAAATTCGGCGGGACGTTCATCTACGGCACAGGCAATGCGATCACAGTGCCGGTCCAGCGCTATTTCGTGGACGGAAACTTGTTGGATGTATATGGTCCCCGCAATGGATTCCGGATGCCGTCCTACCACCGGGCAGACTTCGGTGCCACCCACAACCCTCGGGTCAAGCCAGGCAAGAAGCGCCGCGGACAATGGGTCTTCTCGGTGTACAACCTGTACAACCGGCAAAACCCCTACTTCATCTTCTTCGACAATGAAGGCGATTTGGCCGAGGGCACCTTGGACATCCAAGCCTACCAGGTCAGCCTCTTCCCGATCCTGCCCTCGGTGACGTGGAACTTCAAGTTCTAATTTCGCCGACATGGGCGCACTGGCGGCACTGAACCCCTATTTCTGGAAATACCGCGGAAGGCTGCTCCTCGGCTTCGTGTTTGTGTTCCTGACCAATGCCTTCGCCGTCTTTGCCCCGGTCGTGATTGGAGAAGGGGTCAACGCCTTGCAAGAGGCCTACACCCGTTTCCTGCTTCCACTCTCCGAAGGCGTACCCCCATCGGAGGTCTTTCGGGGTGCGGTCCTCTCGCTGCCCCCGACCTTGTCGGCCATGGCCAGCTGGTTCTCACTGGAACTGGTCGGGATTCAGGTGCCCTCCACGCGGGAAGATGTCATCCACGCCGTGGGCATCATTGCAGGCCTCCAAGCCATCTTGTACCTCACGGCATACCTGCTCAAGGGCCTGTTCTCCTTCATGACCCGGCAGACCATCATCGTGATGAGCCGCTTCATCGAGTACGACCTCAAAGCCGCGATCTACGACCAATATCAGCGCCTCCCCTTGTCGTTCTACAAGGTCAATGCGACCGGCGATTTAATGAACCGGATCTCCGAGGACGTGTCGAAAGTCAGGATGTACCTCGGACCTGCCGTGATGTACGGCCTGACACTGGTCACCATGATGGTGCTGACCGTGGGGGTGATGGTGCGCATCGATCCGACCCTCACGCTGTGGTCTTTGGCCCCACTGCCCTTTATGAGCGTTGCCGTCTATTTCGTCAGCGCCCGCATTCACAAGAAAAGCGACGCCGTCCAATCGCAGCAAAGCCTGTTGAGCGCCATGGTCCAGCAAGCCTATGCAGGAATCCGCGTGCTGGTGGCCCACCGGCGGGAGGCGCGGGCGGAGGTACGGTTCGCCAAAGAGGCCGATCTGTACAAGACGCGCACCCTCGACCTCGTCAAAGTCGACGCCCTGTTCATGCCGATCATCGTCATGCTCGTGGGCCTCAGCACCATACTCACCATTTACGTGGGCGGACTGCGGGTTTTGGCTGGAGAACTTGAATTGGGCCACATCTTCCAATTCGTCTTCTACGTCAACCTCTTGACCTGGCCCTTTGCCTCCATCGGTTGGGTCACCTCCCTGATCCAAAAAGCGTCGGCCAGCCAAGCGAGAATCAATGCCTTCCTCGATGTCCTTCCCGACATCGCCTCCCCGGATTCAGCACAAGGAGTCGGTGACATCCAAGGCCGGATTTCCTTCCAAGGCGTGGGACTCACCTACCCCGACTCCGGCATACGCGCCCTCGAGGACATCTCCTTTGAACTCGAACCCGGCCAAACCCTGGCCGTGATTGGACGCACCGGAAGCGGGAAAAGCACCCTGGCCCAGATGGTGGCGCGGCTCTACGACCCCACCGACGGGGATGTCCAACTTGATGGCACCTCCCTTCGGGACTTCCCGCTGAAGAACTTGCGCGCCTCCATCGGCTACGTGCCGCAGGACGTGTTCTTGTTCTCCGACTCAATTCGGGGCAACATTGCCTTTGGCGTGGATGACGCGACCATGGCCGAGATAGAGCAAGCGGCCAAGGATGCTGACGTCCACGACAACATTGCAGCCTTCCCGGAAGGGTACGAGACCTTGTTGGGAGAGCGCGGGGTGAACCTCAGCGGCGGACAGAAGCAGCGCATCTCCATCGCCCGGGCCATTTTGAAGCGGCCTCGAATCCTGATCTTTGACGATTGCCTCAGCGCGGTGGATACGGAAACCGAGGCGAACATCCTTGGCAACCTGAAGCGGATCATGGAGGGACGTACCTCGCTCGTCGTGTCCCACCGAGTCTCCACAGTCCGCTCAGCAGATCTGATTCTTGTGCTGGATCAAGGCCAGATCGTGGAACGTGGAACCCACGACGAATTGATCGCTTTGGACGGAGAATATGCAGAGCTGCACCAGAGGCAGCAACGCGGGGAATTGGACTAACCCGAAGTCCGATCAACAACTCTCCCCGAGCAAGCTGAGCATCAACAACAGGTCGGCCGCTCCAACGTGCTGATCGAAATTCAAGTCCGCCTCAAAAAATCCAGTGCTTCCGTAGATGTTGAAGAACTCGAGCAAATCGCCGATCGTGACGACATCATCGCCGGTCAAGTCTCCCGGACAGCCACCATCGAGCTGTTCCTGGCCGAGGATGTAGCCATTGCAATCGTTGTCGACCCCGAGAAGCGTCGGCTCCGCTCCAGGAAACACCGTGGAATCCAAATCGTCACAATCCTGGCCCACCACAAACTGGGCTTCCGGTGGAAGGACACAAGCCACATAGGGGGTGGGGCCCGCGAAGCCATCGCCATCCAAGTCCAGGTAGAAGGCCACCGTCAAACCGTCTTCGTCGATGGCTTGGTCACAATCGTTGTCGACACCATCACAGGGGTCGGCCAGACCTGGATGGACATTCGCATTGGCATCGTCGCAGTCACCGCCCACATGGGCATACCCCGGTCCTGGACTGCATCCTGTGACCGCACCGGCGTAGGTTCCGTATCCATCGCCATCCGCGTCCGGAAAGTGCTGGGCCTCACTGGTGACATTCACGAAGAAGCGCGCGGCATGAACCGTTCCTAAAGCGGTTCCGCGCAGGGTGAAACTGCCCATTCCACTCCAATCGAAACCGGTGAAGCGTACTTCGTATTCGCCAGGCCCCGGCAAAGTGGACGTGGACATCCACGATACCCCGGAAGGCAAGGTCAACTCCAGGGGCGCCGTCAAGCAAGAGTCCACCTCAATGACCAGATTGAGCGTATCCGTGGCACAGACCAAGGAAAATTCAGGCCATCCAGCGAGGAATTGGGTCCGGAGCAGAAACAGGCCTTCGGTTTGATCCGAGACAGCAATGGTGCCTGAGTCGAAGAAGGGATAATTGCTCCAACTTCCACCGAATCCAGGACCGTCGAGTTCCGGTTGCGAATCAAAGTGCGCGAGAGGAGCCAGTCGGGCGTCATCAGCTGGCGCATCCCATTTCAACAGGCGATAGCCGTCATGGTAATTGCTCTGATGCACCCAGGGGCCCCGACAGTACAGGTTGTGGTCAGTGGCGGTGGTGCCCCATGTCTCAGCCGAGAACAGCGTCGGATTGTCCACATCCTGCACGTCGAGAACGTATGTGGTGGTCTCGAGCACGAGCCCCTCCCCCTCGTCGCCTTCGTCTCCCAGAAAAAAATAGTGCTGATCGGGACTGAACCACCCCTGATGCACGTAACCATGGGGATCGATGGTCAAGCTCGAAAGCTCAAAGACGTCCGAGGGGTCCGTCACGTCGAGAAACCGGACATCGTCTGCGGCGCATATGGCCGCCAAACGCTTCCCCTGATGGTCTGGATCCGGACCGGAATAGACCACGATGTGCGCATCGTGCACGTAGGACTCCGTCCAACTGCCGATGAGACTCGGTGCATCGCCATCGCCAAAATCATAGATGAGCATGCCCTCCCCCGGATCAGGTCCACAGACGAAGACGAGAGAATCCCCTTCGGCAACGGCCACATTGTGCGCTTTGGAAAACCCAAACATCAGGGTGTCCGACGCAAAGGTGAAGGGGTCGTCGATGCTGACGTGATCCCGCAACTGCGTCAGGTCGAACACCTGCAACCTCGATTGCGGAACCTCACTGACCACCACCATGAATTGCCCCACAACCTTGATGTCCCGCCACAGGCTGTTGGACCCACCGGCGGTGGGCAAAGACCCCACCAACCGAGGCATGAACGGATCAGTAATGTCAACAAACCAGGTTCCGTCCCTCTTGCCGAGCAAGACGTACTCACGGCCATCTTCGAGATCGGTCCAGCCCCACAAGTCATTGGCGTTCATGCCCCCTGTGCTGAAGTTGGAGATGTGGGCCATCAATTCGACCTTTTGACACGGCCACTGTCCGTCAATGAGGCCGCCGAGGCACTTGCCTTGCCCCTGCATCGGAAATGCCAAGGCCCACTCCATGATCATCAGGAGGAGGCAACGACGGAAAAGGAACAGGCCGGTCATGCGCGTCACAGCAGAAAAAGATACGAATTTCGTCGATGTTTTCGTCGTTTTCGTCGAATTTCTGAAAGGAAGGTTACCCGTCAGAAAACACCCCTTGACTTGGTGAGGTTTTGAATCTGATGTCCGACGCCTCCTCTCTTCCAAGACGCCTGCTGATCACCGGTGCCACCGGACTTGTGGGTGAGGCGCTGGTGACGCGGATTCGAGAGGTGGACCCCAACGTCGAACTGTGGGCATTGAGTCGGAACCCCAAACGGAATGCAATCCCAGGAGTTCAGATGTTCGGATGGAGCCCTTCCAAGGGAGAACTCG
>MDTG01349228.1_pt1 | contig 16530 bp, 18 predicted proteins | sample 811421 | NCBI WGS metagenome assembly MDTG01 (sample SAMN05326645, study PRJNA326480) | marine metagenome | isolation source: seawater | place: Pacific Ocean: South East | collected 2011
CCCGCCAGCCCTGCTCCACCTTCACGTTGAACACGGCGCAAGCCTGTTCTAACACCGGCACCACGGCGTCGACCCGTATCAAATCCCGGCCCCAAAGGTTTCCCCATGCGCGCCCTTCTGCAACGTGTCTCCCACGCCTCCGTCACCGTCGAGGGCGAGACCATCGGCCAATGCGGCCCGGGCCTCATGATCCTGGTCTGCGCCATGCAGGGCGACACCGAGACCGAGGCCGACCGGCTGGCCGCGAAAATCGCCAAGCTGCGGATCTTCAGCGACGACGCGGGCAAGATGAACCGTTCGGTCGTCGATGCGGGCGGCTCTGCCCTCGTGATCAGCCAGTTCACGCTCGCCGCCGACACCTCGCGCGGCAACCGGCCCGGCTTTTCCACCGCCGCCGCCCCCGGCGAGGGCCGCCGCCTCTACGAGCATTTCGCCGCCCGGATCGCGGCACAGGGCATCGCCACCGAAACCGGCCGCTTTGGCGCGGACATGAAAGTGTCGCTGCTCAACGACGGCCCGGTCACCATCTGGATCGAAAGCTGAGCGGCTGAGGCGCGCGCAGGCCATTGCCCCCGCCGCCCTTGGGCGCTATCACCACCTCTGATCACCCCACACGCAACGGAGGGCCAAAGCGATGACAGCCTATCAATACGTCTATCACATGCAGGGCGTCTCCAAGACCTATCCCGGCGGCAAGAAATGCTTCGAGAACATCCATCTCAGCTTCCTTCCCGGCGTGAAGATCGGCGTCGTGGGCGTGAACGGCGCGGGTAAATCCACCCTGATGAAGATCATGGCCGGGATCGACACGGATTTCACCGGCGAGGCCTGGGCCGCCGAGGGCGCCAAGGTCGGCTACCTCCCGCAGGAACCGCATCTCGACGAGAGCCTCACCGTGCGCGAAAACGTGATGCTGGGCGTCGCAGGAAAAAAGGCCAAGCTCGACCGTTTCAACGAGCTGGCGATGAACTATTCCGACGAGACCGCCGACGAGATGGCGCAGCTTCAGGACGAGATCGACAGCGAGAACCTGTGGGATCTCGACGCCCAGATCGACGTCTCGATGGAGGCGCTGCGCTGCCCGCCCGATGACGCCTCGGTCACCACCCTTTCGGGCGGCGAGAAGCGCCGTGTGGCACTCTGCAAGCTGCTGTTAGAGGCCCCCGACATGCTGCTCCTCGACGAGCCGACCAACCATCTCGACGCCGAAACCATCGCCTGGCTGCAACAGCACCTGATCGACTACAAGGGCACGATCCTGATCGTCACCCATGACCGCTATTTCCTCGACTCGATCACCGGCTGGATTCTGGAGTTGGACCGCGGCCGCGGCATCCCCTACGAGGGCAACTATTCCAGCTGGCTGGAGCAGAAGGCCAAGCGGCTGGAGCGCGAGGCCAAGGAAGACAAGTCCAAGCAGAAGACGCTGGAGCGCGAACTGGAATGGATGCGGCAGGGCCAGAAGGCCCGCCAGGCCAAGCAGAAGGCCCGGATCAACGCCTATAACGAGTTGGCCAACCAGTCCGAGCGCGAAAAGGTCGGCCGCGCCCAGATCGTCATCCCCAACGGGCCGCGCCTCGGCAACAAGGTGATCGAGGTCGAGGGGCTGAAAAAGGCCATGGGCGACAAGCTCCTGATTGAGGACCTCAGCTTTTCCCTGCCCCCCGGCGGCATCGTCGGCGTGATCGGCCCCAACGGCGCGGGTAAATCCACCCTCTTCAAGATGCTGACCGGGCAGGAGCAACCGGACGAGGGCAGCATCGACTACGGCGACACGGTCGAGCTATCCTATGTCGACCAGTCCCGCGATGACCTCAAGGCAGACGAGACCGTGTGGGAGGCGATCTCCGGCGGCGCCGAGATCATCCAGCTGGGCGACGCCCAGATCAACTCCCGCGCCTATTGCGGCGCGTTCAACTTCAAGGGTGGCGACCAGCAGAAAAAGGTCTCGCTGCTCTCGGGCGGCGAACGCAACCGGGTGCACATGGCGCGGCTCCTGAAAGAGGGCGGCAACGTGCTGCTCCTCGACGAGCCCACCAACGACCTAGACGTCGAAACCCTGCGCGCTCTGGAAGACGCCCTCGTCGATTTCGCCGGCTGCGCCGTGGTCATCTCCCACGACCGTTTTTTCCTTGACCGCATCTGCACCCACATGCTCGCCTTCGAGGGCGAAGCCCATGTCGAATGGTTCGAAGGCGCCTTCTCGGATTACGAGGAAGACAAGAAACGCCGGTTGGGGCCGGATGCGCTGGAGCCGAAGCGGGTGAAGTACAAGAAGTTTGCGAGGTGATTCATTAGTCAGTTTTGCAAGGCGTTACCGCCTTGAAAATCTAAACCATCATCTTCCAACTGCGCTTGTAGAAGTGCGGCAATGTACTCTTCCATCTCGGAAAAGTCTAAATGGCCAGCGTCCCAAGCCCTGTCTGCGGCTTGCAGGGCGCTTTCGTAATCGCCTCGACTCTCACGAATGCGTTCTGGTAGAATTTTGCGCCCGTTGAGAAGGGCGCCGGAACGTACACAAAGGAGGAAATAGCATGCCGCTCTTGCCGTGCGCCCATTTCCCTCAATGAACGGGTGAATCCAGTTCATCCTCCAAAGACCATATGCCGCTAGTTCGGTAGGTGACCAAACATACCAGTTTTCTTGAACGGTTGAGATAAACCGATCCATCCAATCGTTAACTTCATGAAAATGCGGTGGTTTGTGATCGCCGACATAAATTGGCTCTTGGCGGAAGCGTCCTCCGAACTGCGATATGTTGGCTACTGCGACATGATTTAATGCCCACAAAAGGTATTTGTCAAAAGAGACGGGCCCTTTCATGAGCCCGATCTCAATGCAGTTGGTCAGCAGTTCATATTGTCTGTTGAGATTTTGCTCTTGCACACGATCATATAATTCGGGATTTTCCTCCTCCAAAATGAACATAGTGCATGATCCTCAAGCAGGCAATTTACTGACCCGAAGGTGATTTACCGATGCAGCCGCAGATTCACGTGTTATCCGAGAACCTTCGGGAGCATTTCCATACACAAAACTTGCCCGCTGCATCTTGAGCTCCTCATCGGTCATTTCATGCTTTCTCGCTTTCTCAAGCAGCTCGTCCAACTTCGGACGCTCAGGCGCACGCTTGAGTGCCGACTTTCGCTCAGCCATGTTCTACCCTCCTTAAGATGTTTATGTCGCTTGTTCACGCACCGGTTCAGTACACAACATATGCTATATGGATAAAGATTCTACCACCACTGATCTCAGATGCGGGGCCAGCGAAGCATATTTTTGCAGGCTGATGCGGGAATGACTCACTTCGTGTACCGCTCTTGGCAAGCAAGCGAAGGGTGGGCAGTCCTGCCCACCAACCCAACCCGCGCCACCGTGGGCAGAATGCCCACCCTACAGCATGGTTCATCACTAACGCGGCCATCCCTTCCCCTCGCGCGGAATCAAGGGCCGCAAGGCCCGCCGCGCGATCGCCGACGCGCCCCCACGCGGCGGCGATTTGGTGAGGCTTGGTGCACCGTATGAGGGTCACGCGGATGTGGCTGAGATAAAGTGCCATGCGCATCCGTCGGATCGCCCCCGCGCGCGTCGGCCATCGCGCGGCGGGCCTTTTAAGCAACGCGGCCCCACCTCCCCGTCATCCTCGGGCTTGACCCGAGGATTTGGCGGCGGAGAGATCCTCGGGTCAAGCCCGAGGATGACGATCAGGCCGCACCCGTAGGGTGGGTTTCCAACCCACCACACGCCCCCCGTCACTCCTCACCCCCCACCCGCTTCTCCAGATAGGCATCCAGCCGCACCTCGCCCGCGATCTTCATCTGCGCCCAGGTCCGCAAGAGCCGGTTGATCCGCGCGTGATAGCCCCGCCCCATCCCGCGATAAAACAGCGCCACCGACCGGTCGAGGTAGAGCGTCACCTTCTCGCGCGGCTCCTCGACCTCCAGATCGGCCTCCAGCGTGTGCCAGGCCTCGGGCACCGTCTCGGCCAGCGTGGCGGGCACCCAGTCCTCGCGGCTCAGATGAATGAGGTCGCGCATCAGCATGTCGCGGGCGCGGGCTTCGGTCTTGGTCATGCGGGCCATTGGGGTCTCCGGTTTGCCGAAACAGCAGCCTGCCCGCAGGCCGGTTAACGCCGCCCTGACCCCGCGCACGGGCACCGACGCGATACCGACGCAATACCGACGTGATACAGCCCGCGCTTCAGGGCTCTGCGCTCACCTGCAACGGATCGACCCGCGCCTCGCCCGCGCGCATCCCCGGCACCGCCCGGTCAAAGCGCAGATAGGCAATCGCCCGGCCCCCGGCCTGGGTGAAAAGCGTCCCCGCCGCCTTGCCCTCGGGCGTGGTGACGGGCGTGCCGACGGGTGCCTCGCCATGCACCGCCACCAGCGTAAGTCCTTTGCGCAGCTCGGTTTTATGGCGCATCCGGGCGGTCACTTCCTGCCCCACGTAACAGCCCTTGCGGAAATCCACTCCGTTGATCCGGTCAAATCCGGCCTCCAGAATGAACGTATCCGGGGTCAGTTCGATCCCCGTCTCGGGGATGCAATGCGCGACACGAATAAGGTCGAAATCGCTGCCATCGTCGCCCTCTTCCGCCCCATAGAGCCGCCAGCCCAGATCCGGGTGCCGCGGGTCCGTTAACGCCCCGTCCGGTACCTCTCCCGTGCCTCTGCAGACCCGCAAATCGCTCTCGGAAATCGCCACATCGGAGCGCAATTTGTACATGTTGAGCCGTTGCGCCAACCCGTCGGCAAGGCTCTCATCCACGTCAAGCAGGATTGCACCCCCTTGTCGCAAAAGGAAAAAATCGGCGAGATACTTGCCCTGCGGGGTCAGCATCGCGGTATAGACAAGGCCGCGGTCCAACCCGCTCAGGTCATTCGTTGTCAGGCCTTGCAGAAAATACTCCGCATCCGTGCCGGTGATCTCGAAAATCTTTCGCGCCATGCCGTTCCCCTGCCGTTTGAGGTGTAATATAGGGGCTCATGCCTGACACGAAAGGGGTCCTCGCATGCGCGCCGCGCTCTCGGTGATCATTCCCACGCTCGACGCGGGGCAGGGCCTGCCCGAATGCCTCGGTGCACTGGTCGAAGGGCTGGAATCCGGTGTGATCCGCGAGTTGATCGTAAGCGACGGCGGCTCCGGCGACGCGACCCTGCAACTCGCGGACGCAGCCGGCGCGATCATCGTCCAAGGCGCGCCGTCACGCGGCGGACAACTGCGGCGCGGCGCACAGGTCGCGGGCGGCGACTGGCTCCTCTTCCTGCACGCCGACACGGTGCTGCCGCGCGGCTGGCCCCAAGCTGTACAGGCGCAGATCGCCAAAGGCGGCCCGGCGGCCTTTCGGCTCGGCTTCGACACGTCCGGCCCGATGCCCGCACTGGTCGCGGGCTGGGCCAACCTGCGCAGCCGCGCATTCGGCTTGCCCTATGGCGATCAGGGCCTGCTGATCGCACGTGCCGATTACGAAGCGGCGGGTGCATTTAAGGACATCCCGCTGATGGAAGACGTGGCGATGGCGCGTGCCCTCAAGGGCCGGATCACGCTATTGCCGCTTGCGGTGACCACCTCGTCCGCGCGCTATCGGCGCGACGGCTGGCTGCGACGCGGGACACGCAACGTATTGACACTGATCCGTTATCTGTGCGGAACGGACCCGAAGCGGCTGGCAAAGACCTATCGACGCTAGCACGCGGCGACATGGCGGGCACGTGCAGGCCGGAGCCGGATTGACGCCGCCCGGCAACGGCGTAAGGTCTGCCCGACCCGCACAGGAGACCGACCCAGATGAGCCTTGCCAACGGCCGCCCCTACCTCGCCATTCCCGGCCCCTCCGTCATGCCCGAAGAGGTGCTGCGCGCGATGCACCGCGCGGCCCCCAATATCTATGAAGGCGACCTGATCGAGATGACGGCGGGCCTCATCCCCGACCTGCGTTACGTGGCGCGCAGCGCGGGGCATGTGGCGATCTATATCGCCAACGGGCATGGCGCATGGGAGGCCGCACTTGCCAATGTCATCGGCCCGGGCGAGCGCGTTCTGATCCCCGCGACGGGCCGATTCGGGCATGGCTGGGGCGAGGTGGCCGAGGGTCAGGGCATCGCCGTCGACATGCTCGATTTCGGCAAGCGCGCGCCGGTCGATCTGAACCGTCTGGAAGAGGCCTTGCGGGCCGACAAAACGCATGAAATCAAAGCTGTACTGGCCACCCATGTCGACACCTCGACCTCGGTGCGCAACGATATCGCGGGGATGCGCGCGGTGCTTGACGCGGTGGGGCATCCCGCGCTCCTGATGGCCGATTGCATCGCATCGCTGGCCTGCGACCGCTTCGAGATGGACGCCTGGGGCGTCGATGTGATGGTGGCGGGCAGTCAGAAAGGGCTGATGGTGCCGCCCGGCATGGCCTTTGTCTTCTTTTCCGACAAGGCGGCCGAGACGCGGCGCGGGATGGAACGGGTCAGCCGCTACTGGGACTGGACCAATCGGGCCGATCCGCAGATGTTCTATCAATATTTCGGCGGGACCGCGCCCACCCATCACCTTTTCGGCCTGCGAGCCGCACTCGACATTATCAAGACCGAGGGGATCGAAGAGATCTGGGCACGGCACGAGACGCTGGCCCGCGCCATCTGGGCAGCCTGCGAGACATGGGGGCAAACCGGACCACTGGAGCTCAATATCGCCGATGAAAACCTGCGCAGCCGCGCCGTGACGGCGCTCCGGATCGGTGCGCCGCATGGATCGGCACTGAGGCAATGGGTGCAGGACAATGCCGGTGTGACGCTCGGCATCGGGCTGGGCATGGCAGAGCCCGGCGACCCGGCCTGGCACGGATTCTTCCGCATCGGTCATATGGGCCATGTCAACGCGCATATGATTCTCGGCGCGCTCGGCGCGATCGAGGCCGGGCTGATCGCCCTCGACATCCCGCATGGGCCGGGCGGACAGCAAGCGGCGGCACAGGTGATCGCCGGGCGCTGAATGGCAAACGGGCCCCGAAACGGGGCCCGCGTCAAATCCTGTCGCCGCAACACCAATCAGGCACGTTCGGCGTATTCCATGGTTTCGGTGTTGACGATGATATCCTCGTCCTGCCCCACAAAGGGCGGCACCATCACCTTGACGCCGTTGTCGAGGATCGCGGGCTTGAAGCTGTTGGCCGCGGTCTGACCTTTGACCACCGGCTCCGTCTCGGCGATCTTGCACGTAACTTTCTGCGGCAAGGTTGCGTTCAGCGCCTCGCTGTCGTGGAATTCCACGGTGATCGTCATGCCGTCCTGCAGAAAGGGGCGACGCTCACCAAGGATCTCTGCGGGCAGTTCGATTTGCTCGTAGGTTTCGGTATCCATGAAGACGAGGTTCTCGCCCTCCTGGTAGAGGAATTGCTGATCCTTCTGCTCCAGCCGCACGCGCTCGACCTTGTCGGCGCTGCGAAAGCGTTCGTTCAGCTTCGATCCGTTGCGAAGGTTGCGCATCTCGACCTGAGCAAAGGCACCACCCTTGCCGGGCTTCACGTGATCGACCTTGACCGCGGCCCAGAGGCCACCGTTATGCTCCAGCACGTTGCCGGGGCGTATCTCGTTTCCATTGATCTTGGGCATTATGTTCAAACCATGACAAAAGGTTGATAACTCATCATCGGCACCTATATCTCGCGTCATGCTGGGTGGCAAGACAACGAGATATCGTCTGGTGGACAGCGAAGATATGCAAAAATTGCATAGATGTTATGCGTTTCCGCTCTATCCGAATCGCTCAAACTCCGTCATAACCACCCTCACGCCCAAAACACAAGAGCAATAAGAACAGGACGAATGATGAAGGATTTCGTTGACGGCACGGCTTTCAATGCTGAACAGGGCAACCGTGCGCGCAAACTTTTTGCAGCCGTTGTACTGGCTGCGTTGGATGATGCCATTTCCGACGACAAGAAATATGGCAATGGCCCCGAGCAGATCGCTCGTTGGGCGCGCTCCCGCGACGGCCGTGAGGTTCTAAGCTGTGCGGGTATCGATCCGAACGAGCGCGTTGTCTCCGGCCTGATGGACTTTGTGTCCAAGGGGGTTCGCACCTCCGTGGCGCTGTCGCGCGAGGAAAGCGAGCGGCGCAATGCCGCCGCACAGGCCGAAGCCGCCTGACCACCGACCGAACTACTTGGTTCAAGGGCCCTGCCGCACGCGGCGGGGCCTTTGCTTTATGGCATCCGGTCGGTATCACGACACGAGCGGACCGCAGCAGGGGCAGGCCATGACACGCGCAATCATGATACAGGGTGCCGGGTCCAATGTCGGAAAATCCATGATGGTGGCCGGGCTGGCACGCGCATTCACCCGGCGTGGGCTGAATGTCGCCCCATTCAAGGCGCAAAACATGTCCAACAACGCCGCCGTGACCGAGGATGGTGGCGAGATTGGCCGGGCGCAGGCCTTGCAGGCGATGGCGGCGGGCCGCGTGCCACATACCGATATGAACCCGGTGCTTTTGAAACCCGAGAGCGAGACCGGCGCTCAGGTGATCGTGCAGGGGCAGCGCATGGGCAGTCTTGGCGCACGCGACTATACCGGCGAAAAGCCCCACCTGCTGGCCCCGGTGATGGAGAGTTTCACGCGCCTGAGCAGCACCGCCGATCTGGTTCTGGTCGAAGGCGCGGGCAGCCCTGCCGAGATCAACCTGCGCAAGGGCGATATCGCCAACATGGGCTTTGCAGAGGCGGCAGGGGTGCCGGTGATTCTGGTCGGCGATATCGACCGGGGCGGCGTTATCGCGCAGGTCGTCGGCACGCAGGCGGTGCTTGCGCCAAAAGACGCCGCGCGCATCAGGGGCTTTGCCATCAACAAGTTTCGCGGCGATGTGCGCCTCTTCGATGACGGGTTGCAAGAGATCGTCACCCGCACCGGCTGGCCCTCACTCGGGGTGGTGCCTTGGTTTCACGATGCCTGGCGCCTGCCGCCCGAGGATGTTCTGGACTTGACCTCGTCCCAGGGCGGTGCCTGCAAAATCGCCATACCGCATCTCGGGCGCATCGCCAATTTCGACGACCTCACGCCGCTGGCGAACGAGCCGGACGTTACGGTCGAGATCGTCGAACCCGGCACCGCCCTGCCCGGCGATGCCGACCTGATCCTGATCGCGGGGAGCAAATCGACCATCGCCGATCTGGCGGCGTTTCGCGCCAACGGCTGGGATATCGACCTTGCCGCCCATGTCCGGCGCAAGGGGCACGTGCTGGGGATCTGCGGCGGTTACCAGATGCTGGGCCGCACCATTGCCGATCCGGACGGGATCGAAGGCGTGCCAGGTACGATCGACGGGCTGGGGCATCTGGACGTACACACCGTGATGCAACCGCGCAAGCGCCTCGCACTCAGCGACGCACAGGACATTGCCACCGGTGCGCCCCTCTCGGGCTATGAAATCCACCTTGGCGAAACCACCGGGCCTGATTGCGCCCGCGCCTGGCTAAAGGTGGGAGAGCGGTCCGACGGTGCCACCTCGGAGGACGGGCGCATCCGGGGCACCTATCTGCATGGATTGTTCGGAAATGACACCTTCCGCGCCACCTATCTGGCTGGGCTTGGTGCGTCCTCGGCCCTGCTTTATGACATCACGGTCGAGCGCACGCTGGATGCGCTCGCCGCACATCTGGAGACGCATATGAATCTGGATTTGCTGTTATCGCTGAGCGCAGACCTGCCCTAGTCAAAATCCTGGCTCGTCAAGGCACGGTGGATTTCGCGACGCACCAGCTTGCGCACGTTGCGCGTGATCCGCTCGCCAAGGGTACCCTGCAATTCCTGCCGCACGATCTCCGCCACCATGTCGCGCAGCGTGTCCTCGTCGATCACGGCATCATCAAGAGAAAAGGCGTTCTCCGAGGTGCGTTCCTTTTTCGGCTCGTCCGCATCCCATGCCTGCGCATAGGCATCAGAGACCTGCTCGTCCGCAGCATCCAGATCCGGGTCCGACGACAACTCGTCTGCATCCTGCCAGTCAAGCGCCGTTACCGCGCCGCCAGCGTAGTCATCCTCTGACAGGCCATCCGGCTCCCATTGATCGTCGCGATCAGCCACGGCCGCCTCGAACTCCGCCGCCTGCGCGCCGAGCGGCGTTGTCTCGTCCTCGCTCTGCGTGTCGCGCGCGTCATCCTGCTCTTTGACCCCACCGGCTTCAGCGGCGCTTTCCGCGCTTTCTGCACCATCCTGCGTCATCGGACCGTATGCGTCAGTGTCCTCCACCGCAGGGCCGTCACTGTTGGGCGTGTCATCGCCGTCCTGCGGCTCCGGGTCTTCGACCGCGGTCGTGGATTGCGGCCCCGCATCAGCCACCGGCGCTATTTCCTCGGCGGCCGCCCCAGCATCGGATGCCGACTCGTCAATCCGCAAGGACGGGGTCAATACAAGCTTGTCCGACTTGCTTTCATCTGAAGCCGCATGATCACCCTGCCCATCATTGCTGTTGGACACGAGCCGGCGGATTGAGGAAAGCACATCCTCAATATCAACATTGGTCACGGGTTCGGACATGCTCTGCTACCATTCTTGCCTGACCGGAGTTTACCCCCGGGTGCCATTTCACACAACCGATTCAGAAAGTTTTCACTTTTTACCAAGCGCGCGCAGCACTTTGTCAAGCTTTTGACCCTGCGGGCTGATCGGAACCGGGGCTGTCTTGACCAGATCGTAATACGCCGCCGGATCATAGGTTTGCACACCGAGGTTCAGATCCCCCGCCGTCAACTCGCCGATCGCGGCCAGCACCGAATAGGCAGCGATCACCACGTCGGCATTGGCCGAGATAAGGTTCGCCTGCGCGTCGAGCAGGTCCTGCTCGGAATCGAGCACGTCCAGGGTGGTACGTGCGCCCAGCTTGGCCTCTTCGCGAGTGCCTTCGAACGCGACCTGCGCGGCGCGCACCGCCTCGCGGCTTGCATCTCGGCTGGCCCGCGCGGCGCGCAGATTGGCATAAGCATTGCCGACGTCCTGCTTGACCTGCAGACCCACCAGATGCAGCCGTGATCTCTGTGCGTCACGCTGCGCCATGGCCTGCCGCACTTGGGACGAGAGCCGCCCGCCCTGATAGATCGGGCCGGTCAGCTCCACACCCACGCTGCCGCTGCGCGACCGGTCTGAGTCCATGATGTCATCCGAGGTTCCCAGACGTGCAGTCAGGTTCAGGGTCGGCTTCATCGCGGCATCTGCCGCACGCATGTTCAATTCCGCCGCCGCAACATTGCGCTGTGCTTCCAGAATATCGGGATGGCGGCGCACGGCGACAGCCTTGGCCGCGGTCACATCGCCTGACAGGCCCGGCAGATCCCCAGGGGCCCGCAACGCGCCCGGATCGCGGCCCACGGCCTCGCGGAATTCCTCGATTGCACGGGTCAGATCACCCTGTGCCGCCGCCAATCCACTCTGCGCGAGCGCCACCGCTGATTCGGCCTGGGCCACATCGGTCCGCGTCACCTCGCCGACCTCGAACCGGTCGCGCGCCGCACGCAATTCCTCGCGCAAAAGCCGCAGGTTGTTCTGCCGCAGTGCCACGAACTCCTGATTGCGTATCACGTTCATATAGGCCTGCACCGCTGTCAGCAGCACGAGTTGCTCGACGCTGATCAGTGTCTGCCGCGTGGCCAGAACGGTCTCTTTAGCAGCCTCGACCAGCAGGTCGTTGCGCCCGAAATCGTAAAGCAGCAAGCTGCCGGTGATGCCGAGATTGGCGGTGGTCCCGGTGCTTGTGGTGTTACGGGTCCGGCCAGAGATACGGGCACTGCTGAAATCGCGTGTGATATCCGCCGTCCAGTTGATGATCGGCCGAAGCGCTGACAGCGCCTGCGCAACATCCTCATCCGCCGAGCGCAGCAGCGCGCGGTTCTGCTCCAGCAAACCACTGTTGAGATATGCACTCTTAAGCGTATCCGCTAGGGTTTCCGCCCGTGCCGCAAAGGGTGCGGTCAGCATCACAACCATCACAACGGCGGCACAAAGACTTGCGGGTGTCCATCTGTACATCATGTCTTCGCCCTTCCTGCGCCGCGCACGCCAGGTTTCACAGTGTAAAGGCCGCGTGCCGCTCGAAACCGGGCAGCACAGGCGCCCCGGCATTGAACGCGTACCGCCAGTTCAGCCGGCCATCGATCTTGTAACCAATGCGCACCACGCCAAGCGCCCCCTCGAGGAACAGGCACGCCATGCGTCCTCCCTCCTTGAGCTGGTCCGTGATCGCCTCGGGCAAATGCTCCACGGCACCTTGCAACAGTATAACGTCGTAAGGCCCGTGATCCGGCGCACCAGTGGCCAGATCGCCCTGCTGCATGATGACATTGTCTGCACCATGCTCAAGCAGCGTGCGTTGCGCCTCCTCGACGAGCGCCGCGTCAGCCTCGACCCCGACAACCGCTTCGGCCATCCGGGCGATCACCGCCGACGAATAGCCATGCGCAGCGCCGATATCGAGCACAAGTTCGTCACCTTCGATGTCGAGCGCGTCTAGCATTTTGGCCAATGTGCGCGGGTCGAGCATCACACGCCCCTCCCCCAGATCAAGGTTTTCGCCCAGATACGCTGCCTCACGCAGACGATCCGGCACAAAGGCCTCGCGCGGAACGGACAACATGGCGTCGATGATCGGGAATTTGGTGACGTCGGAGGGGCGAACCTGCGTGTCCACCATCATGGTGCGACGGGCGGCATAGTCGGTCATGAGCTAAACTCTTGCGTTCGGAATCCTGTCTTTCTGGTTCTGACACAGAACCCGGGCGGCGGCAATGTCTATGGCTCCCGCATCCCGGTCAAAACGCCGCTTTGACCACTTGCACCCACGCCCGGTATCGGATAATCCGTCGCAACCACCTGGAGCGGCGAGTTGGCGGAGTGGTGACGCAGCGGATTGCAAATCCGTGTACACCGGTTCGATTCCGGTACTCGCCTCCATTTTAAATCAATCACTTAGCTCAAGAACACTTCTAACCGGTCGCCACCGTTTACAAGGCCGTTTACAAACTTGTTCACGATCCACCCTGTTTCGCCTGTGCCAACTTGCTCAATACCTTGTCAGTTTCAGCCGGTGATACCTGGGCATAGTGTTCGATGACATTCGCGGCATGGCGCAGCGACCATCCCATGTGATTGGCTATCTCAGACAGGCTCAGTCCCGCGTTCAGCAGCCTGGTTGCCGCCGTTCCCCGGCAATCCTGCAGACGAAGGTCAGAGCTAAGTCCCGCCTTGTCTCGCCATTGCCTTAACCCCTCTGATGCCCTGTGTTCTGTGAGTTGGCCGCCACTCGCATTGGTCAGTATCAAAAGCTGATCTTTTGGAGTGGCGTCGATGACCTCTGCCAATGTCGGTGTAATGGGAATATGCGCGATCCGTCCTCTTTTATTGGTCCGTACGCGCAGCCTGCGTCCGTGCGGTGTCTGCTCAACGGCAGTCCGCGTCAACTTTATCAGGTCACCCGGACGCAGCCCTGTCTCACATGCCACGCACAAAACGCGCCGAACCCATTCGGGTGCCCTCGAGTTGATCGCCTCACGGTCGGATGGCGTCCATACAACTTCGGACCGGTCTACGGTGTAAAGGCGAGGAAGCTTGTGACAGTGATGTTCTGAGAGATGCCCCTCTTCAACAGCCCAGTTAAGGACACGGGCCGCATGCGTGCCTGCCATATCGTGTTGCTTTGGAGAATGCTTCCATTCTGCACGCCACTTGTTCACCTCACCTCGTGAGGCACGCTCTTCAAAGATGATTGCGGGAGCATCATGGAAATATGCGGCGAACCGAAGGAGCCACTTTCGTTGGTCCGCAAGTGATCGCTTTGATTTAGCCCGTGCCGCGCTAGACAAAAACAGGTCCACCATTTTCGGTGTCATCAGGCTAGCAGGCTTAGGGCGCGCCATGGCTTCGGCAAAAGCTAGGTGAAAATCTGGATCGTTCGGGACTGCGATGTCATCGACCCAGAACTTGGGGCCACCCCGCCATGCGTAGAAATGAAAACGGCTCCGACCGCTTGCCAACTTTCTCCTGACCCGATGAACTCCCTTAGGAAACGCCACGCTTCGCCTTCCATTTCGCAAGCGGAGTGACGTTTTCAAGGCCTTCGAGCTCGCCAATTGTAATTGAAACGCGACCATCGGGCGAGGTCTCAATACAGATTGACTGGAAGCCCTCAGCCCTGAGCACCTTCGCAATACCGGCAACCTCTTCGGCCTTTGGCAACATGGGCCTGGGCATTAAACACCCTCCGTGACTTCATGGATCCATTTCAATACAGCGCCATTTATCGATGTAGTGACCCTCACATTGATTGCAGGCTCCGGCTTTGAGCCCGTCTTTTGTTTTAATGAAAACGTCTTGGGGAAGCAGCTGAAACGCAGATATTGGGTTTTGAAGTCGGCATTGTATTCGATTCCAGGCACGCCACCTTTTTCCAAAGATATCCACACACGGTTTGCTGGAAATTTTTCTGCCGCCAATTGATTAGCAAGCATAGATGTAACATCCAGGAAGTTGACTCCCTCAAGCTCGAACTCTTCACAGCCAAAAAGCTCCGGAAAGCGCGAGTTCTTATGTCCTGTATACTCGTAATCAGAAGCCGTCGTGACCTGAGGCATACACCGCTCTAGGCGCTGCACATCATCGGCCGCCAGCGTAAGGCTCTTTGCAGCTGCCCATGCACAAATCAATTGGACACCTTCTCGCAGCGAAATATCTGGACGATACCTGCCCCGAGCCAGCTGCCTCAGGCCATGCTTTGCCAATGCCCGGTCTACAGTTGCAATCTCTGTGCGCTCGACAGACATAACCTCAGCCAAGCTCGCATTGAATTCAGTCGGGGTCATATTGCGGTATCTTCCAGAAATAAGACATATCACGGCCTAGGGTAAATCATATTCAGCCCACGTCAATAGGGTGAATTCATTTTATTCTAAAGATTACTTGATGAGATCTGTAACCGAAGCAAGACAGCGGCTCTTCGGATACTCGAACTTTACAGTCGTGCTAGCATACACATTTTCAAGCAACCGCCACGCAGCGAGGATTCCATGGACGCGGCGCATGTCCAAAGCCGCCACCTGATCACACGTTGCAGAATTGGCCCTCCGGGCCACTGCGCTATGGCGCTTGTGACCTGCCACTGGCCTACTTTTGCACCGCAACATTGCCGGTTTTGTCTCCGCCGATGACAAACGCTAATGCATTTCGTTTCAAATGGGCAAAGTGCTTGGAAAACGACGCGTGCAACAAAAATCCGGCCAAGCGACAGCAGAACACTTGGAGAAGCTTCGAGGGTCGCTACTCGCGGTTTTTTTGCTGACATCAAGCTTCTGCAGACGTTCCTCGAGAACAATCTCGAAGATCATTACCAGGTGCGCCTCAAGCAGGATTTCACGGCTCCTTCCCAAGCAATTCAACCTGCAGAATGTGATCATGTCCTCTACCGCTTCTGGTAGCCAAGCATACTTTTTACTGAATCATATCCGTCCCTAAATTCTATTTTAAGGCGTTTTTATACGCCATTTATCTATCTGAAATTGTAACTCTTGAGGTTGAGATAACGATAACCTACACAATCAGGAAGGCATAGATGGCGTATCTCGATGATGAGGACGTGATCAAGGCTTTCATGGATGAAGAGGCGGTCACCGTCTTGAATGAGCAGGTAAAGAGCCAGCACCTGTATTATCGATATCGGGATCCGAACCAAGAACAGATTTTTTGATACCCGCTCAAACAACTACAAACATTCGAGCTTCAAATATGACAAGCCGCGATTTCCAGTTTCTAGTTAGGCTGCGAACTGCATGGTGGTACCGCTCGAAGTCGACATCCCCGAAAGCAGGGCACGCGTCTCATGCACTTTCAAGCACGTGCGCGCAGTGTCGCCATGGGCAGCGGGATCGCTGCGCAATTGCGGAAAGATGCTAAACATTTCTTCACGTGCCTTGTCAGATATCGCGGCGACTCCCATGTCGCCTGCATGGAAGCTTTCCGTGGCCGCGCCCTCGGCATAGATCACCTCGTGCCGGTCGAACATAATGTGTAAATAGCTCACCACCTCACGTTCCACGATGCGAACATCGCGCCCGTCAACCAGATGCTGGGCGGCAACTAGAACCTCGTCCGTGCCGAACAAGAGCTCAGCTTTGTACCCGGTGAACAGCATCCGGTGCTGCGGTGACACCAGAAGCGGGCGCCGCGCCCCATCCATAACGTTGGAATTGATTGCAACCGGCGCAAACTTGCCACGGCCCTCGACAGTGCTGTTCCCGATCCAGCGGATCGGCTGAAAACCGTGGTCGCGTGTTAGAACCATATCGCCCTGTCGCAGGTTCTCGATCGCGCGCTCGCCACGATCTGTCATTATTCGCGTGCCGGGAGTGAAACAGATGATATTCTCAATTTCTGAGAAGGTGACGATAGTGCCATCGGCCATTGTAAAACTGCCCGACAACCCTCCCGCTGCGTCGTCTTCATTACTAAAGGTGATATCGTTCTTTCCGACATCGGAAGTTAGTTGCAGCGTGTCACC
>MDTG01110275.1_pt1 | contig 16529 bp, 17 predicted proteins | sample 811421 | NCBI WGS metagenome assembly MDTG01 (sample SAMN05326645, study PRJNA326480) | marine metagenome | isolation source: seawater | place: Pacific Ocean: South East | collected 2011
CATCAAGGACAACCAAGTCTGGTGCTTCTTTATGAAACACATCAAGTGCTTGCTCTCCGTCCTGTGTAGATAGAACCTGATACCCAGCGAGATTGAGCCTTGTTACCAAGACTTTCAATACTGCTGGTTCATCATCTACAACCAAAATACAGGTCATGAGATTAGCTGTTGCCTTTGCGACAGGGCCATTAAAATTTTATGTCAAAAAGGGCTTCTTGTTAAATGAAGATATCATCTTCAAGTCAGGTAAATATACCCGTTAACCCAATCTAAAAGACAGAGTCCCCACTAATAAATAAGTATTTATTCTATTTCTTAAGATTTAAAATTTTTTCTAATTATTTTTTTTGTAAGTAAAAAGAAGCCAAGAAGAAAAAAATGGAGCAACTAATCCTGTAATTATTACTTCAGAAATCAATACATAAATTGACCAGGAGTGAAACCAATTATTCCTCAAAATAGTAAATAATATAATTTTTTGAATCCAAATTGTAAAACCCACAATAACTGTTCCGAAAATAGCCATCAAACCAATATTTAAAAAGAATTCTATTTTTTGTTTGCGCAATCGATATTGACTCCAAAGTAAAGATACAAGTAATAAAGAAGGAATATAAGAAACATTATTTACCGTAAAGGAATCAATAAAAAGTCCCAATGAAATTGCAGCAATAGCGGATTTCCATAGAGGGTTGCTAATTGAAAAGGGTAATAAAAAAATTACTGGCCAGCAGGGAGCTATTCCATTGACTTTGAGCCAGTCTAACGAGGATACTATTAAAAATGGATAACAAATAATATTAAAAAAAATTAATAATTTCCTGCTCTTTTTAACCATTATTTTTTAAAACTTGTACCCAATCTATTGCCTCTGGAGAGGCAGTTAATTGAATTATCGCGAACGGAGACGGTAAAGCTTTTTCGTCAACAAACTGCACAATTCCAATTGTTAAATTTGGAGGCAACAAAGTGCTTGCTGGAGATGTTGTAACGGCATCCCCAATTCTAGCTAAAGTATTTTTGTTTAAGAAAATTAATTTTGGTCTATTTGTACCCATCCCAGTCAAAAGGCCATGACGCTTAGTGCGATTTATCCATACCCCTATTTGATGTCCAGAATCAGTCAACAATCTAACTCTTGAAGTAAGTGGAGTTGTGCTATCCACTAAGCCAATTAAGCCTCCAGGTCCTATTACGGCTTGTCCTTTCACAATCCCATCCCTTGCTCCCTTATTTATTTCAAGTTGCTGCATCCAACTTCTAGAAGATCTAGAAATCACAGCTGCAGAAATTCTTTTTTCATCATTAAACTCCTGCAAAGACAATGCTCTCCTTAAACGAATATTATCTTGTTCAAGTAATTTCAACCGAAGATTCTTTTCAATTCTGTCTCCCTGCTGGATCCATTCTCTTTGAGCTGATCCAGGGAGTATTGGTTTTAATAAAAGTGAATAAAAATCTAAATATCCTGCTCCTTTCGTCCAACGAACACCAAATAATAAAACCCCAAAAAGTAATACAACCCAAAGCCTTCTTTCCAAAAGTAGATGAAACCCAACTTTTTTTCGGGCTTTAATCATTTTTCAATCTCTAATTACATTTCTAGCAAAATCTGGTGTATCAAGAACTCTTCGCATTGTTTTAAAATCATCTAAAACAAGACCACATCCATTGACGACACACAACAATGGGTCCTCAGCTACATGAGTAAAAATACCTGTTTCATGGCTTAAAAGATCACTGATTCCTCTTACTAGTGCACCTCCTCCTGCAAGCATTATCCCTCTGTCAACAATATCCGCAGCAAGCTCAGGGGGAGTTCTTTCAAGTGTTCTTTTTACTGCTTCAACAATTTTATTTAGAGGCTCCGACATGGCTTCACGAAGATCACCTCCTTTCAAATTAATTGAACGAGGCAAACCCGAAAGTAAATGCAAACCTCTTACATCTATCGATTGCAAATCAAATTCATCAGAAGGAAAAGCTGATCCAATTTTAATTTTTATCTCTTCAGCTGTTCTTTCACCAACTACCAAATTGTGTACTTTTTTCAAATAGGTAGCAATAGAGTCATTAAGTTCATCGCCCGCAACTCTGACAGATTCACTTAAAACTGTTCCACCAAGACTTAGAACAGCTACTTCAGTAGTTCCACCGCCAATATCAACGATCATTGTTCCAATAGGCTCCGTCACTGGCAAAGAAGCTCCTATTGCAGCAGCCACAGGTTCATCAATTAAATGAACTTCTCTTGCTCCCGCAAGCCCAGCCTCGCGAACCGCTCGTCTTTCTACACCAGTAACTCCACTTGGAATACCCACAACTAATCGAGGAGCAATTATGCCACGACCTTCATTGCACTTCTGAATAAATGTCTTAAGCATTTGTTCTGCTGCATCAAAATCAGCGATTACTCCATCCCTGAGCGGCCTAACGGCACGAATATTCCCGGGTGTTCGCCCTAGCATCAACTTCGCATCATCACCTACCGCCAGAGGGACACCTTCTTCTAAGTCCATCGCAACAACTGAAGGTTCTTGCAATACGATCCCCTTACCAGAAACGTATATCAAGGTATTTGCCGTACCCAAATCGATCCCAATATCACGGGAGAATTTAAAACGGTTAAAAAACACGGATTTCAATCATTTGACCAATCATAAAGAGAGTTGAACTAAGATAAATATATATATGACCTAAAAAACATCTGAGGCAATAATGGGAATAAATTCAGTCACTCTTGTTGGCAGAGCGGGTAGAGATCCGGAGGTGAGATATTTTGAATCTGGAACAGTCGTTGCAAATCTGACTATGGCTGTAAATAGAAGGAACAGAAATGATGAACCAGATTGGTTCAATCTAGAAATTTGGGGTAAACAAGCTCAAGTTGCAGCTGATTATGTAAAAAAAGGATCTTTAATTGGTGTAACTGGTAGCTTCAAATTAGATAGTTGGAAAGATCGCAATACAGGTGAAGATAGAAATAAACCAGTTGTTAGAGTTGATCGTCTTGAACTATTAGGTTCAAAAAAAGATTCAGAAAATACTAATTTCCAAAATAATAATGCTTTTAACCAACAAGCCAGTAATGACGAAATACCTTTTTAAAAATCTCCCTTAATTTATAATAATTTTACGTAGAGTTCTATAAATTAAAATTATAAAAGATAGAGAGATAATTAAAATAAGAATGGTTTTAAAGATACTTGAAAAAGGACTAATCCATTGTTCAATGTCCCCATAACTATCTCCTAAATAAAAACCTGTAATTGTTAGAAATAAAGTCCAAATTAGACTGCCTGCAGTTGTCCAGATAAGAAAAGGAGTTATTGGCATTAATTCCACACCTGCAGGTACTGAAATCAAGGTCCTTATTCCTGGTACTAATCTTCCCCAAAAAACTAGCGATGTTCCATATCTATTAAACCAGTTACGACTTCTAGCTAATTCCTTAGGTTTGATACCAATCCAACGTCCATTTTTTTTAAGCCATTTCTCAAGTCTTTCTTCATTAACTAACCTTCCAATTCCATACCATGGCAATGCACCTATGACTGTTCCCAGTAAACCTGCCAAAACAACTGGAAGAAAATCTAATTGACCTTGAGACACATAAAAACCACCTAAAGGCATTATTAATTCTGAAGGAATTGGTGGAATTAGATTTTCCAGAAACATTGCAAGTAATATTGCTCCGTAACCTATCCATTGATTTGTTTCAACGGCATGGCCTATTAATACTGGTAGGGAAGATATAAATTCTGCGATTTGCATATTAAGTCAAAGTTATTTCAATCAACTCAATAACGATATTTTTCATTCTTGTAGGGACCTTCAATTGGAACATTTATGTATTGTGCTTGCTCTTCAGTTAACTTAGTTAATTTTGCTCCTATCTTATCCAAGTGAAGTACGGCTACCATTTCATCAAGATGTTTTGGTAATACATAAACTTTGTTCAAATATTTAGCTCCAAATTTGAATAATTCGATTTGAGCTAAAACTTGATTCGTAAAAGAATTACTCATAACAAAACTTGGATGTCCAGTAGCACAACCAAGATTTACTAATCTTCCCTCTGCTAAAAGAATAATCTTGTTACCGCTTGGCAAAGTGATGTGATCGACCTGAGGTTTGATATTTTCCCAGTTATAGGACTTTAAAGAAGAAACGTCTATTTCATTATCAAAATGACCAATATTGCAGACAATTGATTCATTCTTCATCCTTATTAGATGCTCATGACGAATAACTTGGAAGTTTCCAGTTGCAGTAACAAAAATATCAACATCTTCAACTACTTCATCAAGTCTTACGACTCTATAACCTTCCATCGCTGCTTGAAGTGCACATATCGGATCGATCTCCGAAATCATTACCGTTGCGCCTAAACCTCTTAAAGATTGAGCAGAACCTTTACCAACATCTCCATATCCCATGACAAGAGCAACCTTGCCAGCCACCATTACATCTGTAGCTCTTTTAATGCCATCAACCAATGATTCTCTGCAGCCATAAAGATTATCAAATTTGCTTTTCGTAACAGAATCATTCACATTGATTGCAGGAAATACAAGTTCTCCATTTTTCTCCATTTGATAAAGCCGAGCCACACCTGTTGTTGTTTCCTCTGTTACGCCTTTTATATTGGCTTTTGCTTTTGAATAAAAATTTGGATCTTGAGAAAGTTTTTTCTTGATTGAGGCAAATAATGCGATCTCCTCTTCATTCGAAGGATTTTGAAGAACCGAAATATCTACTTCAGCCTTACTTCCTAAAACAATCAATCCAGTAGCATCGCCCCCGTCGTCAAGAATCATATTTGCAGATTCCCCATTATTCCATTCAAAAATTTTATGAGTATACTCCCAGTATTCATCTAAAGACTCACCTTTTTTCGCGAAGACCGGAATACCTGATTTTGCAATAGCTGCAGCGGCATGATCTTGTGTAGAAAAAATATTACAAGAAGCCCATCTAACTTTTGCACCAAGCTCTACGAGGGTCTCTATAAGAACGCCTGTTTGGATAGTCATATGAAGGCTACCTGCAATAAATGCACCTTGAAGAGGTTTTTCAGCTCCATATTTTTTCCTTAATGCCATAAGTCCTGGCATTTCAGTTTCAACAATTAAAAGTTCTTTTCTACCGAAATCTGCTTCTGAAATGTCATTGACAACGTAATCAGTATTTTTATCGATACTGTTAAGATTTGGCTTGGTTTGAGTAAACATAAATTGAAGCTCTGTTTTGGAGATTGTGAAAAAAAATTCTGAAGAACAATTCGAGGTTTTTAATTCATGTGATCAGCAAAATAATAATTTTTGCTGGACTCTTGAAAAACCTGAATTAACAGTGTTATTGGGTTCAAGGTTAACAAAAAAATTTCCAGATTTAGGCATCCTTCTTTTAAATGGTCCTCTTGGAGCAGGAAAAACGACATTAGTTAAAGGAATTGCAAAGAGCTTAAAGATAAAAGAGCCCATTACTTCACCCACCTTTCCATTATCCCAACATTATCTTTCTGGATCACCTCCATTAATACATCTTGATCTTTATCGTTTAGATGAGCCAAGTGCAGCAAACGAATTTTTCCTACAAGAAGAGGAAGAATCAAAAGCCATAGGTGCTTTAATGGTAGTTGAATGGCCAGAGAGATTATCTCTGCAGATAGATGATGCTTGGAGAGGAAATTTAGATTATGCTTTTAACAATGAAGCCAGGGTATTTCAGCTCGTTCCTCCATTAGACAAAGTCAATAATTTCTCAATATCCTCCAAGTAAGGTTGTGCCTCAATAGCTCCAACCCCTTTGCATACATGAGCACCACATGCGATAGCAAATTTGATAATTTCTTCAGCCTTTGCCTTGCTTACTTGATCTAATTCAATAGATAAAAGTTTATAAATTAATCCTGCCGTAAATGCATCCCCAGCTCCAGTTGTATCAACTATAGAGGAGGGAGAAATCGCTGAAGTATTGCCTCTGTGATTGTTCAGCAGCCATGAAATGGGATTTGCCCCGTCAGTAACAATTACAGATGGATTATGAGGTAAAGATGATGAGATTTTTTTTGGGTCTGAAGTTTTAAAGAAACAATGCGCCTCCTCTCTAGCAAGTTTAATTATTGAAATATTTTTCAAAATAGAAATTATTGCATTTTTTTCTTTAGGAGATGGCTCCAATACCATTGAACTTTTGTTTCGCCAAAACGTTGGGCGCCAATTCAAATCGAGTGCAATCTTCACACCGTCGTTAAAAGCTTTGTCAATACAACATAAAAAAGCACTTGAGGAAATTTCTGAAGCCAGAGGAATCGTTCCTGTGATCAACCATTTAGTGTTTTCTGCAACCATGGGCCAGTATTTCATGATTTGCTTACGCGATATTGCTTGATCTGCAAATCCCAAACCTTTATCCCCCTCAAATCCTTCAAAAGATCTTTCACCAAAAGCATCTCTACGAACCAAAACAATTCTTGTTGGACGTAGATTATCCTCTTGTAATGCAGTGATATTAACTCCTCTATTAATAAATAAATTCCTAAAACTTTTACCAAAAGCATCATTACCTAGAGAGCCAATAAAAGATACATCTACACCTAAACGACTCAATGCACATGCAACATTGGCTGGTGCGCCACCAAAGCAATCTATTACCGGCAAATCTGCAGAAGGATCTCCCCCTGGAGGCCCCAGTCGATCTATTAAAGCTTCTCCAATAGTAATTACTTTTTTAAATTTCATTTTGCTTTTTTAATAACAAAGTTATTATTGATGATCTACAGTTTTTTATTTTCAATACCTAAATGTTTATATAATTCAGAAATAATTTTACTGTTAGCAGCAGGAAAAGGAAATTGAAGAAGTTTATCAGGAAAGACCCAAAGCATTTGTTGACTAGATAAAGCTTTTGGTTCACCTGATTTCCATTCACATAGGTGAACAGTAAAGTGTATTTTTTTATGCGAATAAGAGTGTTCAAAAGACAAAAGCTTTGCTCCTACTTTCACAACAATTCCAACTTCCTCTCTAATTTCTCGCTCGATAGTCTCTTCAATAGATTCAAATGAGGTTTTTTTTCCTCCTGGAAATTCCCACATCCCTCCCATACTTGAGTTTTCTAGACGCTGATCTATTAGCAATTCACCCTTTTTATTAAAAATCAGACCAATACCTACTTCTTGAGGGGAATTAATTTTTTTCATTGCTTTTTTAGGAAAATCATGAGGTTCGTATTTTGCATAAGCAACACAAAAGTTTTGCAGTGGACAATGAGAACAATTTGGTTTTTTAGGAGTACATACTAAGGCCCCTAAGTCCATCAAAGCTTGGTTGAAGTCCCTTGGACTAAATTTAGAGATCAATAAAGAACTCAATTGCCATAATCTTTTTTCGTTTTTACTAAGCGTACTTTCAGCAGCAATTAATCTGGAGAAAATTCTTTTCACATTTCCGTCCAATATCGGTGTAGGCAAATCAAAGGCAGATGAAATTATGCTTCCAGCAGTACTTCTACCTATTCCTGGAAGCGATATCCACAGATCTATTTCAAAAGGCCAAGAGTACAAATTTTTATCCTCATTGCAGCCAACATATTCCATCAATATTTTTGAGGATTGATGGATTCGCTTTGCGCGTGAATAATACCCAAGGCCTTGCCATAGCAGAAGAATACTCTGTAAATCAGCCTCTGCTAAATCACTCAAAGAAGGAAATATCTTCATCCATGATTCCCAGTAAGGAATAACAACTTTCAACTGAGTTTGCTGCAGCATTACCTCTGCGATCCAAATTCCATAAGGAGATATAATTTCACCCGATTCAGGTATTGAACCATTTTTCTTTAATTTCCAAGGTATCCAACTTCTACCATTGTCCCGAAACCATTTTAAAAGCGAATTTTGGATCTCAATAGGAGACTCAATTATATCTATCAAAATAAATCAACTCAAATCATATGCACTAAGAATAATATGATTATTTTAAATATATTAATTACGTAAATTAAAACTTTTAAAATATTTTATTTATATAATAAATAAAATATTGCTTTACTACGGATGTAAATTGAAGTAAAAATAAATTTATATTATTTTCAATTTTATGAAAAAATACTGGAATTGGAAAAATTATCAAATTGGATGGCAAGTAGAAGAGGGGAAAGAAGCTCAAAAATCTGAAATAGCAATAGTTTTAATTCATGGTTTTGGCGCATGCAAAGATCATTGGAGATTCAATCAAAAGGAAATTAGTTCAATAGCACCTTGCTATGCATTGGATTTACTAGGCTTTGGAGAAAGTAGCCAACCAAATTCACAACTTGTCTATGAAAAGAAAAAATCTAACAATCATAGTTACTGCTTTGATAATTGGAGTCAGCAAGTTGTTGACTTCTGTACCGAAATAGTTAAAAAACCTGTCTTATTAATAGGTAATTCAATTGGAGGTGTTATTGCCTTAAACACATCAAACAAATTATCCAATAAATGTACTGGTGTGATATTAATTGATTGTGCTCAAAGAACAATGGATGATAAGCGCCTAGTAGATCAATCATTATTAATGCGCTTTCTTCGACCAGTAATTAAAACAATAGTCAGACAAAGAATTTTAAGTTCCAACCTTTTTAAGAATGCAGCAAATAAAACTTTCATCAAAAAAGTTTTAAAATTAGCCTACCCAAGTGGAAAAAATATTGATGAAGAATTAATAGACATCCTTTTTAAACCAACTCAAAGAGAAGGAGCTCCTGAGGCTTTTAGAGGTTTTATTAATTTATTTGATGATTATCTTGCACCAGATTTACTTAAAGAATTTAATAATCCAGTATATTTAATTTGGGGAGAAAAAGACCCTTGGGAACCTGTAAAAGAAGCACAAAAATGGTTTGAAACTTATGAATGTATCAAATCTTTTGATGTTATTCCAGGCGCAGGGCATTGTCCACACGATGAAATGCCAGAAAAAGTCAACCCTATTATTGGAAATATAATTCAGGAAGCCATGTAAGCTTCCACAGTTTCGCCAGCTTTTCTCAGTCCTCTCAATCCATCCCTTTCAAGATTGCGAACTCTATCTCTGCTAATACCTAATACTCTTCCAATACCAGTTAAGCTCATTGGATCATCACCATCCATGCCATAACGCATTCTCAATACTCGATTCTGTAATTCAGGTAATTGTTCAAGCAATGTTTCTAAATCGCCTTTCATACAATCACTTTCTATTTGTTCTGAAGGCATATCAATCTCATTTGAAAGAAGATCAAGCAAAATAGTATCCTCTCCGTCACCAATTTTTGTTTCTAAACTTACTGGCTGTCCAGCTCTGCTCATTAAATCTTTGACTTCATTTTCAGGTAATTCAACATAATCAGATAGCTCTTTTATTGAGGGGGTTCTTGAAAGCTCTTGACTCAATTCTCGTTGACCTTTTTTTAATTTGTTTAGCATTTCAGTAATATGGATAGGCAATCTTATTGATCTACTTTTTTCTGCTATTGCACGGGTTATGCCCTGTCGAATCCACCAGTAGGCATAAGTTGAGAACTTGTATCCTCGAGTTGGATCAAACTTTTCAACTCCTCTGACCAATCCTATAGTTCCTTCTTGAATTAAATCTAATAACTCCATATTGCGTTTTGTATATTTCTTAGCAACGCTGACAACTAAACGGAGATTAGCTGCAACCATTCTTTCTTTAGCTCTTCTACCACTTTTCAACTTCTTTTTTAATTGAATAATTGATATACCTGCTCTTTCAGCAAACAAATCTATTTTAGGTTTTTCTCCAAGGTCACTTTCAAGTTCAGACTCAATATTTTCAAGAACCATTAAATCCTGAACCTGTCTACCTAATGTTATTTCCTGTTCGTGAGATAAAAGAGGGACTCTTCCAATATCCCTTAAATAAGAACGAACTAAATCAACATCCGCTAAAGGTTTTGTGACAGCAAAAGCAGCTGGATTTTTGGTTTGAAGAGAACCTGCTGCCGTTGTCATGGGGTTTGTTTAGTTTTGTGAAGCTTACTACTAAGAATTGTAAAGAGCAATCACAGAAACTTCGGCTTCCCTCACTTTGAGTAGAAATACTCATTCGACATCTACGCCAGTCTTCCTAGCAGCCATGAAGCTGTCTTCAAGTAAATCAATACCCCTGCAACATCTGTAGCGGTAGTTATGAAAGGAGCAGACATTAACGCAGGGTCTAAACCCATTCGATCAAAAAGTAACGGCAATGAAGCTCCTGCAGTTGCCGCCAAAGTTGTGATAGCCATCAAACTGATTCCTACAGCTGTTGCAACCAAGGGTCCCTGTCCTTGCCACCACGCAAAAGGGACTACGAATATGGCCATCAAAATCCCCAGCAAAGCACCTGCTAAAGCTTCTCGAGCAATGGCCTTAAAGAAACCAAGTCTTTGAATTCGTTGAGTACTTAAGCCTCGAATAACCACAGTTGAACTTTGAGCTCCTACATTCCCTCCAGCACCTATTAATAAAGGTATAAAAGCAGCCAATAAAACTACCTGTTTTAAGACCTCATCGTTCATTGCAATCACTTTTGTTGTTAATCCATTAGCTAAAACCAAAACTGCAAGCCAGACTATGCGTCGTCTGGCTACAACAAATAAATTACTTTGAAAGTAATCATCTTCATCCCCAGCTTGAACAGCACCAGCTGCATAAATATCTCTGGTAGCTTCTTGTTCTATGACATCAATAACATCATCAACAGTAACAATTCCAACTAATCTTTTTTCAAGATCCACAACCGGTAAAGCTAGAAAATCATATCTTTGAATAGCTCTAGCAACTTCTTCTTGATCAGTATCTGTTCTGACGTTAACAACCTCTCTTGTCATAACATCGCCAATTAGCGACTCAGGGTCAGCAACAACTAAGTCCCTTAATGACAAGATCCCAGTTAAATGTCTTTCTTTGTCAGTTACATAAAGGCTGTAAATTGTTTCAGAAAAAGTAGCTCTTTGCCTAACTAATTTCAAAGCTTGAGAGACGCTTAGAAATTCTTTAAGATCTATGAATTCTGTGGTCATCAATCTTCCAGCTGTTTCAGCTTGATAACCCAAAAGCTGCGCAGTTACGCGCCTTTCTTCAGGACTAAGTTCTGACAGCAAACGCCTGACAACTTTTGCAGGCAATTCATCAAACAGTCTTACACGATCATCAGGTGACATTTCCTCTACTAAGTCAAGCACCTCATTTGATCTCAATCGATCTAAAAGATTTTGCTGAACTGAGGGATCTAAATATTCATAAACTTCAATCGCTTCATTCTTATTCAATAGTCTGAAAGCCAAAGCTTGCAAAATCATTGGCAATGTCCCAATGGCCTGAGCTATGTCAACAGGTTGAACAGGATTAAGCAGTGATTTAACACCATCGTAATTACCTGCGGAAAGCATTGCTTCGAGTTGCTGAGCTACTGACTCAGCAACATGACCTGAATTCGCTAAATGTTGAGACTCACTGGATGCCCCTAATTGTTCATTCATGGTTTTAAGGAGCGACCCATTATTATTTTATGGCTAACATTAGTTTTTGTTACCCTCATCACCATGTCCGTAAATATCAGCAAAGTTGAAGTCGTTTCTTCAGAAAATCAAAAAATGACTTTTGATAGATTTCAAGGAGATGTTTTATTAATTGTAAATGTTGCAAGCAAGTGCGGATTTACAAAGCAGTACAAAGCCCTTCAAAATCTTCAGGACAAATATCAATCAAAAGGCTTCCGAGTTTTAGGTTTCCCTTGCAATGATTTTGGAAACCAAGAGCCAGGAGAACTAGAGGAAATCAAAGAATTTTGTTCAGTATCATACGGAGCGAATTTCCAACTTTTTCAAAAAATTCATGCAAAAGGTAACACAACTGAACCCTTTACAACATTAAACAAAGTTAGCCCTGGTGGAGATGTTGAATGGAACTTTGAGAAGTTTTTAATCAATAGAGATGGGAATGCGGTTGCAAGGTTTAAAAGTTCAGTAGAACCTGAGAGTGTTGAAATCATTAAAGCAATCGAAGAATTATTAAACTAATTAATTATTTTTTTTGCAAGAAAATGACCTAAACCACAAGCAATAATTCCAAGGATCATTGTTATGATTATGTTTAGAAAAAATATACCATAAAAACTTTGTTTTATTAAACTAAATAGCTGAAAAGACCATCCACTAAAAGTAGTCAAAGAGCCACAAAAAGCAAAGCCCAAAAAAAGCTTATATTTTTTTGAAAAAGATAAAGCATTGACAAAGCCTAACAAAAAACAACCAAGTGTATTTACAATAAAAATTTGATCAATTTGCCAACGCAAAAAAGCGGCAATTATAGCTCCAATTGAAATAATAAAAAAATTATTATTTTCAAAAAACCTATTCATTTATTTAAACCAATAGAACTCCTAATAGAAAAGATAATATTCCTAAAAATAGTGAAATAATAAACAATTTAAATGCTTTATAAAATTTTAATTGAATGATTAAATAAAACACATCATAAATAAATGTAGAGAAAGTGCTTAAGCTTCCTAATAATCCAATTGCAAAAAACAATCCTAATTTAGAGGAATAAGCTAACGAACTAATATCAGATGAGATAGAACAAAATAATCCAAGAAAAAAAGAAGATAAAGTATTAATTATTAAAATTATATACTTACAATCTAATTTTTTTTTTTAAGATTTTGATAAATTTTGAATCTAATATTGACTCCGCAAACTGAACCAAAGGCAATTAAAATTAAATCTTGAGCGTAATTAAGAAGTCTCAATATTAACCCATCCTCGTTTGTTAAATAATTGATAAAATTCCTGGCTTAGAACATTAACTAACAACCATTTTCCACTTTCGTTACTATCCCAAACTTTTAATACATCAACGGGAGTTCCTGCTTTTACTCTACTTAAGACAGAAGAATTAATTGAGGCGGAAGAAAGTAAACTAAAATCTCTTAATGAAATTAATGGTGAACCAACATTATTTTGCCTTTGATAAATACTTAATTTTTGAGAGCCACCAGCTGGCAGTGAAGTTGGAGCTACTAATGAAATGCCTAAAAGCCAAATCCAAATTATAAAAGTACTAATTAAATTCATCAAATATCTAAAGTTGCGAGGTCCATTTCAAGGCTATGAGTTTCAATAAACTCTCTTCTAGGTGCTACTTTATCTCCCATTAAAATCGTAAATATTCTATCAGCCTCAAGCGCATCCTCTATCTCAACTCTTTTCATCATTCTTGTATTTGGATCCATAGTGGTTTCCCATAATTGTTTTGGCATCATTTCCCCCAAACCTTTAAATCTTTGAATTGTATAGTTGGCTTTTTCTCCAAAACTCGCAAGAGTTTTTTGCAAATCTGATTCGTTATAGCAATATTTATGATTTTTCCCTCTTTCAACTTTATAGAGCGGAGGACAAGCAATATAAATATAACCACCTTCAACAAGAGCCTTTTGATACCTATAAAAGAAGGTCAAAAGCAAAGTTCTAATATGAGCACCATCAACATCAGCATCAGTCATTATTACCACCCGGTGATATCTGAGATTCTTAACTTCAAAGTCCTCTCCTTTAATTCCCAAGCCAAGAGCTGTAATTAAAGATTGAATCTCAGTATTTTTATAAATTTTGGCATCATCGGTTTTTTCAATATTGAGAATTTTTCCTCTCAACGGCAAAATTGCTTGAAATTTTCTATCCCTGCCTTGCTTTGCTGACCCACCAGCAGAATCACCCTCAACTATATAAATTTCCGACTCTGATGGATCTCTTGAACTACAGTCAGCCAACTTACCTGGCAAAGTGGAACTCTCTAAAACACTTTTCCTACGAACAAGTTCTCTTGCTCTTCTTGCTGCCTCTGCAGCATTAAACGCCTGAATTGCTTTCTCTAAAATTAAGTCAATAACACCTGGGTTAAATTCTAAATATTGGCTCAATGATTCACCTACCAAACTATCAACAATTCCACGTACTTCGGTATTACCTAATTTTGTTTTTGTTTGGCCTTCGAATTCTGGATCAGGCACTTTTACAGATAGAACAGCTGTTAAACCTTCTCTAATATTTTCCCCTGCTAAATTCGAGTCCCCATCTTTTCTTTTCCCTCTTTTCTTTGCAAATGAATTTAAAGTTCTAGTCAATACTGTTTTTAAACCCTCGATATGAGTTCCACCATCAATGGTGCGAATATTATTTGCAAATCCAAGAATACTATCTGAATAAGCATCGACACACCATTGCATTGCTGCTTCTACTTGAACTCCATCTTTTTCTGAATTCACATATATAATTTCTGGATGTAATGAGTCTTTTTCTTTTGTCATATATTCGACGTATTCTTTAATTCCACCTTCATAAAAATAAACTTCTTCATGTGGAACTTGCGAGGAATTATTCGATTGTTTTCTCTCATCACGAAAAACGATACGAACCCCTCCGTTTAAATAAGCGAGTTCTCTAAGTCTTGACGATAATATTCCATATTCAAAAGATATCCCATCAGTAAAAATTTGATTATCAGGCTTGAAGCAAACAGTAGTTCCAGTTAGGTTTTGCTCTGATTTTATAAGATCCTCAGACTTTAAATTTCCGATTGAAGAACCTCTTTCGAATCTTTGAAAATGAACTTTTTTTTGTCGACGAACTGTGACTTCTACCCACTCACTTAGAGCGTTTACTACCGAGATTCCAACGCCATGCAAACCACCAGAGACTTTGTATCCACCACTCCCAAATTTTCCGCCTGCATGTAAAACAGTCAATACTGTCTCAAGTGCACTTTTACCAGTGCGAGGGTGAATATCAGTTGGAATTCCACGGCCATTATCGGTTATAGATGCTGAACCATCTTCACAAAGTAAAATTTTAATCTCATCACAATGACCCGCAAGAGCTTCATCTACAGCATTGTCGACGACCTCGTAAACGAGATGATGAAGCCCTTTAGACCCTGTTGAGCCTATGTACATCCCTGGCCGCTTTCTAACAGGTTCCAAGCCCTCTAATACTTGGATCTGTTCAGCACCATAAGCCGCTTGTACTTTTGAATCTTTACTCATTCGTGTTAATGCAAACAGGCAAGGTTGTCTTCGATAGTGGCATTGGTCTAAACCTTTCCTGAAATTTCAATTTAACATTGGTATTAGAGAAAGTCTTTGGAAAAATTTCAAAACCAAATCAAAAAAATTAATTGTCATGCAATTACTGCTAATAAACCCTCTGCAAGTGAGTTATGCAACCCAATAAACCACTTGTGATAGCCCTAATGGGGCCCACTGCAAGCGGAAAGACAGAGTTAGCAATTGATATTGCTGAAAAACTCAGCATCAATATCCACAATGTTGATTCGCGGCAAATATATGTAGATATGGATATTGGTACTGCTAAACCGACCAAAGAGCAACAAAGTCAAGTTCCACATTTTTTAATTGATTTATGCTTACCATCTCAACCAATAAACATTCATAAATTTCAACTCTTAGGAAGGAATTCAATTGAGAATGATTTAAGAAAACAGAAGGTAACTTTACTTGCTGGGGGAAGTGGACTTTATCTTCAAGCCTTAATTGGAGGACTTAACCCTCCAGCAGTTCCACCACAAAAGTTCTTGAGAAATCAACTTGAAAAAATAGAAAAGAAAGAAAGACATAACCTCTTAAGAAGTTGTGATCCTATTGCTGCAAAAAAAATACATCCGGAAGACTCCATAAGAACAATTCGTGCTCTAGAGGTTTTTTATGCCACAGGACAAATGTTTTCCAAGCAAAAAGATTTGATTTCTCTTCCATGGAGAGTTTTGGAACTTGGCTTAAATCCTGCAAATTTAAAAGAAAGAATCCTTTATAGAACAAAGAAAATGTATCAAAGTGGGTTGATCGAAGAAACAGAAGCCTTAATTATTAAGTATGGAAATGATTTACAGTTACTTAAAACTATTGGATATGGTGAAGCAAGGTCTATTATTAATGGAAATATTAATTTCGAGGAGGCTTTAGCAATAACCATCAAACGAACATGCCAACTAGCCAAAAGGCAGAAGACTTGGTTTAGAAATAAGCATAATTCCAAATGGCTAGATGAGGAGAACTCATTATCAGAAGCTTTATCGTCAATAAATAAAGTTATGGGATGATTAGTCAGATATGCTTACAATTGGTCCAAAAGGTACTTTTCCAAAAAATTAATTACTGAATGCCACCTCGTCCCCGTTTTGATCGTCGCGCTCCAGAAAGAGAGCTCCCAAACATTAATGAGAGAATCAACTATGCGAACTTGAGGGTCGTTGATTCTGATGGCACTCAGCTTGGTGTCATAAGTAGAGAAGAAGCTTTAGAAGTCGCCAAAGACAGAGAGCTAGATCTTGTTTTAGTCAGTGAAAAGGCTACCCCACCTGTATGTAGGATAATGAATTATGGAAAATTTAAATTTGAACAAGAAAAAAAAGCAAAAGAAGCTAAGAAAAAATCCCATCAAACTGAAGTGAAGGAGGTAAAGATGAGGTATAAAATTGA
>MDTG01442679.1_pt1 | contig 16529 bp, 17 predicted proteins | sample 811421 | NCBI WGS metagenome assembly MDTG01 (sample SAMN05326645, study PRJNA326480) | marine metagenome | isolation source: seawater | place: Pacific Ocean: South East | collected 2011
AGGTGTCTGGATGGGGTATGATGATAACACCAAATTGACAGGCGTGACAGGCGGTGGTCTTCCCGCCGACATTTGGCGTGAAACTATGGAGCGTGTTTTGGAAGGACAAATACCTGCGCCACTTCCAATGGTAGTTCCAGGCAAACCAATTATGTTGGAAGGGTCGAATCTCACAGCCCAAAGTGAAGTAAATAAACGCATTAATGACTTTCCGCGCAATTTAAGTGAGTCCGTTGAGCAAAACTTGGAAAAGTTGGAGCAAGAGGCAGAAAGCGTTTTGAAGAAGGTCCTAGACGGTATTTTAGGGCGAAAAAAATGATGCTAATTTCAAGCAGCAAAAAAGTGGTAGCCTGATTGAGCGCGTCTTTGGCTTGATGATCTGTGTCGTTTAGGAAGAATTTTTTAGATGAGCTATCAACTTATTGATGTCGCCTCCGCGACGGTCCAGCATTATGCCGATTTCTTCGCGTTCAAGACGCAACAGGGAAATACCTTCAATGATGAGATCAAACATGAGATTGCGTCCTGATGCATCTGACACTTGCCACTGTACTAGAAATGGACGTTTGCCCTTAAATGTTACGCTGCTGTCCACAAGATAGCCGCGTTTAGATTTTTGTGATTTTGTTACTTTGATCTCTGCTCCAATGAATTCGCGGAATCGTTTACCATACTTTCGTGTAACGTAGCCTTGAAACGCTTTAGTATAGGAGTTGATTTGTGATTTGGATGCACTGCGACGTGCGAAACCCAAAGATGAGCGCGCGATGACTGGGACGTCGGCGTATTTGACAAAAATACGTTCAAAATCGCGAAGCATTACCTTTTCAGGTTTGCCAGAGTTTATCACAAGAAAAATATCGTTCGTGAGGTTACTAATTAGGCTCTCTGCGCTGGATTGGGATATTGCGAGGGCTGTGCCTGCAATGGGCAACGATGCCAACGTGGCTGTAATTGTGCGGCGCGTGTAAAGTTTAGTCTGCATACGGGTCCTCCAAATCCACTAGATTTTCTGTTGAGGAGCCGATTCTAAAGCGACGGTTTTGTAGGTAAACCGACCTAGCTGTGAGGTAGCTGTCTTCTGACTCGTAGAGGATACCGTTGATTGCATCGTCATATTCATTACGGTCTCCAACCTTGTCTACTACATGAAGCGGTAAGGAGACTTTCCGGGTGCTGGATGGCAAGAGGTTGCCGATGGGATCTAAGAAGAGATCTATTACAATACCGTATGTTTCACGTTCGGTGCGTGGGCCGTATACTGGTACCTCCAAATACCTGCCTTCGGGGAAGCCGTAGACTGCAAGCGTTTCACCAAAGTCGGTTTCGACATGCTCCACGCCAAGGATGGTTGCAGTATCAACAATTCCGCCAACACCTAAGATAGTGTTGGTAGTAAAGCGGATAGTGTTGATGATGACCTCCTTCAAACGAAATTGGAGAAATGAGTTCACAATTTCACCAGGGATTGCCAAGTTTGCGGCCACATTGCTGATGGCGCGGTCTGCTTGCAACGGCACCGTTTTGCCGTAGCCACGCGCAACAGGAGCTACAATATTGCGATCGAGCGCCTTGTTAAAGTTATGAACCTTGCGATTCGCAGCTTCGTCAGGATCGTAAATCGCATTAGAAGACGTTGGAGTTGTACACGCCGCAAGAGATGCCATGGCAATAATGGACAAAATCGAGCAAAAAGAAAATCTGATCATGAACTGCAACATTCTTAGCGGCTGGTGTGACCATATAATCAGATTGGCTAAAAGTGTCGATGTCATCTGAGGAAATTGCCAAGTCTGTGGTTTTTCTGCCAAGGCAAACATAATGAGATTGTTCCACTAGAAAAAAGATAAAGTCCTGAGCTTGAACATAAGATACAAAGAGACGCACATTATGTACGTTTTAATAGTAAAGTTTCTAAAATTATTATTTTTCTAATGTGAGATTAACCTGGATAGAATGGCGCGTTTGGATGATTTAGAATTGTTAATAGATGATTACTAAAGCGTTCATCGAACTGGGTAATTTTTCGATCATTAGATACCAAAAAATTGGTTTATAAATTATCTTAGCCTTTTGTGGTGTGAGAGTTAAATGGCGAGCTTTCATTCAGACGTGTTCGACATAAAGCATCTTTTTTTGATATTACCTTTGGTTATTGAGCTCATCGCTTTGTTGGGATTCAGATATTTAGTTTAGAATGAATGGCGAATTTTTTTGCTTGCAGGTGCGTGCTTGTAGGGTAGCTTGGCTACGATTTTCTTGGGAGGGCGAGATGCCGGGAGTCTATGAAACGAGATTAAATAAAATGGGTTTTAGTGTGCCGGATGCGCCTGCGCCCGCGGCGAATTATGTGCCTTATGTTGTGGCGGGTGATATGGTTTATGTTTCGGGTCAGATACCAAAGGACAAAGAGGGTTTGATAATTGGTAAGCTGGGTGCAGACATGGATGTGGCAGGCGGGCAAGTGGCGGCACAGGTCTGTGCCTTGAATTTGATAGCGCAGTTGAAGGCGGCTTGTGATGGTGATTTGGACCGGCTGAAGCGTGTTGTTAGACTAAGTGGGTTCGTAAACTCTACGCTTGAGTTTACTGATCACCCAACAGTGATTAACGGTGCGTCAGATCTTATGGGTGATGTTTTTGGTAAAGTAGGTGCGCATGCGCGTGCGGCTGTTGGCTGTTCATCACTGCCGTTTGGTGTGGCCGTTGAAGTTGAGGGTGTGTTTCAGATTTCATGACTTTGGATGCCTTTAAAAAAGCACCTTTTGCGCATCGTACTTTGCACAATTTGTACCAAGGCCGACCTGAGAACTCAGTGGTTGGGGCCAAGGCTGGTATGGCTGCTGGGTATGGGTTGGAAATTGATCTTCAAATGTCTTCTGATAATGTTCCAGTGGTGTTTCATGATGACTTTTTACAACGGCTGACGCCTGAAATGGGTCTTGTCAAAGAGCATACGGTGGCGGAATTGTCAGATATTCGACTCAGTCACGGCAACGAGTGCATCCCAACATTTGAGGAAATTTTAAAACTGGTCAATGGTGTGGTTCCTCTCCTTGTTGAGATCAAAGACCAGGATGGAGCCATGGGACCTAACACTGGTGAAATTGAACGAGCCGCTTGCTCACTTTTAGAAAATTACAAAGGTGATGTTGCCCTGATGTCGTTCAATCCGCATTCAGTTGCAAAGTGCAAACAGTTTGCCCCAAATATTCCAAGAGGGTTGGTCACAGATCAATTCGGTGAAACATCTTGGCCGATGGTTTCAGAAGAGCGACGTCAAGAACTGCGTAAGATTTCAGATTATGACCGTGTCGAAGCTAGTTTTATTTCGCATAACTTTAAATTTTTGAATACACCGCGTGTGAAGGAATTAAGGGCCGCAGGAGCGAGTCTTCTTTGTTGGACTATAAGGTCCGCGAGCCAAGATGATGAAGCCCGTAAACTTGTAGATAATGTGACTTTTGAGGGATATCTGGCTTGATCCTTTATGAGCCAAGGCCAAGTTACGTGCCATGAAGAAAAAAGCCCAAATTGAAGTGACAGTTGTTAGTTCGCTGGATCAGGTGGATGGGGTGGAATGGGACAGATGCGCGTGCCCTGAAGTGCGAGATGGGCGAGCGGTTGATCCGTTCACGACATATCGGTTTTTGAAAGCTTTAGAAGACAGTGGGTCTGTGGGCGATGGCACGGGTTGGGAGCCGTGCCATGTTTTGGCGCGCTGCGACGATGAATTAATTGGGGTAATGCCCTGCTATGCTAAGAACCACAGTCAAGGAGAGTATATTTTTGATTACAACTGGGCCCACGCTTATCAAAATGCAGGTGGGCAATATTATCCAAAGTTGCAAGTAGCTGTGCCCTTTACGCCTGTAACTGGGCGACGGTTTTTGACTGCAGAGGGCTTTAATGAGGTTGGCATGTCCGCGTTGGTCAAGGGCGCATTACAACTTGGCGGAAAAAATGAGCTTTCGTCACTTCATGCGACGTTTTGTACGGAAGCTGAGGCACTTGCAGGGGTGCAAATGGGTTTGCTGCATCGCACAGGGCAGCAGTTTCACTGGTATAATGACGAATATGCTGATTTTAATGCTTTCCTCGGTGCATTGTCGGCACGCAAACGCAAGAATATTCGAAAAGAGCGACGGGTAGCACAGAGCTTTGGTGGTGTGATACACAGACTCACCGGGGATCAAATCGATCCTGGGCATTGGGATGCGTTTTGGCAGTTTTATCAAGATACAGGTATGCGGAAGTGGGGAACGCCTTATCTGAGTCGGAAATTTTTTGATATTGCACAGAAAGAGTTGCGCCATGACATCTTGTTGGTGATGTGTGAGCGGGATGGGCGCTGGGTAGCTGGGGCTATGAACATGATTGGGCGTGATACGCTTTATGGTCGCTATTGGGGATGCCGAGAGGATCATGATAGTTTACATTTTGAGGTCTGCTATTATCAGGCAATTGACTATGCAATTGCGCAGGGGTTGAGCCGTGTTGAGGCTGGGGCACAAGGACAGCATAAATTGGCACGGGGATATTTGCCTAGTACCGTGCATTCATTACACTGGATTGCTGATCCAGGATTTCGAGATGCGGTAGGCCGGTATTTGGTTGACGAACGTGCCTCGGTGGATAATGAAATCAAGGTGTTGAAAGACTATGGACCGTTTCGCAAATTTATAGGTGAGGATGATGGTCGAGAGAGTAAATGATCGCAGTGTTCTGGAGCCTTTGTTGGCAAATGGATGGGCTGTAGAAGACGGGCGAGATGCGCTGCGTAAAGAATTTAAGTTTAACAATTTCATTGAAGCTTTTGGTTTTATGACATGCGCAGCGATTTGGGCAGAAAAATGGAACCACCATCCTGAGTGGTCCAATGTTTACAACCGTGTCGAAGTCGTGTTGATCACTCATGACGTGTTTGGTCTGTCAGAGCTGGATGTGAAGCTGGCCAAGAAGATGGACGTTTTGGCGTCTTAGAGGAGTAAATTAATGGGTTGGATTGGTGATCTGATAATCAATGTTGTTTATGGAGCTGCAATTTTGGTGGCGGCTATTTGGGCTGGTGGTTTTTTAAAACGCTATATTGTTAGTTACTCACGTGAAAATGAAGATATCGATGAAACGCTATTTACGTTTTTGGGTACCATCGCGCGATATGCCTTGCTGGGGTTTGCTGTAGTTTTCGTTTTGGCGCGTTTTGGCATTCAAACAGCGAGTTTGGTTGCTGTTATAGGTGCAGCGGGGCTCGCGATTGGACTAGCCTTGCAAGGGACTCTTGCTAACGTTGCAGCGGGCGTGATGTTGGTAATTTTTCGCCCCTTTAAGATTGGTGACTTTGTTGAGTTGGGTGGGTTTTCTGGGACGGTAACAGGTGTGGGCCTTTTTACCACTGAGTTAGCCACCCCTGACAATATACAGATTATTTTGCCAAACGGTCAGGTGTTTGGGGCTGCGATCAAGAACTATTCCTTCTATGACACACGGCGTGTCGATATGGTGTTTGGAGTTAGCTACGGAAGTAATCTCAAAGATGCTGAGGCAATTTTGCAAAGATTGATTGATGAAGATGATCGAATTTTAGCGACACCTGAGGCTTTTTTGAAGGTTACGAACCTTGGAGATAGTTCGGTTGATTTCACCATGCGGGTTTGGGTCTCTGCAGGTGATGTTTGGGATGTGAAGTTCGACATAACGCGGCGGGCTAAGGATGCGCTGGATGCTGGTGGAATTGTTATTCCGTTTCCTACCACAACTGTGGTGCGAGCAGACACATGATAGATTTTGGATGTTGTCATTCAAAGAAAGGCAGCCTCTTGTCGCTCCCTTTCAATTAATTAAGTGTTGGTGGGATCAGACCGCTTCGAGGAGGGCTTCGCCGCCGGTAAGGTCACAAACCCCTGTACGGGTCTCTTCATGAAGGGTGGTAATTTTACCGTCCTCGACGAGCATCGCATACCGTTTGGAGCGGTTGACAAAGCCTAAAGGAAGGGCCGAGAAGTCGCGGCCCATTGCTTTGGTGAAGGAGCCGTCACCGTCGGCAAGCATGTGAATGCCTGCCTCGCTCGCGCCCGTTTGAATTCCCCATTCCTTCATTACGAAGACGTCGTTAACGGAGATACAGAAAATTTCGTCTATGCCTTTAGCCTTAAATTGGTCTATTGTTCGAATAAAAGAAGGGACGTGAGCTGAGGAACAAGTGCTTGAGAAGGCTCCTGGTAAAGCAAAGATAGCAAATCTCTTACCGGCGCATAGAGCGTTTAAGTCTACGATTTCGGGGCCCTGAGCACCCATTTTTAAGAGTTTTGCGTCTGGTAGCGCGTCGCCTGTTCCAATAGTCATTGCAGTTTCCTTGTGAGTTCGCTTTAGGTTGAGCTTATAGAGTGTTGGCGTCGGAGTGCCAGCCTAAATGGAGACGATTATGGGTCATGTTATTGTTGTTGGCGCAGGTCAAGCGGGGAGTTCGTGCGTCGCTAAGTTGCGTAATATGGGGTTTGACGGACAGATCACGTTGATTGGAGCGGAGAATGTGCTGCCGTATCAGCGGCCGCCTTTGTCTAAGGGTTATTTGCTGGGTGATGTTGTACTAGAGCGTATGTATCTGCGCCCCCAGAGTTTTTATGATGAAAACAACATTGATTTGATGTTAGGCACCAATGTTTCAGCTATAGATTCTGGCGAGAAAATGATCAGCTTTGGCGATAATGATGTGGCCTATGACGATTTAGTTTTGACTATGGGGTCTGCGCCACGTCTTTTGCCCACTGCCATTGGTGGGGATCTGGATCGCGTATATACTGTGCGCACGCTTGGTGATGTAGATGCGATGGAACCTGAGTTTGCAAAAGGCAAGCGGGTGCTGATCATTGGTGGTGGCTATATTGGATTAGAAGCAGCAGCGGTTGCAGCTAAAAAGGGGTTGCATGTGACATTAGTGGAAATGGCGGATCGAATTTTGCAGCGAGTGGCTGCACCTGAAACGTCAAATTTTTTTCGTGCTCTGCATACAGCGAATGGTGTTGAAGTACTGGAGGGTGTTGGATTAGAGCGTTTGACGGGTGACGGCCATGTAGATGGAGCAATTCTATCAAATGGTACAGTGCTAAAAGTGGATTTTGCAATTGTTGGTGTAGGGATCGTGCCAGAAATTGGACTGGCTAAGATGGCTGGATGTGCCATCGACAATGGAATTGTGACAAACGCTACCGGGCGAACTTCGGTTGAAGGTATTTGGGCAGCAGGAGATTGTGCGTCCTTCCCTCATGGTGGTGACCGCATTCGGTTGGAAAGTGTCCCAAATGCGATTGAGCAGGCAGAGGTAGTGGCTGGGAATATCATGGGTGCTGATAAAGAATATGTCGCAAAACCTTGGTTCTGGTCGGATCAGTATGACGTAAAGTTGCAAATTGCAGGATTGAATTCAGGTTATGATACGGTGGTGACCCGGCCTGGAGATCACGAGAGTAATGTGTCTTTCTGGTATTATAAGGGTGATGAGTTGTTGGCAGTAGATGCCGCCAACGAGCCGCGCGCCTACATGGTCGGCAAGCGGCTGATTGAAGCGGGAAAATCGCCTCCAAAGGCTCTTGTGTCTGATCCGTATTTTGCGTTGAAAACATTGTTATAATGCGGATTATTTCGGGGCGATTCAAGGGGACCGTGCTCACAACTGTGGGAAAGGGCGATGCGAGGGCGCATCTGCGTCCTACTACGGATCGAGTGCGAGAGAGCATTTTCAACCTTTTAATAAATGGTGCGTATGGGGATCCTATTTCGAATGTGAGTGTGCTCGACCTGTTTGCGGGAACAGGGGCGCTGGGGTTCGAGGCGTTGTCTCGGGGTGCTTCATTTGTGCAGTTCGTGGATGATGGGCGTAAGGCGAGCGCGCTGATTGTTCAGAATGCAAAAACGTTGAGGGTTCAGAGTGAGGTCGAACTTGTGCAGTTGGATGCGCTGAAGCTTGGATTTTGGAAAAAGGAACCGTTTGCCTTAGTATTTTTGGATCCACCTTATGGGAAGGAGATGGGTCAATTGGCGCTGTCAGCGGCCTTGGCTGGTGGCTGGCTGGCGGAGGATGCTTTAATTGTTTGGGAAGAGAACCAAAAGCAGTCGTGTCCGGTGGGTTTTACGATGTTGGATGCACGCAGATATGGGGAAACGTGGGTGCACATTCTTGAAGTGGTAGCAGCTTAATTTAGTTGGCATTTTTGATTATTTAATTTCAAAAGAAACGGATTAAGGCAGTTACCATGCATTTTGGTGTCTAGTTTTAGAATAGCTACGATAATTGTACTTTGGTGCTGGTCGTAAGGGTGCACTTGGATTCCATTGACATCTGTTTGTGGTCCTGTCGCAAGTCGGGACTGAAAGCAGAGTAGAAATTGAAGGGAAAACCTGTGCGTTTTGAAAACGAAAGGCTTTAATGCGGCTTTTTTAAAGCAGATATTCGCGATTTTGCGCAAAGATTCTTGGCACCCAAGCATAAAGACATTCAGATGGCTGGGGCTATAAAATAGTTTTTACACAACTTTTAATTTTTAGCAGACCTGAAAGTTTTGTGGATGAAGATTGGTAAAACAGATTATTATAATAATGCACTTCGTTCGATCTCCAGTGCACACGCAGGGGGAAGAAGATTTAATCTTTGTCTACGCAAAAGCGTAGTCTTACGATTTAGCAGCCTTTCATGCTCTTCAAATTTACGTGACACTGTCATTAGTCGTAGAAGGGATGCGCTGTAGCTGGCGCTAAGCCTTCAATAACTCCTGTGAAAGACGCTTGTTGTTTCTGTTTTGCTCTAGGAAAACGTGCTGTGAATTAGGCCTAGCCTGCAGACATTTGGGGAGAGCCGCCTACGAATATGATCGTATCTATTTTCTCTGGTGTCGCCGATGGATGTGGCGTAGCCGTTGAGTGACGTACTTAGGTCTTTGCTTTCAAGTTTAGTAGATAGACCATGTTTGATAAAATTAAGGTCAATAGGAGCGACGTCGTAATCACGCCGATTCAAAGCTATTTTCGAATTTTCCACAGCAAAAGCCAGGTAGTGACTGAATTGTTCAGAAGTGATGGTTTGCAGATGCTCGAACAGGTTTGGCTTGACGCCAAACGGATCATTCGATCAACGAGGTGGAGCGACTTGGAAATTTTTTTTGCTAGTTAGGTAGGCTAGTCGGCCGTCCAGCCTCCGTCTACGAGAATATGTGTGCCTGTGATAAGGGCTGAAGCGTCAGAAGCGAGAAAGAGGGTTGCACCCATTATGTCTTCAACTTCACCTATGCGCCCCAGTTTGATTTTGTCCTCAATCCATTCGACCAGTTCTGGTCGTTTGAATGTTTGTTCGGTAAGTGGTGTGCGCACAAAGGTTGGGCAGATTGTGTTGACGCGAATGCCATGTGGGCCCCATTCGATGGCTTGTGCTTTTGTGTAGCCCTCAACTGCGTGCTTGGCGCCGCAATAAACCGCACGTTCTTGACCACCGACATGACCCATTTGACTAGTGATTTGTACGATGGAACCTGGCTTTTTTGCTCTGATCAAACTTTTGGCGATTGATTGTGCCAAGAAATATGCACCTTTCGCGTTCAGGTCAGTCATGGCATCAAAATCAACTTCTGTGGTGTCCACGGCAGGGGCGTGACGCGCATAGCCTGCGGAGTTGACGCAAATGTCGTAAGGTTCAGCGTCTGCGATTTTGGTTTGCATAGAGGTGATATCAGCAACGTCCATGGTGAGGGTATCGACAGCCCAACCCTCAGCACGCATCTCTGAGGCTACGCCTTTCATGCGATCGACATTGCGGGCGGCGAGCGTTACGTGCGCACCGTGTTCGGCTAGCGAAACGGCACATCCAAGTCCAATACCAGATGAGCCACCTGTCACAAGTGCGCGTTTGCCGTCAAGGCGGAAGGAAGGTGTGCGGGGAAGGGTCATCATGTACATCCTATCGGTTTTAAGCTGCCAGCCATGTTGTCTATTACCCTCGCATGGTCAACGCATAGTGTGGCGTTTCGGAAATTCGAAGACTGGAGTTCACGGGTCATGATAGGTTTTCAGGAATCTGGTTGGCGATGACAGTTTGAAAAACACTGGACTTCAGTTGCGGATTGTCGCTAAAAATTTTGCAACGGTGTGCAAAATACAGAGGAACTCAGCTATGAAAGTTGATGCGCATCATCATTTATGGGATTTAAAAAAAGTTCACTACCCGTGGTTAATGGAAGATGCCGTTCGATTTTTTGGTGACCCAAAGCCAATTGCACGTAATTATCTTTTCGAAGAATTTTCTGCAGATGCAAGGTCGCAAGGATTTGAAGCATCAGTTCATATTCAGGTGGGTGCCGAAGATGGGTTCAAAGAAGCTGAGTGGGTCGATAAGGTTGTGCGCTATTCTAAGAATTGGCCGATGGTGCAGGTTGTATTTTGTGATCTGACAGCGCCAGATGTGATCGCTCAACTTGACCGGTTTGTGACAATAGACAGCGTGGTTGGCGTCCGCCAAATTGTTGGACGTGCACCTGGAGAGGACTCAAAAACTGGTTCGAATAGTCTTTTGAACAACCCCCAATTTACTCGGGGCTTGCATGCCGCTGCCGATCGGGGATTATCTTTTGATTTGCAGTTGGTACCCGAACTGATGCAGCATATGGCAGAGATTATTGGGCAGGTGCCAAATCTTAAAGTGGCGCTCTGTCATGCTGGATCGCCTCATGACCGCAGCATAGAGGGTCTTGGTAGATGGGCAGAACAGCTTCGTTATTTATCGGTACTACCAAATGTTTGGTGCAAACTATCAGGGCTTGGAATGTTTGATCATAAATGGACTGTAGCAAAAATCGAACCTATTGTTCATCAAGTTTTGGCCCAATTTGGTAAAGAACGGGTGATGTTTGGATCAAATTTTCCAGTAGACAGTTTGAGCAGTGACTATCACACTCTGGCTAGCGCTTACCGGGAGCTGGTTTCTACAGGCGAGCAAGATGCTGTATTTGGAGGAACAGCCAGCAAATTTTACTTCAAAGGGGGAGGTTAATAGTGGATTTCACAGGGCCAGACATTTGCGCAAGACCAGCACGTGAAGTGGTAGACATGCTACGCCGCAAAGTTGTGTCACCTAAGGAGTTATTGGATTTTTCTTATGCGCGAATGGATCAGGTTGGAAAAGCTGTAAATGCCACAGTCATCCAGTGCCGTGAGAGAGCCTATGCCCAATTGGATGCGGTAAAGGATTTAGACCCGAGTGAGCCAGGCTGGCTTGGTGGCTTGCCAATTGGCATAAAGGATTTGAATGACGTCAGTGGCGTAAAAACTACTATGGGATCTTGGGGCCTTCGCGATAATATTGCGAGTGTAAGCACTCCTCTGGTGGAAACCATCGAAGCGCGTGGTGGGATTATAACAGGCAAAACAAATACACCAGAATTCGGTGCTGGCGGTAACACATTTAACGATGTTTTTGGTTATACGCGCAATCCGTGGGATACATCAAAGAATGCGGGTGGGTCTTCAGGCGGTGCTGCGGCTTCATTAGCAGTCGGTGAAACATGGCTTAGTCATGGTTCAGATTTGGCGGGTAGCTGCCGTACCCCAGCGGCTTACTGTGGTGTGGTTGGCTTGCGGCCGTCACCGGGTCGTGCGGGTGGTGGACCAGGTCCCGCAGGATTTTTGAACGAAGGGATCAGTGGGCCAATGGCCCGTGATGTTGAAGATTGCGCGTTGTTCCTAGACAATATGACAGGGTTTGATCCGCGTATCCCGCTGAGTTTGGACGCACCTGCTGTATCGTTTCAAGATGCTTTAAAACAAGATAAAAAAAATATTCGGATCGCTTTTTCAGAAGATCAGGGTGGCTTTGCTCCTGTGGAGCGGGAAGTGCGTGAAATCCTGTCTGGTGCAATGAAAATCGCTGGGAAATCTGGGATAACGGTAGAGGAAGGCTGCCCCAATATGCCAGCACTGTATGACAGTTACATAGCGTTGCGTGGGATGCACTACGGGGCGGTAAATAATTTCGTGCCTGACTCCGTGAAAAAATACTTTAAGTCAACATTGCGAGATAATATCGATGTAGGGATCAAACAAACAAGCCATGACATTTATCTTGCACAACGGGGACGCACAGAAGTTTACAACCAAATGCTCGATTTTTTGACAGACTTCGATGTTTTTGCAATCCCCGTGGTCGGGCTAGAGCCTGGCCCAGTTGAACAAGAGTGGCCGCCTGCCGTTGATGGTGTGCAGATGCCTGACTATGTTGATTGGCTGCGATTTTCATTTCTTGCCACAACTGCAGCTTTGCCTGCCCTAGCCATGCCTGCCGGTTTTACAAAATCAGGGATGCCAATTGGGATTCAGCTGATTGGTCCTCCACGCGGTGATGCCTTGCTGCTGCAAGTGGGTCTTGCGCTGGAGCGTGCTTTAAACCTGCCAAAAAAACCAATTGACCCAAATATTACGCACTGTTGATTCCTCTTAATTTGGCCCAAGCTCTCTAAGAGGCCAAAGTTATTGGTCACCGAGCGCCAGCTGCAGCCAGAGCACTCTAGTTTAGTGTAAAAGCGTGCGGCAGCAATTCAGAGATGCTATAAATTATATGTTCGCCCATCTGATTGGAGCAAATGACAGGTATATCGGTTCCATATTCATACAGTACTTGGCGGCAAATACCGCAGGGAGTGATTTTTGCATCTGTGGCATTTGTAACAGCGACCGCTTTGATTCCACGTTTGCCTTGTGACAAGGCAGATGCAATGGCGCTGCGTTCTGCGCAGATAGTGGCCCCAAAACTAGCATTTTCGATGTTCGCGCCGCGAATAACGGATCCATCTTCCATCAAAAGGGCGGCACCAACCATAAAATTGGAATAGGTGGCATGAGCTTCTAACATTGCGGCTTGAGCTTCGGTTATGAGATTTTGGATCTGTGAGTTCGTGAGCGTCATTTGGCTGGCCTTTACTTTTGATGGAAGATTAAACTGAAGAACAGCATACGGCAACGGGTGTTGCTGTTTGAGAATTGTTGCAGATTAGAAACTGGGGACATCATGGATATGGATACCGCGCGTGCGCGGCTTGCGTTTTTGGAACGAGCTGAGGTGTTGAAAGACACCTTTCGATCAGGCTTTACAGCAAAAGGCTATGCTGAGGATACGGCAAGCCACACTTGGCGTTTGTGTTTGTGGGTTTTGGTATTTGAGGATCAGTTCCAAGGTATGGATATTGCCAAAATGCTGCGCATGGCCGTTCTACATGATTTGGGAGAGGCTGTATCAGGTGACATTCCAGCAACAGAGCAATTGGTTGATAAAAGCCGTGCTGAGCGAATGAGTTTTTTGGATCTTCTAAAAGGGTTGGGCGATTTGGAAGTGGAGTTCACCGCGTTGTGGGATGAGTATAACAATGCAAATTCAATTGAAGCAAAGGTGATCAAAGGGCTTGATAAATTGGAGACAATTTTACAGCACACACAAGGAAAAAACCCGGCTGATTTCGACTATAGGTTCAACCTAGATTATGGGCAAAAATGGATGGGCGTGCACCCGTTGATGGGAGTGCTTCGTGGGTTGGTGGATGAGAAAACTAAGATATGCTTGGATGATTAATATACGTCTCGTTCAGTTGCTTCCATGTTGGGTTTTGACCATAATGACAAATTGCTTTGATTTACTTATGATAGGGCTGTCCAATGGCTGCGGGTGGTTTTGGTTTTCCGATGAACCCAGCAAGCAGCAATACTGTCAGAATGTATGGGATCGCTTGCATCAACTGGCTTGGAATTTCACCGATTAACCAGAATTCGATTCCCTCAATGCGGGCAGTTGATGCCTCGAGGAAGCCAAACATCAAACATGCTAAGAACGCGGTTAATGGACGCCAGTTGCCAAATATGACGGCGGCTAACGCGATGTAGCCTTTGCCTGCTGACATCTCTTTTACAAAGTTGCCACCTTGTGCGATCGAAAGATACGCCCCTGCGATGCCGCAGAGCGCACCTCCAATTACTAACGCACGGTAGCGTAGCCATGTGACTGAGATTCCAGCAGAATCTACAGCCTTGGGGACCTCTCCGACAGCGCGTAGGCGCAGACCAAAGCGAGTTTTATAGAGTATGAAAGCTGTGACTGGAATTGTGAGCAGGGCAATATAGACTAACAAATTATGGCCTGAAATCAGTTGCCGATAGATGGTGCCAATGATTGGTACGCTGTCTATCAGCTCTACACCCCACCAATTAATAGGTGTGAAACGGTCTTCTTTTGGGAGACTGGGTGTTTGACCGCCTCGTTTAAAAAGAGCGATGCCGAGCACGATTGTTAAACCGCTAGCGAGGATGTTGATTGCAACTCCGGATACTACTTGATCACCTTTGTTTGTAATACATGCAAAGCCGTGAATCAGTGACATGGTAATGCCTGCAAGCATAGCGCACCCGAGGCCAAGCCATGCACTCCCGGTCAAGGCCGCAATAGTCGCGGCAACAAAAGCACCTGACAAAAGTTTTCCTTCAAGAGAAATATCCACAATGCCAGAACGTTCTGAAAAAATTCCTGCCATCGCACAAAGCATCAAGGGTGTGGCAATACGCAGAGTGGCATCAAAGGTAAGCAGAATTTGATAGAGGAAATCAGCCATTTGGGCTCTCCTGCTTTGCAGTCAGTTTTGCAATAAGTCGTGCCAATGGTGGGTTGAACATATAAGCTAGTGCACCGGAGAAGAGGATGATCATGCCTTGGATCAATAGAACCATCTCGCGAGTGATGACGGTGAATTCAAAGTCAAGCTCAGTACCGCCCTGAACGAGTGCGCCGAATAGGAGTGCTGCAAGGAAAATTCCAACAGGATGATTGCGGCCCATCAGCGCTACGGCGATTCCTGTGAAACCATAGCCTGCCGTAAAGCCGAGGATGAGTTTGTGTGATACACCTTGAATTTGATTTATCGCCATAAGACCAGCAAATGCGCCAGAGATGGCCATGGTCACTATGATAATGCGTGCGACATTGATACCAGAATAATGCGCGGCTTCTTGGTTTTGACCAACGGTGCGGATTTCAAAACCTAAACGCGTGCGCCACACTAATACCCAGAAAAAAAGGCATGCAAGCATTGCAATTAGAAAGCTCATGTTGAGTGGCGTAGGTGTAGTCTTGATGCCTATCCATCCAAGCATTTCGTGGATTTTTGGCAACCAAGTTTGTTCGGGCAACAGGCTTGATTGTGGGGAAAATTGCCCGGGTTCCAACATTATGCCAGCAAGAAGCCAAACCAATAATGCCGCTGCGATGAAATTGAACATGATGGTGGTAATGACGATATGAGAACCACGTTTTGCTTGAAGGTATCCTGGAACAATACCCCATGCCGCACCAAACAGTGCCGCACCCGCAATAGCGAGAGGGAATGCTATGATGCCGGGTGCAGAGGCAAGCGCGAAGGCTACCAGTGTTGCTCCAAGCCCACCAAGGGAGGCTTGGCCTTCGGCACCGATGTTGAATAACATTGTGTGAAAGGCTATTGCGACTGCAAGACCAGTAAAGATAAAACTGGTGGTGTAAAACAATGTGTAACCAAGCGCACCTTTGTAAACAAACGCACCATTGATCATGACCTTTAACGCGGAAATGGGGTTTTCACCTATCGCAAAAATCACCAGCCCACACATGAACAGGGCAGCCAATAGATTGATCAGTGGTAGCAATAGGATATCTGCCCAGTGAGGCAGTGGAGGGATTGGTTTGCTCATGCTGCTACCTTTTGCTTTTGGCCAGCCATCATAAGGCCAAGAGTGGAGCGGTCGGCTTTGTTTGCATCAATAATACCAACATTTTTGCCATCACACAGGACCATGATGCGATCCGATAGGGACATGACCTCGTCGAGTTCCACAGAGACAAGCAGGATGGCGCAACCTGCGTCTCGCAGTTTAAGAAGTTGTTTATGAATGAATTCGATTGCACCCACATCTACGCCACGTGTGGGCTGGCCTACTAGTAGCACACCAGGGTTAGCGGAAAATTCGCGGGCGATGACAATTTTTTGTTGGTTGCCACCAGAAAAATTTTTCGCACTGATGCGTGGATTTGAAGGGCGTACGTCATAGTGAGCCATTTTATCTTCGCAGTTTTTCTGAATGTCTCTGTGGTTAAATAGTTTGCCCGATCCTGCTAATTTTGTTTTGTGAAAGCCGAGGATCATGTTTTCCCGGGCCTCAAAATTCAGTATTAGTCCATGAGTGTGGCGGTCTTCTGGAATGTGTCCGACACCAAGATCGCGAATTTTGCGTGGGTTGGTCGCGTCTTGACTGGTGACTTTGGTTCCAAGCACGTTGATAGACCCCGTACTGAGCGGTAGCATTCCTGCAAGTGTTTCCATGAGCTGGGTTTGGCCATTGCCAGATACGCCTGCGACTCCAAGAATCTCGCCAGATTTGACTTCGAAGTTGATATCTTCAAGTTCAATCACGCCTTGTTTGTTGGTATATCCCAGATTGTGTGTGGAAAATCGGACTTCAGCGGGTGTGGCGGGTGAG
>MDTG01198820.1_pt1 | contig 16526 bp, 19 predicted proteins | sample 811421 | NCBI WGS metagenome assembly MDTG01 (sample SAMN05326645, study PRJNA326480) | marine metagenome | isolation source: seawater | place: Pacific Ocean: South East | collected 2011
ACCACTACGTTGATAGGCTGGGTGTGGAAGCGCGGCAACGCGTGTAGCTGACCAGTACTAATAGCTCAATTGGCTTGATTTATGCACTGAAAAAAATTTCAATAATATTATACCTAAACACAAGATATAGATCTAAATCTTAGTTCAACCACTAATTGAAAGAATTTTATCTTTACTGTTCATTAATTGAACGTATACTGTTCAAAATTTGAACAATATGAATAATAATCAAGATCACTTTGATATTTTAAGAAAAATACAAAAAAAACCAAATTCTACTCAGAGAGAATTGGCAGTAGAGCTAGGTTTTAGTTTAGGGAAACTAAATTACTGTTTAAAAGCTCTTCAACAAAAAGGATTAGTAAAAATTGAAAATTTTAAAAAAAATCCAAATAAAATTAATTATTTTTACGTTCTAACCCCAGCTGGAATATCAGAAAAAACAAAACTTACTCTAAATTTTATGAAAAGAAAAATGAAAGAGTATGATGAATTAAAAAAAGAACTTGATAAATAATAATGTGGACAATAATTAAATTCGAGAAAAAAAAACTAAGTTTTTTGAAGTCAGATCTAGAAAAAAAATTAGGGACCAATTGTAAATTTTATATACCAAAATTACTTTTTAAAAAATACTCTAAAAAAAAATGGAAAAATAAAGAATTTAATTTACTCGGAGATTATCTTTTTTGTTTTAATGAAAAATTTAATGATTCAAAAATAATCAAAACAATTAATTATGTAAGAGGCCTTAAATATGTTCTTCAAGGATTTAATCAATCACAAAATGAAATTTTGGAATTTATTAAAAAATGCCAAGTTTCCGAGGGATCAGATGGTTATATTTCCGAACAATTTTATGATTTACAAATAAACTCAAATTACAAATTTTTTTCTGGTCCCTTCACAAATTCAATTTTTAAAATATTACAACTACAAAAAAATAAAATTAGAATATTAATGGGTGGTTTTAAAACAACAATTAATAAAAAGAAATTTTTGTTTCAGCCCGTTTAAAATTAAAATGACAAAACTTGTAAATATCGTCTGTTTGCAAAGTGCGGAGCTATGTCAAAAATACATTCGTAAAAGATGAATAAAAATTTAATTAGAATTATTCCATTTTTAGATATTAAAAATGGTCTACTCATTAAAGGAATTAATTTAGAAGGACTTCGTATAATAGGAAAAGCAAAGAATTTTTCTAATTATTATTACAAAAATGGTGCGGATGAGATTTGTTACATTGATAATGTTGCAACTTTATATGGCACAAATAACCTTTCTAAATTTATTACCAACGCTGCCAAAGATGTATTTATTCCTTTGTCTGTTGGTGGAGGAATAAGGAATGTTAAGGATATTAGATCGATGTTATTAGCTGGAGCTGATAAAATCTGTATTAATTCAGCTGTTATCAACGATATAAATTTTTTAAAAGAGGCATCTAGAATATTTGGTTCAGCAAATATTACCGTAATTATTCAATCAGTTAAAATAGATGATAAGTATTTTATAAGCAGTTCTAATGGACGAGATATCCATAGAGAAAATACTTTTGATTGGGCGAAAAAAGTTCAAGATTTTGGAGCAGGAGAAATTGTAATTACATCTGTTAATAGAGAAGGGTTAAAAAAAGGATTTGATCTTAAATTGATAAAAAAAATATCTGAAATTGTTTCTATACCAACGATAGCGCACGGAGGCGCAGGAAGCTTAGAAGACATTTACAAGGTAATTAAGTTCAGCAAAATTAGTGGAGTTGGTATAGCATCTATGTTGCATTACGAAGCACTAAATTTCTTTCCTAAATTTATTCCTAATACCGGGAATATTGAGTTTTTAAATAATACAAAAAAAAGAAAAGGTGAACACATGATTTTAAAAATAAAAAAATATCTTAAACAAAAAAAAATAAATATTAGAGATGAAAAAAAATAAATTATCTATAGGAATTATAAACTTGGCAGTAAGTAATATACTTAGTGTTTACGAAGGCTGCAAAAATGCTGGTTATAAAGTTGAAGTAATTGATAAAAAAAAAAATAAATTTTTTTACGATATTCTCATTATACCTGGAGTAGGATCTTTTGGTGCTGGGATGGATTTTTTTTATAAAAATAATTTTGATAAAAAAATAAAAGACTATTTATTAAAACCTAATTCTTTTGTTTATGGAATTTGTTTAGGTATGCAATTATTATTTGAAAAAAGCCATGAATTTAAAAAAAACAAAGGTTTAAGTTTAATTAATGGTGAGGTACAAAAATTTATAAGTACTAAAGCTCTTAAAACACACTTAGGATGGAACAATATAGCTTTAGAAAAAAATAATTTTAAAAAATATTTTCAAAAATTTGAAAATAAAAATTTTTATTTTGTTCATTCTTATTTTGCAAGTCCTTCAAATAAAAAGGAAGTATTTGCTACTACCCAACATGGTAATCAAAAATTTTGTTCAATCATAAAAAAAAACAATATTTTTGGCACACAATTCCATCCTGAAAAAAGTGGATTAATAGGAATTGAATTTTTAAAAAATTTAAAATATTTGAAAAATTAAATCTATGTATCATAAAGTTTTTTATGGGTTACCTAAAAAAGTAATTTTTTGTAAAAAAACCCTTATGTCAAATCAAAAGCCAAATTCAACAATAGAATTTACACATGATAAAAGATCAAAAAAAGATACACTTTTATTTGATAAAAAGGGTGTCAGCGAATCCTGGTACTATTCAAGGTTAAAAAAAAAAATAAATTATAAAAATAGAGAAAAAAAACTTTTAAAACTTTTAGAAAAGCACAGAGGAAAGTACGGTAAGTACGATTGTATTGTTCCTGGTAGCGGAGGCAAAGATAGTGGATATGCTGCACATATTCTCAAATTTAAATATGGTATGAATCCACTTTTAGTCACTTGGCCTCCTATTTTATATACTACCTATGGCTATAAAAATTTCAAAAACTGGATCTCCAGCGGAAAATTCAAAAATATTTCTGCTAAAAGAGATGAAAATACAATGAAAATTCTTACCAGACTGTCTATATTAAATTTATTACATCCTTTTCAAACATTTATTTTGGGGCAAAAAATATTTGCAGTCAAAATGTCAATTAAATACAAAATTCCATTAGTTTTTTATGGCGAACATGAAGCAGAGCATGGAAGCTTGCCGCTTGCTGATAATTACGATTCATTAAGAAAAAAATCGTTCTTTACATTTAAAAACTTAGATAAAATACGTTTAGGAGGAGTTTCAATTAAAAAATTAGAAACAGATTATTCGCTTAAAAAAAAAAATTTAGATATTTTTTTACCTCCTCCTGAAAGCTCGTTAGAAAATTTTCCTCTAGAGGTACATTATCTAGGGTATTATTTAAGATGGACTCCGCAAGAAACTTTTTATTATGCAGTAGACAACTGCGGTTTCTTACCTAGACCATTTAGAACACAAGGCACTTATAGTAAATACAATAGTATAGATGATAAAATTGACGATCTTCATTATTATACCACTTATATTAAATTTGGAGTTGGCAGGGCCACCTACGATGTTTCACAAGAGTTAAGAAATGATCATCTAACGATTAACGAAGGAAAAAAACTCATAAAAAAATATGATGGTGAATTTCCTGATAGATACTTTAGTGAAATAATGAAATACCTTGATATCAATAAGACCTTTTTTCATAAGTTATGTAATAAATTTAGATCTCCACACCTTTGGAAAAGAAAAAAGGATGGTTGGCATTTAAGACACACTGCTAATAAAGACGGAACAGATGATTAATTTTAATTATCTTGATTAAAAAAAAATTAATGAAATATAAATTCAAAACAAATTTAAATTTTAAAAATAAAGTTATTTTGACTGACGGAATGATAGGTGGAGGGAAGACCTTAATTGCAAATTTAATATCAGGTTTAAGAAATGTTGATCCGTGGATTTATGACTCTAATATTGAAAGAATTTGCTCATTAAACAGCATAAAAAAAATTGATTTAGAAACCTCTGCAGATCTTTTAAAAAAAAATTTAAATGAAAAATATTTTGATAATTTTATTTTACGACATGTTAATTATAGAAAACAAGACTTATCCTCGGTACTTAACAATATTAGACTTAAGGATATTGAAAAAAGAAAAAATCTAAGTGATGAAGTTGCTAAAAGAAAAATTAAAAAAACTAAGATGTGCTTACAATATATGACGCACAAAAACAGTCCTTATGCTGAACCAATTTTTAAAGCTTGCGGAAAGCAATTACTTTATGTTTTGATTTTAAGAAACCCTTATAACATTTATACAATAAATTGGTTAGCTAGATGGATGAAACTATTTGAAAAATTTGATGCAAGAGACGGTAGAATAAATTTTTATTCGAGCAAACACAAAATAAACTTCCCTTTTGAAATTAAAAAAAAAGAAGTTGACCATTTTTATAAATTAAACAATTATGAAAAATCTATTTTTTTAATGGAATATTATTACTATGTTTCTGTAAAAAAAATTATTACATTTTCGAAAAAATATGGATCAAATTATATTATTGTTCCATTTGAAAATCTTACACAAAACCCAGAAAAATATTTAAAAAAAATATCTAAAATTTTAAAAATAAAAATAGATAAACTAGCAAAAAAAAACATGAAAGTTAATAATGTTCCAAGAATTAATCCAGAGCAAAAAATTATTTCGTTAGTGTACAATTTTTCAAAGAATTTTCCAAAAGAGTCTAAAAATTTAGGTCAAAAAAATTTGACAGTCAAAAATCTAAAGAAAATAAAATATAAATTTCTTAAAAACAAAATAAATGACATTTTTTTTAAAAAAATTTTAAAACTTGAAAAATTTTATTTAGGAAAAATTTTATCTAAGTTTTAGTTAAATGAGGAATCAATTATAATGAATATCGCCTTAATATTAGCTAAAAAAGGAAGCAAAGGTTTACCAGGAAAAAATTTGATAATTTGGAAAGGTAAAAGTTTGCTAGAGCATACAATTATCCATTTAAAAAAAACAAAATTATTTGACAAAATTTACGTTTCAACAAATTGTAATAAAATTAAAAATGTTGCATTAGCTATAAATTGCAAAGTAATTTTGAGAAGTAATGAATTAGCAAAAAACTCAAATTATGTTAAATCAGTAAATCATGCCTGTAACCATATTAAACATTTCAAAACGATCACAATTCCGATGGTTGTTCAACCTTTAAGAAAATTCAACATTTTTAAGTTGATGTTAAATAAGTTGAAAAATAAAAAGTTAGATAGTGTTGTAACAGTTGAGAAATTTGAATCTTCCACCGCATGGATTTTTCAATCTTACAAGGGAAAATTAAAAAAATTTAAATTTATTAATTATAAAAATGAAATTGGTAGAAGAGAAGACTTAGTGATAATAAATAATGCAGTAGTTTCTTTTAAATTTTCAAGTTGGAAAAAATCAAATGGTATAACTCCTTGGCCTTATTTGGGAAAAAATATATCTTTAATAAGACAAAAAATTCTTAACAAAAATTTGAAAATAGATATCAATGATATTGAGGATAAAAATTGGTTATCATATTTAACAAAAAAATTTAAATGGAAAAAACTTTATTAAAAAAATTTTTTAAACTAAAAAAATATTTAAGCTCAAGCATATTATCCGATGAGCTTGATAAATTAAAACTCAAAAATCAGGTTTTGACCAATTGGAAATGTAATAACAACAGATCAATTATTGGCTTTGTTAGAACAATGACTTTAGAAAATACTAAGAGTGGTAACGAAAACATTAAAAAGGGTCTAGGTTTTTTAGAAGACATAAAAAAAGATGAAGTTTTATTTGTAAAAGGTAGTAGTGACTTCGCCTATTTTGGTGAACTTATGACTAGACTTTCAATTAAAAGAAATCTTAAAGGCGTTATAATTGACGGAAAGACAAGAGACAGTGATTTTACGAAACAAATTAAAAATTTCACGATTTTTTCGAAAGGTTATTCGCCTATTGATATAAAACTTAGAGGGAGAGTAAAGTCAACTGATAAGAATTTTAAAATAAATAAAACAATGATAAAAAGTTACGATATAGTTTTTGCTGATATAGAAGGAGTTGTAATAATACCCTCTAAGATAGTTAAAAAACTTTACTTAAAAGCGATAAAAGCAATAAGCAATGAAAAAAAAATTAAAGTTATGATAAATAAAAATTCAAGCGTTAAAAAAATATTAAAGAATTTTAAAGAATTTTAATGAACAATTTTATTCACTTACCTTATATTTCTTTTTCGCTTCTTGCAGTTAAAAAGGGTGACAGGTTAAAATTTATTAGAGAAAACAATTATAATAAATTTGTGGATTATCTTCATATTGATATAAGCGATGATAAAAGTTCTATAACTTTAGATGAAGTCAAAAAATTTAAAAAAATATCTAGAGTTCCTTTAGATGTTCATATAGCAAAGAAAGATCCAAATCGTATTCTTAAAAAAATAAGATTAGACAAAGAAGACAACTGTTGCATCCATGTTGAAAATAACTTTAGTCTAAAAAAAATTGGAAAATTAAGTAAAAAATTTAATTTAGGATTAGCAATTAATCTTGAGACACCAACTACGAAATTAAAAAAATATTTAAATAAAATTAAGTACGTTCTATTTATGGCAGCAGCTCCAGGAATTTCGGGTTTAGGTTTTAATGAAAAAGTTATAGATAAAATTAAATTTTTTAAGAAAATAAAAAAAAATTTACAAATTCATGCTGATGGTGGAGTAAATAACATTAACTCAGCACTTTTGAGAGAAGAAAAAGTAAACTTGATTGTGTCAGGCTCTTATTTAATGAAGAATAATTCAATAAAAAAACAATTAAACCTTTTGATGGGAGAAAATTATTCAAAAAAGATTATTCATTTCTCTTCAAAAAAAATACCAAAAATTGATGTTAGAAAAAAAATTATTGACTCAATAAAAAAGATTGACGAATTTAAACTTGGAATTGTCCTAGTTTATAATAAAAAAAAATTAATTGGATTAATTTCCGATGGAGATATTAGAAGACATATAATTAAAGGCGGAAAAATTAACGAAGAATTAAAAAAAATATTAAACAAAAAAATGATTTATTTAAGAAATTATTCGATGATAAATTGTATTAGAAAAATAAAAAAAATTAAAAGTGTTTCTGCAATACCAATTATTGATAAGAACAAAACTTGTATTGGTATTTATAATGGCTTCACTCAATAATTTTTAAAAAATTCGCACTTCTATTTTTAATCTAAATTAGACTATTAAAAATGTATAAAAAAAATAAAAATCTCTTGGTCATTGGAGGGGCAGGTTATGTTGGGACTGAAATAATAAAGTATTTTTTAAATAAAAAAATTAAAGTAACATGTCTAGATAATTTAATTTACCATCAAAAATTTAATCTCAAACACAAATTACTAAGTTTTATAAAACTAGATATTACAAAAAAAAAAGATATAAAAAAAATAAATAAATTTTACGATACAGTTTTAATCTTAGCAGGTCTAGTCGGAGATCCAATTACTAAAAAATATAAGTCTTTATCAATAAAAGTTAATGAAAACGCAATCATCAATATAATAAGATATTTCAACGAAAAAAAAAGAAGTAACAAATTATTTTTTATTTCAACTTGTTCAAACTATGGCTTGGTTACAAATAATATAAAGATTAAAGAAACTGCACCACTTAAACCACTGTCCTTGTATGCGAAATCAAAAGTAAAAATTGAAAAAATACTTTTAAAAAAAAAGAAAAATTTATTTAAACCAACTATTTTTAGATTCGCAACTGCATTCGGATTATCAGATAGAATGCGATATGATTTAACTATTAATCAATTTGTATTGGAAATGTACGTAAAACGCAAAATAGAAATCTATGATCATGAAACCTGGAGACCTTATTGTCACTTAAAAGATTTTGCTAGATTAATATATAAATCTTTTAATATTGACTCTAATCTTATAAATAGACAGGTTTTTAATGCTGGAAGTAATAATAATAATTTCAATAAAATCCAAATAGCCCAGGCAATTAAGAAATATATTAATGGCAAAATAAAAATAGTAAGAGAGTCAAAAGACAAGAGAAATTATAAAGTAAATTTCAATAAATTGGAGAAAAAACTTAATTTTAAGTGTAAGTATGGTTTAGACTATGGAGTCAGAACTATCTTACAAAGTTTAAAAAAACAAAAAAGAAATAATTTAAGAAAAAATTTTTTACTAGGTAATTTTAAGGTGAAAAGATGAAAAATTATATACCTTTATACCCCCCAAATATTCCAAAAAAATCTATTTATTATTTGAAGAAATGTGTAAATGAAAACTATGTATCAACAGGAGGCGGGTTAATAAAATTATTTGAAAAAAAAATTGCAAAATATACTAATTCTAAATACGCTGTAGCTCTCAATAGTGGCACATCAGCTTTACATTTAGCCCTTAAAGTTATTGGAGTAAAAAAAAACGATGAAGTAATTGTCCCAACTTTAACTTTTGTAGCAACAATTAATGCTGTTTTATACAATGATTGTTCTCCTATTTTCATGGACTGCGATGATTATTATAATATTGATTGTGAAAAGGTTTTAAGCTTTTTAGAACATGAGACCATTTTTAAAAAGAATTTTACATTTAATAAAAAAACAAAAAAAAGAATTTATGCAATTATTATAACTCATGTTTGGGGAAACGCTGCAAATTTACTAAAATTGGTAAAAACTTGTAAAAATAAAAATATTAAATTAATTGAAGACGCAAGTGAAAGCTTAGGAACATATTATAGAAATAATAAAAAAAGCCACACCGGAACTATAGGTGATGTGGGTGTCTTGTCGTTTAATGCGAATAAAATAATTACGACTGGTTGTGGCGGAATGTTACTTACTAATAAAAAGAAATATTGTGAATTGACAAAATATTTTTCTACTCAATCTAAAGATGATAATGTTAATTTTATTCACAATAATGTGGGTTACAATTATGGAATGACGAATATTTCCGCAGCACTAGGTATTGAGCAAATAAACAATATTAATAAAATTCTTTTAAGGAAAGAAAAAATAAAGAATTTATATAAAAAAAATCTAAAAAAAAACTTGATCAGTCTTTTTGATGGACCCGAATATTCTAAAAATAACAATTGGATGAATATAGTGCAAATTAATAAACAAAAAAAAATGTCCACAAAAAAGATAATCGATTTGTTTGAAAAAAAAGGTATTCAATTAAGACCAGTTTGGTTTTTGAATCATAAACAAAGACCTTTTAGGCAATTTGAAACTTATAAAATTAAAAATGCAAAAAAATTATTAAAAAATAGTTTGTGCATTCCATCTTCAAGCAATTTATCTCTAAAAGATATTAAAAGAATTACAAATATTTTCAATAAAATATAATGAAAAAAAAAATACTTCTAATTGGTTGTGGCGGTCACACTAAAGTTTGCGTGGATGTGATATTAAGTACGGGCAAATTTAATATTGCTGGAGTAGTGTGTAATAATAAAAAAGGTGTATTCGATATTCCAAGACTCGGCACTGATCAAGATTTAGTAAATCTTAAAAAAAAGTATGATTATGCATTTATAACTATTGGTCAAATTAAAAATTATAAAATAAGAAAAAATATTTATAAAAAACTATTTAATTTAAATTTCAATATACCTTCGATTATTTCTAAACATTCTATTATCTCAAAAAGTGCAAAAATTAAAAGCGGAACTATTGTCATGGATAAAGCTATTGTTCACCAAGATGTTACCATAGGAAAAAATTGTATTATCAATACTGGATCAATTATTGAGCACGACGTTAAAATTGGAGATAATTCACACATATCAACTGGTGCAATTGTCAATGGTGGAGTAAAAATTGGCAATAATGTATTTATTGGTTCAGGATCAATTATTGTAAATGATATAAAAATTAAATCTAATAGTTTTATAAAAGCTGGATCTTTAATAAAAAAAAACCTTTGAAAAATTTAAAAATAATAGCAGAAATCGGCGTGAACCATAACGGCAGGGTTTCACTTGCAAAAAAATTAATTAGGCACGCAAAAAAAGCTGGTGCAGATTTTGTAAAATTCCAATGTTATAGCACTAATAATCTTGTTACTTCGAGAGCCGAAAAAGCAAGGTATCAAAAAAAATTTAATAAGTCAGAAACTCAAAAAGAAATGTTAGAAAAATATGAGTTATCTGAAAAAGATTTTATGATATTGCAACACTATTGTAAAAAAATTGGTGTAAAATTTCTTGTCTCAGTATTTGATGTACAGTCATATCAATTAATAAAAAAAATGGGTTTAGATATAATAAAAATACCCTCTGGCGAGCTTAATAATTTTGAGCTTATTGAACAAATTGCAAAAGGAAAAAAAGAGGTAATTTTATCTACAGGAATGGCTTCTTTTGCAGAAATTGGCAATACAATAAAATATTTAAAAAAAGGAATTAAAAAAAAATTAACGGTTTTGCATTGTATTTCTTCTTATCCAACTAAACCAAATCAGGTTCAAATAAAAAATATGCTTGAAATTAAAAAAAGATTTAACGTAAAAGTTGGATTTTCAGATCATACGGATAGTTATGAAGCGGCAATTTCTGCTACTGTTTTAGGCGCTACTGTAATTGAAAAACATCTAACTTTAAACAAAAAAATGATAGGGCCCGATCATTCTTCAAGTCTCAATCCTACAGAATTTTTCAATTTCGTGCAATCAATTAGAGATGCTGAAAAAATAATGGTTTCAAAAAAATATAAGGTAACATCCGATGAGTCAAAAAATTCTAAACTTGTAAGAAAATCAATTGTTGCAAAAACTAAGATTAGAAAAGGTGAGAAATTTTCGAGAAAAAATATAACAACCAAAAGACCAGATAAGGGTATCTCAGCAAACAAATGGTTTGATGTACTTAATAAGGTAGCTAAAAAAGATTTTAACATAAACGAATTAATAAAATTATGAAGAAATTTTCAGTTTTTTCAGGTTCTAGATCAGAGTATGGATTACTTAAAAGTCTACTAAAAAAATTAGATAACTCAAAAAATTTTGATTTGAACTTAATTGTATCTGGATCGCATCTACTAAAAGGATATGGAAATACTATTAATGAAATAAAGAGTGACAAAATAAAAATTTCAAAAAAAATTCAATTTAAAGATATAAGTATGAATAAGAAAAATTTATCTAAAAACGCACATAATTTGATTTCGGACTTGAGCAAGTACTTAGCAATTAAAAAACCTGAAGCACTTATTCTTTTAGGAGATAGATATGAGACATTTATTGCTGCAGTAGCAGGAGTAATATCTAAAATAAAAATCATTCATATACATGGAGGTGAGCTTACATTTGGTTCTAGGGATGATTTATACAGGCATGCAATAACAAAAATGTCAAATTACCATTTTGTTTCAACAGAGTCTTACAAAAAAAGATTAAGACAAATCGGTGAAAACAAAAATGATATTTTTAAAGTTGGAGCATTATGCAATGACAATATTAAGAAAATTAAATTTGTAAATAAAAATTTATTAGCAAAAAATTTAAAAACTAATTTTTATAACAAAAATATTCTTGTTTCTATTCATCCGAACACACAATCAAAAAAAAAAAATATTATAGAAATAAACAAAATATTTAAATCATTCTCAAAATTTAGAAACTGTAAATTTTTCTTTTCTGCTCCAAATTCTGATGAAAATTCAGAAGATATAATTTCAAAAATTAAGGTTTTTTGTAAAAAGAATAAAAACGCTTTTTATAAAGCATCTTTTGGACACGAATTATTTTTAAGTCTTGTTAAAAAATGTGATTTAGTAATAGGAAATTCATCAAGTGGTATAATCGAGGCACCATTATTAGGCACACCATCTATAAACTTAGGAGATAGACAAAAAGGAAGAGTCAGAGCCGAAAATACTTATGATTGTAAAATAAATCATAATAAAATAATTATTTTGATAAAAAAAGTATTAAAAAAAAAGAAAAAAAAATTAAATTTACAAAAAAACCCTTATTATGGAAAAAACGTTTCAAATAAAATTTATAGGATCTTAAATCAAATAAATTTTAATACTCAGAATCATAAATACTTTAGAGATATAAAATTCTAATGAAAATATTAAAAAAAATTTTAATAAAAGAAAACTCTTCTTTACTTGATGCAATATTAAAGCTCAATAATACTGGAACAAGGTGTTTATTTGTTGTTGGAAAAAATAATCTTTTTAAAGGCACACTTACAGACGGGGATATTAGAAGGAGTATTATAAAAAACAAAAGTTTCGTATCAAGCATCAAAGGTATTTATAATAAAAAAAGTTTTTACGTTTTAGATAAAGACAAAAAAAACAAAACTAAGATAAAAAACTTTTTAAATAGGGATAGGAATCTGTTAATTCCTATACTTAATAAAAAGAAAATCCCCGTAGGATATGTACCTGACAATTTTGATTCTCAAAAAGAAAAATTAGAGAATCTAATTTTAATAATGGCTGGAGGAAAGGGCACTAGATTAAAACCCTATACAGATATTTTGCCAAAACCATTAATCCCGTACAAAAATAAGTCTATGATTATAAATATTTTAGATAAATTTAAAAATAATGATTTTAACAATTTTTTGATATCAATAAATAAAAAGGATAAAATTTTACAAAGCTTTTTAAGTCAGTTTGATAATAAATATAACTTTAATTATTTGAAGGAAAACAACCAGCTTGGAACTGCAGGATGTTTAAAAAAAATAAAAAAACAAAATTTACCTTTCTTCATGGTAAATTGTGACACCTTAGTTAATGTAAACCCTAAAAGAATATTAAACTCTCATAATGAGTCCAAATCTATTTTAACAGTGGTAGTATGCTTAAAATCGTTTCAAATACCCTATGGAGAATTTGAAGTAAATAAAAAAGGGTTTTTAAAAAAAATCGAGGAAAAACCACATAAAAAATTATTAGCAAATGTGGGTATGTACGTTTTAAATCCTGAAATAAATAAATATATAAGATCTTCTAAAACACTTGGCATGGATGAATTAATTAAGACATTACTAAAGCGAAGAAAAAAAATATGTATTTTTCCAATAAAAGAAGATGAATGGATTGATACTGGAAATTGGAATAATTATTTTGAAGCAGTTAAAAAAAAGTAACATATTAATTGTGGGTTATGGTTCAATAGGTAAAAAATATTGTAAATCCGCATCTAATTTTTTTGAAAAAAAAAAAATACACATTTTCTCAAAACATTTAAAAAAAAATAGTTTAAAAAAAATTAAAAAGATTCAAAATCTAGATTATATAATTTTAAGCAATAGAGCTTCAGATAGAATAAAATCTTTTAGGTCATTAGTTAAAAAAAAAACAACGTATATTTTTGAAAAACCTATATCATCTGAAGTTCTATCTAAATTTCAAAAAAAAAATTTTTTAAATATTGTTAAAAGAAATAAAATTAAAATTAAAACTGGTTATTGTTTAAGGCTAAATCCTGCAGTAATAAAATTAAAAAAAATCCTAAAAAATAGATTTAATAAGATTATCAGTATAAAGATGAATACCAGAACCTACCTTCCATCATGGAGAGAAACTGATTATACAAAATCAGTTTCAGCGAAAAAAAAATATGGAGGAGGAGTAATTAACGAACTAAGCCATGAGCTTGATTTAATGCTGTATTTATTTGGAAAACCTAAGGCTCTTTTTGCAAAATATTTTAACTCAAAAAGTTTAAAAATAGATGTAGAGGACGTAGTTGATATAATTTTTACAATTAATAAGAAAGTTAATTTAAATATGCACCTAGACTTTTGCTCACCTTTTGAAAAAAGAGAAATTGAAATTCTATTCAAAGATAATACAAAAGTTTTATTGGATTTAAAAAACAACTTAATTCAAATTAAGCATTTAAAAAAAACAAATTTAAAAAAATTTTTTTTAGAAAAAAACTTCTACGTAAAAAATCAAATTAAAAAAATGATAGAAATTTCCAAATTAAAAAAAAATAATGAGTGGGTATCAGAATTTTCAGACTCTCTTTATGTTCTATACATTATAAAAAAGATTAAGGAGTCAAATTCAAAAGATAAATTAGTTAAATTGAGTAAATATGCATAAAATTTTTTGTTTCATTTTTGCAAGGGGAGGATCTAAACGAATTCCGAACAAAAATTTACTAAAGATTAAAAATAAATCTTTGTTAGAAATTACCTTAGATTTTGCTAAAAAAGTTAAGAAAATAGATAAAATATTTGTATCAAGTGACTCTTTAAAAATCCTAAATATCGCAAAAAAAAAGGATGTCCAAATTATTAAAAGGCCTAAATCACTTTGTACAAGTACCTCAGATGAATTTGACTCTTGGAAGCATGCAATTAATGATTTAAGAAAAAAAAAAATTATGTTTGATTATTTTTTATCTTTACCAACTACTTCTCCATTAAGAAAAAAAAATGATATTTTAAAACTAATTAAAAAGTTTTCTCAATCTGAATACGATTTGGTACTTTGTGCAACAGATACTAATAGATTTCCCCATTACAATATGGTTGTAAAAAAAGGAAAAAATATTGAACTGATAATAAAAAAATCAAGAGGAATTAAGAAAAAAGATATATTTGACCTAACTACTATTGGTTATATTACTAAGCCAAAATTTATCATGAAAGCAAAAGGTATATTTGATGGAAAAATCGGATATATAAAGATTCCAAAAGAAAGAGCTGTCGATATTGACGATTTTTATGATTTAAAAGTTGCAAGATTTTTATTTAATAAATAAAAAAAATAATATGGAAAATAATTATAATATTCTCGTTTTAGGAGGTTCAGGAAGAATAGGAACTCATATTGTAAGAAATTTAATTGATAAAGGTAACAATGTTTTTGTCATGGATAAAATTAAAAATAAATATTTAACAAAAAATAATATGATTTTATGCGATATTTCAAAAATAAATTCTTTTAATCGTAAATTTGATTTGTTAGCGAAAAAAATAAAAAAAATCGATACCGTTATAAATTTATCATATTTGAGAAATAAAAATTGGGGTAAAAAATTTTTAAAAATTAAAGCAAAAGACGTTAAGGAAAATATTTTTCTTCAATTGGGTACAAATATTTTGACTTCTCAAAAAATAATTGAACATTTCTTGAATAAAAAAAACGGTAATTTAATTTTATTCTCTTCGATACAGGGTATTTCTGCACCTAAATTTTCACATTATAGAAATACAAATATGAGTTCACCAATTGAATATAGTGCTTCAAAAGCAGGAATAATTAACATTACAAAATACATTGCAAAATTTTGTAAGGGAACAAAAATTAGAGTTAATTGCATAAGTCCAGGGGGAATTTTAGATAAACAGCCTAAAAACTTTATTAAAAAATACAAAGAAAGCTGTTTATCAAAAGGTCTACTAGACTCAAAAGATCTTAACGGTGTTGTAGAATTTTTAATATCAGATAAATCAAATTTTATTAACGGTCAAAATATCATTATTGATGACGGCTGGTCGCTTTAAATTCAAAAGTTCAATCGCTTAGATTCATTCTTCAAATGAAAAAAGATTTCTTTGAAATAGAAAATAACTTCTATAAATTAGCCCCTTTTTCAAGGTTTGAAAAATTTATTGCTCAATTAGAATTATTTAAAAAATCAACCAAAGTACAAGGGGATATTATTGAATTTGGAGTTTACAAAGGTAACTCATTAATAAGATTAATGTCATTTAACGAAATATACAACAAAACAAAAAAAAAAGTTTTTGCTTTTGATGTTTTTAATAAATTTCCTCTTGGAGCTAATAAAAAAGATGAAAAACAAAGAAAAAATTTTATTAAAGATGCTGGAGAAAATTCAATAAGTATCATTAATCTAAATAATATTCTTAGAAAAAAAAAATTTAAAAATTATCGACTAATAAAAGGCAATGTCTTTAAAACTTTACCAAGGTTTTTAAAAAAAAATAGAAACTTAAAAATTTCTTTCATTAATCTTGATTTAGACTTGTACGAACCTTCTTTATATGTACTAGAAATGTTTTATCCAAAGTTAAAAAAAAACGGCATTATTATGCTTGATAATTATGGTGATTTTTTTGGAGAAACAAAAGCAGTTAAAGAGTTTTGTAAAAGAACAAATATAAAAGTAAAAAGATTAATACTAAGCAAAAAAGTCCTTTTTTATATTCAAAAATGATATCAAGTATAAGTTTTCTATTTAAATATTTGAACACCAAGCAAAAAACAAGATTTTTTTCTTTGCTTGTAATAATGATATTTGCAAGTTTTTTTGAAATCATAAGTATTCTGAGTTTAGTAGAGTATGTTAATTTTTTAAGTCAAAACAAGATTGGTTTTTTATTTGATTTTATTAATCAAAAACTAAAATATGATTATATAGAATTAGATATCGAAAATTTTAGTTTGGTTTTAATTCTTATTTTTATTTTAAGCACGATTTTAAATTTATTTTCTGTATACCTTTTATC
>MDTG01003258.1_pt1 | contig 16525 bp, 14 predicted proteins | sample 811421 | NCBI WGS metagenome assembly MDTG01 (sample SAMN05326645, study PRJNA326480) | marine metagenome | isolation source: seawater | place: Pacific Ocean: South East | collected 2011
ATCCAGGAACTCGTTCCCCTCCTCGGGGCGCTTTATTTCTGCTACGAGCCCGTCAAACGCCTTGGAAAAATCGCTGCTCACCTCAAGAACATGGAAGCCTCCCTCGATCGCCTGGAAGCCATTTCGCACCAGGAGCCGGAAGTCATCGACCCGGATTCCCCGGTTGAGCTCGCCGGGGTGCGGGGCGAGATTATGTTCAAGGCAGTGTCTTTTGGCTATGAGGACGAGATGGTGCTCCGTAACGTGAACGTGAAGGTTACACCAGGGGAAGTGGTTGGAATTGTGGGTCCTAGCGGAGCTGGCAAGACGACTTTCATAAACCTCGTCTTGCGCCTCTATGATCCCGGCGAGGGAGTTGTCATGCTTGATGGGCATGACCTCCGGGCCCTGAGGCAAAGGGACCTGCGTAATGCGATCTCGTTCGTTCCGCAGGAACCTCTTCTTTTCAATTGTTCTGCCAGGGAGAATATCCTGATCGGCCGGCCGGACGCCACCGACCAAGAAATTGAAAAGGCAGCTCGGCAGGCACGGGCGCATGATTTTATCAGCGCAATGGAGCAGGGCTATGAGACAATCCTCGGAGAAAAAGGGACCCGTCTCTCAGGGGGACAGAGGCAGCGGCTCGCCCTGGCCCGGGCCTTCCTGCGCAGGTCCCCAATCCTCGTCCTGGATGAAGCGGCATCGGCGCTCGATTCTGATAATGAGGCGCTGGTGCAGCAGGCCCTCCTGGAACTGACGAGGAACAAGACGGTATTTATTATCGCCCATCGGTTCAGTACGCTCAGCGTGGTGAACAGAATCCTGGTTTTAGACCAAGGCGAGGTTGTTGGCGATGGGACCAGTGCTGAGCTGGAGAAAACCTGTGGGCTCTACCGTGAACTCAGGGAGAGGCAGAGATTTGAGTAGAGTGAAGAGGACACTTCTGAGAGCGCGCCAGGGTCCATCGGTTACGATCCTGCCGAAACTTCCTGCAGGGCTGGACTGCCATCGCGTAATAACATTCTGAGCAGGATCCCTTCGCTTTTCATGATCCTGCCCCTTGTCCTCGTTCTCCTGATCCTGGTGCTTCTGTGGTTCAGCTGGAGATATGCGTGGTGGAGGCCTGTGACCGACTGGAGCCGCCCTCGAGTTCTGATGTATCACATGGTCTGTCACCACCGCCCTGGGACGCGGTTCAACAAATTGCGGGTCCTGCCGGATGAATTTCGCAAGCAGGTGCGCTGGCTGAGCAGAAAAGGGTTTTCATTTCTCCATGCCAGCGAGCTGCTCTCGGAATTGCCTCCAGTCCCGTCAGTCTGCCTCACCTTCGACGACGGCTATCGAGACAACCTCCTTGAGGCCGACCGTATCCTTGCCGATTTTGGAGGTAAGGCAACCCTCTACCTTGTTACTCGGCGCGAGGAGACCTGGTCGAGTAAGAAGAAGGAGCACCATTCGGATGATGAACTGGCAGCCGAGCCAAAGCTCAGTGACGACGAGGTGCGCACCTTACTCGCCACCGGGCGATGGGAACTGGGTGGACATACGACCACCCATGCAAATCTCAGCAAGCTGTCCACTGAAGAAGCGCGAAGAGAAATTTCGGATGCGCGATCTGACCATGAGGAACGATTCGGAAGGATTCCTCCGACTTTTGCCTATCCCTTTGGGATATACCAACCAGACCACTGCAAGCTGGTAGAAGAGGCTGGGTATATTGCGGCTGTGACCACGCATCCCGCAGTGATGAGCTCCCCGCCCGGGCAGCCATACGAAATTCCACGCGTGAAAATATCGGGTAAAGATGGCATGCTCGGATTCAAGCTGCGAATGCGTGGTGGCAAACGGGGCCTGAGCAAGTAAGCGATGCGATTATTAGAGCTGAAGGAACTTGAGCCTTTCGGGGTGGGAGGTCGGCGGGAGTGTTACGTGCATCCAGAAAACCCTTCCCGGTGCGTGAAGGTTCTGCGCACCGATGATCGGCGGACGGTCCGTCTCTCCGCCAAGGGCGGATTGATTCCCCCGAGCTGGAGGAGACAGTATGACAACAATGCTGATGAGGCCCGTGAGCTCTGGCGGATCCATCGTCGCATGGGAGATTCGATGAGGGAACACCTTCCGCGCTGCTATGGTTTTGAGGAGACGGATCTGGGGCGAGGACTCATCCTCGATCTTGTTCGTGACCACGATGGACGTATTTCCTGTTCAATCAGGGAGTTAATATCGAGGGGATTCGATCCCTCTCGACTGAGGTCCGCGTATGAGGAGCTCTCCAAGTTTCTCCTTGAGCATCGGATCCTGACTCGAACCCTGCATGATCACAATCTGGTCGCTAAGAACCTGGGAAATGACTGCTGGAGGCTTGTGTTGATTGATGGCCTGGGCGATCCAGCCTGGTTGCCGGTGGCACGCTGGATTCCTGTCCTGGGGCGGAGAAAAATTATCAAGCGATTGGACCGGGCATGGCCTCGAATTATTTCCTTTGCAGCGGGGGGAGGTGTTTCTGAACAGCTACGGAGGAAAAGTAGTTGGGATCAGGGGTTTCTGAGACACCGAGGAGAATGATCTGTGCGCCGAGCGGACGGGCAGCTATGATTAGCCAGCGCTGAAGTGAGACAACGGTGGACTGAGACCCTGAAGCGATGGATTCGCCCGGCAATTTTCCGGACGCTATCTTCCCGGCCAGCTTTTCAGTGTCCAATCTGCCACTATCAGGGTCCATTCAAGGACAAGCGAATTACAAAGTCACCCCGCCGGCTTCGACTTCACTCGAAGTGCCCTGGTTGTGCTTCGGCTGAGAGACATCGCCTGACCTATCTCGCGCTGCAGGAACTCTTCAAGGGCTGGTCCCCAACCGGAAAATCCGTTCTGCACATCGCTCCGGAAGAGTGTCTCAGAGATTCACTGTCCACTCGATTTCAACCTTACCACACGAGCGACCTGTTCAAAAAAGATGTAGATTTCCAGGAAGACCTGCAGAGCCTCGGTTTTCCTGATGCCTCCTACGACGCTGTTGTTGTCTCCAGAGTCCTGACTGTTCCCCCAGACCTTTCCGCCTGTCTTGACGAGATACGCCGGATTCTGAAACCTGGAGGAGTGGCGGTGATCGCGGAAGCATACACGCTTCAAAAGACTGCTGAATTCGGGGAGTGGAGAAGCGGGCGTTCCCGGATCATTGGCCTGGACCTTATCGATGAAATATCTGCGCGATTCCGAGAACTGGAGCAATTTTTTTCGAGGGACTTCGCCCGGGAATATCAACTCGATAACCTGATCGAGGAAGAGGGCTCGCCAGTAGACGACTACCCGGGGCTGGTCTGTATTCCCGGGGGAGGATTTCAGAATCTTGTTGTCGTTGCGTACGTCTAGTCCTGATGAGATCTCTCAAACGTTGGGTGCGAAGGAGGCGCGAACTTGCCGCGATTGCTCCACGCTGTCGCCACTTGGAGAAAGAGATAGGAGGTGCTCTCGGTGAAGCCATTCAACTGGTTCCTGCCCCCATGAAAGGGGGGTATGATGAGATCTTCACTGTCGAGGGAAGTAAGCGGCTGGGGGTAGTCCGCCTGAACAATCCACGGAAGATACAGGAAGATCCTGTCGGACCTCTCGACCCAGGGATTCCGCTTGATGCACGTGAACGCATAGACCGGGAGTGGAATGCCTATACCAGGCTCTCCCCGCTTGGTCTTGCCCCCACGCCCCTGATACGCGGGCCTGATTTCATGGTTTGCTCCTGGTTGCCATGGGACCGGGCCTCCCGGTGCCTGGTGGCGGATCCGGGGGATATATGGCCACTCCTCGAAGCGGTCCTTCCCGCCATCGTCTCCATGCACAGGACCGGGTTGACTCACCTCGATCTGAATCTCGGTAACATCCTTTTCGATCGTAAATCCGGGAGGACCTGTCTGATTGACTTCGAATTTGGACCGGCTGAATGGGTGGGGATGGAGCAACAAATGACCTTTGACTACCTCCGACTGATAGAGGATTGCACAAAACCCCGCAGAGGGGGGGCTTCTCTGAAGTCGGACCTTCTGCGCCTTGAGCAGCTGCTTGAGGACACCGTTCCAACCGGAATCCGCTCTGCCCGGCTGGATTTCGTTTTTGCCAAACTTCAGCGCCTCGCCCGTGAGGGGGAAGTTTGCGAAACGCTAAGAAAGGTGTTTCCGGGAATTCCTCAAGAGAGGCCCCGCAGGACCTGATCAAGGGTCCGGGCTGAATCCTCGATCGATTCCGTATTGTTGAAGGTCAGGTAATTGGTTGGGCATCGAGTCGCGTGGGCGTTCCACATGTCCCTGTCATAACATTCATGTCCGGCCTCGCTGACTTCATCCTTTCGCTGGCTGATCGCCGCGTAATCCGCAATCACGTGGATCACTGGCACGCGCTTGCCACACAAGCGGCTCAGAAAAAAGAGACGCGAGAAGCGGGGATCATCGGTCTTTCGGTCAAGATACAGGAAATCGAGGAGACCCCGATCAATGAGGGTGATGCCTTGTCGCCACCTGAGCAGTTTCATCCGCAAGCCGAGGCAGGCGCGGAGGTATGCCAGCGGCGCAAAAATCTCATCAAAACGTTCTCGTGACTGAAAAGTCAGCGGCCGGATGAAAATCACCGCCAGCTTGTAGAGCAGTGATTTGCGATAGAGATGCTTTCCCGTAAAGACCCTCGCGTATTGCTGACCTGATTTTCTTAGTGACCTAGCGAGGGTAGTCTTTCCGGCACCATCGCATCCCATCACGCAATAAGCCTTCGCGTTCCGGGGAAAAGAGAGAAGCCCTTCCTCGTAAAGGCGAAGCAGAGACTTTTTTCCCGGCGATGGATTTTGAAAGGCCTCCTGCAGGGCTTCTCTGCTCTGCAGCCTAACCTCCCTCGAGATGGTTCCCTGTTTCTCCGCGCTTGCCAGCCCACCTGCAAACTCAGGACAACGCCTCTGGTAGTCTACCAGGGCCCGACGATACTTCTTCTCGCGCAGGTTTTTTTTCTTGGCCAGAAGATGCTGGAGGTAGAGGGCGACCTCCAGGCGTAGGGGCAGCCGCTGAATCCCAGTTCCTGACAGGAATTCGTGACAGTCATCCAGGGTCAGAGTACGGCCTCCTTCCAACTGCGGCAGAAAAATCCAGAGATCCAGCTTCAGGCAACCTGTGCCGTCCGGGGTAAAGAGCGAAAGTTCGACCTTCCGGCTAAGGCGCCGGCGGACGTGGCCATGACACCAGCCTGCACGGGTCCATTCAAATACGGCCTCCAGGAGAAGATGAAGGGATTCGGTGGAGGTGAGGAAATCGACATCATCTCCATTCACGTCTTCGCTGCTGATCAGGTTTCCGCGCAACTGTAACAGGGTCCACGGGCCTTCCTTGATCCCCTTGATGCACTTTTCCAGCAACGCCATCTCACCGATTCGATCTTGTGATCTGAACTACTGTCCATGGACTTCCGAGGCCGCCTGTCCGGTCAAGGAAGGAACGGCAGGGGCTCGAATCCAGCCAAATGGTTGGGTAATGCCCCTGGCCGAGTGTGCGGCCTTCCCCGTGTCTGCCAAGATCAAATTGCATCGAGATAAAGTGACATGGTGGAGGATAGCATTCGGGACAGCGTAAAGTTTCCCGGAGCCTCGATCGACGGGGTCTGCTCCATAATTCTGGGAATCATCTGGACGACCTTGTTTACCTCTCCCTTGGGGACCCGGCCTTCGGGAAAGCAACTTCGCAGTATTTCCCCGACACCCCCGTGATCGTATCCGATCACAGGGGTTCCGAGTGACAATGCCTCCAGCGTCGTTCTTCCGAAGGACTCCGGGCTCTGCGACAGCGAAACCACCATGCTGGATTCGGAAAGAACCTCACGCATATCGTTGCGCTGACCTATAAAAGTAATCCGCTCCCTGAGGTTCGTCCTTGTGAGGTGGCGCATAAGTTCCTCCATGTAGCCTCGTTTACGGGAATGAGCACCCCCCGCTACCACCCCGTGGAATTCAGCGGGCAGTTGCGCCATGACGGCAAAAAAATCCTCATGGCCCTTAAGGCGGGTGATCCGACCTGGAAGAGTTACCAGCTTCCGCCCCTGCAGCTCAGGAAACTCTTCCTTCCACTTCGACTTCCAATGAGTATCCGGCTTGTGAGCAGGGTGGTAGCAGTCCGGGTCCACCCCCCGGGGAATGACGTGAATACGTGCCGGGGGACAACTGGGATAGTGCCTGATTACGTGTTTCTTGATGCAATCCGACACTGCGATTACCCGCTCGGCCATCGTCATGATTCTGGAATAGGAGTTCACGGAGTTAAAACCGTGGACCGTGCTGATCAGGACCGGTCGCTGTTCCGGCGGCATTTTTTTCCAGGCGAGATAGCTGATCCAGGCGGGCAGGCGGGAACGGACGTGAAGAATAGTCGGACGCTCCATCCTCAGGACCCGGCGCAGGGCCCGGACCTGCAGAAGGGCTTTGGGAGATTTACTGTGAACCGGCATCCGGATATGACTCGACCCGTTCTCCTGCAATGATTTCACCATGCTGCCCCCGTTGGAAACGACCACGGACTGGTGCCCACGCGCTACCAGGTATCCTGCCAGCTCGAGGGTGCCACGCTCCACTCCGCCGCTGTTGAGTTCTGGGAGAATCTGCAGGACTTTCATGCCAGAGCGGGGTAGCGCTTCAGGAGTTCCCGGGCACAGCGAGATGCTTCGTGCAGGGTGGTGGGCGGGTTAGGAGGGGCAGGCAATTCCTCAGGATCTGGGAAGCAGGTCCACCCTTCCGCGACCAGACGGTCGATGCTACGTGCAATGCGGCCCTGTCTGGATTTGCGTGGCATCGGCAGGAGACCTACCTTGGCCTGTGCGGTCAGGGCCTCGTAGATCATGGACATGCTGTCCTCGGTAACCCAGATTTCCCGTGATGCGAGCATGGAGTCAAGGAGCCAGCCGGCCGGGCATTCCTCTGCCGGATGGAATCGAAGGTCCAGTTTGCTGATCTCCCTGCGGAATTCGCCTGGTGTACGACGTGAGTCGGTGAGGTCCCAGGAAAGTCCAGGCCGGTCCGTTATAATCCTCTGGATTGCTCGGGCCAGGGTCCTCCCTTCAAATCCATGATGCCGGGAGGGCCCCCCGACCAGGATCAGGCCACGGTCCTTTTTTGGGGGAACCGCTACCGGTAAAAGGTTGAGCATGCCCTTGGTGGGAACTACATGGGAAGCCGGAGGTTTTTTGAGATCGTGCTCGGGAATGAAGCAGAGATCAAAAAATACCGTTGGAATGGTTGGCTTCATGATTACCACCGAAGGGCACTCGAAGTGTCGGGCCGCTGCGAGGAGTGGGAGATGGGTTCGATGTCCTGTGCCGATGACCAGGGCGGGCTGATCGCGGGTCTTCCGCATTTCTCTTAGTGACTTGCCCGCGAGGTGGATTCGGAATGGGGCAAGCTCCTGAAGATTCTTCGCCAGTGCCAAGGTCTGGTTTTCATGACCGGCCTTTCCGTCCGTGACCAGCCAGAGAAGCGGATCCCCGGGACCGGAAACGATTTCTTCGAGGGTGGTGGGAGATTCAGGCATACGTCCATTCCAAGGGTGGATCGTGCATGCCCAACGACCGACAGGCCTCGAGCCAGCGTTCGGATGGGGCCATGTTTTCGCCGACTGGAATTGGTCGCCAGTTATGTCCACCCTGCAGGGCTTCGGGCACAGCGTAACAGAGGCCCTCACAGTGACGGATCAGTTCACGGGCTTCCCGCTCGCGGGAGGTAAGGGCGATGGCGAGTCTCAGGTGGGACAGTGGCTGATCCTCCTCGATGGAGTGGAAGGTGTGCGGAATACCGGTCTGTCGGGAGGCTTCCCGTACTCGCTCCCGCGCGAGAAGATGCAGGTCGAGATCTGGCCGGGACGCCACGAGGGCATCAAGGGCCGGGATGGTGTGGGTCAGTTCAGCGGGGTTATCGGGGACGCGGACGAGGACGGAAAAAGGGTGGAGAGGCCGGTCACGATCGTGGGCGAGACGCAGTGGTCCTTTCCGGCCCGGAATCTCGAGGGGTCGCTTTTCATTATAACGGTAGAGGTCCTGTAGCCAGAAGACGTCGATAATGGACCTGCGGATCATTCTTTCGAGGAGACGAGCCATATGAGCGGCTGTAAACTCTTCGCCTGCGGCGAGTGCGGGACTGTGAAAGGCGACCTTCCATCTTCCTGGAGCCATGGTCTCCATGGACACCCCGATGATGGAAGCGCCCGTGTGCCTGTGGATGAAGGCCGGGAGGGGAGACATTGACATGAGACGTCCAAAAAAGGGCGTGATGGTTCCCACGCGCCCAGCTCGCTGGTCCGCAATGATACCGAGGATTCCCTGATTACGGACCCACTTGATGGGGCCGTGGTAGGAGGTGAGCTTGGCGAAGAGCTTCATGCCCCGCCGCGCCCGGCGCTTTCGCATGATCCGGTTGATATGGATATTGTTGAGTGGCCGGTAGATACCCGCCACCTTGAGCTCGGGGCGGAAGGCCCCGAGGGCCTGCGTGAGCAGCTCAAAATTACCCATGTGGGCCGAGAGGATAATCACTCCCTTCCCGGCGGCGATGGCATTCTCCAGGATCCCCTCGCCCTCGTAGGTAATGGTTTCCCGGACAAGGTGGCCTGGGAGTTGGGCGCCCTTCAGTGCCGTAAGGAGATTGGCGGAGGTATGGCGGAATACTTCGCCGGTCAGCCTGTCCAGCTCTGCTTCACTGGCCTCCAGACCCAGAACAGTGCGGAGGTTGCTTCTTACGATATTGCGACGGCCGGCGAAGAAGCGGGCGAGGCCGGAGAGGCGGGCGCCGGTGCGCCAGATGGCGGCGATGGAGAACAGACGGATCACGTTTTCCCCCAGGAGGAAGGCCCCGTATTCGATCCGCCACTGGATTTTCTTGAGCGGCCTCTTTTTCCGTTTTCTAGTCATGGTTCGGTGAACATCTGGTAACGCCTCCGGACGAGGGGTAGGCAGAACCCGATCGCAGCGAGGAGAAGGAAGTAACAGGCGAGGAGCTCCAGATAGGCACGGCAGATGGAGGGAATCTCGGGGTCGTAGGATGCCCCCAGAGAGGTTTTCCAGAATGCCTTGGAACCGAAGGCGGGTGCAAAGGCATAGACCAGGATGATAGCGGCAAGAGCAAATCCGGATGCAGGGTGGCGTGATGCAAACCCGATGAAATGAAGCGTTTCCCGGCGCCTGCGAGACAGGGTAAGCCCAGCCCAGATCAGAAGCGGCACGACAATATACTCGTGCCGGAGCGGATCGATGACATCGTTTATGGCACCCTCGATTTCGGCAACAAGCAGGGCGACACTGAGGAACCCGAGCGAGCGGTAGACAGCTCGAAAAGGTCCTGCGTGGGGAGCGGTGGCAAAGAAAAGGGCTGCCGCAAACGCAAGGAGTGCGGATTGCATGATCTCTACCGCCCGGTCCTCGAGTGGAGCGTTGGTCTCGTCAGGGAGCCACGCGGGGAACAGAATGAGGACCGCGCCGAGTCCAATGGCAACCGCGATGAGGATGGTGCGCAGCCAGGATGGCGGATTGGGAGAGAGCTTGGGCACGGAGAGCTCAGGGGTCTGGGCGCCGGAACGCCCGTGGACGAATCATAACAACTCTGCGGAGAATCGCGAGGTCGAAGGAGCTTCAAGGACGCACTCAAGGATAGGTGATTTTCTTCGGATCCTGAGAGGCCGCACTGCCACGGAGATGGGTGGCCGCTATCAGGATCTTTGGCCGGGGACCGAGGGTGAGGTCCCTAGTCGCGCACTTTAAAGCAGTGGACGATATCCTGGTCACGCAGGTAGAGCTTTCCGCCGACGACCACCGGGTGGGTCCAGATCTTGCCACCCCCGCGGGGAAGCTTTGTCTTGCGGGGGAAGGCAAAGCGTCCCAGCTCCTCAAATCCTTCCGGAGAGGCCTTGGCGAGGAAGCAGGAGCCCTCTGATTCGTCGAGGCAGATGAGCATCCCATCGGCGTAGTGCACAGCACCCTTACCCTTGCCCTCTCCACGCGCGTTCCAGACCTGTTCTCCGGTCTTGATGTTCTGGCAGACCAGTCCGAGTCCGTCTGAAAATCCGTAGACGTGGTCGGCAACGCGAATGACCCCGCCGTGGTGGTTTTTCATAACCTTGTTCTTCCAGACGTCCTTGGCCACTCCATCGCTGATATCCACCAGCTTGCATCCCACTCCATAGCCGGAACTGATGTAGACGTGTCCATCCACATGGATGGGGGTTGGGATCACGGCGGTACGGCCTGGCCAGCTCGAAGTCCAGAGAACTTCTCCCGTCCCGGCGTCGACCCCTGCGAGGGTCTTCATGAAGAGCTGGATATACTGCCTCCTGCCCTGCACGGTTGCCACAATTACGGATGAATACTGGGCCCCGTCCTTGAGATCCGTGCTCTGCCAGATCGTCTTGCCGGTTTTCTTGTTGAGAGCCACGATCGCCCCCTGCCCACCGCCGGGGGTAGCGATAATCTTGTTTCCATCCACGAGGGGAGATTCCGAGTAGCCCCACCCCGGGATGGCTCCGCCGAAATCATCTACCAGGCTTACACTCCACTTCTTCTCACCCTTGTCCGCGGTCACACACACGAGGTCGCCGTTGGCGTTGATGGCATATACCAGTCCGTCATCCACGGTAGGCGCCCCCCGGGTTCCCGCTCCCCAGCCGGTATTGTAGCCTTCCTCGGGATCACGCCCGATGGTGGCGGACCATTCCTCCTCTCCGCTCCCGGCGTCGACACAGATGATCTCGGCCTTTCCCTTTCGGCTGCCGGTGAAGTAGAGACGGTCGCCAACGACAGATGGAGAACTGTAGCCCCGGCCGCAATCCTCGAACGTCCAGACCAGGTCCGGTCCTCCCGTCGGCCACTTCCTGAGGATTCCCTTGTCGGAAGAGTGGCCATCTCGTCCGGGACCGCGCCAGCTTGGCCAGTCGTTGGCCAGGGCTCCGGCGCTTTCAGATGCCTCGCGCGCGAAGGTGATGTCTTCCGTAGCAAGGCGGGAGAGAGGAATGGCGATGATTCTGCCGTCTGGGCGCCGGACCCTGACCGAATTGGCAGTCAGTTCCACGAACTCGGCCGTGAGTGTTCGTCCCGAGGCGGAGTCCTTCCAGACCCGGGGGCTGGCCTGGGCCGGGTTGGTAACCAGCAGGGCCAGGGACGTAAATATTAGCAGAAGCTTCTTGGTCATGACGTGAAATGTGGGGAGGGATGAGAAATTACCCCGGAGAAAACTCCTCAGCTGGCGCGAGGTGGGGAGCCAGAGCGTGTGAAGCCTTCGTCCTACGATGTAACATTCACTGCGCCGCGGGCAAGAACCTATGCGGGGCCTGTGCCTATTTCCCTTGGACTACGGAGCGGGTACGGTCACGGTAACGTCGTCGAGATACCAACCTGCCGCGGGCTGGTCGGTGACTTCGGAGTCACTTTGAAAGAGAAATTCGACCACTATTTCCTGACCCAGAGCGGCCGGTGGCAGCTCCGTGGAATACTCCTCCCACCCCTCCGTATTAAACCCGGTGATTCCGGGTTCAACAACTGCCAGTTCGGCCCCGGTGTCGACCGCAAGCACGCGGATGGTTCCAAGGTCACGGTCCTCGAAATTATCGATGTCGACCCACTGCATCATGGTAAGGGTGGCCTCGGTCACCCCGGTAAGATTGATCGCCGGAGTGCGAAGCCAAACCGAGGATCCATGTCCATGGTCTCCGAGAATGTTCGTGCCATAGCAGTTCATTCCACTGAATGCACCCGAGGGAGCAGTAAAAGGTCCCCCCGCTGGATCACCGATGCTCCAGGCGGTGGCTTCTGCGGTATCTTCCGGGTTGAATCCCGTTGTCCATCCCGGATCGTCACCATCAAAGTTTTCGGAGAAGATCGCGAAGGGGGGAGACTCGAACTCCTCTACCCGGTAAAGGCGAGCGGTATCCGCAGGGCGGGGCAGACTCAGGGTGTTGAGGGGTGCACTGTGAGCGATATCCGTGGAGCCCTCGACTTCCACGAGTTCCCAATCCTCTGCGGGAAGAGACGGATCGGTGGTGGTGCGAATCTGGTAGAAGTGCTGGGGCCTGCTTCCCCACTCCAGAAGCAGATCTCCACCAGCCGAGGAAACGGCGAGCTCGAGGAGGTCCGGATCCTGTGGCAGGCCGCGTTTTACCTCAAAGCGATCAAGGAACATCTTGGGTGTATTGCCATTCCCCTCGCCAAACTTGAACATGACGACATCGACGACATTCGGGGTAAACTCCATGAGGCCCTCGGTGGAGGCGATTTCCTGTGGCTCTCCACCATCTATGAAGAGTAGATACGTCGCCTTGCCTATTTCTGCATCCCAGGTGAAGCGGAAGTGCAGCGGGGTGTCATCCGTGATGCCGACACGGTTGATGCGGTTGATGTTGCCCCCCCTCTCAGCGGAGTAAACCCGGATATCATCAAAGCTGTTGTAGACGAGCTCGACGAACTTACCCCCGAAAAAGCGGAACTTGAAATCCGAGTTTGAGCCTTGGAAGCCCTCAAAATGCAGGTAGAGGTCGACGGTGAAGGATTCGATGCTCTCGACAGGGCGTTTCAGTCCGGCATGACCCAGCACCGAAGTGGTGGGCTCGTTTACCTCATAAGTTCCTTCCCCGGTGAATCCAGGGTGTGCCTCGGGACTGTTTTCATCACGAATGGTCCACCCTTCGGCCAGGTCTGGCCCGTCAAACTCGTCCAGGAAGTCTACCTGCGCCACTGCAGCCTGCATGCCCACTAAGGCAAATAGCGTTATCGGTAAGCAGGCAGGCAGGGAAAATCTGGATCGGCTATCTGATGAATTGGTCATATTCATGGTTTCTTTTTGAGATGCTCGACTTCCGGGCTGGGGGAGAGCTTGCGATAGGGGGCCTAGGGCTGGAACGCCACGGCTTTTCCGGCCATTAGGCCGTTTGGGCGACAAAGTAGTAGGCGGCAAGGTGGCGCGGAACTTCAGGCGACGGTGCCGGCCGCCTTGCGCCTCCGTCCCAAAAGCAGGCCGAGAGCCCCGACGGACAGCATTCCGACGCTGGAAGGCTCTGGCACGACGGACCAGCGATCAATTGCGATGACGGCTTGATCGGCGGGGCTGGCGCCCCACTTGAAGACCTGAACGTCCATGAAGTTGGACGCAAAATCACCAAAACCGTCCCCGTTCCCTGCCCCGGAGTAAAAGGGCACTGCGGCGTCCCCGTTCAGGGAATAAGAAAGGTCCATCGTGTCAGCCGCCTGGCTGTAGGAGAGCATCAATTCGAGTCTGTCGCCATCTGCGATACCGATGTTGGTGTTTCCGGCCAGGTTTCCGCCCGCGCCAGTCGTGTTATCCCGGTGGAACAGTCGCATGTCGCCGAAGCTGTTCAGGATAACCTCGGCGAACCCGCTCGGGCCGAAGAATCGCCATTTGAAGTCGCTACGTGTATTGTTGGACGAAGGGTCAGCCAGGGAAGGAGCGGAGTTAAAGGGATCGGCGGCGACCACAACGCTGGCCCGAAACGATGATGGGCCATCAAGTGGATCCCGGCGAAGCTCGGTTCCGGGATTCCCATGAGGATCGGTCAGGACGTAGGCGCCACTGCCGTTCAGCCCGGTATGGCCGGCGTCACCGAGTGCAGACCATGCCGGATCGAGGGTCGTGCCGTTGAATTCCTCGGTGAAAAAGACGGTAGCCTGTGCGGGAACTGTCAAGATGGCACACAGCAGAGTCGTGAGAATCGATGCGTGGGTCCGATTTGTGACCTCTGATTTCATTTTTTAGCTGGGATGGTGTTCTTAAGGTTGTGACCTCAGGTCTGGAGGGTGGTCAGCAAGCAGGGAGAAACTGTCTAATCCGATCTCGGCCTTCCAAGACAGGCCGTTGGACTATCAGGCTACAGCAGAGTTACCAGAGAGAAAATTAAAACAGGGTAAAGCAGATTAACTATCCTTATTAATTGATTTCCAAGGAGAGCACATGAGATGCCGAAACAGTACCGATTTGCGGAGAAAACCGCTGTCTCATTCATGAGACGCGGCTTTGTCCTTCTCCTTTTACCCCTGCTAGCGTGAAGGGGTGACTGCGCTCCTTCCGGACACCCCTTTGAGTGGGGCTATTCTATTTCCCGGCTTGGCCATTCCCGGGCTGTTTGGCTGCCGGGGATCTGTTCCCTCGGAGGGGGAATCCGGAAGGTGACCCGGACAACCTCTGCAGGGAGGTAGGGTGGCGTTGGTCTCTTGATGCGCGTGCAGGGAAACGGCCCTGGGTCATTCAGGGAGTTCCATGACGCGGAAGTAGGCTTCCGCCTGCACTGGTCCCGGCAGGGTTGCGGTGAGCTCGGACTCAATGGTCGTGGCTGTCCGGGGCTGCCCCAAGTCACTCCACGACTGCAGGTCGGTTGAAACCTGTAACTGATACTGCTTCCCGATTTCGGAACCGAAGACGATCTGTGTCCGGCCGCCCAGAATAAATGAACCGCCCGTGACTTTGAGATAGAATTTTCCGCGGGTATCGCTGAGGCGGTGAATGACGCCATTAGAGAGCGAAGCCACGTAAAGATTCCCTGCCTCGTCCTCGCCGAAAGAAGAAATGCGCAAAGAGGTGTCGAGGAGTTCCCTGCTGATCCATTTCCCCGCGGGATCCCGCTGGAGCCCCCAGATCCGCCCTGAGCTGTAGTCGCCGAAGAAATATAAGCCCTCCATGCGGGGGAAGCGGGTCCCGCGGTAGACGTAGCCCCCGGTAATGGAGCTTCCAACATTATGGTCATATTCCAGAACCGGGTCGGTTGAGATTCCCTTACTGAGACGCGTGCCGGCATCGAAGGTATTAAATCCCTCAACCTGTCGCCACTGGAAGTTCTGCCCCCCCGCGCTGGACGCGGGAACAAAATTGACCTCCTCCCAGTTGTATTGGCCGACGTCAGCGATATACATGTCACCCGTCTGGCGGTCGAATGACCAGCGCCATGGGTTCCGCAGGCCGAAGGACCAGATTTCACCGGGAACACCGGGATCAAGGAGGAAGGGGTTGTCGTCTGGAATGGCGTAAGGTGACCCGGGGTCCGGCGTGCCCTCGACATCGATTCGCAGCATTTTTCCCAGAAGAGTGTCACTGGCCTGCCCGTTTCCGGTGGAGCCGTGCACATCGCCGGCGCCGCCTCCGTCTCCCATGCCGATGTAGAGAAATCCGTCGGGGCCAAAGTTGATTTGCCCTCCATTGTGGTTAGGTTCCGGCTGTTCGATTACGAGAAGGACTTCTTCGCTGGATTCAACGCCGTCATCCGCGTTCGCGGGATTGACCGTGAAACGGGATATCACCGTCGACCCGCGACGGGAGGTGGTGCTGCTGATATAGTTGACGTAGAACTGTCCGTTCCCGCTGTAATTGGGAGAAAAAGCAAGTCCGAGCAGTCCGCGCTCACCGCCCCTGCGATCTACCTGGGACCTGAGGTCAAGGAAAGTCCGCAGGGCCCCTCCATCCCAGATGCGGATCAGCCCGTCTCTTTCAACGATAAAAAGCCGGTTGCTGCCGTCCGGGGCATGGGTGAGAGCTACCGGACTGCTGGCGGTGGCAATGGGATCCCCCAGCTGGAGCTCTGGCCATTCCGGAGCTGCCACATCACTCGCGATGAGGCGGGGAAGGATGAGAAAATCGCTGCTTGTTGCCCCATCGTTCAAACCGTGGATTGCGAGCATGTTAGCTCCGCCCCTGAGCAGCGAGGTGTAGGCGCTCAGGTCGAAGTCCTCGAATTCGAGGGCCCTCGTGTCAGAGTTATTGGCGTTTGCTGCTGATGAGGAGTTGATCAGGTCGGGTGCGTTGGCTGCTGCGACCCGGACTCCGTTCAGGTAGGCGACGAAACCATCGTCATACTTCATCTGGAGGAAAAGCGATTGAATGGGCGGGATTGAGTCCTTGGTAAGGGTGAAGGGAATCCGGATGTAGGCAGTCGTGGCGCGGTTCCGCATCTGGTCCTGCAGGTCCAGTCCGAGCAGGGAGGAGTAGCTGGTATCCGAGGTAGGACTCGCCTCGTAGCCAACCCCGGTTGTTCCGGTGGTCCAGCTTGCCGCATTTGGCGGGGTGGTCACATCGGTCCACTCCTGGACCGAGAGCGAATTTCCGCCATTCCCGGCAGTGGGGACGAGGGCGGAGACCGCGGCAGCCGGGTCGTCGGCGACGAGGATGGTCTCCGTGGCAGAGAGGGGAAGAGCGAGGGTAAGAAGGGAAAGAGAGGAAGAAGCGGGAAAGATCTTCATGGAAAGTTATTATCAGCCCAATCGGGGGAATTGCTATCCCGATTTCGGGTAAGGCCCGGACCAGGGATTCCCGTGGGAGGTTATTATTAGATTGATGCCAGGGTGGGTATCCTTTGGTGGCGACGCGTTTATCGTCGGTTTTTCGAAAGGTCTGCCACCATGGACCGGGGCGCTTCGCCTACCCCGAGTCGCGGCTTGTAATCCGTTGGTGGTGAGCCACCATGTCGGCGCTTCAGCCCCGGTAGTTCAACGGATAGAACAAGGGTTTCCTAAACCTTAGATAGAGGTTCGATTCCTCTCCGGGGCAGGTGACAAA
>MDTG01201705.1_pt1 | contig 16525 bp, 16 predicted proteins | sample 811421 | NCBI WGS metagenome assembly MDTG01 (sample SAMN05326645, study PRJNA326480) | marine metagenome | isolation source: seawater | place: Pacific Ocean: South East | collected 2011
CTGTAGATCCTTGGTTTTTAATTTATGAGAATGAACACGAGACAAAATTGATTTCACAAGCCCGAAAGTCCAATATTATGAAAGAAACTTTCGTACTCAACCTTTTAGTAACATCGTTGGATGAATTATTTGAACAAAACATTAATGTTGTGTTTTTGGGGCTAGCTTACAAAGAGAATGTGGACGATTTTCGCAACAGTCCTGCATTTAATATATACAAGCAATTATTTACTCGTTTTCCCAAACATGTAAATGCCATTGATCCGCTACACAGAGTTGAGACAAAAATGAATATTAACACTATCTCAGTCGAGGATGCAGTAAACCTACAATACAACTTTATAAAGTTGGTAAATCATGACGCTTTTAATGAATACAAAATACCAGATAATCTTATGTTAGAAGTTTAGATGTACGACCATTCTTATACATATACAAAAAAAAAGATCACATACCTTACTCATCGGCGAAGGTATAATGAGATTAGAAATCTCCTAAAGGAATATAGTCAAAGACCCTACGAAACCATTTTAGATTTTGGTGGAGCCGCGGGCTACTTAGGTGACAGGCTCGTAGAAGAAAGGGCTATCTCAAGCAACGAGCAATTCGTTTATGATATAGAAACACCTGAAAACCAACCTAATAAAAGTTGGTACAAGCCAGCTTTAAAGACTCAGTATTTTTACCTCGATCTAAATTCAGAGTGTCTTCCCGATATGCAAGAGAATAGTAGCAGTTTAATAATTTGTTCTGAAACACTTGAGCACGTCAGCGACCCTAGAGTGACTTTTGACAAAATATGTGATTACGCGAGAGGAATAAATGCCGATCTTTTAGTAACAGTACCGTGCGAACACGGGTTTGTTGGTTTCGCAAAAATGATAGCGCGATTTATGCTACTAAGAAATAAAAATAAGACTTTTGAACATAATTTTCTCTACTTTTTAAAGAGTTGTGGTTTGCGAGGCTTAAAAGTGAGAAAGAATAACTCATTTTATGCTGACCACGATGGCTTTGAAAGTGAAAAATTATTGTACCATATAAGAAAAAATCATCCTGACGTTATATATAAACGGGGGGCTTCAACTCTGCTTTTCTTTTTTAATAGTTCAGGATTGAACAAAAAAATATGTTGATAAAGAAAGGTTTTGCAACTTTTGATTTAGCTAACATGGCACTCGGTGCAATTGGTCTGTTATTATTTTCAAAATATTTAGACACTTCTATGTATGCAGATGCAATCTTGTGTGTTTCATATATAAACGTCATATTATTATTGACTAGAGGTGGATTTATAAGTGTCATAAACGCGCGTATCTTGAAGTCAAAAGACACAGGTTTCTTTAAGACTTACGCTGGGTTACAGAAGATTCCACTCAAGAAGTCTTTCATAGCATCAATGATACTAACAGTAATTTTAACCTTTCATGGTTTCGATTTTATATCCTTGTGTCTTATTTTTTCGGCTGCTTTTTTTTATAGTTTCAATTATTTTTTTATAGAAGGCTTGAGGATATTAAGAGATATAAAATATTTTACTTTAATTTTGATCTTTCCAAAAATTATAGCGCTGTTAGCCCTATACTATCTTCAATATGATAGCGCTGTATTAATAATGTTTTATAGTCTTGGGGGAATGATGTGTTGCATTATTTTCTTAATTTTTTCGCGCGATTCACAATATTTAAATGTTTGTGAAGCTCAAGCTTTCTCTAACGAAGAAAAAATGTATGGTTCTAAGGTAAATGTTAGTAATATTTTGGATCAGAGCATAACAGATATAATACCAATATTTCTCTACAACTTTTCCAGAGATTCATTGGTGATTATTTTCAAAGTGGTGTTTAGTATTTTAAGTATTGCAACCATCCCATCGAGATTTATGGCACTGAATTTAATGGACGGTCTAATAGCGAGGAAAGAGCGTATCCTATATTTCTTAAAAGTTAATACCAGTTATATTGCGTATTTTGTTCTAAGTGTGGCGTTTTCATTTTTTTGGTTTGAGGAATTTGGTATAGGTGGTTTTGTAGTAATCGCGCTCACAGGTATTGGTATTCTGTGCCAAATCAATTATCAATTGTTCGGCCTAGAGGCTGAGAGGAGGGCGAACAGCACCATTATTTTTGCAGCGTCGAGAAATTCGTTGATAACAGCGTGCATGTTCTTGGCTATTACTTTTCTTATCAACCCGGAATATGCGATTTTGTTCAGCTTTGCCGCTTCAAGATTCACACACTTTTTCACATACTTTCAGGATCAGATCACGTGAGCAAAATACTAAATTATTTCACCGATTGGGATAATCAACCAAGTAAAAATTATTTTATAGAGAGGTTCAGGGCTCAAGAGCAAGACGCGACCTTGGCATGTATTTTAGTAACTGACAGTGTTCTATTAATTGGCGGTGAACAGAAATATGCAGAACGCGTGAGAGAGCGGGCGTCTTCTGTGAAACATGTAAGACTTACAATTGATTTGTCGGACAACCAGTTCACTGAGTCAGGGGCGATTAATGTTGGAATATGTGATTTAGCGCCATTTTTGAGCCGGTTGATTAATTCTGGTGAAAAATTCGATAGAATTGTGTCTTTGGGCCCTTTTGATTTTATCTTTTTACCATGCAACCGGATCATCAGTTTAGCAAGCCGACTTCTTGTGACTGGTGGTTCACTGCATTTCACTTATCCAACGAAATCTTCTCCCTATGCCATTGATACGCGCTTTGTTAACCGGAGCTCTTTTTCAATTTTCACTGAATTTGATTATTCAATTACAACACACGCCTCTATTGAGCCTCTTCTTCAGTATAAAAATTATGCCTCAAGAGTTATACCTAAATTTCCTATTTGGATCCAAAGGCATTTATTAGATTTTAAGGAAAAGCAAAAACTAGTAAAAATTTTATCCAGATTCAAATGTCCTGGTTATGTTCATAATAAAAGCACAAATTTTGATCCTCTCGAAATACTGAAGAGTAGCACTGACATTGCCCTAAAAAACTATACTTCACATCATGGCGATATTGTTGCTAGCACTAGGACAAATAGTGATGGATTGGCATTAGAAATTGACCAACAGAGATATATTGGTATGTACCTTTATGGGCTCTGTAATTCTGCAACTTCTACAGGAAATCAAGATTTGCGAGACTTTATTAGGGATCAATTGATGCGGCTAGAATGTGATCGAATGCCAATCTATAGCATAGCTTTTATTAATTATTGTAAATTAAAACTCGATCTTGATGAAGATTTGGGAAGTTTTCGCCTTGAGGATTTAGAGCTTGCTGAAGATTATCTTGCGCTCATTCCCGCTGCGGCACGTTACAAGAAATATGGGCGACCGTGTGATAAAGTATTTATGCTAGAGGCAATCCAACTGTTGTATTCAATGTATGACGATGTAACAGGATGGATTAATGTGCCGAGTGATCGCAACAGTATTAGGCATCAAAACCAAATGTATATTTTGTGGGGAGTACTTGATGCATTGGAAGCATTAGAAATTAAAGAAATTCCGGATAAGTTTTTGCAGGTTCTAAAAAATACGATGAAAAAACGTCTGCGGTCGGATGGTATGGTTTTATGGTATGAGCCGAAACTTCTAATTAAAGTTAAGAACTTAGTTAATATATTTACTGGTCGATATAGCGCTTCGTCAGACTGGCGTCTGTTATTTGAATGCCATCAAACATTTCTGGCAAATACGATTTTAAGGCTTCGAAAGTTTGATCAGCGTCCAGAGATAAAAAAAATATATGCTTTATTACCTTTCGTGATCAGCCCACTTTTTAGGGCAGGAACTGATAGCTTTCACATCCGTGATAGTTTGCCGGTGCGTTGTTTGTATGAAAGTTATGCAACGGGACCTGAAGTTGAAAAGTTTAAAGGAGTTTATGAAATTGGTTCATATCTCGATATGCTTTCTCGGTTGTCAACAATGAAAGAATTAAATTGAAGGTAATTGTGATTGATGGCGGCTTCGGTAATACTGCTGCCTTAGCAAATATGCTCAAGAAAATAGGGTGTGACGTAGATATAATTGGATCGGGCGTAAACAAAATAAATTATGAGTTTCCAATTTTTATTCCGGGAGTGGGTCAATTCGACTACGCGGTACAGCGGTTAAATGCGCTTTCTTTTTTTCCTGAATTGCTAAGTTATGCAAAACGGGGAGAAATAAAAGTGATTGGAATTTGCATAGGAATGCAAATACTTTTTGATGGAAGCGAAGAAGGAAAAAATAGTGGATTAGGTTTGATACCTGGTCGAATCGTTGACTTAAAAAAATTAAATAATAAGGAGAAAGTTCCGCATGTAGGTTGGGAACACCTAGATTTAAAAGCAATAGCTCTTAATAAAGATCTCCGTTTTTACTTCTCACACTCTTTCTACGCTTCCTGTGATCCTAAGTATGTTCTGGCAACTTACAATAGCGGACAGCTAAGTATTCCAGCAATGGTCAAGCACGGTGAAATTTATGGATGTCAGTTTCACCCAGAAAAAAGTAATCGCAACGGAATGATATTGTTAAGTAAAATATTAGGAATAAATTAAGATGCGAAAAATTCCAATTTTGCTTATCAAAGATCGAAGGGCTATAAAAACCTTCAAATATAAAGACCCAATGTATTTAGGTGATCCAGTAAATATAGTTCGAATACTTAACTCTTTTGATATAGATGAGCTAATTATCTGTGATTTATCTTGCGAAGCGCCAGATTTAGAACTCCTAAACGATGTCTTCAGTGAAGCATTTTTCCCAATTGGTTATATTGGAAATGTTCGCAAACTTGATGTTATTAAAAAGATTTTTAGTATGGGTGCTGAAAAAGTTGGCGTGAAAATCAAAACAAAAATAGATGAAGATCTTTTAACACAAATAGCAAGTATGTATGGCAAACAGGCCGTATTTGGGACACTAGATGTAAACTTAACTAAGTTAAAATACTATGTAGAAGACGGAAAATCATATGGCATATTTAAGAAAAAAGTAGATCCTAAAGATCTATTGATAAAACATACGAGATTTTTTGGTGAAATCGTAGTGAACTTCATTAATCGGGAAGGAAGTAGAGACGGATATGATCGTAATTTTTTTTCTGAACTCTCTGCACACTTAGGAGATAAGCCAGTTATTTTCAATGGCGGTCTACGGGGTGAGGAAGATTTTGTTTGGGCACAAAAGCAAAATATTGATTGTGCTGGCTCAGCTTATTTTTTCCTTGAATCACAATTCAATTCTGTACTTATTTCATATGGAGTTGACGCTTGAAAATACTTCACATAACACATCTTGATGAGAGGTTTCAGCCAAGAATTGTGAAGTCGAATGCATTCTTTTTCGAAAAAGGTTATCAGTACAGCACATTATTACTACGCCATAGCTCAAGCTTACTAAACCGATTAGACAATTTTATTTTTAAAACCCTTGGGATATCACTTGTTTTCGTTGTAGCGCTGTTCCGGAGTAATAATTTTGCAAACAGCGACGTTGTAATCGTGCATGATATATGGCTTTTCCCAAGTGCATATTTTGTCAAATATCTGAAAAAATCCGAGATCAAATTAATTCTCGATATGCATGAAGTCATGCATCTTGCAAATAGATTTTACGCAAAAGAAAACTTGTCAATATCACACATCCTGAGGCCAATCTGGAAAACAAAAATGATAGAAAAATTAAGTTTAAATTGGTGTAGCTCTGTTTCAGTAGTTAGTGAAGAGATGAAAGACAAATTGGTTACAACCTACGGTTCATGGTTTCTGAATAAGTGCTCTGTAATAGAAAACTTAGAGTATGATAAAAATTTTCCATTTGAATTTCGCAAGAGTTTACCAATTATTATTAATTACACGGGCGGGTTTTCCCCGCATCGAGGTTTGATCGAACTTATGGAAAGCTTGAAAGAAATCGGTGAAATAGATCCCATGTTTCTGCGAAATTTTCATTTTGTATTTGTTGGAGCAAAAAATAATTCTTATTGCAATAAATTGAAAAAAGCTGTTTTAGAAAATGGGCTTTTGGATATCGTAACAATTGAAGATTGGGTTAATGAAGTGTCACCGGCCTACTTAAAGCAATTTGATGCTGGCATAATTCCACACATAAAAAGTGAGCATACAAACTCAACTACTCCGCATAAACTTTATACTTATATTAATAAAGGATTGCCTGTAATCGCCACACAGACAAATTCATTTATAAGATTGCAGGAAAAATATCCAGATTGGATCTACACATATGACAAATCAACGCAACTCTATAAAGTTTTAGAACAAATAAAGGAAATAAAAGATATAGAGGGCCCGCGACCGCCCATTTGGGTTGAAGGTAATAGTGCCTCTATGATTAAATTACTCAGTTAATGTTAAATATAGTCATTATTTCAGGACACCTGTTAAAACAAAAAAATCAAGTTGGTGTTCATCATCTTTATAACGCTTTGCGAAAAAATAATTCTGTCGAATTTTTGACTATTCCTTTATCGTTTTCGAGGGTTTGTATATTGGGGTTGCAGGGGAAAGTTACGGGGGTAACTTTCGTTCATTATCTAATTTTATCAATTTTACAATTAAAGATATTAACGCCATGGAATGGCTTATTATCGAATAGAGTTTTACGCATAGTGGATTACTTTTTTAGGCTTAGCCACAGAGAAGTCGCAATCATAAAATCAAGTGACATTGTTATAATTGACACGTGTATGGCTTTGAAATTTGTTGCAAAGATCAGGGAAATGGATCTTGCAAAGGTAATTTACAGAGGATCTGATCTAATATCATTTTATAAAAAAAATTCATTGATGGAATACTATTTGCAAAAAGCGTGTCCTTATTTCGACAAAGCTAGTGTTGTACATGAAAAAATTGGTACTGAATTATCACAAAAGTACTCGATTCCATTAAGTAAAATCGAATACAATCCTCATGGCGTAAATAAATTGATGATGTCAGGTTCGCTAGAAAATCCATTTATTAGTTCGAAAAACGCTGTTTTTGTTGGTGTGTCGCACATTGATGAAGAGTGCTTAAAAGTACTGGCATCGGCTAATCCCGATTGGCACTTTCATTGTGTTGGTATCTCCAGAATTTCAATTGATAACGAAAACATTTCATCTTACGGAATAGTAAATTTCAATGAAACTTTGGCTTACATCAAATATTGTGATTTAGCTCTTGCAATCCGGAAGCCAGGCTATGAGAGTGAGGTGTTTGCTACTAGTTTAAAAATTCAACAGTATAAATTTTATAAAAGACCCATCATTGGACCAGCTGCAATTTTCAAAAATGACAAGGAAATTTTTTCGTATGTTGATAGTAATAGTCAATCAATCACTAATGCCTTCCAATCCGCGATAAAGCATAATGTCGTCGAATATGATGTTGAAAAAATTTTGAGTTGGGACGATGTAGCACATCGATTAATTAGCTAAATGTCCGTGAAAGTGATTATAGATGGTTATTATTTAAAAAACTCTCGTGGTATGGCGGAGTATGCTAATAATATCATAAGTTCTAGCAACAAAAGTGTTGAGGTCCTAGAACTTACTTTTTTGCGGTTCTTTCAGAATTTTATTCCTTTTCCGATATGGGAGCAGATTATCATTCCAATTTATTTATACTTCTCAAAAGGAAGTGTGATACTTATATCTCCTTACAATACATTTCCGGTTGTCTTACCACGAAAAGTAACAAATTTAATAATCTGCCACGATCTCATTTTTTTGAAAAGTAACAACGTAAATCAAAACATAAAGTCTTATCTGGGAAAGTGGTACCGTAGTATAGTCTACAAAAAAATAAAAACTATAAAACACAAGCGATTTTTTGCATGCGTGAGTAAAACCACTTTAATGAAGCTTAAAGAATTTGAGAGTGCAGCAGACGCAGTATGCATTCCGAATTGTCTAAATTTTGATCTAATTGACTTCTGCGATAATGAAGCAGGTAAATATGGTTTGGTAATCACTGGTTCAGGCTCTAATAAAAATAACAATTTGTTTATTGAAGCTTTAAATAATCTAATAAAAAAATCACATAATTTCGATATAGTAGTGTGTGGTATTTTTAACAAAAAAGATCGACAGAGATTTTTAAAAAAAGTCTATCCAAGAAATCCTGGGCAGAAGTTAAAGTTAGAAAAAAGGTTAACGTCAGCTCAAATCGACAAGCTATTTCAAAATGCCCGCTATTTTTTATCATATTCAAACGACGAAGGATTTGGAATACCTTTACTACATGCGGTGAAATGCGGAAAGCCAATAGTTGCAAGTGATATTCCAGTATATCGAGAAATACTTGGAAGCGAAGCGTACGCATATTTTTCAGCCTTTGATCCAGAAGACCTAGCTTCAAAAATCGAACAGATATCAGCTAATGTCATTCATGTAGACACTTCGTATGCTGAGATTAAGAAGCGGTATTCAACTAAACAGTTCAAAATTTTATTAAATCAGTATTTGGGATTCATAGAAAATGAAGTTGAAAAGTAAAATATTTTTGCTGATGCCTTTAGTAATAAGAAAATTGATTAGACGACTTCAATTTTATTTATCTGTTAACAAATTTCGTGGGAAATCAGCAAAAGAAATATTTGAGAATATCTATCAGAATAATCGATGGGGTTCGTTACCTGGTCATAGGTTTTACTCGGGAGCAGGAACACACTCCGAAAGTATTCTTGAAGAGTACACTTTGGCTATAAAGAAATATTTCAAAAAAAGTAAAATTGATTTATCCGTGTTGAAAGCGTTTGATTGTGGTTGTGGAGACTTCACCTGTGGTCGAAAATTAGAAGTTCTATTTTCACATTATACAGGCGGGGATATATACCCAGATATGATAAAAAATCATAGATATAAATACACTACCGATGAAATAAAATTCATAGACTTTGATCTATCTAAAGATCCGTTGCCAGACTGTGATGTTATTATCTGTCGGCAAGTTCTGCAACACCTCCCAAACGATATGATATCTAGTTTTGTGCAAAAATTGAATAATTGGACTGGATACTTAATTTTCACCGATCACCAACCGTCTTCTAGGTTTGTTCCAAATAAAGATTCAAATTCATTTGAGCACATTAGGCTCGATGCTTTAGGTTCGGGTTTATTATTACATGAGCCACCATTTGAACTTGTTCACAAAAGTGTTGAAATTATAAGCGAGACACATTCGGGTTCTGGCTGTATTCGCACCTATGTTTATCAAATCTGATGGGTAAATTCATTCATCTGAACACGCTTTCAGATTACGGCATTATTTGTGTTGCGATACTAGGCTTAATATTAGGTGATTATTATGGATTAGTACTTCTACTGCAACTTATGATATTCATATTTCCACATTTTTTCCAAAAATTGTCTATATTAACTTTTTCACTAATATTCGCTGCATTATTTTTCATTTCAATACTTACAATTTTCTCACCATTTAATTTATTAGTTTTTAATTATTTTCATATTATCTCAATATTTATGGGAATTTATTTGCTACATAATTTACAATTTATTAAAGAAAACTCTTGCGATACTTTGATATTTCAACTTCTACTTTTGGCATTCTGTATACTGGAAATTTTTAATCTAGTTTACAATGCCCATGCTCCAAGGCTGAGTTCGTTGGCTCTTAATCCGAACTCTTTATCAGCATTAGGTTATTTCTTATTTTTTATAAGCAAGTATCAAACAGAAAAATTATTGGCCGTCTTTTTTGTATTAATAGGTGGTTCAACGTCATTGATATTGTGTTTTGCTGTTTCAGTTATTTTTTATGGCTTGGTTAATAAGAATCGAATGTATCTACTTTTAATAGCAACGTTCGTTGGGTTGGTTGTCATAAAGTTCAACACTTTAATAACGTCTTTTCTAACAATTATGCTAATAAAAGTAACCTATTTTTATGAGAACCTTTCTTTCATATTTATAGAAAATAATCCCGCAATGGATGCAGAAAATTTGTCAGCGCTCAGAAGGTTAACATATCTTGGTGAGTCTTTTCAGGAGTTTGCCAACAGTGATTGGTTTTTCAAAGATTTCGAATTTCGCGAGGGGGCAGTTTTAAGCGCAACTTCAGTAAGTCCAATTTTTGGCATGTTATTATTAATATTTTGGTTTTTTTACACTAGAATGATGCGAGGGAAAGCTGTTATTTACTTTACCCCATTCTTATTAATTTGGATGTTTATTCTCCCAATAATTTCCCCTCTTATTTGGATATTTATACGCCGCACAGCTGTGAAGAAAGGAAGCAATCATGCAAATAACTGATGTTAAATGTGATTACTGTTTAATGGATGCGACATGTAAACCCTTCACTAAAGTAGATGGTGTCGGATGCAACTACTGTGTTGGAAAGGCAGAAAAAATAAAATTATTAAAAAGCAGAAATTTTGGGGCAATCGTTTCAGAAATTAAAGAGACTGGGAGGAAAAATGAATTTGACTGTGTGATCGGTGTATCGGGGGGAGTAGACAGCTCATATGTTGTACATTTAGCAAAATCATATGGATTGCGACCGCTAGCGGTGCATATGGATAATGGTTGGAATACAGAGCTATCATCTAAAAATATAAAAAGAATTCTTAACGCAAATAAAGTCCCACTAATTACAAAAGTTATAGACTGGGAGGAGTTTAGGAATTTGCAGCTAGCATTCATGAAAGCGAATGTGATTGATCTAGAGCTTCTGACTGATAACGCGCTTTACGGGACCTGTTACGAAATTGCAAAGAAACATAAAATAAAATACATTCTTGGGGGCCAGAATATAGCAACGGAAGGTATTCAGATGCCAGAAAATTGGAATTGGCATAATAAGTACGATGGTACGAATATTAGAGCAATAGCAAGAAAGTATTCTGTAAAATTAAAAACCTTCCCATTAATTACTCTCGTGAATCTAATCATGTATAGTGTTTTAAATAAAATAAAGTGGGTGGATCCATTAAATATGATAAATTTTTCTAAAAATGAAGCATTATCGACTTTGACAAATGAATATGGTTATGTGCCTTATGATCGAAAACATGGAGAGAGTTTTTTCACAAACTTTTATCAAAACGTAATTTTACCTGAAAAATTTAACGTAGATAAGCGTAAGTTGCATTTATCTGATCTGATTATTTCGGGTGAGCTTTCAAGAGAAGAGGCAGTTAGAAAACTAAATCAAGGTTTTTTCAATAGTAATAACGAACGCCAAGAGGAGGTAAATTATTTTGTAAAAAAGATGAAAATCACAAATTCAGAATTTGAACAATACATAATGGATTCACCGGTTGAACATGCAGTATATCGTAACGAGAAAAAATTGTGGGATTGCGTTCGACTACTAAATCGGGCCAAGAAACGCATACAGTGAAAAGGTTGCTTATCATTACTGGACGCCCGCTTGGTTCAATTGATGGGGGTGATAAATTAAGAATATGGAATATTTGCAATTCCCTTTCAGCTGATTACCAGTTGGATCTATTGTGTGTCTCAGATACTGAAACAACCTACGGCGATAATTACAAAATATTTGAAAATGTTATTTTCATAAAAGTTGCTTGGCTAGAAAGGATTTGGGGATTATTTTTGAGCCTGATTAAATTGCGTCCGTTGCAAATAGGGTATTATAGAAATAAACGTGCACGTGAGTTTATAGTTGAAAACCAACATAAGTATGACTATTTGGTTTGCCACTTATCACGCTTAGCCCATTTAGTCGAAAATTATGAGAATAAAACCGTTCTAGAGGCTACAGATGCGCTTACCTTGATGTACGAACGTTCGATTAGAAATTTAAGATTTAATTTTAAATCATTGATTTATATTTATGAATACTTTGCAATGAAAAAGTTTGAGCAAACTATTTCAAGAAAATTTTTTCGCGTGGTTGTTGTTGGCTCCAGAGACGCTTGTTTTTTAAATCAGTGTAATAATTATAAGAAAAAAAACGATAATGTGCTCGTTATAGAAAATGGTTCAAACATCCGAGTTAGAAATAAAGTATTTGATATCAAATCGAACACTCTGTTATTCCTTGGGAATTTACGATCCTTACAAAATCAAGACGCTGTTTTTTTTTTCTCAACCTTGATTTTACCTGAAATGCAAAGAAAAGGGTATCAATTTAAATTACGTGTGATTGGTTCTGTTCCGCCACGTTTTGTAAATAAATGTCCATCCAACATCGAATTTGTTGGCTCAAAAGATGACCTTGTAATTGCCACGAGTGATGTTTTTGCTGGTATTTGCCCGATGAGAATTGGTGCTGGAGTTCAAAATAAAATTTTAGATTATTTTTCTTTAGGTATCCCTGCATTAGCATCAAAATTAAGCGCTCAACCATTTGTTGATCGCAAAGTTTCGTGTATCTCGATTTGTGAAACTGCAGATGACTATATTTATGCATTAAATAATTTGCGTGATAAAAAGTCTTACTTTAAAACAGTTGATCAAGGTTACCGACAGCTAGAGAAAAATTACTCATGGGCTGAGAATTTGCAGGCTTATCGAGAGCTGTTTAAGTCTGGATATTGATTACAGAAATGGAGAATTAAGTTGGATCATGAAAGCGACCAAAGTCTTAAAAAATTTGCTATAGTTGGTTGTGGCCGCATCGCCCTGCGGCATGCTGAGTTGATTGGTGGGAGGCAGATTAAAGGTGCGATTCTGGTGGGTGTAAGCGATGTGAAATTAGAAAGAGCCGAAAACATTGGAAATTTATACAATGTACCCGCATTTAGTGATATGCATGCTATGATGCGCGCTGTAGCCCCCGATGTTGTTGTAGTCTTGACTGAAAGTGGTAATCACGCGCGACACGTATGTGATCTCGCGCAGTACGGGGCAGACGTGATAGTGGAAAAGCCTATGGCGCTTACTATCGATGATGCTGATAGGATGATTACAACCTGTAATCAGCATAATGTTAAATTATTTGTTGTTAAACAAAATCGATTTAATTTACCCGTAATAAAATTAAGACAAGCACTAGAAAATGGACGGTTTGGTAAATTAATACTCGGGACTGTGAGGGTTCGCTGGTGCCGAACGCAACAGTATTATGATCAAGATCCATGGCGTGGAACATGGGAAATGGACGGGGGAGTGTTAACAAACCAAGCGAGCCATCATATTGACTTGCTAGAATGGATGATGGGAGAAGTTCAAAGCGTATTTGCGTATTCGAGCACTGCACTGGCAAAGATTGAAGCAGAAGATACTGCGACTGTTGTGCTTCGATTTGCCAATGGCGGTCTGGGCGTAATAGAAGCAACCACTGCAACGCGACCTAAAAATCTAGAGGGTTCTTTATCTATTTTGGGTGAGACTGGTACGGTAGAAATTTCTGGTTTTGCTGTAAATAAGATGAGAACTTGGGAATTTGTGCACACTAACGAGAATGATCATGAGATCTTGGAGAATTATTCGTGTAATCCTCCAGATGTGTACGGTTTTGGACATAAATCTTACTATGAACATGTAATTGATTGCCTTACTAAAGGCAGCCCGCATCTTGTAGATGGTTTGGAAGGGCGAAAAAGCTTATTGCTGATAAACGCCATATATGAAGCCATTGAAACTCAACAAGAAGTTTTTTTAAAGAATTTTCCTAAGGCTGCCCGATTAGGAACAACGGGGCATACAAGTAGTGTTTAAAAGATCGAGTGTACAGATAAAAAATGTTGATTTGGGCAAATCGGTAACAATTATTGAACCGAGTAATTTATACGATTGCAAATTAGGGGATAATGTATTCATTGGCCCGTTTGTCGAAATACAGCGTGGGGTCGTAATTGGCAAGCGTTCAAAAATTCAATCACATTCGTTTGTCTGCGAATTGGTATCGATTGGTGAAGATTGCACAATAGCTCATGGAGTGATGTTCGTTAATGATAGGTTTGCTACTGGCCAGCCTGCTGGTGGGAATCGAAGCCTTTGGGAAAAGACGGTCCTTGGTAATCATGTTCATGTGGGTAGTAATGCTACAATTCTCCCGGTAATGATCTGTGACGATGTGGTAATCGGAGCAGGTAGCGTGGTTACAAAAAATATCGAAAGACCAGGAATTTATGCGGGTAACCCTGCGTGCTTTATTAGGGAGCTGAGCGTGTAATGAAACTAAAGCCAAGTTCAAGTACGAAAATTGTCAAATTCGGTCAGTTACACCGTCAGTATACCGCATTAAAGGTACCCATTGACTCTGCTATAAAGCAAACAATTGCAGAATCTAACTTTATCAGGGGTCCAGAGGTCGAAAGTTTCGAAACGAGCTTTGCAAATTTAATTAACGTGAACCACTGCGTTTCGTGCGCGAATGGTACCGACGCATTATACATTGCAATGAAAAGTTTAGGCGTGCAACCTGGAGACGAAGTCATTGTTCCAGCGATGACTTGGATTTCAACAAGCGAGGCAGTTTCACAAGCAGGTGGCATCCCAATATTTTGTGATATTGATGCTAAAACGCATACGATAGATCCAAATCAAATTGAAAGTTTGTTGTCTGAAAATACTGTGGGTATAGTGCCAGTACACTTATATGGGCATAGTGCAGACATGAAACGCATTATGCAAATTGCAGATAATAAAAATCTTTGGGTAATTGAGGATTGTGCGCAGGCGCATCTTACCAAATTTAATGGAAAATTTGTTGGTACTTTTGGTGCTGCTGCCACATTTTCGTTTTATCCTGGGAAAAACTTAGGTGCTATGGGTGACGCGGGTGCAATTGTTACAAACGACCACGCCTTGTCTGTTAGCATGGCTAAATTTGCAAGACACGGAGGGCTAGTAAAAGGGAGCCACGAAATTGAAGGTATAAATAGCCGATTGGATGGGCTACAGGCATCAATTTTAAATGTTAAGCTGCCGTACTTACCTGATTGGACCAAACGGCGTAGAAAGGTTGCTGAAGCTTATAATCAGGCGTTTGCCACAATTAATGGCTTGCATTGCCCGACTACTAGCCAAAATGTCGATCATTCTTGGCATCTTTATTGTGTGCAAACGCACGAGCGATCTGCACTTCGTGATCAACTTATGCAAAAAGGCATTTCCACATCAATCAATTACCCCAAAGCCCTACATCAACTACCTTGTTACGAATACAAGTCTCACTCAGACGTAGAATTTCCAAATGCTACATTTCTTTCAAATTGTGGTTTATGTCTTCCTTTATATCCGGAACTAGAGCCAGATGAAATTGAACATGTTATCGGACATGTATTAGAATTTTTTAATGCTGAAACTTAAATGAAACTCACCTTCTCTCGGAATGTGAATTTATTAAGTGCGTATTTTAGCTGTTGTTAATGTTATTGTCCTGTGCCCAAATGTTATGTTGTGAAGGTCGCAAGCACCTTGATACTGTGCTCGGATCTGACCAGCCGCCGGCGCGCATGATTGCGGCGAGGGCGTAACCCTTAATTAGTAAGTCTTGGGCTGCGCCCACGCGCAGGTAGTGCCCCGAAACCTCCAAGTCGCTCGGCCGCTCGCATCTCTTGACCTTCACGATGCTTCGCTTGATGCAGTCGTTGACGTTTCGGTCGCAGATGGCGCGGTCCTGACACTTCCCATGATTAATCGCGCAAAAGATGGGCTGAATTTCTTTAAGCTTTAGTTACAGCTACTTCCTTACTAAATTCGCACTCCTCTCGGAGACCAACATGAGCCAACCCTTTTCGTATTGGTCGGTTTTACTTTTCCTAATCATTCCTTTTTGCTCGCCGTGGGGCGTAAACTTCTAGATCAGGAGGCATGTCGAGAGCAGTGCCTCTTCAAACGCTATCTTGGCGAGGCGTGTTCACGGCGAAATAAGGTATTGAAGGCTTGGTGTGCCTTTAATCAGAAGGAAAACCTAAATTTCCGAAACGAACTTAATTTATACTTATAGGGAAAGTGCATGAACAAATTTAAGTCGTTAGTACCTGCGCATGCGGCGGTAAAGCAAGCCTAAGCAAATGCCTAACACGACGCCCGCAATGTCCGCGCCCCAGTCGTTGACGTCGGCACTTCGATTGAAGCTGGGCTGAATAAGCTCGATGGCGCCGCCGAAGGCGCTTGCGCCGATGATGACGGGCAGGAGCCCGAAGCGGCCCGTGCGAGCCAAGGGTAAGGTCAGCGCCGCGAAGGCGATGAAGTGCACCAGTTTGTCGCTGCCCTCAGGCGCGGGGGGCGGCGCATCCAATGGCCAGAGCATTGCGACGGTCAAGGTAATCGTCACGATGATGGTGAGGGGTACGTCTAAGTGCTTCCGCATTCGCCGAGGTGTAACTGGGCTCGCATACAATGGCAAGCGTGGGCGTCCGATGGAGGTATTTGCAGCTAAGTAGAAAGATGCGCCAGATCAGGGATTTGGGGGTTCCAATAAGTCTGAAAATCAGAAGACTAATCTCGACGGTACCATACTTCTTTGTCATGCATTTTGCAGCGCTCAGCCAGGTTGGTGAGAGCATACAGAAACCTGGTGCATATTGGCAAAATAACGTAATGGGATCACTGAACCTGATCCAGTCGGCCGTCGACCATGGC
>MDTG01290592.1_pt1 | contig 16523 bp, 20 predicted proteins | sample 811421 | NCBI WGS metagenome assembly MDTG01 (sample SAMN05326645, study PRJNA326480) | marine metagenome | isolation source: seawater | place: Pacific Ocean: South East | collected 2011
AAATTACTTATAAAGATTTTACAGAATTTAATAAATTATATTGTGCGGTTTCTGGATCATTAATTGATCCTAATAGCGAACCAGATTTTCTATATGCTAAAGAAAGCAAAACTGGAGAAAAAATTTGTGGTGATTATTACAAGTGCTGCATTCCTTGTTCATGTGATATTATGAAATATTCTGAAGTTGAAAAAATGAAATATAAATTTTTGGATGGTTTAAATGAATTTTACGTATTCACAATCAAAAATCCTTGTAATAAGGAAGACTTTCCCGATAGAGTAAACAAGGATTATTTTTGTGATGGAGAGAAAATTAATGATGATCAAGTTTATAATCTAAATGATCGAATAGTAATAGGTTTGTTGCATGATGGAAGAAAATGTAAAAAAGAAGAGATAGATTTTGTAAAAAGTCACGAAGTAACCGGAAGATTTTGTGAGTTTAGAAATAAGACCCCTTTAGAAAATTTAAAAACAGGAATGGGTGACATTTTTATAAAGCTTGCCAGATAATTTTTTATAAATTAAATGTTGAAATAATTTTTGGAATATAATTTTTAAAATTAAAAAAACCTTTGTTACAATATTGCCAGGAAAATTGATCAATATTTCTATACATAAAATCTAATTTAATGTTATTTAAATTTATATAATCTAAGTTTTCACCAACATTTGGATATAATCCAATGCAATTTTCAATATTTTTAATTTGACTTATATCAATAATCTCACAATCAATTGATTTATCATTTAATCTTTGCTTTTGGTCATTTATTAAATATGATTTAAATTTAATAACTTTTTCATCAACTTTAATAGACCTATTTTCATTTTTATTTGAAATTATATAAATTTTTTTGAATTTAATATTTTGAAAATCAGATGTTTCAAAAGATAGATTGTTATCAAAAATCAATAAAATTTTATTTTTAGTATTTTGAGGATTATTAAAATCTTTTTTAGTTATTGAGTAAGTTTTTTCGGAAACTATTGGCGGTGCATTTTCATTTAATTTTGTGTTTAGAAATCTATTATTTGTAAATTTATTGATATTCCATTCGCTTGCTAAATAATGCTTTCCTTGTGTTTGAACACCCGCAACCCATCTCCATCCAAGAGTATTAGATGCAGCATCTCCATCATAAAGATGTTTCATAAAAAATTCAGCGCCTAGTTGCCATGGTAATTCTAATGTAAAAATCCAAATACTCGCAAACCACATTCTTGTATGATTGTGTAAATAATTATTATTTTTAAGTTCATTTACCCAATAATTAAAACATTCTATATTTGTTTTACCATTAATTGCAGTTATATAATTTTGATTATTTTTAAAATTTTCTCGAAGTTTTGATAGATCGATTAAATAATCAGTCCAAACGTTTGGTCTTAACTCTAGCCAACCTTTCCAATAAGTTCTCCAAAGAATTTCTTGAATAAATTTTTCAGTTTTCCCAAAAGAAAATTTCTTTAACGATTTATTTATAACTTCTTTTTCATTAATAATACCATGAGTTATATAAGGTGATAAGCAAGAAACATTCGATCTTTTTTCCGGACCATAATCAAAATTTCTTTGATTTGAGTAATCTGAAAGATTGTGATTTATAAAGTTATCTAATTTCTCAATAGCCGAAGCTCTTGATGGTTTAAAATCCATAACTTTTATTTTGATTTTTTTTGTTTTAAACCTAACTTATCGCTGTGTCTCAATCTTAAAATTACAATTGCTGAAGCTATTAATACTATCGCTACTGCCTCGTAAACTAGAGCAGATGCATCCATTTCTTTTCCTTGCAAAATTATAAATCTTGCCAATGCTGTTATTGCTATCAATAATGGCAGAGTAATACTTATAGATTGCTGATTCCAAAAAACTCTTACCATTGCCATTACTTCTAAATATAAAAACATTAAAAGAAGATCTGCTAAGTTCACGGATTGATCTAAAAACATTCTTTTAATTTCAATACCAACTGCAATTACAGTACTTATCAAAATTATGCTTAATAATATGAATTGTAAATTTTTTGTTATCTTATCCATTAATTACCTTTAGTAAATGGTAGCCATTTTTCAAAAGCTGATTTCGCTGGTCCATCATATGGAATCGAGTATGAGTTTGTTTTTGTTAAAACCTCGACACCTTTAGAAAATACAAACATAAAAATTATAACAAAGAGTATTACCATAATTTTTGATGGATCATAGTTTTTTGCTTTAAATACACTTACAGAACTTTTTTCTGCTTTATGAAACTGTTTAAAAGTGTAATAAACTGCAAATATAAGTCCTATATGCGCTATGAAAATTCCTGCCCAACCGAATGCAAAAGTCGCATAAGAAAAAATATATAAGCTAAAAACTGTTGACCAAATAAAACTAAGAACTAAAAGAATTTGCAACCTTACAGTTTTCGGTAAGGCTCTTAGGTCATTTTTACTATCATCGAACATAATATTTGCCGATTCGACTAACCAATTTTTGATACCATCCATATTTAAGTTTTAATTCATTAGACAAAATAGTCAAATTTCAAATTGTACGTTTATTCCTTTATTAAGTACTAATTTCTTAACTTTTTTTTGTGAAAATTAATAAATCTTTCAACATAAGATTTATTGAATGTTTTATTTTCCTCAAAAGATACCTTTTTTACAGAATAAGCAGAGCTTTTTGTCACTCGAGATTGGATAGTAATGTTCCCTTTATAAAGTTTTAACTTAACGGATCCATTTACTTTATTTCTTCTAAGATCAACAATTTTCTGAAGTTTGATTCTTTCTTTTGAATACCAATACCCATTATAAATTAGTTCAGCATATCTTGGCATGATCTTATCTTTTTTATGCATTGTTTCTTTATCCAAAGTTACAGATTCAATCGCACGATGAGCATTTAATAAAAGTGTTCCACCTGGTGTTTCATAAACACCACGTGATTTTATTCCAATAAATCTATTTTCAACTAAATCCACCCTACCAATTCCATTACTCCCAGCTATTTGATTTAACTTTTCTAGAAGTTTTGCAGGTATCAGTTTTTTTCCATTTACTCCTATTGGATCACCATTTTTAAATTTTACTTCTACATATGTAGGTTTATCTGGAGCTTTTTCAGGTGATATGGTTCTTTGAAAAATAAATTCAGGTGCAGCGTTTCTGGGATTTTCCAGAATTTTTCCCTCGGTAGAAGTATGGAATAAATTATCATCTACTGAAAAAGGTGGAGCCCCCTTTTTATCTTTTGGAATTGGAATTCCATGTTTTTTTGCATAATTTATTAAATCGGTTCGTGATTTTAACTTCCAAATTCTCCATGGAACAATAACTTTTATTTTTGGTCCGAAGTAATGGTAGCCTAACTCAAATCTTACTTGATCATTTCCTTTTCCCGTTGATCCATGCGAAACAGCAAATGCTTTATATTTTTTTGCAATTCTAATTTGGTCTTTAGCAATTAAAGGTCTAGCTATTGAGGTACCTAGCAAATAAATGCCTTCATATAAAGCATGACCTCTTATCATCGGAAAAACATAATCTTTAACAAACTGATTTTTTAAATCATTAATAATTATCTTTTTAACGCCAAGTTTTTTCGCGTTATTAATAATTTTTTTTTTATCTAATTCTTGGCCAATATCAGATGTGTAAGCAATAACTTCTGCTTTATAATTTTCTTGTAACCATTTTAAGATAATTGAGGTATCTAGACCTCCTGAGTAAGCAAGAACAATCTTTTTAGACATTTATTTAAGAACAATTTTTCTTTGCAGAATTATATGCTTTTGTGAAGCCTAAAAGTGAATAGTGATCTATAGTTTGTGAACCAGATTTATTATATCCTGAGACCATAATTCTGGATCCTTTTTTAAGAGTCTTAATCATTTTTTTTTCAACTTTATTTTCAGATATCCACGCAAAATTTTCCTTAGCTATATCAAATTTATATTTTGACTTGCCTGATGTAGCAGTAATTGAGTTTTGATTGTTATATTCATATCCAGATGTAATGCTTACCTCATCAGAAATTTTATCATTCGGCCTAAAGCTAACAAAAAGTCTTGCATCTCTTGGATTTTTTTTTGGAGCTTGTAAAACGGGAATGGATTGGGCAAAACAAACTTTATTTACTCCATCTGTAAAAACAATAGTCTCCCAATCTTTAAATTTTCCTATTTTTTTTACTTCTTGTGAAAACACGCTTGTATTTAAAATTAGCGATAAAAAAAATAAAAATATAATTTTATTAATTATGGACATGGGTTTGGATAAATTTTTTGTATTTCATTCAAATCTTTAATTAATTCGTTACTAAGATTTATATTTACACTTTCAATATTTTCTTTCAACTGTTCCATTGTCGTTGCCCCAATAATTACTGATGTTATAAATTGCTGTATTTCACAAAACTTTATGGACATTTGAGTAAAATTAACATCATATTTTTCTGAAATTTTGTAATATTCCTCAACTGCATAAGTAGCATTTGGTTTATTATATCTTGTCCAAAAATCTCCATCTCTCTCGATCCTAGATCCTTTAGGAAGTTTTCCATTCCTATACTTACCTGTTAAATATCCCGAAGCCAGTGGAGAATAAGCAAGACAACCTATTTCATCTCTAATTGATATTTCGGCTAATCCAACCTCATAACTTCTATTGAGTAAACTATAAGGGTTTTGAATTGACATCATCCTAGGCAAGTTATGTTCTTTTGACAATTGTAAAAATTTATTAACACCCCAAGGAGTTTCATTAGATAAACCCAAATACCTTATTTTTCCTTTTTTTGTGTATTTTTGTAATTCATTCAGCACATCTTCGAATTTATTCCATTCGTCCTCATTATCATCGTGTTTGTAACCTAGCCTGCCAAAGCTATTTACATTTCTTTCAGGCCAATGGAGTTGATATAGATCTATATAATCAGTTTTTAATCTTTTTAAACTTCCATTTAATGCTTCTTCTAAATTTTTTCCAACAAAACTATTTTCTCCATTCCTTAAATAATCTCTAGCAGGACCAGCCACTTTTGATGCAAGTATAATTTTCTCTCTTTTTTTTGTTTTTTCAAACCAGTTTCCAATAACCACCTCAGTATCTCCAAATGTTTCAGCTCTTGGAGGAACTGAATATAATTCAGCAGTATCCCAAAAATTTACGCCGTTATCTAATGCAAAGTCCATTTGATCAAAACCTTCTTTTTCAGTGTTTTGTTCGCCATATGTCATTGTGCCGAGACAAATTGTACTTACTTTCAGATCAGTATTGCCTAAATTCTTATAATTCATAATTATTGAGCACTTGTTTATTATCTTTTGACCGCTTGAAAATAAACAAAAATATTATTATATATACCGCATGGAATTCAATAGAGAAAATATTCTTAAAAAATCGACTGTAACAAAAAGTTCTGTTGTAATGGATGAAGGCCTTAGAGCTTATATGCTTAAGGTTTATAATTACATGGCAACAGGAATATTATTAACAGGAATAGTGGCATTAATAACTTTCAAAATGTCAGTTGTCACTGATCCAAGTGGTTCTATAGTTGCCTTAACACAACTTGGTAACGCTATTTATTTATCAGGTTTGAAATGGTTAGTGATGTTGGCACCGCTAGGTATTGTGATCTATATGAGTTTCGGGATTAACAAAATGAGTTCTTCTAAAGCTCAAGGAACTTTCTGGGTTTTCGCTGCTTTGATGGGACTATCGTTGTCATCTATATTATTAATTTACACAGGATTAAGTGTAACAAGAGTATTTTTTATTACTTCTGCAACATTTGGCGCTATGAGTATTTATGGCTATACGACAAAAAGAGACTTAACTAAATTAGGCTCTTTTCTCTTTATGGGGCTAATTGGAATTATCATAGCCTCTTTAGTAAATTTGTTCTTAAAATCTTCAATGATGTATTTCGTAATTTCAATCTTAGGTGTATTAATTTTTGTTGGCCTAACTGCTTATGATACACAAAAAATTAAAAATATGTACGCATCATCAGATAGTAGCGAGACAATAGGAAAAAAAGCTGTTATGGGCGCCTTAACACTATATTTAGATTTTATAAATTTATTTATAATGTTGTTAAGACTATTCGGCCAAAGAAGATAAAGTTAAAGTTTCTTCCAATTAGTGTTTTTAAGTAAGCTTTCTAAAATGTAGGAGTTTTTTAAAACTTTTCCTTTTGTATCGGTTATTAAATATTTAAGATTTTTATTCACTGGTTTAAAGTTTTTACAAATATTATACACAGCATTTTCCGAGGAATTTTTAAAAACACTAAAGGCTACCTGCTTACTTGATATTTTTAAACCATAATCTTTCCATGAACCATTAGACACCATCTTAGCATATAAATCTAATATCACTTTTAATTCTTCTTTTTCAAAAAAATACTTTTCTTTTTCCTTTAATTGAGAATTATTTACAACTAATTTAAGATGCTTATTCATTTATTTTGTACTTAGTAATTAATCCAATCTGAAATGCTGTAAAAACAAAAGTTATGGGTAAGAGACCCCAGACTTTGAAATTAACCCAAAATTCTTCAGTTTGTGTACGGTGTACTATCTCATTTAATAACGCTAAAAAGAAGAAAAAATACATCCATCTGTTATTTAATATCTTCCAACCTTCTTCAGTGAGATTTAAAGTGTTACCAAGAATTTTTTTAAGTATTGGTTCGTTTGTAAAATGCTTACCAAATAGTAAGGCTAGACCAAATAAAATATTTACTATGGTCGGCTTCATATAAATAAAAATTGGATTGTCAAAATATATTGTTAGTCCACCAAAAAGAGTTATTAGTACTCCACCCACCAAAGGAACCATGGGAACTCTTTTTTCTAAAAACCATACAAAAGCAAGTGCGACTATTGTTGCTATTATAAACGGCACTAAAGCAATTTTTATATCTTTACCACTACTATAATATATATATAGAAATACTGCTAAGGGACCAAAATCTGTGACAAATTTTACAAAAGATTTATTCACTTTATATTTATTAACAATCTAACAAATCAGAAATATTTTTTCTATTGATTTTTTTTCTTAAATACCCATACTATTAGTGTGTCAATTCAAAAAGCAAAATTTTCAATTGGAGACGTTGTAAAGCATAGACACTTTGATTTTAGAGGTGTCATTTATGATGTTGATTTTGAATTTAACAATTCTGAAGAATGGTACCAATCCATTCCAAAGAATGTCAGACCAAAAAAAGATCAGCCTTTTTATCATTTACTAGCTGAGAATGAGGAAATCACTTATGAGGCATATGTTTCTGAACAAAACTTACTAGCGGATAAATCTGGAGACCCAATTCAACACCCTTTAATAAATGAGATTTTTAGTGGCAAAAAGGGCTCAAGTTACTTTAAACCCTCAAATTAATTTTTCAGTCAATTTTTTAACACAATTAATCCCAAACAAAGACAAATATTATTTCTAATATATTTATACTTTGGTCAGGAGCTTAAACATTCCCTATTTATCTCCCTCAAAGCTCTTGATCAAAGCGAATTAAAATATTCTTGTAAAATATGTTATACAATATCATGTTTAAATATTTTAATCCTTATAAAATCTTTAAAATAAACTCGACATTACAAAAATTTGTATTCTTTTCTTTTATAATAGTATTGAGCATTGGTCTTGTTGAATCTTTGTTTTTATCACCTGAGGATTATTTACAAAAAGACTCTGTGAGAATAATGTATGTACATGTCCCAGCAGCATGGATATCTTTAGGAATATTTTCTACGATTGCGTTGTTATCAACTTCTGTTTTTTTATATAAAAACAAAAATTTAATTTTAGTGTCAAAAAGTTTAGCTCCCTCTGGAATGTTATTTACATTAATAGCACTAGTAACAGGATCAATTTGGGGAAAACCAACCTGGGGTACCTGGTGGGCTTGGGATGCGCGGATTACATCTATGCTTATATTGTTAATACTTTACATGATATACCTTTTGTCATTTAGAATTTCCGACGATAAAGATAAATCAAATAAGATTTCGGCAATTATTGCAATTTTAGGAGCCATAAATATACCTATAATTAAATTCTCTGTAGATTGGTGGAGCACTTTACATCAACCTGCTTCAATTACATTAACTGAAAAATCAACGATACACTCCTCAATGTTAGTACCATTAATTATAATGACTGCGGCATTTGCCCTATTTTCAATTCTGATTTTTTTGATGAAATATAATACAGAACTGATAAAAATTAAGAACAAAGGATTAAAACGACTATGATATCAGATTTAATTTTAATGAATGGTTATGGAATCTATGTTTGGTCTGCTTTTGCATTCACTTTAATTGGGTTTTCAAGCTTATACTTCATTATAAATTTACAGTTAAAAAAAGAACTAAAGAGATTTAAAAAAAATTTCTCAGAGCTTGAAAAAGAAAAATATAAAGTTGCAATTAATCAAGAGACTTATAAAGAGATTTTAAAACATTCTGGTTCAAAAATTTAACTTTAAAACTTCATGTATGGTAAAAAAGTTAAATTAAGGTTCACATATTTATCATTAATCCTGGTAGTATTAATACTTTCTACTTACTTAGTACTTAAATCATTGGAAGAAAACGTTGTTTATTTTATTTCTCCAACTGACATTAAAGGATTAGCAGAGATTAATTATGATAAAAAATATAGAGTCGGTGGTATGGTTAAAAAAAGCTCCATTTCAATGAATTCAGAGCAAATCAATTTCATTATAACGGATTACAAAAATGAAATTAGTGTAAAATTTAATGGAGTAATACCAAATCTTTTTTCTGAGGATAAGGGAGTTGTAGCCGAGGGTTTTCTAAAGGATAGAAATTTTCTAGAGGCATCAAAAATTTTGGCCAAACATGACGAAAATTATATGCCACCAGAAGTAAAAAAAGCCTTAGAAGGAAATTGAGTTGATAAATTTAATTGGAAATTACTCATTAATTTTTGCTTTAATTATTTCATTAGGGACTATGTTCTTTAGTTTTAAAAATTTCAAATATAATAATATTTTAGATTTCAACCTAATTGTATTAGTTTTCTTACAATTTATTTTAATTTTTTGTAGCTTCTGTACCTTATTATTAGCTTTTATAAATTCAGATTTTAGTAATTTAGCTGTTTATAATAATTCACATACTACTAAACCATTATTTTACAAAATTTCTGGCAGTTGGGGGAATCATGAAGGAAGCCTTTTACTTTGGTTGCTAGTTTTAAGTTTATTTTCTTTAATATTTCTAATACAATCAAAAAAACTATCTGTTTCGTTCAGAAGCTTATCTATTTTCTTTCAACAAATAATAATTGTTGGTTTCATTTTGTTTATTTTTTATACATCTAATCCTTTTCAGTTGATCATACCAACACCAAATGAAGGTTTAGGATTAAATCCAATTTTACAAGATCCGGCACTAGCAATTCATCCACCAATTTTGTACCTTGGATATGTTGGATCATCCATAATTTTTTCATCATCATTAGCGGCTTTAGTTTGTAAATACACAACTAATCAATGGGCAAGAGATATAAAAAAATGGACACTAATTTCTTGGATTTTTTTAACCATAGGTATAATGCTAGGCTCTATTTGGGCTTATTACGAACTTGGATGGGGTGGCTTTTGGTTTTGGGATCCAGTTGAAAATGTATCTCTTATGCCATGGTTTTGTCTAACAGCACTATTGCATTGCTCCTCAGTATTAGAAAAAAGATCAAGTTTACAATCATGGACCATAATACTTGCTCTATGCACATTTATGTTAAGCATGAGTGGCACTTTTCTGGTGAGATCTGGAATTTTGAACTCTATCCACACATTTGCAAACGATCCTGAAAGAGGCATATTTATTTTAATTTTTTTATCATGTCTAATTTTGTTATCTCTAATAATATATTTTAAATATAATAATTTTGAAAAATCTAATAAATCTTTTTTTGTAAGTAAAGAAACAGCAATTGTCATTAATAATTGGTTTATGATGTATTTTCTTGCAGTAGTTTTAATTGGAACAATTTATCCCATATTTTTAGAAGTAATCACAAAAGAAAAAATTTCAGTTGGTCCTCCTTATTTTAATCAATTAATAATACCATTATTAATTCCTTTTTTATTTATAATGTCTATTGGTACAAAGTTGGATTGGATTAAAAATAAAGAAATAAATGTTAGATATAAAAAAATAGTTTTACTGATCTTATCAGTTTTAATTTCATATTTAATTGCAAAGCACCTAAATACAAAAATTTTATATTCTACAGTTCTTATTTCAGCGGCACTTTACTTGTTGTTTATATCAATACTAGATCTGAAAAATGATAAGTTAAAATGGTCTCAAAAAACCTCTCATCTTGCATTTAGTATTTTAATAATTAGTATTATTTTAAATAGTATATTTAGTGAAGAACAATCCGTAAATTTAAAGGCTGGAGAAGAGAAAAAATTATCAAAATATACTATTAGATTTGAGAAAATATCTAAATCTCAAATAGAAAATTATACGTCTTTAAAAGCTGAAATTTGGGTTTCACAAAATAATAATGAATTAATATTTTATCCTGAACTAAGACTATATAAAGTTCCCGAAACTATAACAAGTGAAGCTGATATAAAAACAAATTTATTTAACGATAATCTTGTAGTTGTTAACTATCTTAAAGACACAGATTATTTAAACATTAGATATCAAAAGAAACCTTTTATGTTGTTAATTTGGATTTCTGCATTGATGTTAGCAGTTGGAGGAATTCTAGGTTTGAGAAAAAAATATTAATGAAAATTAGATTATCTTTTTTATTTGTTCTTACATTAATTGTATTTATTTTATGTGTTTTTTTTTTGAGTTTGTTTGAAGAAAAAAGTTATGTACCTGAAAAAACAAATAATAAAATAGAAAATTTTTCTATAAAAGACTTTTATACTGACAAATCTTTAAATTTAAAAATTTTATTTGAGGATGAAAAATATATAATAATCAACATATGGTCTTCATGGTGTATACCTTGCAGGCAAGAACATAAACATATTTCAAATCTTTCAAGTTTTAATAGTTCCAAAATAATTGGTCTAAACTATAAAGACAAAAAAAATAACGCAATTAAATTTCTTAATGAGCTCGGCAATCCCTATGATACAATATTGTCTGACAAAGATGGTACAAAAGCAATTTTTTTAGGAGCATATGGTGTGCCAGAAACATTTGTTATTGATAGTGATTTAAATATAATTAAAAAATATATAGGTCCAATTAATTCAGAGATAGTAAATGAAATTAGAAATTTATTGAATGATTATTAAATTTTTGAAAATAAGTTTTATTGTATTTTTTATAACTTTTTTTAATTTAAATAATGTTAGTGCTAACGATCAAAAAGTAGATGAAATATCCAAAAATCTTAGGTGTTTAATTTGCCAGGGTCAATCAGTTTATGACTCAAATTCTGAATTTGCATTAAGTGTTAGGGCTTTAATATTAAACAAGCTAAAAGCTGGCAACTCTGAAGATGAAATCTATTTGTTTTTGAAATCTAAATATGGAGACTGGATTGTGTATGAGCCGGAATTTAATAAATATACTTTAGTATTGTGGTTATTGCCTTTGTTTTTGTTTATATTTGGAGGTCTTTTAATTGTAAGAAAAGTATTTATAAATAGACCTAAAAAATGAAACATTTATTAAATATAATTAAAATTTGCTCAATATTGTTTTTATTCAATTCTCAAATTGTTTTAAGTGAGGAAAATAAAATTTTAGAAAAAGATCATGAGTGGAATTTTTTTTCTGGTATGTTTGATTTTAGTGACGATGGTAAAAGGTCATCTTTATTTGGTATTCAGCATCAAAATGAAAGCCTTACAAGAGATAGTTTTCTAGGGACTTTATCACCAATCACTGGTTTTATGATTACTGCAGACAGTGCCACTTATGCTTATACGGGTGTTCAGGCTGAATATAAAATTGGAAAACTTAATGTTATCCCAAGTTTCACCCCAGGTATATATGGAGAGGGTAACGGTAAAGATTTAGGTCATGTTATTGAATTTAAAAGTGAAGTCCAATTGTCTTTGGATATATTTTCAAATAGTGAATTAGGTTTTTCATATAATCATATATCAAACGCTAGTCTTGGAGATAATAATCCTGGGGCCAATAGTTACATGTTTAATTTTTTAAAACGATTCTAAAATAAGCTACTTATATGAAATTAAAAGATTGCCATAATTTTAATGATTTTAGAAAACTAGCAATGAAGAAATTACCATCACCGATATTTCATTATATAGATGGTGCGGCGGATGATGAAATTACTTATGGAAGAAATACCAGTGCCTTTAACGATGTAGATTTAGTACCAAATGTTCTTAGAGGTGTAGAACATGTAGATTTATCTACAACTATATTTGGAAAAAAAATTGATTTGCCTTTCTATTGTTCCCCAACAGCCTTACAAAGACTTTTTCATTATGATGGAGAAAGAGCTGTTGGAAAAGCAGCAAAAAAATTTAATACAATGTTTGGTGTATCAGCTCTAGCTACAGTAAGTGTAGAAGAAATATCCTCAATAATTGATACTCCAAAAATGTTTCAATTTTATTTTCATAAAGATAGAGGTCTAAATGACTCTTGCCTTGAACGGGCAAAGGCTGCGAAATTTGATGTAATGGCTCTTACAGTTGACACTATAACAGGTGGAAATAGAGAAAGAGATTTGAGAACAGGATTTACATCACCCCCAAAATTAACTTTATCAAGTTTATTCAGCTTTGCTACAAAACCGATGTGGGGAATAAATTATCTAACTAAAGGAAAGTTTGAATTACCTCATCTCCAAGACTATGTAAAAGAAGGGACAAGCACAAATACTTCCATTGGTAACTATTTCTCTACGATGTTAGATCAATCAATGAATTGGAAAGACGCAGAAAAATTATGTGCTCAGTGGGGAGGTCATTTTGCTCTAAAAGGAGTTATGAGTGTTGAGGATGCTAAAAAAGCAGTCGATATTGGATGTACAGGTATCATGGTATCAAATCATGGAGGAAGACAACTAGATGGATCAAGATCGCCATTTGATCAACTAGCAGAGATTGTAGATGCTGTCGGAGATAAATTAGACGTAATTTGCGAGGGAGGTTTTCAAAGAGGAACTCATATGCTAAAAGCTCTATCACTCGGTGCCAAAGCATGCGCGGGAGGAAGATTGTATTTATACGCGTTAGCCGCGGCTGGACAAGCTGGTGTGGAAAGAGCTTTAGCGCAGTATAAGGCCGAATTACAAAGAGATATGAAATTAATGGGTTGCACTAAAATTAGTGAATTAAACAGAAATAATTTACGTTTCAGGTAACAAATGAGTTTAAAGAATTGTTACAATTTTTCAGATTTTAGAAATCTCGCAAAAAAAAAACTCCCATCTCCAATTTTTCATTATATAGATGGAGGATCAGACGATGAAATTACTTTAAAAAGAAATACTAGTGCATTTGATGACTGTGACTTAATACCTAATATTCTTACAAGTGTTGGAAAACCTGATTTATCAACAACAGTATTTGGAAGAAAAATTGATATGCCTATTTTTTTATCACCTACAGCAATGCAGAGGTTATATCATCCAGACGGTGACAAGGCATCAGCTAAAGCAGCGGCAAAATATGGAACGTTTTATAGTATGTCAACGATGGCAAATAATACAATTGAAGAAATAGCAAATATTTCAAGTGGTCCTAAACTTTTTCAGCTTTATGTTCATAAAGATAAATCTATTACAGATGATCTTATAGATAGATGTAAAAGGTCAAATTTTGATGGAATGTGCTTAACAGTTGATACTCTAGTTGCAGGAAATAGAGAAAGAGATCATAGAACTGGTTTTACAACTCCGCCAAAACTAACAGTAAATAGTTTAGTTAGCTTTGCAATGAGACCAAAATGGGTGTTCAACTATTTTACAAATAAAAAATTTGAATTATCAAATGTGGTAAAAAAAACTGAAAAAGGCACAAACATTGCTAAGTCAGTAATTGATTATATAAATGAGCAATATGATCCAGCGATGAATTGGAAAGATGCAGAATATTGTGTGAAGAAATGGGGAGGACCTTTTGCATTGAAAGGCATTATGTCGGTTGAAGATGCTAAACGAGCAATAGATATTGGATGTACAGCAATTATGATATCAAATCATGGTGGAAGACAGCTAGATGGATCAAGATCCCCTTTCGACCAAGTGAAGGCAATTTCAGATGCTGTAGGAGATAAATTAGAGATAATTTTAGATGGTGGAATTAGAAGAGGTACTCACGTTTTAAAAGCAATATCTGCTGGTGCTAAAGCGTGTAGTTTTGGAAAAATGTTCTTGTTCTCTTTAAGCGCAGGAGGCCAACAAGGCGTTGAACATTTGTTAAAAATAATGCATGATGAAATTTACAGAAATATGGTTTTAATGGGCTGTAAAAATTTAAAAGAGTTAAATAGTTCAAAATTAATTTATAGAAATTAAAATGGAGAAATAAATGAAACTAGCAAAAAATTTAGAAAACTTAGGAACAGAAACAGCATTTTCAGTATTAGCTGAAGCAAAAAAATTAGAAGCACAAGGAAATCCAATGATACATATGGGGCTTGGCCAACCAGATTTCAAAACCCCAAAACACGTAGTTGATGCTGCTAAAAAAGCTTTGGATGATGGTCATCATGGATATGTAATGTCTAATGGTATACCAGAGTGCAGACAGGCAGTAACCAGATGGATTAAAAAAAGATATAATACCGAGGTTGACTTTGAAAGAATTTTAATAATGCCAGGAGGCAAGCCAACTATGAGTTATGCAATCCAATGTTTTGGTGAGCCCGGAGCTGAAATAATTCATCCAACTCCTGCGTTTCCAATTTACGAGTCTATGATTAATTATACTGGATCAACTTCAGTTCCTTACGATTTAACGGAGGATAAAGATTTAAAATTTAGTGCAGAAAAAATACTTTCACTAATTACCGACAAAACAAGACTATTAATTTTGATTAATCCAAATAATCCAACAGGAAGTTTTGTTGAAAAACCAGAAATAGATAAATTAGCAGAAGGTTTAAAAAAGCATACACATGTAACAATTTTGAGCGATGAAATTTATAGTAGACAGATATTTGATAATAAAGAGATGCCTACTTTTTTTAATTATCCTGAGTTAAGAGAGAGACTAATTGTGCTTGAGGGCTGGAGCAAAGCATACTCAATGACAGGTTGGAGACTAGGATGGAGCTTTTGGCCAAAGAACCTTGTACAACATGTAAATAAACTTTTAATTAATAGTGTATCTTGTGTTAATGCAGCTGCTCAATTTGCTGGTATAGCAGCTTTAGATGGACCAGATGATTCTATACATGAAATGATGAAACATTTCACAGATAGAAGAAAAATAATTCACGAAGGCTTAAATAGTTTACCAGGTGTCGAATGTAGTTTACCAGGTGGAGCTTTTTACGCGTTTCCAAAAGTAATAGAAACTGGCATGAACGGGGAAGAATTTTGTAAAAAAGCAATGCACGAGGCTGGCGTTGCAATTGTACCAGGTACAGCTTTTGGAAAAACATGCAAAGACTATGTAAGGTTTAGTTTTGCTTGTTCGCAAGATAATATCACTAATGCACTAGAGAACCTCAAAAAAATGTTAGGTTAATTGCTGTATATTTTTTAATAAAATTTTTTATAATATAAAAAATATGAATGAGCAAATTCAACTAGAACTTAAAAATCTTTTAAATAATAGATATTCAACATCAGAGTCTACTCGGGCAAATTATGCAAGAGGAGAAGATACGTATGATCCAATTTTATCTGAAGCAGTGGTATTTCCGGAAACTAACGAAGAGGTTTCAAAAATATTAATTATATGTAACAAGCATAAAATTCCAGTGGTGCCATTTGGAACAGGTACTTCGCTTGAAGGAAACGTAGTGGGTAATGAAAAAGGTATAACTATATGCTTAGAAAAGATGAATAAAATTTTGAGTGTTAATGTTGAAGATTTTGATTGTAGAGTTCAGGCCTGTGTTACAAAAGAACAACTTAATGAGTATCTAAGAGAGGACGGAATTTTTTTTCCAATTGATCCTGGGGCAAACGCAGCTTTAGGCGGTATGGCTTCAACTTCAGCATCTGGAACAATGGCTGTAAAATATGGAACTATGAAAACAGTTATTTCAGGTTTAACGGTTGTCTTACCAAATGGAGATATTATTAATACTGGAGGTAGAACTAAAAAAACATCAGCAGGTTATAATTTAACTAATTTATTTATTGGATCAGAGGGAACCTTAGGTATTATTACTGAAGTTCATTTAAGATTATCCCCTATACCAGAAAGTATCATGAGTGCAGTATGTCATTTCCCCTCTCTAGAGGATGCTGTTATGACTGCTCAACAGGTTATTCAGTACGGTGTTCCAATTGCAAGAATTGAAATGTTAAATGCAGATCAGATGGGCATTAG
>MDTG01399392.1_pt1 | contig 16523 bp, 23 predicted proteins | sample 811421 | NCBI WGS metagenome assembly MDTG01 (sample SAMN05326645, study PRJNA326480) | marine metagenome | isolation source: seawater | place: Pacific Ocean: South East | collected 2011
AGATAAATTTATCAAAGATTTTATATCAGCATGGGTAAAAGTAATGAATGCAGATAGATTTGACTTAAAACTAAATTAAATTAAAAAAAGTGAGATTAAAATAACATGACATCAGTTAACTTTGAAGATTTTTACGAAGTCCCAAATCTTAATTTTGATATTTCAAAACTAAGAGATGATTTAGCCAAAATATTAAAAAAAAAAGAATTTAATTCTCCAGGAGTTACCCATTTTGGGGCAATTCCAATAAATCAAATCCCTAATGATGAAAACTCAATCAAAGGGAATAATATTAGAGGAAAATACTGGACAATAGCTGACGATACAGGAAAAGAAGTTTCGAGGGATATAGATATAGATGAATCTAAATATACTGAACTGGTTCCTGAATTCGAAAAAACATATTTTAAAGAAGTTTTTGAGACTTTAAAAAAGAGATTTAAATTGGGAAGAGTACGATTATTATTAAAAGAACCAAGATCAACTTTAAGTTGGCACAAAGATCCCGAATGTAGGCTTCATGTGCCAATTATAACAAATAAAGGTTGTTCAATGGTTATAGAAAATGTTGCCAAACATCTTCCCGCAGATGGAAAGGTATGGATTACTAATAATACCAAGTATCACAACTTTTTTAATGGTGGTGAGCAAGCAAGAATTCACTTAGTTGCTTGTGTGTTAGATAGTCCTTTTAAAAAATAGATGGAAGTAACTACAGGTATCTTTAACGCTACAGCAGGTATTTATAAGAATAATAAAGGTTCAATTTTAAGAACAATTGTTTATACCGTTGGACATTTTATAATAGCTATTTCAGTTTTAATGCTTGTAGCAGATGTGTCTTTCTCTGTAGCATTAACAGATGCTATAGTTGAACCAATAGCAAATTCTATTTGGTATTTTATTTTAGATAAATGGTGGGCGAGTAAATCTAAAAAATAGAAATTTAAATAACCTTAAAAAATTTAATAATTCTTTTTACTTAATAAAATACGATAATAATAATCATTCGCAAAAAAAATGTGCTAATGATAATTGTTCTCATTGATTTTCCTTGAATGTTTTTTTTTCATATTTAATTTTAACATATGCTTATAGAAAATTATAATTGCAAAAAATGTGGATTAACTATTTCTTCAACTTGTTCAAAGTGTGATAAAGTTGTTGATGTTGAGGTTCTTGATGATGGTTGTATTGTGCAAAAAACAAAATGCGGAGAATGTGCTAACACTCCTGTTGTCAAAGATATTTGTTCTCAACAAAAATAATTAAATCTAATTTTTTTATTCAGAGTTTTTAAAGGGTCAATTAATATTGCCCCATACATCTTTATTTTTTATCCATCCTTTAAATTTTTCTGTTTTTACTTTACACCATTTTTTTTGACATTTCTGAACGATTAGTATTCTTCCCTTTTTAATTTTTGCCAAAGGTTTTGAAAAATTAGAGGGTTTTTTAAATAAAATTTTATCTTTTAAAGGAATTATTGAATTTACTTTTTTCAATTGAGATATATGTATCCAACCACTATTTTTTTTATGATCAATTATTCTTCTAAAATTTTCTTTCTTATCAATTTGTTTAATTGGTAAATCTTTTTTTTTATAGATATATTTTATTGGTGATTCAAGACTTGGTCCATACCGAACGTTAACTTTATTTTTTTTTAAAGATAAAAAAGTATCTTCTGCAGATACTATTGAAAAAAAAGATAAATAAAAAAAAATTACTATAATTTTTTTAATCATTTTTTGAATTTATTTAATTTCACCTTTCTAAAATTTAAGTTTAGTAAGTCAAAAATTAAGATGTAACCATTAAGGTTTTTACCAATATTTAAAATTTTTTTTAAAATTTCGTTAGCCTGGATAGTACCAATGATTCCAGCCACCGTTCCTAAAATTCCTTCATACTCACAATTTAATATATCATCTGAAATTTTTTCCTCTTGAAAAAAACTTCTAATGCATGGGGTATTTTTATTTTTAAAATTAAAAGTAAATATATGTCCATCAAATTTACTTATAGCTCCAGATACTAAAAATTTTTTAGAAACTTTACAAAAATCATTAATCAAAAATTTAGTCTTAAAATTATCAGAACCATCCACGATATAATCGTATTTTTCTATAATTTTACTGTAATTATTTTTGTTCAGCCTTATTTTATAACAATTAACTTTTATTTGAGAATTAATTCTTTTTAACTTTTTTTTTGCAGAAGAAACTTTAGATTTTTTTATATCATTAATATCATAAAGACTTTGACGATGAATATTTGATAAATCAACATCATCAGAATCAACAATTCCTATTGAACCAACCCCTGCTCTAGTTAAAAATTCAGCGACGGGACATCCTAAGCCACCCATACCAATAATTAAAACTTTGGATTGAATAATTTTTTTTTGACCTACAGCGCCAATATTTTTTAAGATGATCTGCCTTGAAAATCTTTCGATTTGTTTTTTATTTAACTTTAAATTCATTTACCTGTCGATCCAAATCCACCCTCTCCTCTCACTGTTTTGGGTAAATCATTGGTCTCTTCTAGTTCCATTTTAACGACAGGCATTAATATCATTTGTGCTATTCTATCTCCATTATTGACATGAAAATCATATTTTCCATGATTATAAATTATTACTTTAATTTCACCCCTATAATCACTGTCTATTGTTCCTGGCGTATTCAAAACACTTATATTATTTTTTGCAGCCAATCCTGATCTTGGTCTTATTTGTATCTCGTAATCTTCAGAAAATGCAATGGATAAGCCTGTTGGTATAATACAGGATGTTTCAGGTTTAATTATTACAGAGGATTTAACGAAAGCCATTAGGTCCATTCCCGATGCTCCGGATGTTTTATATGACGGCAATTGAACCCCTGAAAATAATTTCTTGATTAATACTTTAACCATTAATTTAATTGACTATTCACTCTCTTAACTATCTCTTCTGATATTAGGGATTTATTTTTGGTAAATAATTTTTCTTTTCTATTATTTTTATAAAATATAGTTACTTCATTGAAGTCTGAATCAAAACCTATATTTTGCTTTGAAACGTCATTAGCAATAATCATATCGCAATTTTTATTTTTTAATTTTTCAATTGCATTTTTCTCTAAGTCATTAGTTTCTGCTGCAAAACCAATAACTAATTTTGGTCTCATAGAATTATGATTGGAAACATAGTTTAAAATATCAACATTTTTTTCTAACTTAATAACCAATTCTTCTTTCTTTTTTATTTTTGAGTTATTTTTTTTAATTATTTTAAAATCAGAAACTGCAGCAGAAAATATAGCCACGTCAACAGGTAAATTTTTTTGTGTTTCTTTAAACATTTGATCTGCAGTTTCAACTTTAACAAGTTTAATTTCATCGTTAATTTTAAGATTTGTTGGTCCTGATATTAAGGTTGTCTGATAACCATTTCTCGATAATGATTTAGCTATTTCGTATCCTTGCTTACCACTAGATTTATTTGAAATAAATCTGACAGGATCAATATATTCTTTTGTTGGTCCAGCTGTTACTAAGGCTTTTAGTTTATTATTCTTATTAATAGTATAAAGAAAATCGTTAATTTTATTAACGATATCAGTTGGTTCAGTCATTTTTCCTTCACCGTATTCTCCACAAGCCATCTCACCAATTTCAGGTCCAATTATTTTATAAGAATAATTCTTTAAAATATTTAAATTTTCTTTAGTAGATGGATGTTCCCACATCCTTACATTCATCGCTGGAACTATAAAAATGGGTTTATTTGATGCTAAAATAACTGTTGAAGCTAAATCCTCAGAAGAACCTTTTGCAAGTTTTGAAATTGTATTTGCTGTAGCAGGTTGAACTAAAATTAAATCTGCCCACCTAGATAAAGCAATATGACCCATTTCACTCTCGTTTTCTATACTGAATAAATCATCGTACACCTTACCTTGTGATAAAGATGTAATTGATAATGGTGTCACAAATTCTTTAGAATTCTTTGTTAAAATTGTTTTTACCTCACATCCATTTTTTTTTAAGATCCTAATAGTCTCAAGACTTTTGTAGGCTGATATACCACCACAAATAATTAATAATATCTTTTTGTCTTTTAAGTTTTTCATTGAGTAAATTAAAATACTAATAGACCTATAATTACAACAGCTAATATTCCAATTATTGATTGATTTCTAAACGCGACCATTTCGGATTTCTTAGTATTTAAAGCTGAATATGAATTTGAGTTTTGAGGTATTTGTCCACTTGCTAAGTATGTTAAGGCTTGGTTTGCTTTATCCATAATTTCAGGGAATTCTGGTAAGCGTTTAATTACTTCTGATGTATTTTCAATTGTTTCATTTAATGTTTTTAAAGGATCTTTTGTTTCCCTTAACCAATTTTCTAACACTGGTTTTGATGTTATCCAAATATTTGTATCAGGATTTAGTTTTCTCGCTACACCTTCTACAACAACCATTGTTTTCTGTAACATTAATAATTGGGGTTGAGTTGGCATATTAAATTTTTCGGTTACATCAAATAATTGTTTCAGTAGCTTCCCTCCAGATATATCCTTAACTGCTTGACCAAAAATTGGTTCTCCAATTGACCTTAATGCTTGAGCTAAATCATCAATGGGCACTTGTTTCGGTACTAAACCTGCAAGTAAGTGAACTTCAGCAACTTTTTTATAATCTCTTTGAATAAATCCAAATAAGATTTCTGCTAAAAATCTTTTACTCATTTTGTCTAATCGACCCATTATTCCAAAATCAATAGGAACGATTTGACCATTTGTATCCACAAAAATATTTCCCTGATGCATATCTGCATGAAAAAAACCGTCTCTTACTGCATGTCTTAAGAAATGTTGAATGATATCTTCAGCTATTTTGTTTGTATTAATTTTTTGCTTTTTAAGTTCTTCTGTCTCTCTAATTGAAACACCATCAATCCAGTCCAAGGTCATAACTTGTTCACTCGTAAAATTCCAATAAATTTCAGGAACTTTAAATCCTACATCATTTTTAGTATTTTCTGCATATTCGTTAGCAGCTGCAGCTTCAAATCTTAGATCCATTTCTAAATTAGTTATTTCTTTCAATAAAAAAACAACTTCTACAAGTTTTAATCTTTTCGTTTTTTTAATTATTGACTCAATAAAAAAAGCAAACAGCATAATTGCATCGATCTCTTCATTAAAAATTTTTTTAATATTTGGTCTTAAAATTTTAATTGCAACATCTTTTATTGTTCCATTATCATTAATTTGCGCTTTATGAACTTGAGCTATAGATGCAGCAGCTACTGGTTCACTTAAATTTATAATTGAATTAAAAGTATCTTCACCAAGATCATCTCTAATTATTTCCTTAGCCTGATTGATTGAGAAGGGAGGAAGTCTATCCTGTAAGTTTTCTAGTTTTTTTGATAGCTCATTTCCAATTATATCTGGTCTTGTTGCAAGAAATTGTCCAAGTTTAATAAAAGTTGTACCCATTGATTGTAAAGAATTTGATAATCTCTCACCTTCATCCTGATCTGTATTCATTTTTTTATTTTCTGAAAAAGAAAAAGATAATATTTTAAATAAAACTTTTATTATTAAAGGAGGCTCCTTAAACTTGGAGGTAATTTGAAGTATGTCCGATTTTGCAACCTTTCTCCCTAGTTTAAATAAATTAATAATTTTTTTTATCATTAAAATTTCCAACCGCTATGAATTGATACAATTCCACCAGATAAATTACGGTAGAAACATTTTTTAAATTTGTTTTCCACCATTAATGAAATCAATTCTTCTTGATTAACAAAGTTTTCAATACTTTTAATTAGATATTCATATGGCTTTTTTTCTCCCACAACAAAACTTCCAATTACAGGGATTAATTTTGAATAAATTTTATAAAGAAAATCTAAATTAGAATTTTGTATTTTTGAAAACTCTAGACATAAAAATCGACCACCAGGTTTTAAGACTCTATAAGCTTCTGATAAAGCTTTACTAATGTTTTTTGTATTTCTCAGACCAAAGCTTATGGTATAGAAATCAAAAGCATTATCTTGTACAGGTAGTTTTTCCGCTGGAGCAATTTTCCAATTAATATTCTTGTAATTATTTAACTTTTCTTTTCCCTCAGCGATCATGCCCTTGTTAGGATCAACACAAGTTAATAAGGAATTTATTTTGTTGCTTTCTAAAAATAATTTACCAATATCCCCAGTTCCACATGCAACATCAATTAAACTACTTTTATGAGATGGGTTCATCATATTAATTAAATTTTTTTTCCAAATTCTATGAATACCAAGAGACATAAAATCATTCATAAGATCATATTTATTATAAACCTGATTAAATACACTTTGAACTAGCCCTTTTTGATTTTGGAGATATTGTTGCATAAATAATTTTTTATAATCAATATAGTATTAAATGCCAGAATTACCAGAAGTAGAAATCGTAAGACAATCATTAGATAAAAAAATTCGTCAAAAAAAGGTAAAAAAAGTAATCATAAGAAATAGGAATTTAAGAATAAAACTGCCAATTAATTTCAAAAAAAATTTAGAAAAAAAAAAGGTAAAGAAAGTTTATAGATTTTCAAAATATTTAATTATTAGTTTTTATGACAAAGAATTTTGTATAATCCACCTGGGAATGTCAGGAACTCTTCATTTAATTAGTAACAAGTTTAAAAGAGGTCTAACAAATTTAAGTTTTTATAATTCACCTTTGTTACCAAAAAAACATAATCATATAGAAATTATTTTTGATAATTTTAGAATTATTTATAATGATCCAAGAAGATTTGGTTTTTTTCAAATTATTAAAAATACAATTCACCTAAAAAAAAGGTTTTCACATTTAGGTCCAGAACCATTTGATAAAAAATTTAATTTATTTTTTTTTAAAAAATTTATAAAAAATAAAAACAGGAAGATTAAAGACCTTTTAATTGATCAAAAGTTTATTTCTGGAATAGGAAATATATATGCTAGTGAAATTTTGTTTTTAAGTAAGATTAATCCGAATAAAAAAATAAAATTACTTAAAGATGAGGAGTGTGAGCGAATAATTTTAAGTTCTAAATCAGTGCTTAAAAAAGCAATTAAAGAAGGAGGCTCAAGTATCAGAGACTTTAAAAATACTGATGGTAAAAAAGGAGGCTTTCAGGATAATTTTAAAGTTTATCAACGAGATCGTCTCAAATGTAAAAGAACAGGCTGTAAAGGTGAAATTAAAAAAAAAATAATTTCAAATAGGTCGACTTTCTTTTGTAATACTTGTCAAAATTAAAAAATTTTTTGATTGACCGATATAAATTCTCAAGTTATACCCCTGCGCACATGGCAAACACTAAATCAGCTATTAAAAGAATAAGAAGAATTTCAAAGCAAACAGCAGTCAATAAGGCTAGGAAAAGTAGATATCGAAATGCTCTTAAAAAAATGAACCTTCTAGTTGAAGGTAAAAAGAAAGACGAAGCTTTAAAATTCTTGCCTAAATTGAATTCTGAACTTATGAAAATTGCTAAAACTGGCATTATCAAAAAACAAAATGCTTCAAGAAACGTTTCAAGAATTACTAAAAAAATAGCATCAATATAAATTGTTATACCTCTAGTTGATTCAACTTAGAGCATACGCATTATGTATGTAATAGAGACTTTTATTTACAATATTTAGATAAACTAAATTTATTTTTATAATTTATGTTAAAAAAAATTTTTTTAAATAAAGATACATAAAAAAAAATATTGTCAAAGAATTTTTTTTAAATTTTTAATTTTAACACAATCATAGATTACATTTTTTTTTAATAATCAAAAATTATTCCTTGCAAACATTCCCATATGGTCTTAACTGAAGATCTTCCTGAAAGTTATGAACAACAGCAATATAAACAAAAATTTAGATAGTTTAAAAATCGAAAATTTGAATTGGAGTAACATCCAGTCTCAGATGAAAGATAAATTAGGCGCGGAAGTTTATGAAAGCTGGTTAAAAAAAATTAATTTTGTTGAAGAATTTAATAATTATATTTTGTTGACAGTTCCCACCAGGTTTATAAGAGATTGGATCACATCTAGATATTTGGATCAAATTTTACAAATAGTAAAAAATTATAAAAAAGATATTATTAGAATTGAATTCAAAATAGCAGATCAAAAAACAAATAATGAAGCTCAGACAAAAGAAGTCATTCAAAACCTTGATAATAAAGAAAATGTGTCTTTTATAAAAGACTCTTTTCTTCAATACAATAGAATTGATCCTAATAAAAGATTTGATAATTTTTTAACAGGATCAAGTAATAAGCTCGCTTATGAAGCCTCCATAAAAGTATCTGAAAATATTTCTCATTATAATCCATTATATTTATATGGAGGGGTAGGAATGGGCAAAACTCATTTATTAAATGCTATTGGACTAGAACTTAAAAAGAATAATAAAGTAATGTTTATCTCAGCAGAGAGGTTTATGTACCAATTTGTTAAATCTATTAAGTCAAACGACATGGTAAAGTTTAAAGAATACTTTAGAAATACAGATATCTTATTAATTGACGATATTCAGTTTATGAATGGAAAAGAAGCAATGCAGGAAGAATTTTTTCACACATTTAATGCTCTATTAGACAAGGGGTCACAAATTATAGTTTCAGCCGATAGAGCCCCAAATAAACTATCTAGAATACAAGAAAGAATTAAATCTAGGTTCTCAGGTGGTCTCGTAGTTGATATTCAAAAACCTGATTATGATTTAAGAAAAAAAATTGTTGAACAAAAAACAGAAGAATTGAATAAGATATATTTTGATCAAATAAAGATTTCTAAAGAAATTCAAGATTATATAAGTACAGAAATTACTGTTAGTATTAGAGAGTTAGTTGGGGCTATTAATAGAATAGTTTCCTTTTCTAGAATATACAATAAGACCCCTAATTTAGCAGAAACAAAAGTTGTTTTAAAAGATTTATTAAATTTATCTGAAAATAAGGTAACGATTGACTTAATTCAAACTCTTGTTTGTAAGTTCTTTAAAATTAGTAAAAATGAGATGTTATCTTCAAGAAGATCTAGATATCTTGTAAGACCAAGACAAACAGCTATATATTTGACTAAAATTTTAACATCAAAATCACTACCTGAAATTGGCCGTGAATTTTCAAATAGGGATCACACAACAATCATTCATTCTGTAAAAACAATAGAAAAGCTGAAAGAAAATAACCCTGAAATGGTTGAGAATATTAATAAGTTAAAAAATCAAATACTATACAATAACAAAGATAATGAAATTTAACGTTAATCAGCAAGATTTACAACAAGCATTAAGTTATTGTCAGGGTGTCATTGAGAAAAGAAGTACTCTTCCAATACTTTCAAATGTTTTGTTAGACGCTTCTAATTCGCAATTAACTATAACCGCAACAGATCTAGATGTAATATTTGTTCACCAAATTAAAAATGTTGAAGTAATTGAAGAGGGAAAAACAACAACCACCTCATCAATAATGTATGATATAATAAGAAAGTTTTCTTCAGGAAAAAAAATAAATTTGTCACTATCTGATGCTAGCAAGCTTCAACTTGAATCTGAAAAATCAATCTTTAATCTTAATTGTATTAGTCCTTCAGAATTTCCAATTACAGATGAAAATTTTAATGATAATGAGTTTTCTATTAATTCTAAAAACTTACTTAAATTATTGAACAAATGTAAATTCTCAATTTCAAACGATGAAACAAGACACTATTTAAGTGGAATATATTTTCATCAAACTGAAGTCGAAGAAAAGAATTATCTAACTGCTGTAGCAACAGATAGTCACAGAATGTCAATTTCAAAAATAAGACTTGATCAAAAAATTAGTTTTGATCCTATTATTTTACCAAAAAAAACAATCTTTCAATTAGTCTCATTACTAGATAATTATGATGGAGATGTTAAAATTTATAATATTAAATCGAAAATAAAATTTGTATTAAATAATAGTATTTTAATTTCAAAATTGATAGATGGTAAGTTTCCAAATTATATTCAAGTTATTCCTAAAAATAACCAAAAAAAACTTGAAATCGATCTTAAGCTTTTTTTAGGTTCTGTCGATCGAGTTGCATCAGTGTCATTAGATAAAAAAGATGGAGTTAAATTTAGTTTAACAAAAGATGCCCTAAATCTTTCTGTAAATAATACAAATAGTGGGGATGGAACTGAAACTCTTAGTGTCAAATTTGATCATGATCTTGAGATAAGTTTTAATTCTAGATATTTAATTGATGTTGCCTCACAGCTTGATGGTGAAAAAATAGAAATTTTTTTCAATGACACAGGCTCTCCTGCTTTGATAAGAGACCCTAGTGATTTCGACAGTATATATGTTGTTATGCCTATGAAAGGCTAATTAATTCTATTTAGTTCAGTATAAATCTTTTTTTCTAGATCGTTTACAAACTCATTCTTTTCCATAGCATAATCAATAGAGGGCAATATAGAGATAATAATTTTTTTATTAGGCTTTTTAGCCCCTTTTTTGGGCCACACATAACCAGAATTAATAGCAATGGGCTGACACGAAATTTTGAGCTCTTCATATATTCTTGACACACCCTTTTTAAAAGGTGGTCTCTCTTCTGGTCTTACTCTTGTCCCTTGTGGAAAAATTATTAAAGGTCTTGAAGTATTATAAATAGTTTTTTTTATATCATCAAGAAAACCTAAATTATCTTTTGTAACTTTGTTCCTTTTAATAGAGATGGATCCAATTTTTTTTAAATACCAACCGAAAATTGGAATTAACATTAATTCTTTTTTTAAGATGAATACAGGAGAATTAAAAATTGTTTGAAGATAAAAAGTTTCAAACATTGATTGATGGGAAGCTGCAATAAAAAATTTTTTGTTATTAATGATGTTTTCTTTTCCAAGTACTTTAATTTCTACTGATAAAATTAATCGTAAACAAAAATTTGTCCAATGACCCATCAATCTACCCCCAATTAAAACTAGATTTTGAGGTAAAATCAATGTTGGTAAAAAAATTATTGATATAAAGATTATACCTGAAAAAAAAATTGTAGAAAATAATAGATTTCTTAACATTATTTTTAAATGTTACATCAATTCAGATATCTTTTGTCTTTTATTTATAACCTGAATTTTTGATCCTTTAATTAATATTTCTATTGGCCTAGGTCTAACATTATAATTTGAAGCTAAAGAGGTTCCATATGCTCCGACATCGCATATAACTAAATAGTCTTTTTCTTTTAATTTTTGATATTTTTTAACAGTTGCAAACGTATCTGTGCTTTCGCATATAGGCCCAACAAATTCATAACTTTTCATTGTAGTTCTTTTTGTTTTTTTAGAGGGTATAATTTTGTGACGAGCACCATATAATGCTGGTCTCATTAAATCATTCATAGCAGCATCTAAAATAACAAAATTTTTTTTGTATCCTTCTTTAATATAAGTAATTTTAGTTATCAAAATTGCTGAATTTCCTACAATGGATCTGCCAGGTTCAAAAATAATTTTAGATTTTTTTTTTTTTAAAAATTTTTTAATACTTTGAGAGTATTTTTTAAAATTCAGTTTTAAATTATTATGCTCATAGTCTATGCCCATACCACCACCTAGATCAATATAGTCAAAACTGTGGTTTGATTTACTTATAATTTTGTCAACAACCTTGAGCATATTTTGATACGGTTTATGACTTAGAATTTGGCTTCCAATATGTACACTCAAACATTTCAAATTTAAATATTTTGATTTTTTTAAATACTCAACTAATTGTAAGAATGTTTTTTGATTAACACCAAATTTATTTTCTTTCTTACCTGTTGAAATTTGACTTAAAGTTTTTGCATCAGTATTAGGATTTAATCTAATACCTATATTTATTGTTTTGTTTTTCATTTTAGCTATTTTTTCTATTTCTAAGATCTCACTTTTAGATTCTGTGTTAATTAAAAGTATATTTTTGGCCACTGCATATTCAATTTCTGATGAAGTTTTACCCACACCTGAGAAAACAATTTTTTTTGGGTTAATACCAGCTTTAAGGGCTTTCATAAGCTCACCAATTGAAACAACGTCAGCACCAAGATTTAATTTTTTTATTTCTTTTAAAATTTTAATATTTGAGTTTGATTTTACAGCAAAGCAAATTAATGGAGAAAATGATTGAAAATTTTTTTTGAATTCAATAATATTTTTTTTTAATTATTTCATAAGAATAGCAATAGACAGGCGTACCAAATTTTTTAGCAACACTTTCAACAAGTTTATTATTAAATGTAAGTTTATTATTAATATAATTCATTAATTTGAAAACATTTCATTACAACTTTTTTCTTTATCTATTTTTGGACAACTTTTTTTTCCACAAGAAAAAGAAAAAAGAAATACAGATATTAACAAAATTAAACTTATTTTTTTTATCATGATTTTTTCCTATATTTGCTTATCATTCTTTTAATGTTTTCAAAAGATGTTCCTCCATAAGATTTTTTTGAATTTATTGAATTTTTTAAATCAAATACTTTTAAAACATCAATTGTAAGCTTTGGTTCAATCTTTTTAAGTTCATCAATCTTAAGTTCTCTTAGTTTTTTTTTTTTCTTTTCAGCTAAATTAACTATTTCTGCAGTTTTTTGATAAGCTTTTCTAAAAGACATTGAGTGATTTTTAACTAGATAATCTGCTAGATCTGTGGCTGTAATGAATCCATTATCAGCCAATTCATACATTCTTTTTTTATTTGGAGAAATATTTTTTAAAATTTCGTCAAATATTTTTAAACAGTTAATCAAAGTATCGTTTGATTTAAAGACTATCTCTTTATCATCTTGCATATCTTTAAAATAAGATAATGGTAGTCCTTTCAATATTGTTAGCATTGAAAATAAATTACCAAAAGTTGATCCAGTTTTTCCTCTTAAAAATTCTAATAAATCAGGATTCTTTTTTTGAGGCATTATTGATGAGCCAGTTACAACTTTGTCTGAGAGTTGAATTAGACCAAATCCATCTGAATTCCAAATTATGAGTTCTTCTGCAATTCTAGAAATATGAATTGAGCAAACAGAAATACTGAAAAGAAAATCTAAAACGAAATCCCTGTCAGAAACAGTGTCTATTGAATTGTTAGTCGGTCGATTAAAACCCATTTTTTTTGCAGTGTAATTTCTATCAATATTGAATGATGTGCCAGCGAGCGCAGCCACACCGAGTGGACTTTCATTTAAGCTTTCTAGATTATTTTCAAATCTTCTTTTATCTCTTTTAAACATTTCAACATAAGCCATAAAATAATGAGCTAGAGATATTGGTTGAGCATTCTTTAAATGGGTAAAACCTGGCATGACTGTTTCAATATTTTTATCTGCTATTTTAAGAGTAGAATTAATAACTCTATCTAAATTATTATTAATTTCTTTGGTCGCTGTTTTAATCCAAATTTTAAAATCAGTAACAACTTGATCGTTTCTTGATCTAGCAGTATGAATATATCCAGCATCCTCACCAATAATTTGAAAAAGTTTTTTTTCAATATTCATATGAATATCTTCATATTTATTGTTAAACTCAAATTTACTTTTTAATATTTCTTTTTCTATCTTTTGTAATCCATAAATAATTTTATTTTTTATTTTGAAAGATATAATTTTTTGTTTAAATAACATTTCGACATGGACAATCGAGCCAGCAATATCCTCTCTATATAATCTTTTATCAATATCTAATGAACTTCCAACTTTCTGAAAAAGTGAGGATGTTTTTTTTTTAATTCTAGTACCCCATATTGCTTGGTTGTTTTTATTTTTAGCCATGATAATTACTTATACCTATTAAATATGAGATTTTTAATATTATTTATATTGCTTATTTCTAATACGCTTGCAAACGAAACGCCAAACATTAAAAACTTAGTCGTAAATAATGAATATAAAACCTATGATAATATTACTTTTCTGGACTCAAATGAAAAAATAATAAGATTAACTGATTATAAGGGTAATCTAATATTATTAAATTTTTGGGCCACTTGGTGTTTACCTTGTAAAAAAGAAATGCCATCTTTAGATTCTTTATCAGAGAATTCTAATTTAGATAATATTAAAATATTTCCGATAAATATTGGAAAAGATAATTTGGAAAAATCGAATAAATTTTTTAAAGACTTAGATATCAAAAATTTAAACATTTATTTTGACAATCCCGAGACTTTAGCTAAAGTTTTTAATTTAAGAGGGGTACCAACTACAATCTTATTAAATAAAGATGGTAATGAATTTGCTCGGATAATTGGTTCAATTGATTTTAGTGATGAAGAATTTATTAAATGGATTGAACTTTATAATTAGTCTTTAAAGAAATAGGCAAAAGCTACCAAAACTATTATTGCCACGAACTGTAAAAGGACTCTAAGTTGCATTAATTTATTTGAATATTTTTTACTTGTATTTCCACCTTTAAATAAAGTTCCTATTCCAAGTATCAGGACAACACCTACGGCAATTAAAAGTGTTATAGATAGAATTTTAACAAATATTCCTGTAAACATTTTTATATTGTAGAGTGTTTTAAAAAATAAAAAACAAATTAAATTTACTATGACATTTTGTCTTGATAGCACAATCATAAACCCTGAAAAAAATAAAGAGATTAAAAATCTAGTTGTATTGCTTCATGGTTATGGAGGAGATGGAAAGGACATAAGTATGCTAACATTAAATTGGAAGAGGCACATGCCAAATACAGTCTTTATTTGCCCAAATGGCCATGAACCATGTGCTCTAAATCCCCAAGGCTATCAATGGTTTGATCTTGGAAATGATGATCCTAATTACATACTAGATCAATCTTTAAAAGCAGAAAAAAAACTTAATAAATTTTTAGATGAAATAAAAAACGAGTATAAGGTTGATAATGACAAAATTATTTTAAGCGGGTTTAGTCAAGGATGTATGATGTCAATTAATGCTGGGTTAACCTCAGAAAAACCGTTTAATTGCATTATAGGTTTTTCAGGAAAGATTATTAATTTAAATAACCTTAGAACTAGAAAAAGAAATTTTACAAGCGTTTTGCTTATCCATGGTGACCTGGACGATATTGTCTCACCAACACATTTATTAGAGGCAAAAGATTTTTTTTTAAGAGAAAATATTAATGTTGAAACACATTTGATAAAAAATTGTGGACACAATATTCCTATCGAGGCTTCAAGTATAGCTTTAAATTATATTTTAAAAAAAATTTAATAGTCCGATAATATTGATATCATTATTTAATTGATATAAGATTTAGTTAATGAATGAATTAGTTGAACAAAATGTTTCTTTAGAAAAGTGTCCGGCGCTTGTACTTAACGCTGACTATAGACCTTTGAGCTATTACCCTCTTTCTCTTTGGTCTTGGCAGGATGCCGTTAAATCAGTTTTTTTGGATAGAGTTGTTATTATTAGTAATTATGATCGTCAAGTTAGAAGCCCGTCTTTTGAAATGAAACTTCCAAGTGTAATTGCACTTAAGAGTTATATTGTTCCCCAATCAAAACCAAGTTTCACAAGATTTAATGTTTTTTTAAGGGATAGATTTTCATGCCAATATTGTGGAAGTGGGGAAGAATTAACATTTGATCATTTATTACCACGATCTAAAGGTGGAGAGACCAACTGGGATAATGTTGTTACAGCATGTTCTGAATGCAATGTTCAAAAAGGTGGAAAACTATTGAAATTTTCAGGAATGAAGTTAAATCAACATCCTTATCGACCATCAACTGAGGATCTTCATAAAAATGGTAAACATTTTCCGCCCAATTATCTTCACAAAAGTTGGATGGATTATTTATATTGGGATGTTGAGTTAGAGTCTTAATAATTTTTAAATTTTTTCAGAAATATTTATTGCAATTTTTGATCCAGTTTTAATAATTTTATCCATAATAGAATAAAAACCTTTTTTTGTAGCACCTTCCTCGTAAGCGATATCCTTGTGATCTAATTCATCATCTCTAAATTTAGTAATTTTTTTCTTTAGTTCTTTTTCTTCAGGACCTAGTTGATTAATCTGGTTTAAATAATGTTTATCTATTACTTCTTCAACTGAAGCCGTGCATAACATTGCAGCTTTTTTTCCTAGAAGAGTAGACCCAAAACCAAGTCCAACACCTAATAAATCCCATAAAGGTAAAAATTTTGTTGGCTTGATATTTCTTTTTTTAATTTCATTTTCAAAAAATTGACAGTGTTCTATTTCATGAACTTTCATTTCTTCAATTTTTTTTTTTAAATCTTCATCTTTTACTAGAGTGTTTAAAGCAAGAAGCTGTCCTTCATATATTTTTACAGCCCCACGTTCTCCAGCGTGATCTACACGTATAAATTCTTCGATTTTATTTTTTGTAACCATTATTAATTAAATATATTTTTGTTGATATTAAAAACATAAAAATACTTAAGATCATATTATAAGTTGTAAGTGATAAATCAAAAACCCTAAAT
>MDTG01265062.1_pt1 | contig 16521 bp, 16 predicted proteins | sample 811421 | NCBI WGS metagenome assembly MDTG01 (sample SAMN05326645, study PRJNA326480) | marine metagenome | isolation source: seawater | place: Pacific Ocean: South East | collected 2011
AAAAATAGAGATTTAATTGCTTGATTATAATCTTGGAATTTCTTAGCTAATAATTTATAATTAAATAATATTTTTACTAGCCAGAAACTAAACATAAATATTAATAAACTAAAGATAATATTTAAAAGCATTATTTTTTATTTTTCTTTGATTTCTTATTTGTTTTTTTTAATTTCTTAAATAAGAAATGAATTATTTTTTTAACATAACTGTAAATTGTCAAAATAAATGACCCAAAGAAGGTAATTATTACTGTAATAAAAACAATAATAGCTCCAATTGCAACTCCCGGGCCAGCATATGCAAAAGCTGGTAAAGTATTAACTAGAAAAAAAATTAGAAATAATTTAGTTAATTTATTTCTACTATTTAAGTTTTGTAAACAATATCTTTTTGTTTTTTTAATTTTTAGTAATAAGCTTTGATAGTACTTCATCTGAAACAAACGGAAGACGTCTTGACCAAGTCATTCTATAATAAAGATTGTTAATATCATTGCGGTTTATATACTCCCATAACAATTTATTATTTTTTGAATTTATTTCAAATGCTCTTCCATAATTAGATTCTTCAATAAATATAGAATTATTATTAATCAAGTATTCTGAAACACCTTCAGTATTTGTGACAGGAATCATTTTTTTATCCTTAAAATTAAAATTAACCTCCTTAACGATTAAATCATTAGAATTTTTACCTTTAAAAGGATAAGAGTAAATTATTGTTTCTGCTTTGTTCTCGTCCAAAGAGGGAAGGTTTTTTATAGTTATAAATTTGTTTCTTTTGGGCTTACCTCCCATATAATTATTATTATCAAAAATTGATATATAACTTCCATCTTTATTTAAAATGTCTACATCATGCTGCCGATTTGTTAGACCCTCAATTATCCAAATTATTTTCTCTTTCTCTAAATTAAAAGCAACGATACTTGAACTACTTCTCAAACTTAGTAAAACTATTTTTGTTTTATTAGGGTCTCTTAATGGAGCAACATCGTTTATGTGAAAAGGATCCTTGGTAGGAGTAGAATATATCTTATAATCTAAACCAGCATCTTTGTAAATTTTTGACAAAGAGAATGCCTTAATAATTTTGAGTTCTTGATCTAAGATTGCAAATCCCTCATCTTCAAAAAGGCCAGAAGGAGAATTTTCCATTCTTATTGGAACGTAAATTTTTCCTTGTGAATCAATATCTAAAGAATGATGGAACTTATATTTTTTATTTAATTTAATTAAGTTTCCTTTAGGAGATAGTTTCAAAAGAGGAAGACTATCATGAATTTCATTTACTATTAAGCTCCCATCACTTAATAGAAGAGGATTTAGGAATTTAATAGAGTTTGGTCTTCTAGTAGCTAATTTGGTATCACCTAAGATTTTTTTTGTATTAAATATCCATTTATAAAGTAATTTTTGATTATTTAAATCCCAAAGTTCTACTGATGGCTCACCGTTTTTTTTAACGTCGCCTTTGGATAAAAGAATATAACCAGCATTATTTCTAGACCCAGGTTCATAATAAAAAGTAAAACCTGAATTTAAATTCTTAAATCTTTCATGAGTTCCAGGTTTTGTAATTAAACCAGAAGATGATTTAAATTTTCTTAAGAGATTCAAATTATTTAAATTTTCATATAAATACTTACCTGGGAATGTTAATTTTGTCTTTTCTATAAATTTACATTTTTTGTCTTCAATTAATTTATCTCTGCATTTTTCAATCTCAAATATGGAAACACCTTGAAGAATAAAAACAATAAAAATAAATGAGATAAATTGCGATATTGATTGAATTTTCTTAAAGATGGTCAAATTTATTATCTATACTATGAAATAATAATATCACTCAATTACATTTTTTATTTAGCCCTGAAATTCAAAGCTATTAAGCCTAACAAGTTTTTTAACTAATTTTAATAATTCATTGTTTTAAATTGGATTATTTTTAAATCTATTTAAATAGAGAGAATTTCCTTCAAAGAGATACCATGAAAATTTTATTAGATATTTTTTCTGTGAGTAGAATTAAAAATCAAGCAACCAATTTAATTACTATTTTAAAAAAAATTTTTTTTCTTTACAAACTTAACTATTTAGAGGAGGAAGGTAACTTAACTAAATTTACAAAATTTAAATTAATTCCTAAAAGTTCAATAAATTTACCCTTTAAGATGGGAAGAACCTCTAGAGGGGTTGCATTTAAAAATATAAATTCATTTGATCCAGTTGGAGAAATGATATTAAAACAAGTGAGTGGGTTATCACATGATCAACTTATTGAAGGATGGCACAAGCATTTGGCTAAAGAAAAAGATTCTAATGCCGCAGACATAATGAATTGTCAAAATAATCAAAGACTTAAAAATTTGCCTGCATGGACCTGTGTTTTACCTTGGGAAGAATACTCTCCAATTGATAAGTTCAATTCATATCTACTTAATTTTTTTAAAAATAGAATAAGTAATGGAGCAAAATTTAATAAACCTTATAGTAAGCTAAGTGAAAATGACATATATAGCATTCATATAGGAAAATCTCATGTATTGCAAACTGAAAAACTACTCAAAAGTATTCAAAAAAATGGCATTGTTAAAACTAAAAATTTACCAAGAGTTATCATATTAATTAAAGGTAAACAATGGAGATGGTCAATGTCAACGAATGGTAATCATCGTTCTTATATATATTATGGTCTTGGTGAAAAATATTTATATGCATTAATTCATAAAATAATTTATAAAAAAGATTCTAAAAAATGGCTTAATGTCGTTAATAAAAATTACACTAAAAGCGAAGCTGAAGAAATATTCGACAATATCTTTGATGGCAAATTAAAAACGAAAAGTATAATTTAAAATAATATGAATAATAACAAGCATAGTTTGTTTAAAACAACTAAACTGGTTAGTTCATGGATTTCTATTAAAAACAAATGGAATGTCTTAAAACTTGTATTAATAAGTATATTCATAGGATTATTGGAAGTTATAAGTTTAATGAGTATTTTGCCAATTTTAACAACCTTTAATAACAAAGATAATTTAGAAATATCGTTAAATTTAGGGATTAATTCAAATAACTTTTTATTAATATTAGCTTTTTCATTTGCTTTATTACTTTGCTTAATATCTTTATTAAAAATTAAAACTATAAGTTATGGAAATTTTTTATCTGCAAAAATTGGTCAAGAAATTGGAAAGAAACTTCTAAATAATTTTTTAGGTCAGGAATTATTAATACATAGAAAAAGAGACTCCTCAGAAGTGATAAATACATTTTCAATACACTTAACACAAACAATAAAATTTATAATATTTTTTTTTGCAGTTGATCGTAGCTTTATTTTGCACATTAGGAGTCCTAATTTTTATTATTTATAAAAATCCGATAGTAGTTTTAGGTACTTTTATTTCAGTCAGTATTATTTATTTATTTATTGGTAGAAGAAATAAATCTAGGAATTTGAGGGCAGCAAATGACGTCAAGAATTCTTTAGATAGAATAACAAGTATTATTAAAGAAATTAATTCAGATTTAGAAAATAATATATTGCAATATAGAGATGAAACTATAACTAAAAAGTTTGCCCAATATGATAAGTTAGCCAGATTATCAACAGCCAAGAATAGGAACTACACTTTATTGCCTAGATACATAATCGAAGCAACAGCTATGTCTTCTTTTATTTTTTTAGCAATGTTATCTGCTTTAATCTTAAAGCAAGACAACATTACTTTGATAGCAACTTTGAGTGCATCTTTATTTGGAATGCAGAAGTTGCTGCCATCAATGAATCTTATATATCAGTCGTGGAATATGATGAATTTCTGTACTCCATCAGTATATTCTGTCAAAAATTTAATATATAAATATGCTGATAAAGATAGATTAAAGGATGCAAGCTACAAAGTGCATCCTTTTAGGAATTTAATATCATTATCGAATATAAGCTTTGGATATAAAAAAAATAAACTAATCTTGAAAAACTTAAATTTAAACCTTAAAAAAGGCGAAAAATTATTAATTAAAGGTAAAAGCGGTCTTGGCAAAAGCACATTAATAAATATTATTTGTAGTTTATTAACACCCTCTAGTGGAGAGATACATATCGATGGTAAAAAATTAGGTAAAGAAATTAGTAAAAGCCAGTGGAGAAGGCAAATAGGCCTTGTTAAGCAAAAACCAATACTAAGAAGTGGGACAATTCTTGATTTAATAGTTGGTTATGAAGTTAACGAAGATAAGAATGCTGCTTTAAAAAAAGCAAGATATTTTGCAAATTTGGCATGCATTGATAAGTTCATAGAATCCCTACCGAATAAATATATGCATGAAATTAGTGAGAATGGAAATTCTTTTAGTGGAGGACAAGTTCAGAGGATTGCTATTGCAAGTATTCTTGCTTTGAAGCCTGCATTAATTATTTTAGATGAATCTACATCAGGAGTTGATATCAATACAGAATCTCAAATATTCAAAAATATTTTAGGAATTAATGATTTAACAATTTTAGCAATAAGTCATTCTACGAATGTAGATAAATTCTTTGAAAATAAATTATTTCTTTAAACATAAAATAGTATAGAATTTAGGGAATATTTCAGTAAACGAATTTTTATCTGTATAAAAAATTTTTTAAAATGCTTAAAAGTTATACGTTATTGTTTTTTGATTTAGTGAATTTATCTTATTCTCTAATAAAATATTTTTTTTCATTAAAAGAAACAAATGATAATAAATTTAAAATTAATTTAAATCCATCAAAGAAATTATTGATTCTTGGCAATGGGCCTTCACTTAAAAAAGATATTGAAAGAATTAAAAATTTAGCAAGTAAATCAGATATCTTCGCGGTAAATTATTTTGCTTCATCTGAATATTTTCGAAAATTAAAACCAAAGTGTTACTTTATTTTTGACCCTATGTTTTTTTCAGATGAAGTAAATATTGATCTTAGGAGAAATACGCAAAGACTTTATGAAGATATTAAAAAGATAGATTGGAATATGGTAATTATTTGTAATAAAGATGGTTATCCAAAATTAAAAAAAATTTTTAAAAAAAATAAATACGTATCTGTATTTAGTATAGTTAATCGTACTAAAGAATTTAATATAGAGTCAATTCATCTGTTCTCGCTAAAGCATAATATTACAACTCCAAATTTTGGAAGAGGAGTGCTTATATTAGCTTTATGGTATGCAATATTGATTAAAAAAAATGATATAGAAATTTATGGAGCAGATTTTTCCCAATTTAAAGATTTTGAAGTGGATCAATCTACAAATAAAACGATTTTAGATAATACTCATTTTTATAAAGTAATGAAAGGTCAAGAAAAGAATAGAAGTAAATATAAGAATAAAAAAGATAGAAAAATCCACGAAAGACTATATGAACTTTCCTTAATGTTTAAGAATATGTATCTTATTTCAAAAGTTGCAAAAAAAAGGCATTTAAAAATTATTAATTTTTCATCAAATTCTTACTTAGATTGTTTCGAGAGACCTAAGAAATAATAAATTCTTACAAGTTTTTCATAATTATTTTTAGAAAATTCTTGGAAATATTTTCTAAATTAAACTCATTATTAAAAGTATTTATTGCGTTTTGACTCATTTCTAATTTTTTATCAGGACTTAGAGAAAGCCATAATTTTAAAGCTTCATTTAACCCTTTAGGATTATTATTAAATATTATTCCACTTTTACCAGATTCAATCTTTTTATAAATATTGACTTTATTTGATATTGCCACAGGTAGGCCACAACCCAAAGCTTCAGCTACTACAATCCCAAAATTTTCACCATATGATGGCAAGCAAAAGAGTTCAGAGGCTCTAAATGCAGACCATTTTAATTCTCCCTTAAGCATGCCTGTCCAATAAATTTGATCATTAATTTTAAGATCTTTTGCTAAATTTACTAATTCAGTTTTCAGGCCATATGAATCTGGTCCTGCTATCACTAGCACATATTTTTTATTATTTTTTAAGGTATCAGAAAAACTTTTTAAGAGTATATCTATCCCCTTTTTTTTATGAATCCTTCCCATGAAGAGAATAATATTTTTACTTTTAAGATTCTGATACTTTTCAAAAAACAAATCACTTTTAATTTCTTTATTACTGGGAGGAGGAGCTGTTCCGTAACCAGTAACAATTTCATTAACTTTATAAAGCCAAAAAGATTTTCTGGCCAAAATTTTTTCTTCATTGGTTGTAAAAAGGACTCCTTGTGCATCTCTTAGAACTCTAAATTCAGCCCATGGCCAGTAAAGCCATTTTTTTAAATGTTTTAAAGGAAAATATTTTTTAAAAAGTGGATCAAGCATCCCGTGGGTAAATACAAAGTAAGGAATATTTGTATTCCGAAGCGCTCTCCAAGTTGCAAACGAATGATATTGCCAAATACCATGAACAATGACAAAGTTCTTATCTTTTGCTACTTCTTTTATTAAGTTAGGAATGTTCCTTTTGTATCCGTAAATTGTATTTACTGGTCCTAATGGAATTACCTTAAAAGGATGATTTTTAATAAAATCATCTGCGGGCGAATCAAAAGTAATAACAGAAGTTTCTACATCAAGTTTATTTAAGAATGGTGTTATCTTAATGAGAGCCTCTGTTGGCCCACCGGCGATAGGATTAAGTGTAGGAATCAATCTTAAAATTTTTAACTTCTTATCCAATCTAAAATTTTCTAAAGTATAAATTTATTATTACTACTAATCAAAGATACTGAAGAATTTACAGAAAATTAATATAATATTCTTAATATGCGATATAAAGTTTGAATATTTTACATGTATCTAAATCTGATTCTATTGGAGGCGCTGCAAGAGCTTGTTATAGGATCCATAAAAGCCTTCGCAAAAACGAAATATGTTCCTATTTATATGTTGATGAAAAATTAACAGATGATAAAAATGTTCTTTGTCCAAGAAATAAATTTGTTCAAGTCGTCTTAAAAAGTAAACCTTATTTAATGAAAGCCTTTAGAAATGCTTTGATAACTGATTCACAAAAGCCTGGAGTATATAATTCAATGTCATTATTTCCTAGTTTTAAATACAAATACTTAAATAAATCAAAAGCAGATATCATAAACCTTCACTGGGTTCAAAAGGAAATGATGTCTATTAAAGATATTGGCAATATAAAAAAACCAGTCGTTTGGACTATTCATGATATGTGGGCTTTCTGCGGAACAGAACATGTATCATTTAATAAAAGATGGAAAGTAGGTTACATGAAAAGTAATAAACCTAAGAAAGATTCGGGTTTCGATTTAGATAGGTATGTTTGGCAAAAGAAAAATCGATATTGGAAAACTCCTTTTTTTATTGTTACTCCAAGTCATTGGATGGCTGATAACGTCAGAAAAAGTAAGCTTATGCATTCTTGGCCTGTAAAAGTAATCCCCAATTGCATTGATACTCAAAAATGGAGTCCAATAAATAAAAACTTAGCTAAGGAATTACTTAACTTACCAAAAGATTTGCCTATATTAGGTTTTGGGAGTTTAAATGCTAATGATGCATACCATAAAGGTTTTGATCTTTTAATTAAAAGTCTAAAATATTTAAGGGCAATTAACTTTAATGTAAGACTTTTAATCTTTGGGCAAAGTGAGCCATCAGAAAAGATTGATTTTGGTTTTCCAGTGCACTATATGGGGAGGTTTCATGATGATTTAAGCATGAGAATAATTTACAGCGCAATAGAGATGATTTTAGTACCTTCAAGAATTGATAATTTTCCAAATATTGCTGTAGAAGCGAATGCTTGCGGAACCCCTGCAATTGGATTTGGAATAGGTGGTATGCAAGATATAGTAGAGCATAAAATAAATGGTTACCTCGCTAACCCATTTGATGCAGAGGAATTCGCTTATGGAATAAGATATTTAATTGAAAAGTATATTAATGATAATAGCGTTAATATAAAAGCCAGACAGAGAGCCTTAAAACTTTGGAGTGAAGAGAGAGTATCAAACCTTTATAAAAAATTATATGAAGAAATCTTAGAATCTCGAATTTAGTTAATACTGCCAAACAAATGAAAAATCTTTTATTTTACAGGCCTAATACCTCACTTAATCTTTTATGTATTTTATTATTATTTTCTGGATTGCCTTCAGTTATAAAATTTTCCCACATTTCAGAATTTTTTAATTTTGTTCAAATAAATTTACTTTATGGATTATTCTCTTTATTACGAGAATCAATTATTTTATTATTGGGTATACAACTAATTTCTTACTTATTTATTCAAATCAAACGTGAGAGAATTTCTTATTTAACTTTAATATTTTTAATTCCTATACCTTCGTTTATTTATTTAATTTTAAATGATTTTAATTTAATACTTTTTATTATTGGAATAAGATTTTTTATCCTGATTTCACTTCCCCTGCTAGTGATTAAGAAATTTAATCAGTTACGAAAATATGATAAAACAAAAATTTTGGATATTATATTCATATTATATTTTTTATTAAATTTTAGTTTTTACCTTTTTAATTATAATATAGCAAGCGATGGTCATGGATATAATTTTCTAGGTCCTAGATTGACATTTATTTATAATCATCCAGTTGTTGCAGCTATGACTTTAGGAGCAATTAATTTATACTTTAATTTTAGAATATTTACTTCAAAAAATAAAAATACAAGATTATTTTTCCTTACAAATTCTTTAATTACATTTTTCCTTACACTTTTAACTGGGGGAAGAGCTGGTATAGCAGCATCGTTATTAATCATAATATTTTCAACTATTCGTTCGTTTTTACCTGATTTTAAGAAATATTTATTAATTCCTAAATCCAAAATAAATAACTTTATCATTTTAGGAATTATTGGAATATTTACTGCCTCAACTATTTTTGCAGTATCTTTAGAATCTATTTCTGGGCGTCCTATTTTTGATGAAATATCAAATAAAAATTTTCTTGTTGGTTTTTATGGGACAAGGGGCGAAATTCTATCAAGGGCACTTAACCCGGATAATTCATTAAGGTTAATATTCGGTTCTCCTGGAGTTGGAACTAATACAGCAAAGCTATTTAACATTTGCGAGGAATGTATAATATCTGATTCCTCATTAACAGCATTTTTACTTTCTTTTGGCTTGTTAGGTTGGTTATTAATAATTACTCATCTAAAAATATTACTTACCAATTCTTATTCTTTTCTAATCCCAATTACATATTTTATTTTTTCTTTAACAGATAATTTGCCTGAATATTTGTTCCCATGGATAACTATAGTATTATTATTATCCTTATCGCCTAAGATTACAAGCAAGAAATAGATGAAAATAGAAAAACCAACCTATAATTTATATTTCGGAAGATATTCAAGCAATTCAGCTAGTCCTTGGTTTTCTCTTGGTTCGAACAAAAAAGTAAAGCAAACATTATCAATAGCTTCAAAATATTTTAATAATTTTTATTTTATTAATTACACACCAAAAGAGGATAACAAAATAAATTCTAATGAAGTTCATATATGTTCTTCCTTAAATCCAATAATTTTAAATTTACAAATATTTACTAGTTTCTTTGAATTAAAAGAAAAATTAAAACTTGATAAGGTTAACTTAAATTTAATTATATATAACGCAGACTTTAAATCATTTTTGTTTTATCTTTCATCAAGGATTTCTGGTTTAAAATCAAACTTAATTTTGCAAATTGAAGATTTACCTAATGCAAGAAAATCAAATATTGGATTTAAAGGATTTATTAATAAATTGACTTTTTTAATTTTGATAAAAAAAGCCTTTTTTGTTTTCTTCGCAAGTAAAGGAATGCAAGAGATAGCAAAGATAAAATATAAGTTTGGAGAAAAATCATCTATTTACCCACCTTCTTTGACAAAGAAATATCTTGAAATTTGTAATAAGAGAAAGAAACCTTTTCTTGATAAATTAACGACAATTGTATATGCAGGCTCCTTCCATAAAGATAAAGGAGTTTACGAATTAATTGATGCTTTTAATCAAGCTGAAATTAAAAATGGATTATTAAATTTATATGGTCCAATCAATAAAAAAATAAAAAATATAGTTTCAAAGAATAATTCGATAAGGCTAATGGGTGTTGTTACTATCCAAGAACTCTTCGAAGCATATGCAAATTGCGATATATTAGTTAATCCTCATAAAAAAGTTGTCAATAATTCTTACATATTTCCTTGCAAGAATATTGAAATTCTCGCTAGTGGAGCCTATCCAATAATGTCAAAATATTCGTTAACGGATTTTAATAACCATTTAATTCCAAAATCATGTATATATTCATCAACTGATGAATTAGTAAAGGTTCTAAAAACTGCAAGAGAAAACTGGTTTCTAATAGAAGCACAGATAAATGAATTAGTCGAGGATCTTAGAACTAATTATTCTTTAGAGGAAATAGGCAAATTATTTTACAAAAAAATATATGGAGATTAATTTCTAAAAAATTTAAATAATTAAAAAAAAATATTAAATTATAGTTTATTTTTATTTTCTATAAATCATCTAAAAACTTATAAAGAATTTTATCTTTATCATATATTTCAGAGGCTAAATTTGATGCTTTTTGACCTAATGATTCCCTAAGATTTTTATCAAAACAAAGTTTTTTAATTGCTCCAATAAAGTCCTCTAGATTATTAGGTTTTACAGAAAATCCAACTTTTTTGACTATCCTCCCAAGTTCTGTTGATTTATTAGCAGTCGCAATAACCGGTCTCCCACTTGCTAGAATACCTATCAATTTTGATGGCATAACTGAATTACTTACTGAAGATTTTTGGGGAAGCAAGTGAATATCTGCTACTGCTAACCAATAATTCAAAAGTTTACTAGGTTGCAGATTTGTAATTAATACATTTTTAAAACCGCCTACTGATTTAACTATATCAATTTTTGATTGACCTTCTATTGATAAAATCCAATGAATATTCGACATGCCAGAGCAATTTTTAATGGCATCTATTAATATCGAAATATCCTGTTTTTTATTAAGAGAACCAGAATACATTAAAATAATTTTGTTAGGTTCAATATTTAATTTAAATTTTGAAATAAGTTCTTTTTTTGATAAATTACAAATCTCTTTAAATTTACTAAGATCAATCCAGTTTCTTATTAATTGAATATCCCTATTACTTATTTTTTTTCTTAATTGAGACCTCATATCTTCAGAAATAGTACTTATTTTGTCAAAATTCTTATAAATTAATACTTCTAAAGATTTTAATAAATTATCAAATTTTTTAAATTTTATTATTCCTAAATTTTTTGCTGCATCAATTTCTAAATCTTGAATATGTAAATGAATTTTGCATTTTTTTCCGTATAAATGGCGAAAAAAAATTACATTAGGCGTAATAAATATGGTAGGCAAAAAAACTATTATTCTTTCTGGCCTCCATATTATTTGTCTTATTAAATTAGGAATACTAGAAATTGAAAAACTTAATAGATGCAAAATTCTCTTGATAGCATTTGGTTTTTTAGGAACATAAATTGGCGATCTGAGAACTAAAGTATTATCAATCTTTTCAGTCTTGTATTTATTTTGATTTATTTTCCATTCTGGATAATAAGGATTCGATGTGACAACTCTTATTTGATGGCCATTAATTGATAAAAAATCAGTTAACTCCTTACTATACTTTCCAACACCAACAATCTCAGGATAATAATTTAATACATAAAGTAAAACTCTCATTGTTTTCTTACTTATTAGCTTTTATATGAAATATTGTTTTAAAAAGAATCTCAAAATCTAAAAGTATTGTCCAATTTTCAATATATTTTAGATCGTAATGAATTCTTTTTTGCATTTCAAATAGAGACTTTGTTTCACCTCTACATCCGTTAATTTGAGCAAGTCCTGTAATACCTGGTTTGATTCTATGTCTTTGCATATAACCTCTAATTTCTTTTCTGTAAAATTCATTATGAGAAAAGGCATGCGGTCTTGGGCCAACCAAACTCATTTCACCCTTCAAAACATTAAATAATTGAGGTAGTTCATCAAGGCTGTATTTGCGCAAGAAATATCCCAAACGAGTAATCCTTGCATCATTTAATGTTGCTTGCTTAAGATTCTTTTTCATTCCTGATTCGGAAACTACCATAGTTCGGAATTTATAAATTTTAAAAATTTCACCATTTAGACCTACTCTTTCTTGTATATATAAGAAATCATTTTTTGTAGTTAATTTTAAAGCTAACGCAATAATAAAAAGAATTGGAGTTATTAGTATAATTAGTGCTAAGGAAATTAACTTATCAACAATTTCTTTTGCTAAAACTTGTATAAGAGATTGTGGTTTATTCCATATAGAAATAATCTTTAAATCGCCAAAACTATTTGAAGTCAAGCTCATATTTGGATTCAACCAATTTGCGAAATAACTTATTGAATAAGAGGTATTTCCAAATATTGTTAATAAATTCTCCATAGAGTCTTTAATATCATCTTGAGAAAAAATTATTAAGTCTGGGATATTTTTATTTAGCCAAAACTTTATATCTTTTTCTTCTCCATCAGGTTTAATAGACCAATTAGAAAAATCATTTGTACATGCAAACCAACTTACAACTTTGAATCCCATCCAGGGAAATTTAATTAATTCCTGATCAATTTTTTTTCTAAATTCTAAATTACCTAAAATCATAATTGTTCTTGTATTACCACCTCTTAATCGATATTTTCTTAGTAAAATTCGAGAACCAATATGAGAAATAAATATATAAATAGAAAAGAAAAAAAATTTATATTTTACACTGCTAAAAATTAAACCTATTGGATATAAAAAAAAGCTTAAAGTAGAAATAACCATAATTATCATTATTAATCTTATAAATACATCCCAAGACAAATCTTGGATTGTAGTTGTTCTGTAGCTTTTATAAAGATCCTTCAGTACAAATGTGGAAATTAAATATATCAAAATTCCATAAAAATAAATATTGATTTTATAGTTACCTACAATATTAAAAATAAATATATATAAAGTTACTATTGCATCGAAAATTCTATGTAATGAACTAATTCCACTAGAATTATTTCTTAACTTGCCGCTTAAAACTCTTATCATACTTCTTTATTATTCTTTAATTCATTCATAAAATAAATTTTTAAGATTTCAAAATCAATTTTAATCAAAATAAGATTTAAAATATAAAATACTAAATATATAGATCTTTTGATTAGATGATTTTTGTAAAAAATTCTATAATACTATAAAATAAAAAATTATTATCCTTTTTTACTCAAAATATATAATTTAGAACAAATAAACATGAATACGTATAATTCGTCTCTTAATGAAAACTATAAAAATAAAGAAGATGAATTAAATTTAAAATCTTTATTGAATACTTTTACAAGAAACAGAGTATTAATTTTATCGATTACATCTTTTTTCTTTTTATTCTCTAGTATTTATGCTTTTTCTAAAAAGAAAATTTGGGAAGGACAAACAGAAATAGTTTTAAAGAGTGATTCTTTAGATAATTCAACTTCATTAGCAAATAATCTAAGAAACCTTAGAATACCAGGTATTAGTATCAAAAGCCCTGCAAACTCGATTGATACTTCGATTGGTATTCTAAAAAGCCCATCAGTTTTGATGCCAATTTTTGAATTCGTAAATGAAAAAAAAATCGAAATTGATGAAGATTATGATGAAAATTTTTTTGATTGGCGCGATGAAAATTTAGAATTTACATTACAACCAAACACTACAATTCTTGAAGTCATTTATAGAGATAACGAAAAAAATTTAATTATTCCTGTACTTAACAAATTAACTAATGCCTATCAACTATATTCTGGGAAAAATAAAAAAAGGGGGATTCAACTAACCCAAAACTACCTTGATGGGCAAATAAAATTTTATAAAGATAAAAGTTTGAAATCAGTACAAAAAGCTCAAGAATTTGCGATTCAAAAAAATCTTTCCCCATTAATGCTTACAAATTCAAGTCAAAGAAATTTGACTTTAAATTCAGATAACGATACTCCTTTTTCATCTAATCTTATACTTGGCAATAATACTGATATTGAGGTTATGAGACTCAATGCCGCAAATGAAATAAAAGAAATTGATATCCAAATTGAAGAGATTAAAAAACTCGAAAATTATAAAGACTTGCAATATTTAGGATCTACTATACCCAGTTTGAGGAAATCAGGACTACCAAAGAAGTTAGAAGCTTTGGAGGGTGAATTGGTTAGATTGAGTAAGTTGTACTCAAATAATAGTGATGAGATCATAAATTTGAAAGACGAGAGGAGTTTACTTATTAATATCTTAAAGGATCGAAGTATTGGATATCTCAAAGCCAACAGAATTACTGTTCAGTCTAGACTTCAATCTTTGACAAGGCCGAAGCAAGTTTTAATAGAATATAAAAAACTTATTAGAGATGCATCAAGAGATGAAAAAGCATTAATAGAGTTAGAAAATCAACTAGTAGTTTCTAAACTTGAAGAAGCTCAATTACAAGATCCTTGGGAATTAATTTCTAAACCAACATTGAAAGACTACCCTGTAGCACCAAACAAAAAATATATTGCATTTATTGGAACTATTCTTGGATTCTTGCTTAGTTATTTAATATGTTTTTTTAAAGAACAAAGTTCGGGTTTAATTTTTGAAAATGATGATCTTGAAAGACTACTTGAAACAAAGATATTAGAAACTATAAATTCACAAAATAATATGTTAGAAACTTTTTCAAGGGAAATTTTTATAAATGAAATACTAAATGTCAAAGTTAATAAATTGAAATTTATTAACTTTGGAATAGATGATAAATACGAGGCACAAAAATATCTAAAAATAATTTTTAAAGATCAGTCTAAATATGAAATGGTAGAGAATCTAAACCAAATCAATAAAGATGATAAATTAGTTCTTCTTACTAAACTGGGAGGAGTTTATTTTAAAGAAATCAATTCATTTAAAAAGAGATTAATGATTTCAAATCAAAAATTATTTGGAATAATACTCGTACAATAAAAAAATAAAATATGGTTTATTTCAGAAATGCAATTTCATGATGAAGTTATTTCTAAATTCATAGAATCATTCTATGAAGATAAAGATTTTATATCAGATTTCGATAAAATTTATAATGCATCTGTAAAAATATTGTAGATAATGTCAATGAGAAAAAAACTTTGACGAAATTATAGTTATGAATGATCATGGGCCAAGATCTGAAATATTTGGTGTTCTTTCTATCGAAAATAAAAAATTAATTAAAGATACATTAAAAGAAAATAGTGTTTTTGATAAGAATCATTTTGGAGTTTTCATTTCAAGATTCGTTATTAATAAAAATACTAAAACAAATAAAAAATATCCAAATTATTACTTAGAAAGTACAGTGCCAAAAGCAAAAAAAAGATACATACCTAATGAAATGGGTGAAGCTATCCTTATAAAGGAATTTAATTAAGAAACATTATTGTTGAATGGATTGCATTAGCCAAATACATATCCTTTATAGATCACAATGAATTAATAATAAGCTATTCCTTGAATTATAAAAATTAAATATTTTTTATACTTTCCTCCACACTGCTAATAGTTTTCCTTGAAATACTACTTCATACAAGTTTAGTTCAATCGGTTCATATGCTGGATTTGCTGCTTCAAGAAAAATTTTCTCCCCTCTTTTAAAAAAGTATTTCAATGTTGTTCCCAATCCTGGAACCATTGCACTAACAATTGTTCCATTTCTTAAAGAATATGAATCATTAATCGGTTCCATCAAAACCATATCTCCATCTGCAATGCAAGCATCTATCATTGAATCTCCATTGACTGTCAGAGCAAAAAGATTTTTCTTTCCTAAAACATTTGAAATATCAAGATTTTCATTTACATCTGAATAAGTTTCAATTAATCCTCCAGCTGCTACTGATCCCATAATTGGGATGCCTTCAACAACCTCATCAATTAATTGCAATGTTCTAGCCTTACCTTCTTGCCATGAAATATACCCTTTCTCCTGTAGATGCTTCAAGCGACTTTGTATTGGTGCAGGGGATTTTAATCCCATGGCGTTCATCATTTGTCTTATTGATGGACTATGTTGAAATTCTTTAATATAGTTTCTAATCCATTTATACAACTCATTCTGAGGCTGGGTAAGATTATCACTTGGAGAGGTAAGCACAAACATAAAACTCTGCTAATACATTTGTACCTCTTTACTTGGTTAATTGCAAGTTTATAGTCAAGATAGGAGGCATGATAATAGTGATTGCTGCACATGCAGCCTATTTTCTGATTGTTCAAAAATTCTACTTTGCTTACTTTCTATTACTTCGTCAGTTATCTCTTTAGATCTATATGCAGGAAGACAATGAAGAATAATTGCATCTTTATCAGCGTTTCTTACTAAATTATTATCTATAGAAAATCCAAGAAAATCTTTATCTTTCTCTTCTTTTTTATTTTCTTCCCCCATAGATGACCAAACATCTGTGTACAA
>MDTG01000731.1_pt1 | contig 16518 bp, 22 predicted proteins | sample 811421 | NCBI WGS metagenome assembly MDTG01 (sample SAMN05326645, study PRJNA326480) | marine metagenome | isolation source: seawater | place: Pacific Ocean: South East | collected 2011
CACTGAAAAGCAAGCGCCAACGGCAGCGGCAACAGCCACTCAAGCCAACGCGCCAGCAAACAACACCGAGCAAAACGAGTACCCGTTTTTTGCAGCGGCTATCGAGTCAGACTTAGCTCAACTAAAAACATTTACAGATATTAGCGACAAAGCCAGCTACAAGTCAGAAGCCCTGCAGCGCAATGACTACCTAGGCTACATCAACCGTTACCGCCTAAGCGGCCAAAACCACCACAACAAAGTGCTGGCATGGGTGTTTATTTGGCTAGTTGATTTAAAACGCTGGGATGCAGTAATGGACTTATTGCCATTAATGATCGAGCAAAAGCAACCACTGCCAACCGTGTTTAATACCAAGCATTGGGCAGCGTTCGTTATCGACCAACTCTACGACGATGCAAATTACTACCTAGCACAATCAAAACAGCAAGAGCTGCACGACATTGGCTTTATTCTGCACCGCTTAATTAATGCAGTTAAAAACCAAGACTGGGCAGGGCTTGAGGTGGTAGGCGGCAAGCTTTACGCCATCGCTGCAAAAGTTAACAAAGCACAGCTTAACCTAGGTAACGCGCTTTACTTTGCCGAAATGGCCCAAAGCATTAACGACAAAGCAGGCGTTAAAACCCTGATAAAAGAATTGCAAAAAATAATTAAACCAGCGGAGCCAGAACAGCAAACCGCTAACTAGCTCCAACGCCAGCGGGCAACTTAGCACAACGTTAGCATTACTTGCTTAACGCGCGTGACTAAGTGGCGCCCGCACCCAATTTAATGAGTGTGATTTTAAAAGGCAGATGTTAAATGACATTAATTAGCTCACCAATCTTAGCGCAAGCAGGGTTTTTAAAGCGAAAAGCAGCCCCTGCAGTAGAGCAATGGGTAGCGAAGTTAGATGGGGCTACGCAGTGTTGGCTGTTGAGTGAGTCTATAAACCTTATTGCTGGTGACAAAGTTAGGCTTACTTATAAATCAGCATTAACCGCTAGTACGTCAATAGAGACTCTTTACAGTAATGATGCGGATCATTATCTGCTTGTTTGCCTGGACCTGGCCTCTAGGGGAGGGTACCTTGTTAGAGCAGGGTCTTTGAAGGTTGACGGCAACACCTACACCTATCCCAGTCCAGCGCCAACAGATGGCTTATTACACACAGTAGAGCAAACTATATCTAGAAGCGTATCGACTAGTCTACTTGGTGCATCTTGGTTTAATTTTGCTAGCGGCACTAGAAGATGGTATTTCAATGATGCGATATTAGATTTTGAAGTTGAAAGGGCTGGGGAAATAATTCACAAAATCCCACTAACCAACAAAGACCAAGGCGCAACACAACTTGCAACAGTCGGCAACGTTAACGCATTTATGCCTAATTACACCGATGCTGTATGGAGAAAGCCATGAACCAACTATACCAATTATACGCATTTGCAACCGCCGCAGGTTGGGCTGAGTCTTTAAGCGAGCGTTGGCCTGATGCGCCACTAGTCGGTGGCTACCGCGTTTTAGTGTTTACCAACGCAGATTACCCATTACTTAAAGAGCAATACTCAACAGCTGAATTTAAAGAGCTAACAACAGAGCAGACAATAAGCGCTATGAACGAAAATGAGTTAGGCCCATTCGTTTGCACACTTGAACAAACCAAACAAATTATGAATCACTTTTCACCGCAAGAACAGGGGTTAAACAATGTCTAAAACAAGACCAGATATAATTGTAATGCCAAATCAGCAAAACGACATTGTCGCATTATTAAATGAGCAAGCAGGGTTCCCAGCAGTTACTGCAGGCCAAGAGCTAAAAATACAAAACAAAACAAACGTTGTTGTTTATGTACACAAAACAGCAGGCCCAGTAACAGAAATTGTTGGCGGAAACTCAATACCAAAACATTGGCAAGCAACGGTAGAACAAGGCAGTGAAGGCTGCATCGTAACGTGCTCAGGCAAAGTGGGTCGTATAAACGTAGAAGTAATAAGCTAATAAATTTTAAAGGTGCAATATGAATTTAAGCGGTATGCCACAAGCAGATTTACAAAGCGTCAATGTAACCGTTGAAGCCAGCGGCTATTACCCAGCGCTAAGCACCGCCCATTTTATTGAGCACTACGCAGTTGCCCAAGAGTACGCCAGCAAAAGCGAACTACTTGTTGAAAAGCTACGTTACGCGCAGGCCGAAATTAACCAAGAGCTAGCAAACGCAAAGCTTACCAATGGCCAAACGCTAAGCGCCGCGCAAGCGATGTTTTATGAGCGCGCAGTTTACAGCAAAGCAAAAGCCAGTTTGCTGGTATCAAAGCTAGGCAGTACGCACCGCGACAGCGCCACAGCACAAAGCCAAACGGCCATTGATAATTATGAATATTGAAAAGGCCAAAGCATAAACGCCATGCGCCAACTGCAAGGCTTAAGCCCTAACATAACGGTAGAGCTACTATGAGCCAAAGCAAAATAGCAAAGCTTAAACAGCATTTAGCAACTGCAGAATACCAAGGCCGCAACCTCGCGCTAAGCACCCAGTTCGACAGCTGGATAGAGGGTGGACGCATAGAGCCAAGCAGCAAAACCATTAACGGCAATGGCCTATTAGCCGCGCGGTTTTATTACTCAGGGGTGATCAGCATAAACCCATGCGCCGCACCGGCAGCACTTATTTGTGCCTTTGCATCGTTTTGGTTGCAAAACAACGGCGGCAAATACGACAGCCCCGACATTGAATTTAGCGCCGACATAAACGACGACAACAGCAACGAAGTAGAGCTAACAATAAACCAGCTATGCGAAAACATAGAGCTAATACAAACACCCAACGGCCCGTTTGAATTTAACGGCAACAGTTACGACTTTGGCGAGCAAAGCCTATGGATAGCTGAAGCATTCACGCTTGAGGGTCAAGTAAGCCGTGCTTAACGTCAAATTTGATGAAGGTCGCAGCAAAGAGCAGCTCGCGTTTTTACAGCTCAAGCCACAAAAGCGCCGCAACATATTGCGCAGCGCAATACGTGCAGCAAACAAAAGCAGTAAAGAGCGCATTACCAGGCAAAGCGATTTAGCTGGTAAAACATGGCAAGCACGTTCCAACGGCAAAAAAAAGAAAATGCTCACCAAACTAAAGAGCCGAATGAAAGTGTATTACAGGCCCAATGACGCAGGCGTTTTTTTTAATAAACCAATTACCGGAAAAATAGCCCGCGCGCATCAAGAGGGCGTAAGCCTAGATGCAGGCAAGCCAAAAGGCAAAGCCGCACAAAATAAAGAAGGGCCAGCCACGCGCAACTTAGCTCGCGCATTAATAGCCGCGGGTTACAAAATACCGCGTGGCAAAGGAAAGGGCGCCAAACGCGCCAGTATTAAATGGATAACAAACAATTTAAGCATTAACCAAGCAGGGTTTTTACTGCGCGAACTAAAGGGCAGCTCAGGCAAGAGCACATGGAAAATTAATTTACCGGCCCGATCCTTTTTAGGGCAAACAGCCGCCGAGCAAAAAGAGCAAATGAATTTTATTTTAAACAAAGCTATGCAAGTGGCGTAGCGCAAGCAAAAAAAGGAACGACCATGGCACAAGGTAAAGTATCCGTTGCCGCCATTCAAACAGGCAGTGGCGCTACAAAACAAGTAGAACGCACCGTATTATTTATAGGCCAAGCGCCCGAAAATAACGGCAAAATTCTATCCATAAATGCACAAAGCGACTTTGATGAGTTATTTGGCGCAGCCGACTCACCATTAAAAACCCAAGTTAAAGCATGGCAGCGCAACGGCGACGACCTAGTAAGTGGTTATGCAATCGCGCATGCAATCGACGCCGACGTAATGGCACTTATCGACGAAGCAATGGATCAAGACATCAGTCCCGAAATCATTGTTATTTGTACGCCAGTAACAGGCAAAGCCGAAGTAGAAAGCCACCAAGCTAAAGCGCTTGAAATTCTATCAAGCCTTGCACGCCGTGTTCGCTTTTTACTTGCCGCACCAGGTTTAACGGCTGAGCAAAACTGGTCAGATTTAGTGGCCGCATTACAACCATTAACCGATGGCGTAGTCGCTGATCGCGTAGGTGTCGTGCCATTGCTATTTGGTGACGAACTAGGCGCAGTAACAGGTCGTTTATGTAAAAGCGCAGTCACTATTGCCGATAGCCCAATGCGAGTGCTTACGGGTGCAATGTCACTCATGCCGCATCCGGTAGATGCCGCAGGTAAACCGCTAACCAACTCAACCACCGCCGCACTAGACGCACTGCGCTTTAGTTGCACTCAGTTTTACCCAGACTTTGACGGCACATATTTTGGCGACGTAAACATGCTAGATGCCGAAGGTGGCGACTTTCAGCAAATCGAAACAGGCCGCATTGTCGATAAAGCCGCACGAGACGTGCGCATTATTGCCATTCAAAACATTAAAAACCGCCGCCTAAACAACAGCACCAGCGGTATTGAGTTTGGCAAGCGCATTATGGGCAAACCGCTACGCGAAATGGCGCGCTCAATTAACATTGGTGCCGACAAGTTCCCGGGCTTAATCGACACGCCAAAAGACGACAGCATCAACCTAACGTTTATGAACGCAACCACATTGCAAGTAGTACTCAAGGTTAAGCCAATCAACTCACCCAACACCATCATTGTTGGCATCATGTTAGATAACGCAGAATAGGAGCGCGAACATGCAAAAAGTATTAGGCGGCAAGGACTTCGACATATTCATTGGTAACTCAATGGTTCATGTCATTGAAGCAACCGTAAAAATCACCGACGGCCGCACAGTTAAAAAAGTGCGTGGCGTGCCAAAAGGCTTTATTGACGGCGATGTAGAAGCCGAAGTAACCCTAAAGCTCGACCACGAAAACTGGCTAATTGTCCAAGCGCAAGCGGAAAAAGCAGGCAGCTGGAAAGGCATAGAGCCGTTCGACGTAGCCTTTAACGCCGAAGTAGCCGCAGGCAAAAAGAACGTAGAAGCGTTTGGCTGTTTGCCGCAGCTAGACGAAATCCTAAACATCAAAGCCGACGGCGGCGAAGAAGACACAACATCAATTAAGTGTCCGGTTACCAGCCCCGACTTTGTAAAAATCAACGGCGTACCGTACCTAACATCTGACGAAGTGAGAGACTTGTAATGACCAAAGCCATTCGCAAACTAACTGCCGCAACACTGCTTAGCACTCTAAAGGCCTGCGGCTACCGCGTGTTCGAGGGAGAATTAAACCTAAACATTATAGGTATTCGCCACCACAACACGCGCGCCAATACCTTTAACGATGTTATTTGCGTGCTGTATCAGCAAGGCGGCGAGTGGCAATTAAAGCAGTACAAAGCGACCACCGACGCCGGCATTTACTGGCGTCAAAACCCAATGAACGTAAGCGGCACAGCGGTCCTAATTGCAGGGCAGCATAAAAGTTTATGGAAACTGGGTTATCACCAGGGCAAATACCGCGCCCTAGTGCAGCACAAACCGGTTGTTGTCCTGCGCGACAACGACAAAAACACCGAGTTAGACACGGACGTCACACCACAAGCCGAGCTACAGCAAGGTTACTTTGGCATTAACTGTCACCGCGCAAACAGCAAAACCACATCAACCCAAGTTGATAAATGGTCTGCAGGTTGCCAAGTGCTAGCCAACCCAAACGACTTTAACGAGCTTATTGCTTTGTGTGATCAGTCAGCAGCCAAGTACGGCCCTTATTTTAGTTACACCCTGCTAGACCAAGCAGACATTAAAAAACCAACAGAGAGTAAATAATCATGGCGTTCGAGAAAAAAATTACACTAGAAACACCGGCAGGCGACATTACATTTAACGTAAACGCAAGCGATTACAACAAATACATAAACTCTACGCAGCCAAACAACAAAGTGCAGCCGGCAACTAACTTTGTATTAAACACCGTAGTGCAAGAAGACGCTAAAAAGCTCAAAGACCTAGTGCAACAGCCGGGCGCCGCATTATTTTTAGTAGGTGCCATTGTTGAAGAATACCAGCCAGAGTTTAACTTTACGGTAAAAAAATCGAAGACCGAGCCAAGCAAATAGGCAAGTCTCGGTTAGATCAGCTACTGGCATACCACGCTAAGTATTTTAGCGATATGCCAGTAACACAAGAGAGCCTAGCGCAAGCGCTATACCTCGAAACGCAGCAGCAAGAAAACTTTGTAGTTGCTGTAAACAACGGCATATGCCAAGCACTAAGCGAGTAATGTAATGGCCACGCTCAGCAAATTAGACAAGCTAACTTATTCAATCGGCATCATCGACAAAGTGACGGGGCCGGTTAATAAAGTCATGGCTAAAATTAATCAGCTGAGCCAGCAAACAGCCGCCGCGCAAGATCAAATGATGCGCGGCGCAGCCACGGCCGTGGGCGGTGGTTATGCACTGGCGCGTTCACTCGCTCCCGCAATTGATCACGTTGCAGCATTAGGCGAGGTGCAATCCTTGGGCGTTGCCGACGACGCACTGCAAAAGCTAACCAAAACATCCTACGAATTTGGCTTTCAATTTGGCGGCAACTCTGCCGAATTTGTACGCAGTGCCTACGATATTCAATCAGCCATTGCCGGACTAACGGGCGATGAGCTATCAGAATTTACTAAAACATCAAACATACTGGCTACAGCCACAAAAGCCGATGCAGCCACCATTACCAGCTACATGGGCACCATGTATGGCATCTTCGAAAAAACAGCCAACAAAATGGGCAAGGCCAATTGGGTAAACCAAATAGCAGGCCAAACCGCCACCGCCGTACAACTTTACAAAACCACCGGTGCAGAAATGCAAGCGGCGTTTTCAAACCTTGGCGCAACGGCAACAAATATTGGCCTAAGCTCAGCACAACAATTTGCCCTAGTGGGCGAGTTACAGCTGGTTGCTAAGTCGGGATCGGTTGCAGGCACACAAGCCGCATCGTTATTGCAAGGCATTGGCAAGGCGGAGCAGTCGTTAGGCATTCAATTAACCGACGACAACGGCGACATGCTTGCAATAGACGTGGTGCTAGGACGTATTAACAACCGTCTATCATCGTTGGGTTCAGTAGCGCGTGGCGATGTGCTTACCCAAATATTTGGTAAACAAGGTGCAAAAGCGGTTGATGTGCTCAGCACCAAAGTCGATAAATTAAAAGACGGCATTGCCGTTTTTGAAGGCGTGCAAGACAACTCCAAAGCGGCCGAAATGGCAAACATCATCGCCAGCCCGTGGGATAGGTTAGGCGGTTCATTTAATGCCGCAGCCACAGCAATGGGTAACCGCTTGTTGCCCGTAGTAGAGCCATTTGTAGAAGTGCTTGCATCAATGTTTGCAGGCATCGTTTCGCTAACCGAAGAATTCCCATTTTTATCAAGCGTTATATCAGTCGCAGTGGTTGGCGTAGTCGCACTTATGACCGCCTTTGGGCTCGCTACCTTTGCCATGGGGCTCTATAACTTTGCTACAGGCATTGGCATAACGCTGACCAATGCACAGCTAATAGTAACTAAGCTATGGCAGGGCGCATTAATCGCACTGCGAGTTGCAGGGTTCTTATCGCTTATAGCCACCATGGGCGCGGCCGCTATTGCCATGGGTACATTTAAAGCGGTTATGCTTGCAGGCCAAGCGGCTACATGGCTATTTAACGCCGCACTTTGGGCAAACCCGTTAACATGGGTTGTTATAGCCGTTGTTGCATTGGTAGCTATTGTTGGCGCACTAATATATTACTGGAATGATCTTGTCGCAGCGTTTTCAGAAACCGCATGGGGCAAAGTACTTTTTGGGGTATTCGACACTGTTAAAGCCGCGTTCAATAGCGTAATCGACAGCGTTAAATGGGTGTTAGAAGCGCTAGGCCTTATTGACGACACAGAAACAAAAATGAAAACAGAGGTTGTTACAGCTCATGAAAACATTAATAGCTCGCAATACATAGCACCAAATAGCCCTGTAAATTATGCCGCGCCTAAAGTAACAACAATTACTGAAACTAAAGAAATGCGCGCAAAAGCATTGGCAGAGCAAGCCGCAAACGACCCTGTTTATTCAGCGCAACCAAAAGCAATGACCGAGCGTGAAGCAGCGCAAGCCGCCTTTAAATTTACTAGCCAGCGCTTACCAGCTGTACCAACCGACACCACAGCACCGTTAAATTTACAGTCGCAAGCGCGCAGCCAAGCGTTAATAAACAGCGCGTTCCCTGCAGCAAACAACGTAGAGCAGTTAAAAGCAGAACAACAGGCCACTGCATATAAGCCAAAAGCACAAAAGTCGGCTTACTTGCAAAGCCTAACCAACAACAACAGCAACACAAATAACAACAGCAATAGCAGTGATAGCAGCAAGCACATAAGCATTGAAAACGTAAACTTTAAAACAGACGACTTAGCGCAAAGCTTTGAGCAAATGATGGAGCTAGCAGGTTAATGGAATTTGATATAGCACTACACATAGACCTAGAAATACAAGACGGCGACTTTATGCTTAACGACTCGCTAAGCCCTAGCACGCTAAAAAAAGCCGACGTAATAGGCCAAGACATAAAGCACCGCATTTTAGAAAGCGGCTTACTAACCAAGCTTGTTGGCCTGCGCAACAAAAACGGCATAGCGCCCATATTAACCGAGCTAGAACTACTAACCGAGCAAGACAATCGCATCAAGCCGGGCACAATAAAAGTGCACCGCAACGACGATGGCACGCTAAGCATTAATGCGCAAACACGCCAGTACGGGAGCAACAATGAACTTTAAAACAATGATGCAAAACGCAGGCTTGCCAATGGACGAGCAAACAGCAGCGGAGCAATGGCAAGCCCAGCTAAAAGAGCAAAACATACAAGTTGCTAATAACTCACCGTTTAGCCCGTTTTGGCGAACCGTTGAAGCGCTAATAACCAAGCCGTTAGTGCAGCTATTAAACTGGGTTGCGCAGCAGCTTATGCCCAACCTATTTATAATGACCGCCAACCGCGACGCACTAATAGAAAAGCACGGCCCCGCGCGCAACGTTTTCATTCGGGTGGGCGTAGCGGCTCAAGGCATACTCACGTTCACGCGCCAAAACACCACGGGCGAAAGTTCAATTACCACCGGTGCACAAATTGCTACCGACGTGCTAGGCGAACAAGTATATAAGTTAACGCTAATGCAAGATGTGCATTTTGCACCTGGGCAAAGCACAGCGTACGCGCTGGCGCAGGCGCAAGAAGAGGGCGCAGCATACAACTTGCCAGCCAATGCATACCGTTACTTTGTTGAGCAGCAAGAGGGTATAACAGTAACTAACAACGAAAACTGGCTAATAAAGCCCGGGGCCGACACCGAAAGCACCGAGCATTACCGCCAACGCATACGCAACGTGTTCGGCACGGCCGCCAGCTGGCACATTAACGCAGTGTACAAACAAATAATTGCAAGCTTTGGCGTGCCAATAGATAACATTGAAATAGAAGTTAACGCCCCACGTGGCCCAGGCACAGCAAACGCTTATATATATTTAGAAGTAGGCGAAGTGCCAAGCGCATTACTCAGCGCCATCAATCAGCATATTCGCCAAGGTGGGCATCATGGGTTAGGCGACGACTTTATGGTATACGCTATGGCAACTACAGGTTTTAATGTTACCGCAACATACAAATTGCACTCGCAAAGCGAAGACATACAAAGCGAGCTAACAGCGTTTATACAAGCAGCGTTCAGGCAAAATGCAGCCTACGCACCCACCCGCGTAGCGCACCAAAGCACATTTAGCATTAGCCAATTAGTGGCAGAGTGTCACGCGCAATTTAGCGAACTGCAATCAATCAAGTTCGACATTGACGACATAACCGCCGCCAACTGGCTGCCGGTACTTTCATCACTCACAGTAACCAAGGGCTAAAATGGCTAATCAAATAGCAACATGGCTAAATAAAGGCTACGCCGAAAAGCTTGTAAAAGCGGCTACAGGGTATTGGGACCAGTCGCGCAACTACGTTATATGGGCAACACAGCAAAAAGACGAGCTGCAAAACGAAGAGCCAATTCTCGGCCTGCTAGCGTGGGAGCGGTTAACGCAGCGTTTACCAAACGAGCCAGCTGAGCTTTATAGAAAACGAGTACAACACGCACTAGTCAATACAATAGACGCCGGTGAAATGACATCATTAAAGCGTATTTTTAAGCGGCTAAACTTAGAAGTAATAAATGTGCGTGAGCGAATAGACGGGCGTGACTGGGACATTATTGCTATTGATATGAGCGATACAACGCTTGCTAATGCAAACTTGCTATTGCCAGAATTAATACAGCTTTATGGGCGCACGTGCAGGCGCTACGAGTTAACAGTGCATAGTAAAACATCAACCATGCTGGGTTTAGATAGCGTGTTTATTCAGCACGATCACACAAATATAAATAACCCCACGCAAATAGCAGCAAAAACAAAGCCGCCAGCTCAATTAAATTTAGGTACTTTAATCGTTCAACACGACCATATAAATATATTTAATCCAACCCAAATAACAGCTAAAACCCATCTCGATTTAAAAGCGCAATATGGTTTTATCAACAAAGTTAGCGGTATAAGTATCGCAAAGGAGACGACATGACAGAAGCAGTGTTAGGCATAATGACCAACGCAGGTACTCAATATATTGCTGACAAAACATTAGCAAATCAAGGGCTAGAAGTAGCCGAAGTGGTCCTTGCTAATATCAATAGTATCGACGAAAACACACCGCGCGACCCAGCTGAAGGTCTACCAACTGAGTTGCAAATAATGCACCGACGTGACATAGACGCCGCCGGGAAAGTTGACGAAAACACGGTTGCTTGGTCGGTTGTGCTAGACCAAAATGTAGGTGACTTCGACTACAACTGGATAGGCCTAGTAGCTACTGACGGCACACTAATAGCGGTTGACTATTTGCCGCTGCAACGCAAACGTGCAGGAGTAAACAACGTACATAACCGATCATTTGTTTTGCAATTTGCTGGTGCTGCCGCGCTTGCTCAAATAACAATACCAGCAGAATCATGGATGTTTGACTACACCCCACGCATAGATGCGTTAGAGCTGGGGTTGCTAGAATGCACTCAGAGAATAGAGAGTGTCGAGCAGGCGCTAGCAGAGCCAAGCCAGCCAGAAGTTGATCCAGGCGGAGCGGCAGAGATGACAATGGTTGACGATCAGGGAAACACAAACGTGATGGTTAGGGTGCCAAAGTTTAGCTACCAAGATGTTAATCAGTCGATATTAGATAGAACTGGTGTTGACTTGCAGCTTGGCACAGGAACGCCTACCATGTTTTTAAAAAATGGCGTAGAAATTAACGAGGTTTACATTGCAAAGTATCTGGCTTCAGCTGGGGCATCTGGCGGGTGCAGCGTAGTAGGCGACGCGGCTCCGATGACGAATGTTGATTATGACACAGCCAAGGCGCTTTGCAAAAATAAGGGCGCCGGATGGCACATGATGAGCATTCACGAATGGGCTGCGGTCGCGCTTTGGTCATTTGCAAACGGAACGGAGCCGCGCGGCAACACGGATTATGGCCGTAGTCACGAAAGCACAATTGAAACAGCAGTTAGAGTGGACAACAAGACGCCAGGAGACAGATCGGGCACGGGCGCAACTAAAACAGGAACAGGCCCTCAGGCATGGTCGCACGACGGAACTAGTTTGGGTATAGCGGATTTGGTTGGTAATGTATACGAATGGCTGGATCAAATGTCGCTAATTGAAGGGCAAATAACAACAACGCTAGATAACGATCCTGATGCAGCAGAGCAGAGCTGGGTTAAGCACTCTGCATTTTTGGACTCACAAACAGCATCTAAAAGTGGCAGCGCTGGATCTCCAGTGCTAAATAGTGCTATTTCAAACAGAAACGGTAGTGTCGGAGATGATACTAGTAACGGAGGTTACGCAACAAATGAGCACTTTGCAAAAATAGCGCAGTCACCAACATATCAAAAAATGGAACTTTTGAGGCGGTTAGTTATTGAGTCAGCATCGCAAACAAACGTGAAAGGGAGTATCTACTGCCGAAACTATGGCGCGCGATTCCCGCTGCGTGGCGGCCACTGGTACATTGGCTCGGACGCTGGGCTGGGCGCGCTCACTCTGATCTATGCGCGTTCGGGTGCGCACAGCGTTTTCGGTTTTCGTCCCGCTTTCTTTGCGTAATTGGTTATTGAAATTTGAACCCCGCGCGACAGCGCGGGCATAACAAGGAGGAAATTTGACTGCGCTAACAATCGAAGAAAAATGCAGAGACATGTTAATGTACGGGTATCAAGCAATAAAGCAATTCCCAAAGCACGAAACGCACGTGCTAGCAGCAGAAATACGCAAGTCTATGCTGCAGCTGCAGCGTTTAATAGTTACTGCATTTAAGCGTTATCATAAAAAAACAACGCTAACAGAGTTAGACATTGAGCTGGCAATACTAAAGCGCCAAGTTCGCTTGGCAAAAGACTTGCGCTATATAGACGTAAAAAAATATCAATTATGGATAGAGCGATTAGTAGAAATTGGCAAAATGCTAGGCGGTTGGATTAAATCAATCAAAAACAAACAGGCAGTTGCATTATGAATGCACGGAATCGATTCCCGCTACGTGGCGGCAACTGGAACAATGGCTCGGACGCTGGGCTGGGCGCGCTCCGTCTGAACAGTGCGCGTTCGAGTGCGGGCAGCAATATCGGTTTTCGTCCCGCTCTTGATTATGCCAGAAGCAGTACCCTCAAGGGGGGCTGCCAGTGCAACTTTGAAAAGGATGCAGCTGCCCCAGCTATAGCTGAAAAAGCAATAAAGCCTGTCGACGCGTCAACAGGCTGCACGTACGAACAAATATACCAGTTCGAAAATATATTAAACGCGGCATACCAATGCCGAAAAGGAAAAACAACATCAGCATCGGCGCTTGCATTCTTCAATAACCTCGAAGAAAACATAGTGCAAATACAAAACGAGCTAATGGGTAGCTTAGGCTTTCTTTTTGAAACTCCTTCAAAACGCGCAGCGTTTAGTGGGAGTTGTTCATGGCTAAAAACAAACAGTAAAACGCAGGTGTTCCCAATAGCAAAAGCGAACGGCCGATCACTCGACTTTTTAGGCTATAGAATATATGCAAGCCATAGATTACTGAGAAAAAGCAGCGTAAAGAAAATAAGCACCAAGCTAAAAAGATTTAGAAAAGAGTTTTCGCAAGGTAAAGTGTCGCTAGTCGAAATAAACCAATGTGTGCAATCGTGGCTAGGCCATGCAAGCCATGCAGACACGCACAGCATAAAGCTAAAATTATTTAACACTCCATTTAAAAGGTAGGGCCATGTTTACATACATATACAAAGGCGTAAGCCACACTAACACCAGCGCTGATCACATGCATGAGCTGGGAATGAGCGGGGAGCAGGTGGAATCAGTGCTCAGGCAGAAAAAGTTCGAGCTGAGCCAGCATGCAGCGAAGCGAGAGGCCGCATACAAGCGAGAGTCAGACCCGCTATACATGGAAGCGCAGTTCGACGGCACTCCAGAGTCATTAGCGATGTGGCGCGACAAAGTAGCCGAAATTAAAGCGCGCTACCCACTGCCACAAAGCACAGCAGAAAATGCATAACATAGCGCTATGCTACCACCAAGCCGCCGCCCCTTGCTCAATGCAAGAGGGTGCGCAGCTGCTTGCATCGGCAATAAAAGACGACTCGCGCACAGATAAGCCCGCACAATATAACGCGCTGCTTTTATCTGTAAGCGCAAATAGCTCAGCAGCACTGGCAAGCTCGCTCAGCACAATAAATGAATACTGTCCAATAGCCGAGTTCATCGCCTGCGCGCAATACGGCCAAAGCCAAAGCACCCTAGAGCAAAGTAAGCTAGCAACGTACGAAGGCCAAAGCATAGAGTGGCAAATAAACGCCCTGCAAAACCTATTGCCAATTCGTGAGCAGCTAATAGCTGACGAACTCGCGACGGTCGATGACAGCGCCAAGCAATTAATTACTACCATTGACGATGCACTAACTCAAACAGCAGAGCTAAAAACCGCCCGCGACCAGCGATTAAATCAAGCACAGTTCACAGCAAAAAGCAGCGCCGTAGATGTGCAATTAATTACTGCAGGCAGCGCAAAACAGCTAAGCGGCTCAATTGCCAGCAAAGGCAGCGACCAAATGTATTGGGCAATGTGCGTATTTGTAGGCCAAGCAAGCGAGCTAAATAAAATTAAAGAGGTATTATGAGCATAGCACTCGACGGCTGGAACGTGCCGGGGTTCGAAACCCGCGTAAACGCAGGCGTAAAATTAGCCGGTGGCGATATGTCAGGCCTTGGCAGCTTTTCACTAAGTAGCGACCAAGGCGTAAAGTCGGGCACACTAACTGTAAATACTAAAATCCCATTTAACGAAAGCGCTAGCCTTGCATTATTAATAAGCAAAGCCAAGGCGCTGGATGAAAACGGCGCGCGTATCATTTACACCGTAAATAACGAGCTAGCAGCCGCATATAAAATACGCAAAGCAAAGTTTGATGGCGACGCAAGCGCAACCGAAATAGAAGACAAACGCGCATGGCAAGTAACATTTAAGCTAGTAGAGGTACAATCTGTATCAGAGCGCGAGCAACAGCAGCTAGACGAGCAAGCAACCGAAAGCGCCCAGCCGCAAGCAACAACCAGCAACGACGATGTGCAAAATAAATTCAACGAGGTCGAAGGGCCATGAGCACCCGCCTATCCAACACCCTAACAATTGGCGGCAGTACAGTCACCAACATAGTCAGCAAAACAGTACAGCTAGACATAGCCAGTACAGGCCGCGCAAAATTTGAAGTGGTCGCAGAGCAAGAGCCAAGCGGGTTGGTCGAGCTGCACCTAGGTTACACACTTGATAATATGATCCCGTATTTTCTCAGTGTAATAGAGTCAAAGCACCAAGCCAACGGCCGCTGGTATTTAACCTGCCGTGAATTACTCGGCGCGCTAAGCTTTCCAGCCCCGCTGGCTATTCGTCACGCAACAATTAAAGCGGTGCTTGATGAACTAGCAAAACTCGGTGTTGAGTTCGTAACACCTGAAAACGCCGAATATTTAAATAAAATAGCACCCGCGTTTTATCACAACGGCACAGGTATTGAAGCGCTTAGGCAAGTAGCTAAAGTGTGGGGCATTAGCGATTTTATATTTCAGCAACGCCCAGATGGCAAAATATTTGTCGGCAGTTGGCACGACTCGCGCTGGCCGCTCGCAGCAATAAATGATTTTCCAGAGCATACAATAACGGCCAAAAGCTCAACTACTGGCGAACTAATCGCTATCCCAAAACTAAGACCAGGCATACAAATAAACGGCCGCCACATAACCGAAGTAACACTAATCAACGACAGGATGCACATACGATGGTCAAACAAGCCATTAAACGCCTAATACAGCGCTACTTTCCAGAGCTAAGCGAGCGTAAACACCTGCCGCAATTGGCGCGTATTGAAAAAATATATGACCTACCAAGCGGTGGCGCAGCCATTAGCACCGCATTTAGGCCGCTAAAAGCAGCCGACGTACAGCTATTAAACCCGCTAACAGGCGAGCAATTAGCCGTGCCTATCTTTCAGCAAGTAACACTTGGCACAGGGCAAGCGCCTGATCATGGTTTACTAAACGAACCCGCACCAGGCATGCATTGTTTAATACAATATATCGACGGCCTAAACAGCCACCCCGTGATCACCAGCTTACTGCCATGGCAAAGCCTAGTGCCCGAGCACAAACGCACCGACGTAACACTGCAACAAAACAGCCGCAGCAAACTACAAGGCCGCGACGGCAACTGGCACACCACAACCAACGGCGAAATAACCCAAACCAGCGACACAAACAAAACAACAGCACGCAAAAACGAGCAAAACTACCACGAGCGCAGCGCCAACATAGCCACGCACGACACGCTAAAAATAGACGGCAATCAAATAACAGAGGTAATGGGCGCCCTAAAAACAGTGGTGGGTGAAAAGGCATTAATAGTCGCACTTGAGGGGTTACTGCTAGGCAGTAAAAAACAGGTAGACATTGAAGCGCACGACAACATGAACCTAACCACCCTCAAAACCCTGCACGCCAAAGCCACCGAACTGGCAAAAGTAGAGGGCAAAACCGTGTGGCTCGGCAACAACTCAGTAAACGTAGCGCAAATACTGCTAGATTTAATAAGCCTGGTTAAAGATATAGACCAAAGCCTAGAAAACCACGGCCACAAAGAGCAAGGCGCGGGACCGCCAATCACCAAAGGCGAATTTACAGGCCATAAATCAACAGCCAGCAGCTTAAAAAGCACACTAGAGCCAATAGTAGAGTAGTTAACCCTTGCCTATAACCCAATCGTGCTTAACAATAACCCCATTAAAGCCGTAAAATAAATTAAATTGCAGCAAGAAAAAGCCAAAGTGAAACCAAAACTGTGACCACAAAATCAGGTTTAAATGTATCCCCTGCTTAACTTGTTGTATTAAAAGAGGTGTTTTTGTTATGTGTGAACTTCTTGGCATGTCAGCCA